>Ga0182030_10007975_pt1 | contig 22009 bp, 19 predicted proteins | sample 812S3MmetaG_FD_121299 | JGI IMG/M metagenome (GOLD analysis project Ga0182030, IMG submission 121299) | Permafrost microbial communities from Stordalen Mire, Sweden - 812S3M metaG (Illumina Assembly) | ecosystem: Environmental > Terrestrial > Soil > Wetlands > Permafrost | place: Sweden... | reverse complement strand
CGCCGGCGGCGCGGCCCTGGGGTTCGGATTCGAGGAGATTGTCGGCGTCGTCGCAGCGCTTACGTCGAGGGACTTCTACAAGAGCATGACCACGCACGCCGATCACCGCGTCTGGCAGGACGTTTACCGGCCGGAGACTCCGGCCGGTGAGGTGTATCTGAAGCTCACGGTCTTGGACGACGTGCTGATCGTGTCGTTCAAGGAGCTGTGAGTGAGGGAGCGTCGAAGTCATGAAGGAAGGAGCAATGCCATGAAGTGCCCATCATGCGCGGGGGGAAAGCTCGTGCGCGACACGCGCGACATCCCGTACACATACAAAGGCGAGACGACCACGATTCCGGCCGTTCGCGGCGATTTCTGTCCGGCCTGCGGGGAAAGCGTCCTGGCAGTGGCGGAAGCGTCACGCGTCAGCGCGGCGATGCTGGAGTTCAATAAGCAGGTCAACGCCTCTATTGTCGATCCTGGTTTCATTGCGCGCGTCCGCAAGAAACTCGCGCTCGACCAGCGGGAGGCTGCCGCGATCTTCGGTGGCGGCCCCAATGCGTTTTCACGCTACGAGAATGGGAAGACAAAACCGCCACTCGCGCTGGTGAAACTGCTGATGGTGCTCGACCGGCACCCCAAGCTGCTAGACGAGGTCCGAGCCGGGCAATAGCGGCGGCTGGCCGACCTTCGCACCGTGCTTGCATTGGATTTCGGTGGGCAAGGAAAACCCGGACCGCCAGCACAGGCTTGAACTCGGCAGCGAGGTGAAAGTGCGTGCGCTTTGTGCAGGGCTATTCGCGCGGTTAGGCGGCTTCCAGCACGTGCATTTCGATGCGTAAGCCCGCGGCCGTCGCCATGTTCACCAGCGCGTCGAGGGCAAACAAGCCGATCTTGCCACGCATCAGGTCGGAGACGCGCGACTGCGTCACGCCGAAAAGCTGGGCCGCTTGCGCCTGGCTCATCCCGGCACGGGTGATGCGATCCTTCAATGCGATCATCAGAACCGAGCGCAGCTTCATGTTGGCGGCCTGCTCGGGCGTGTCTTCGATAGCGTCCCACACACTGGTAAAACGTTGCTTGTTCATTGCCCTAGCTCCTTCAACAACTCGCGGTAACGCTTGGCGGCAAGCTCCACGTCCGCCTTGCTGGTGTTCCCGGTCTTCTTCCGGAAGCAGTGCAGCATGTAGACCGCGTCGGCGAACTTCGCCAAGTAGAGGACGCGAAACGCGCCAGCCTCATCCCGAATCCGAATCTCTTTGCACGCCGGCCCACCGTGTTCATGGGCTTCCAGTCGTCCGGCTCCCGACCGTTTTGCACTTGGTCCAACTGATGGCCGGCCTCACGCCTGGCCGTCAGCGGGAAGGCGCGCAGGTCTTCCAAGGAACTGCCCCGAAACTCGACAGATTTGGAATCAGCCACATCAATAGCATACAAAGTTTTGTATGGTCAGCAAGTGGCCGACCCGGGAGAGTTTGAAACATGGGAAAGTAACTCGACAAAGGTCCGCGAGGTTCAGATCTGTTTCACCGTCAAGCCCGGAACGCGGCCAAAATCCCGCAGATTGCCGGTTGGCTGGGGAGATCTGGCAGATCACTGAAAAATTGACAGGACTTCTGTGAAATGCTGCAATCGGTGGTGGACAACGCGCGCACACAGAGCTTGGTCATGGAGTTCGAATGGGACGCTGCCAAAGCGGAATCCAACGTCGAAAAGCACGGCGTCAGTTTCGCCGAGGCGATGGGTGTCTTTGGAGACCCGCTAGAGGTAACGATCCCCGACCCGGATCATTCCGAGAGCGAGTTCCGCCTTTTGAGTCTGGGATGCTCCCTGCAGGGGCGGCTGCTGGTGGTCGCGTAAACTGAAAGTGAAGGGCGTATCCGCCTCATCAGTGCCCGAGAGGCTGCGCCGAACGAGTGGAGGAAGTATGAGTTGGGGCAATCCGGCTAGTGACGACGACATGAGACCGGAGTACGATTTCTCCGCCGGAGTGCGGGGAAAGCATCATGAGCAGTTCAAGGCCGGCACCAATGTCGTGTTTCTCGATGCCGACGTGGCTAAGGTCTTCAAGGATTCCGAGTCGGTGAACCGCGCGCTCCGACTGCTCCTCGACATCGCCAAGAGCCAATTGCCACCAGATCGTGCGGCATGATCCCGGCATAGAAATACCCTCCATCCCTTCGGGGCGTCCGTACCAATCGTCCCGCCAATTCCTGCCCACGACTCGGACGCCATTGCTGCCAATGTCGCAGGCAAGCCGGCCCACCGGATAGATCCTTCCTGACGGTGTAGTTTACGAACCAAGTTGGGACGCGCCAATGGCAAGTTCCTCGAAGGTGCGCTTCTCGTATTTTGACCCCGTCGGGGTCTTTGGGGACCTTCAGAGTCCGATCTCGCCGTCTTGCAGCCGGATGTCCATAGGAATTTTTGGCGCCGCGATTGGTGGCCACCTGTCGGCGACGTTGCGCCCGGAACGAGCCGGTGGACGTGTGGTGCCAGGCATCGCCCAAACTCGCCCTGTGAGCCCACCTGCGCGCGGAAAATAATCGCGTGAGCCGATGAGGGCGCGCCGCAGCCTAGCTTGCTTTTTCCAGCGCCACCCGAAACGCGACCTTCTCGCTTTTCTTGAGGCTGGTAAGGATTGCGGCGAGGTTGGTCAGGGAAGGACTTCCTTTCGGGCCGAGCATACGCATGAGACTCTTCTCCGGAATGCCGGTGCTTCTTTCCAGGTGCGCAAATCCAATCGTCGCATTCACGTAGTCCCGAAGCACGGAACGCCCGGTGTCGGCGTCTCCGTTGAGAAGGCATTCGAGGGCTTCGCGCAACAGCGCATGACGAAATCCTGCGTCTCGCCGCGCACGTGCCAAAATGGTTTCTTTGAAATCGTGAGTCAGGGGCATTGTCCGAAGTCTCCTGTTTTTTCCTGCGTTTATAGTCCGCCCACCGAGCCTGAGCCAGCGAGATGTTCCGCTCTTGGCGCTTCTTTGTCCCGCCACAAAGCAGAATCACCAGCAGATTGCCGTCTTTGCCAAAGTAGATGCGATACCCCGGCCCGAAGTCTATCCGGTTCTCAAAGACGCCTTGCCCGACGCCCTTCACATTTGAGAAGTTTCCGCTCTCCATTCGGGTCAGAGTGGTCGCCACTTTTGCAGCCGCGGCTTTGTCCAACCTATCGAACCAAACGGCAAAAGGTCTGTTGCCATGTTCGTCGATATAGCCACGCAACTCCATTACGATCTTATGGTACCAAAGTTGTTACCACGCGCGTCGAGTTAAGCCCGCCAGGCGGCGCTGGCTGTGGGCAGAGGCGTACGACATCGCGCCGGTTGCATGGTAGATCTCTTCGTTGGCGAAGCAGGCGATTGCCTTCATCCAATCGTAATCAGATGGCACGTTGAACTAAACCGCTTCGCGGTAATTGTCTTCGCCGGGGGTGTTGAAGGTCCGCCGCAGTAGCGTGGAGCGAGGCTCCTGAGGAACACTGGATCAGGTTTATTCCGCAATAGACCAATCCGACATTCCGAGGAGCCATCGCATGACACCGCTTCGCCAACGCATGCTCAACACATGAAACTACGCAATCTCTGCCCGGAAACGCAGAGAAACTACGTGCATCACATTTTCGGTCTGGCCCGATTTTACCAGACCAGTCCCCAATTCCTCAGTCTGGAAGAGATCCGCGAATACCAACTGTATTCGATCAATGAACGGCGTTTATCGCCGGAGTCCGTCAATCAGTTCGTAGCGGCAGCCAAGTTCCTGTACAACGTGACGCTGGAAACCCCTTGGCCGGAAGGAGTCATCCCTCGGGCTCGCGTCCCGCACAGGCTGCCGGTGGTCCTCAGCGCCGTGGAAGTAGCGGAGTTTTTTCAGCACGTTTGCACCATTCGTTACCGGGCTGCTTTGATGACGGCCTATGGGGCCGGCCTGCGAGTCTCCGATGTGGTGAAGTTGCAGGTCGGAGATATCGATTCCCAACGCATGCTCCTCCGCGTGCAGCAAGGCAAAGGGAAGAAGGATCGTTACTGTATCCTCTCGCCGCGCCTTCTTCTCCCCAAAAAGGCAAATCTCCTATATTGTACGAAGAGTTTGGGTTGGGCTATCGATCTGATCGGACGGGGGATATTCCGCCAGGATAACCACGGTACATCGTGGCTATCCTGGCATCGGGGATTTTCGGAGGGACGTCGCGCGCCAAAATGGCACCGGCGACGGAATGATCGTATCCCCGTTCCGCGCGCCTGTCCAGTATTTTTGGGGGACCGCCCGGCGCGCCCGTAAAGATAAGCGTGCGCCAGGCTGCTTAAACGCGATATAAGCGCTTAATGGTCTACCGTCAGACCGAATGGATTGCCCTGTGTAGCTAACGGCCAAATTTGGCGAGGTGTGCGAATTAGTGAAAACATGCAATGGGAGACCGGGATCGAACCCGCGCCAGCCGCCCATCCCGCCCAGCACCGCTCTCCGTGACACGTCGCTCACGTCCGGCCCGCTGCGAGACTGTCGCCACCCAAACCCGCTACCCTCGCTGCACCACGAAGTAAGGCTGATTCGACAAGTCCGCCGCGAATCCCGGATAGAGCCACGCCTGTGCCGCCGACTGCCTGACTTCGAAGTAATATTGCAAAGGATAATGCGAATCGGTGTAAGCCGCCGGAATACTCGCGCGATAAGTGCCCGACTGCACCTGCATCTCCACGCTTTCGAAACGCTCCGCCTGATTCACATGGCGATAGTACATCCGTACCGACGCCGCCTTGCCGAAGACCGTAATCTGTACGGGCACCGCTTCCTTCCGCCGGAATCGCGCCGGCGGCAGGTGCCGGCATGCCGCCATCACCCGTCGAGGCCGTCCCAGCGCTTCCGCCACCGCCGCACCGGAGCGCGCATCGTCCACCCGTATATCCGACGCCAGCCCCTCCGCCATTTGCGCGATATCTTCGTCGATCAATGTCAGCCGGTCGTTCCACTGGCCGTGCTCGGACATCTTATCGCTGGCCGATAAGTCGGCCGCATATGCGCTGGCGCTCTCTTTCATCCGCGCCCAGGCGGCCCGCGCCGTGCGGTATGCCGCGAGCGCTTCCTCTAACGCCGCGCGGTGGCCCGACCGCTGGTGGATCGCATACAGCACCCCGCCGCGGAACTTCGCCGCGAAGAAACGGCCCAGCCCGATTTGCAGATCCACGTCGATGGCCACGCGCCGTAATTCCGCCGACTCCGGCGGGCCGGCCTTCGCCAAGTCCTTCTCCGCCGCGTCCGCCAAATCCTCCAACCACTGCGCCACCTCGATGGGCGAATACTTGCCGGAGCGCGGGCCCTTCAGCATCTCCTCCGCAAAGTCCACGATGCGCGAGAACAACTGCGGGTCCGCCGGACTGACGTTGCAGAAGGTGCGCGGCGTGGGTGAGTCGCTGTACGGGTTCGCGCGGGCCACGGCGACCATCGGCTGGTTCCAATACATCTCCGGCCAGTAAGCGTCGCACGCCGCCGAGGGCAAATGCGCCGTGGTGACGATGGGCAGAATGCGGCTGGCGTGCGCCAGCGCCGATTGCAGCGCGGACGACCGGATCTGCCGCCGCCAGACTTCCCAATTCGTGCCGGGGTCGTACATCAGGCGGCCGTTCAGCCGATACCAGTAGGCGTACTTCTGCCAATCCCACTGCGGCGCGAGCGAGGCGTCGGCATATCCCAAACGATTGCCCGGCTCGCCCGTTCCGCGGCGCCCGCGGCAAGTCAGCGGCTCCATCAGGTCGGCGCCCGTCGAGCCGCAGAACTGGTAGGCGCGCGAATAGGCCGCGGCCCAGGCGGCGTCGCCCCACAGCAACAGCCGCTGCGTGCCGGAGAAGACGCGATGGCGCACCGTGTACCGGCGGTCCTCGCGCAGCAGGTCGGCATAACCATAGCGAGTGAAGACGCGCGCGCCCTCGCTGAGGGTCATCAGGCCCGCGCCGGTGTGGCCCTCGACCGGCATCTCCAGGTCGCGAATGGCCGCCTGGTGGTACGGCATGCCCAGGTGCTCGGCCCAGTATTTCGGCGAAAGGTTCACCCGCATCCCGGTGTCCAGAGCCTGGTCGATCATGGTCTGGTCGATGCCCTTGGCGTGCAGGTCGATCTCCACCCTTCGCCCGCAGCGCTTCACGCCGTCGAAAACCGTGCGCCAGAAATCGTAGCTTCCTTCGGCGATGCCGCTCTCGCCGTGAATCCGCAGTCCCACCGAGGAAATCGCCGGGCAAGCCTGCAACACCGCGGTCAGCGCATCGCGGCAATAGGCCGCATGGTTCTCCGCGTTCAGGCCTTCGATCACGTTGCGCGCCCGCGGACTGTTGGCCATCCGGTAGCCGTGCATCCAGATTCCCAGTTCGAACTCGATCCCCCGCGCCGCGGTCTGCTCGCCGATGAAACGCAGCGTGTCGAGGTTGCGGTCGCGCTCCTCGCCGGGCAGGTTGGTGGCGCGGACGTGGTAGCCGGGCACGTCCAGCAGGAAGGGATAGAGGAACAACATGTAGGAGTCGGCCACCTGCTGCAGCGAATCGTAGCCCAGCCCGAAGGCCAGGTGGAAGCGATTGAAACGCTCGGCGGCCAGCATGGTCAGGTAGTGCGGCCACATTTCGCGGTCGTAAAACCAGGGCTTGTCGAGCGGCTCGCTGGTGAACTGGCGCATCACGCTGCGTACTTCGTTAGCCGGCCGCTCCACCACCGGCAGCCCGACCCACAACGGACCGCGCGCCCCCGCCGGATGGCGCACGCGGTCGGCCAGTTCGAGCAAGCCGTAGACCAGTCCGCGCGCATCGCTGCCGCACACCAGCAGGGCCTCGCGCCCGGCGGCTTTGGCGGTCAACAGTACCAGGCTCTCCGGCTCATCCGGCGCCATGACGCCCGCGGCCTTCAAGGCTGCCGCCGCAAGGGGAGCGCGGGTGCCCGAAGCAATCACGCAAAACTCATCCACGGGCGCGTCTTCCGGCCGTTCCCGCCGATTCACCGTGGTCCCCGCGTCCGCCAGTGCCTGCCGCAATTCCTGCGCGGCCCAAAGCACCGGCGCGGCCGAAGCCGCCGCATCCGACGGATTCAGAATCAGCGAGACTGAAGCTCCGGGTTGCGCGTTCGCGCCAGTTCCGCAAGCCAGTACGCCGGCAAGACCGGCCCGGCGAAAAAATTCCCTTCTGTGTATGGATGTTTCGTCGCGCATGTCGACCCGGTGTGTCGAGTCGATTTTATCATTCGGACTACTTGCTCGAGAGGGCGAGAGCCGCCAGGTTGGCCAGAGGTTTCCAATGCAGCGCCATGTGGAGACGCAGGCGGACCGTTTCCTTCGCGTCCCGCTTAGGGGGCGCTTCCGGAGGCCGCGCCAATACCGGCTTGCGCCTCTCGCTGGCGGCTTGCCGCGATTGCAGCCCCAGGAGCCGTAAGGCGATCAGCACCTGCTGCATGTCCGGAGCTTCTTCCTGGCAGCGTATGGCGAGGTTTCGGATCTCCGCGAGCAGATCCTCCGGCCCATCCACCCCGCGAACCATTTCATCCAGCACCGCGCCGAACGCCATCACGTCCTGCCGTCCATCGCCAAAATGCGTCAGGCCGCCGGTATTCCGCAGTGCCGCGCCCGCCGGCCCCAGTAGGATCAACTGCGAACTCACCGCGCCGTAAGCCAGACCGTGCAGATGCAGGTCGCGGAGAGACGTGGCGATCTGGGTGGCGTAACGCAGTGCTTCCGCCAACGGCAGCCGGCCGCGCGCCATTCGTTCGGTCAGAGACTCCTGGTCGACTTCGGAGACTTGGGCGGCGTTGGTACTCATTAACGCACTCTCGCATTCGGCGGCATGATCCCGATGGCCTCAAAGATCCCTAACGGAAATTCGAACGTGACCGGCTCGCAGTGGCCGCTGACCCAGGTCTGGTTCACCAGCCGATACTCTTCCACGTCGTCGCTGTCTTTGAGCGCGACTCGCATGTTGGCCCCGGTCAACGCCAGGATTACCGCCGGTTGTTTGGTCCCACTTGAATTCCTGACTAGCATCATGTTCGTAAGGTAGACTCAGCTTAAGTCCAAACGAATGTTGCTACAAGGACCAAAGGGACTGGCCGGGGACTACCCCCTTCCTAGTACAAATCAGTGAATTTACCGGAAAAGTTAGTGTTATCCGCGGGGATCAAGTGGGCGGACTATGCGGATGGGGCTCTAGCGTGCCGCTTCCGACTTTGATCAAGGTATAGACGCCGTCGCCCATGGGGCCGTCTTCCAGCGTCCATTCGGTGGTATTCAGCTCCACGTGTACAAATGCAAACTGGAAAATAATCAGTTTCAGAGCTCCCGATGCCGTGGAATTTGGGATGAGCCCACAGGCGGGGCAGGCGGTGCTCGCCTGCCCGCCCGCGCCGAATTAGCCCCGCTGCTCGAATAGGATCGAGCGAAGGCGAGCACCGCCTGCCCCACCCGCGAAGCTCTCGCCATCGAAAGGAATGGCTCAGCCCATTTTCCCCGCCAGGGAGCGGTCTTGCCGTTACGAGTCGGAGTTTCGCGCCAGAAACAAATTAATGACAGTTTGGGAACAAACGAGCCGCGATGGCCGCCTGCCCCAGCGCGATTCCGCCGTCGTTGGGTGGCACCCGGGCGTGCAGGAAGACTTCGAATCCGGCGGCGCGCAGTCCCGCCGCCACACTGCCCAGCAGCCGGACATTTTGGAACGTTCCGCCGCTCAAACAGACGCGCCGCAGCGCAGTTTCCGCACCAATCCGCCGGCAGACTTCCACCGTCGCCTCGGCCAGGGTGTTGTGGAACTTCGCCGCCATGGCACTCCGCGGGGCACTCTGCGGCAGCCCGGCGGAAACTTCGCGCGCGATGCTCTCGATGGCCGGCCGGAAGTCCACCTCCCATGGGCCGCCGCCGTCGATCCCATAAGGATAGCGCTCCGTATTGCCGTCCTCGGCGATGGTTTCCAGTTCGATGGCCGCCTGCCCCTCGAAGTTGACCTCCTGGCGCAGCCCGATCAGGGACGCCACGGCGTCGAAGAGCCGGCCGCAGGACGAAGTCGGCACCGTATTCACGCCGGTCGCAATCATGCGGCGCACCACGCGAATGTGCTCTTCGGGCGCCGCTGCAAAGGGTACGCCGGGGCCGAAGGTATCGACGAGATAGGCCAGGGCCATGCGCCAGGGCTGGCGTACCGCGGCATCGCTTCCGGCCAGGCTGACATACCGCAGGTGGGCGCGCCGTTCGAACGCGCCGAAGCCCGCCACCAGAAACTCGCCTCCCCAAATGGCCCCGTCGGCGCCGTATCCCGTCCCATCGAAGGCCACCCCGATCACATCGCCATCGAGCCCGTTTTCGGCCATACATGAGGCGATGTGCGCATGATGGTGCTGCACTCCGATCTTGGGCACGCCCTCCAGTTCCAGCGCGTATCTGGTGCTGAGGTAGAGCGGGTGTAGGTCGTGCGCCACCGCCCGCGGCGTCACGCGAAACAGCTTTTTCAAATTGGCCAGGGTCTCCTGGAAGAAGACGAGCGTCTGGTAGTTTTCCAGGTCGCCGATATGCTGGCTCAGGATGGCGTGCCGCCCCTTGGTGAGGCAGAATGTGTTTTTCAACTCGCCGCCGCAGGCCAACAGTTCCGGGACCGTGCGGCCCAGGTCGAGGGTTTGCGGCGCATAGCCGCGCGACCGGCGCAGCACCCGTTCGCGCCCTTCGAAGGTGCGGACCACCGAATCGTCGGTGCGCATGTAGATATCGCGATTGTGCGTCAGGAACCAGTCGGCCACGTTGCCGATTCGTGCCTGCGCGTCCAGGTTATCGACCACGATGGGTTCTTCGCTGAGGTTGCCGCTGGTCATCACCAGCGCGTCGTAAGCGGCGCCGTCGAACAGCAGATGGTGCAAAGGAGTATAGGGCAGCATGATTCCCAGGGTGCGATTCCCCGGCGCGATGGCCGGCGGCAGCGCGGTCTCCGGCCGGCGCGGTAGCAGCACGATGGGCCGCCGCCAACCGAGCAGCGCGGCGCGATCCGCGTCCGAGACTTTGCACAGCGATTCCACTACTGAGAGGTCGCGCGCCATGAGTGCGAATGGCTTGTCGCTGCGCCGTTTGCGCGCACGGAGCCGCTCCACGGCGCCGGTATTCCGCGGATCGCAGGCCAGGTGGTAGCCGCCGAGTCCCTTGATAGCCAGAATCTCGCCCGCCGCCAGACGCCGCCGCGCCTCGGAGAGAATCGCTCCCTCAGAAGCTATAGAGCCTCGCATAATAGAGTTACGGTCCGGCGGGGCTGAAGCCCCGCGCAGGCTGAAGCCTGCCCCACCAGGGCTGTCACGCAAATCTGCAAGACTCAATAGCGCAGGCGGCACCGCCTGCGCCACCAAAACAATGCCAGTGTTTGCCATGGTGGGGCAGGCGGTGCCGCCTGCCGGCTCACCACCAGAGGGCACCCCGTCAGGGAGCGTTATGTTCCCCGCGAGCGACGGCCCGCACTCCGGGCAGGCATTCGGCTGCGCATGGAACCGGCGATTGGCCGGGTCGTCATACTCCCGCTGGCACTCCTCGCACATGCGGAATGGAGCCATTGTCGTCGCGGCGCGATCGTACGGGATGTCGCGAATGATGGTATAGCGCGGCCCGCAGTTGGTGCAATTGGTGAAAGGATATCCGAAGCGCCGATTGCCCGGCTCGCGGAAATCGCGCAGACAATCGGGACAAGTGGCCACGTCCGGTGAAATCAGCGCGAACTCTCCCGTCTCCACCGCGCTGTGGCGAATCTCGAAGCCCGTGCCGCCTTCGGGCGCGAGCTCGGCGACCTCCATCTCCTGGATCCATGCCAGCGGCGGCGCTTCCGCGCGCACCGCTTGCACGAAGCCGTCCACCGCCGCGCCATCGCCTTCCACTTCCGCAATCAATCCCGCCGAGGAGTTCAGAACGTAGCCGGCAAGCTGCCACTTCCCTGCCAGATTGTGGACGAACGGCCGGAATCCCACGCCCTGCACGATGCCCCGCAAACGGATGCGAACCCGCTTCATCCATCCCACCGGCCGCGCTCGCGCAACCTGCTTACCTCGTCGCGCGCCAGTTGCTGCAAGCGGGTGACGTCCACCTTGGCGGTGCGGTTCATGGGCATGGCGCCGGGTTCCAGAATCACGTAGTGCAACGGACGCATGTAGCTCGCCAGGCCGCGCGCGTGTTTGCGCAACTCGGTCTGCGTAAGATCGGCGCCCGGAAGCTTTTCGACGAACGCCACGATTCCTTCGCTCCACATGCGGTGCTCGTGCCCCACCACGCCGACATTGGCCACGCGGTCGGCCAGCGCGCTGAAATGATTCTCCACATCGCCCGGGAAAACCTGATGGCCCGCGGGTTTCAGCACCCATTTGGCGCGGCCCGAGAAGTGCAGCCCGTACTCGTCGACGGAGCCCAGGTCGCCAGTGTAGAGCCAGCCGTCGCGGGAAAGCGTGGCCGCCGTAGCGTCAGGGTCGTTGACATAGCCCAGGAAATTTTGCGGACCCGCAAAACAGATGTGCCCCACCTGGCCGGCGGACAACTCCGCGCCGGCCGATCCCGCGGCGTCCATGGATTCGCGGATCGACAGCCGGTAGGCCGGCATGGCCCATCCGATACCGCGCGCCACTTCGCCGGCATCGGGCGTGAGCGCCGTGTAGGTGCAAAAGCCCGAGGCCTCCGTCAGTCCCAGACCCGTGGCGATGGCCGGCGCCATGGTCAGCATGCGCTCCAGGAACGGCCGCGGCACCGCCTGCCCGCCGTAAACCGCCGACCGCAAGCTGGCGAAATTGCGCTGCCCGTAATCCGCCGTGCGCCACTCCAGATTGAACATCGCCGGAATCTGCCCCAGCAGCGTGACCCCGTGCCGCTCGATGGCCTCCAGGCTTTTCACCGCGTCGAAAACCTCCAGCGTCACCGCCGTGGCGCCGGTAAAAAGCGACGTGATCAGAATTTCCGCCTGCCCGCCGACATGCGACGCCGGCAAATTGCACAGCACCCGCTGGCCCGGGCCAAAGGCGAACGCCGTGCCCAGACAGAGATTCTGGCAGGTGATGCCGCGATGCGACAGCAGCGCCGGCTTGGGCGATCCCGTGGACCCCGTGGTGAAGATGACTTGCGCTCCGTCATGCTCCGTGGGGCCGGGATACCGTGCCGCCGGCCGGTCCGCGGCGGCGCGTATCCAATCGGCGAAACTACCCGCGCCGGCGATGCAGTCCGCGGGGGGCGAGAATTGCACCAGGTGTTCGACGAAGCCGCATTTCTGCCGGACCGCTTCTCCCAGCGCCGCGAAATCGGCCGCCGCGGTCTTCCCCAGGAAGAAGAAGCCTTTGGCGCGCACCAGGCCGAGGCAGCGGATCGCCTCGGCCGGAGGCAGGCGCAAGTCCAGCGGCACGTGGATCACGCCCAGCCGGAAGCAGGCATACTCCAGCAGAATGTGCTCGTCGAGCAGCGGCAGTGAGGCCGCCAGGTAATCGCCCGCGCGAAAGCCCCGGTGCCACAATTCGTTGGCGAGGGCCATGGACCCGGCCTGCAGGCGCCGCCAGGGGAGCACTGTGCCGCGCGTGGCGTTGACGATGGCGGCTTCCTCGGGCTTGCGCGCGGCCCAATAATCCACCGCGGAATGAATCGTGTGCAGGTCCCGATACTGTTCGTATTGGTCCAGGGTAACTTGGGGAATGGGAGGAGCGGTCATGGCAAAGTGCGGCCGCGGTCGCGGCGATTGAGCGGCAGTTCGTAGCTCTCGTGGTGCAGTTTCACAATCGTGTCCAGTATAAACCCGCGGGCCGCGATCCTCATGGCGCGGGCCTCCGCAGCACGGCCAGCAGCGACTGTCCGAACGGCGGTTTCACGGCGCCTTCGATGGCCGAGAGCACCGGTACCAGCCAGCGGTCGAAAACCGCGATTTGCCCGTCGGACTGTGCCTCGCGTTGGAGCACATGCACATTCACCCACCAGCCGAAGAAGCCCGCGGCGTTCATGTAATGGAGCTTGCGAATCTCGAGCCCCGCCGCGCCGGCCAGCTTGACGATGGAGCCGCGGCGATAGCGGCGGTAGTGGCCCAGGTTGCGGTCGATCGGCCCGTAGAGCGCGTCGAAAGCCGGGACCAGCAGCACGACGACGCCGCCCGGCACGAGGATTTCCGCCATGGCGCGCAACGCCGCGCCGTCGTCCTCGATATGTTCCAGGACGTTGACGCAGACCACCGAATCCGGGCGGAATCGCGCCAGTTCGCGGAACGCGCCGCTGGGAGCCTCGCAGGTGAGAACGTGCAGGTTATCGCGGCCCGGGAAACGCTCGCGAAGGGTGCGGACGCAAGCCTCCTCGCGGTCGAGTGCGACCACCAATTCGCGATCCAGCAGCACGCCGGTAAAATTTCCGATGCCGCAGCCGACTTCGATTACCCGTTGCCCCAGCTCGCTGGCCACCAGACGGCTCTGCCAGGCGAAATAGTTCATCGCGCGAGTCATCTGGCGCTGATCTTTGAGAGTGAAGGCCGTGGAGGGTTGCAGCACCTAACTTATCATTGCAAAAGATTGTTCACCGGTTTCGAAGAGGTTCGAGAAGTGGTAAGCCCGGAGGTGGGGCAGGCGGCGCTCGCCTGCCCGCTATTCTGTTTGGGCAGCCGGCCTGGTTCAGCGCGGGCCAACCGGCAGGCGAGCACCGCCTGGCCACCCGGCCCCGGCTCTCTAGAAACTGCTCCCGCAGTTTCAGACTCCCTTGGACCGCGCCTCCACGCGGCGCCCCGGCTGAAAGCTGCGTGTCCATGCGTCCTCATCGTCCAAAGTCTCTAGCTGGTTTCTGTCGCGAAACTCCGGCTCGTAACGGCAAAACCGCTCCCTGGCGGTCGCGGCTCAATAACAAGTCCCGTGGAATCATCGCTGCGTTACCGAGCCGCGACCGCCAGGGAGCGGTTTCTTGAGTTTTGCGACAGAAACTAGCTGGCCAGTCATGCCCATTCGGATAGCGCGGAGCGTTTCTCCGGGAATCTCATGGACTCAGTAGCTAAAGCGTCGGAACGCTCTTCGGGTCCTTCAGAACCACCGATGCGGCCGGGTAACTGAAGGAGTCGCCCTTTGTCACCTTGCCCGTTCTGTCGATTTCGGTGGTTACCCCACTGATCGTCTTCTTATCGATTGTCAGTGTCATGAACCCCCACGCCTTGTCCGCGCCGTACTTCAGAACCGCACCCGTGTCGGGGGCGGCGTCTCCGGGTTTCGAATGGATCGCGTGCAGATTATGGTAGCCGCCATTTCCGCAGACGATGAATGGTGTTTCGCCGCCGGGCGCGATCTTCATTTCGATGCGCTGGTAATCGTGAACATGGCCCGACAGCACCATGTTCGGCACGCGTCCCGTATCGCGAATCGCGTTTTCGAGGACGTCGGCCATCTTCGAACTGCCGCTGTGATAGGCGTCGAACGAGAAGATCGGATGATGCAGCGCAAGAATGAGGGCCCGGTCGGCCGGAGCGGTGGCAAATTCGTTGGTCACCCATTGTTGCTGCACCGAATCGATCGATCCGCCCTCGGGAACGTTGGTATACATGCCGACGATCGTGGCGAAGGGCGTCACCAGCGTCCAGTAAGGGTTGGGAAGGTTCAGGCCGACACGAGGCGCGTCCTTGGAAATGGGGTCGACGTCGGGAGTTGCCTGCATGAAATACTCCACCCAGCCATCCAGCGACGTCTGTGCCGTGGGGTCGTCCACTTCGCCGTCATGGTTGCCCGGAATCGCCAGGATCGGCGGCGCGTAATGAGCGTAGGGCTCGTAGAACTGGGCGTAGTAATCCTCGTTCATTCCAGTGAAGTAAACCACGTCGCCGACGTGGTAACAGAACTGCGGAACCGCGGCCCCGCCCGGGGCGGTCTGTTCCACCATTTGCGCGGCGACATTGTTCTGGAACTCTCCGTCCTGAACACCCCCGGAATCGCCCAATACGTGAAAGATCATCTTCTTCTCCGCCTCTATGTTGGTTGCGACCTCCTGGAAGTTATCGGTCAGCGAATAGTGATAGGGCGGCAGACCCAGGGGCCGCGGCAACGGCTGGAAACTCGTATTGCGATGTCCCACGGAACTTAGTGGGCTGATGCCGGGATGCGCCTGGGAATTCTTGGATGTGTGGTGTGGACGCACCGCCCCGGGTTGCAGGGCGTTAGTGGGAGAATGTTTCTTCGTGGTGGTAGGCATGCTGTTTCCTCTCTGATTCGCTTTCGGCGTGGGAGGCCGGGAATTTCCGCTTTGCCTCCGAGTGCGCAATCGAGTATATACCGAATTTGTTTATATAAGATAAGAAAAAACGCGGGAGCGGGAAAAACTTCGCAGCGTAGTTCTCCGGCCCAAGGGGCACCCCGTAAGGGAGCGTTAGGCAAGCTTATTTCTTAACAGCTCTTAAGGCGCTAAGGCCGGCTGCCCCACATTTGCGCTAAGAAGCCGCGAAACAATAAGCTGACCAAATGTCTCGAACGTGGGCAATCGCTCCCTAACGGGGTGCCCTCTGGGCCCGGCTCTGTCAAATGCGCATGCCGAGCCGCGCGCGGGAGCAAGCGGTTGGGTCTGAAATGCACAGGATATTCTTTCGCGGCCCCTAAGCCAATCCGTCAATACAAAACCTGCCCCCCGGTCAGCGTCTTTTGGCGGATCTCCAGGCATCCCCGGCCGGTAGGCAGCACCTTCCCGGGATTCAACCGGCCATCGGGATCGAACAGCGTCTTCAGCCTCCCCATCGTCTCCAGCGTTTCCGGCGAGAACTGTTTGCCCATGAGCTCATTCTTTTCCATGCCCACGCCGTGCTCCCCCGTAATCGACCCGCCGGCCTCAATGCAGTACGTCAGAATCTCCCCGCCCGCCGCGCGCGCCCGCTCCATCTCGCCCGGCTTGCGAGCGTCGAACAGAATGATAGGGTGCATGTTGCCGTCGCCCGCGTGGAAAATATTGCTGATGGTCAGCCCGTATTTGATCGCCGTTTCGCCGATGAAATGAAGCGTCGGAGCGATCTTGGTGCGCGGCACCACGCCGTCCTGCACATAGTAAGTGGGGCTCACGCGTCCCACCGCTCCGAATGCATTCTTGCGTCCCTTCCACAGCAAATCGCGCTCTTCGGCGGTCCGCGCCACGCGGAATTCACGCGCCCCGCACACCGCGCAAGCTTCGCGTATCTGCGCCACCTGCTCTTCCACCACTTCCCCCAGACCTTCCAACTCGATCAGCAGGACCGCCGCGGCGTCCATGGGATAACCCGCGTGAGTAGCCTCTTCCACCATCCGCAGCATCACCCCGTCCAGCATCTCCACCGCTACCGGCGTAATGGCCCGCGCCGTGATTTCGGCCACCGTCCGTCCGGCATCCTCGTTGGTTTCGTATACCGCCAGAATCGTTTTGACCGCCTCCGGCTTGTACATCAACCGGGTGATGACGCGTGTCACCAGCACCATGGTGCCTTCCGACCCGGTCAACAGGCCCGTCAAATCGTACCCCGGCAGGTCCATCTCCTTCCCGCCGGTCTCCACCACCGTGCCATCGGGCATCACCACTTCGAGCCCCAGCACGTGGTTGGTGGTCACCCCATAGGCCAGCGTGTGCGGTCCGCCGGCGTTCTCCGAGACGTTCCCGCCGATGGTGCAGGCGCGCTGGCTCGATGGGTCTGGCGCGTAAAAATAGCCGTTGCGCTCCACCGCCCCGGTGATGTCCAGATTCACCACGCCCGGCTGGACCGTGGCGCGCTCGTTCTCGATGTCGATTTCGAGGATGGCGTTCATACGCGCGAAGGCGATCAGGATGCCGCCCTCCCGCGGGATGGCCCCACCCGAGAGCCCCGTGCCCGCGCCGCGCCCCACAAACGGCACCGCGAATTCCTGTGCGATCTTCACGATCCCGGCGACATCTTTGGTATCGCGCGGAAACACCACCACGTCCGGGCGATGTTTGTCGATGCCGCCATCGTACTCGTAGAGCGCCAGGTCTTCCGGCCGGTCGAGGCAGGCCCGCGGTCCCAGCAACAAGACCAGCCGTTTCACGCAACCTGGAGGCAGCATGGATTCAGTGTAGCCAAAATGAATGGTCACGGATCGACACGGATAAGGAAAAACGGTACGGATGGCGGTCCTGTCGATACTGGAGCCGATCTTCATCGGGAGTTCGGAGTCTCGGCGCGGCAGACAGGAGTGTCTGCGCCGCGTCCGTGGCCGGCGGATTCAAGGACAACTGAGACCATTAACTGCATAAATCAAGTCGGTGTTACCACTTTTGTTTCACGTGCGTCCAATGAATTGTGACGCGGGCCGCGCCGCTATAGCTGGATTCTGTCGCGAAACTCATGAAACCGCTCCCTTGCGGTCGCGGCTCGGTAACGCAGCGACGATTCCACGGGACTTGTTACCGAGCCGCGATCGCCAGGGAGCGGTCTTGCCGTCACGAGCCGGAGTTTCGCACCAGAAACTAGCTACACTGTAGGAAGCGGATGAAATTCAAGGTAGTCCTGCTATTGAGCCTGGTGTCCTGGGGGCAGGCCGGCTCCCCGGCGTACTTCTCCCCGTCGCACCGGATCTCCGGTGTCGGCGTGGATCGCGACGATCTATCGCCCGACGTCCTCCAGGCGCGCACGGATCTCATGATTCAATCGCAGACCTTCGGCATCATGCGCGAACAGGATGCCGTGGCCGGCGCCAAACGCATCACCGATAACAAACTGCAGGCTATCATTCGCGCCGCCGCCCAGAGCAGCGGATTCCCGGCCGCCATCATTGAAGGCATCGCCTACCTCGAGAGCTGGGGCGACCCGAAAGCCGAGAGCCCGGCCGGTCCAAAAGGAATCATGCAGATCTCCGAGGCCACCGCGCACGACATGGGCTTGAAAGTGGTGCGCGCCACAAGGTACAAGGTGACGCGCGAAAAAGTGCTCGTCAAGAGTAAGAGCAAGAAGCCTAAGTACAAGACTGTTACCCACAAAGAGCCTTACATAGTGACCGTGCGCGACGACCGCCTGGTGCCCGATCGCGCGATTCCCGCCGCGGCCCAGTACCTGGCGAACATGGAGCGTCATTTCGGCGGGCAGGATTGGGCCATCTTCGCATACCACTGCGGCACCGGCTGCGTCACCTTCATGAAGGGCCTCACAAGCCGTGCGCGCGGCATTCCCACGGACGAAATCACCGTGCCGCGGATGTTTTTCTCCTGCAGCCCCACCTGGAACCGCGAACTGTATCAGGCTATCCAGCAGGAGATGCTGCGCGATTACTCACCCACTTACTACTTCCGCATCCAACGCGCCGCCCAGTTACTGGCCCTGTATCGGCGCGACCCGGGCGAGTTCGTGGCGCTGCAGCAGGAGTACAAGAACCAGTTTGCCTCGGGTCCGCGCGCGCCGCACCGGCTTTCCGCGTGGCTCCGGCGGGATGACCTGATCTATCGTACCCAGGAGGATATTCGCGCCAACCCGGGCGACCGGCTGATTAAGGCGCCGCGGAGCGCCGAATATCTGGGCTATAGCCTGCAGCTTCCAGCGGAGGATTCGGCCACCGCGGATTTCTCGCAGGCCGCGCCCTCGGCGCTGGGCGCTTTGACCTACGTCGCCTTTGAAACGCGCCGCCTCTTTGAGGAAATGAACGCGCTCGGCGAGACCTTCCAGCCTCTGTCCGTTACGGCGCTGGTGGAACCGGAGACCTACGCCCGCCAGCAACCCTCGCAGCACGAAGCCTTCGCGCACAGCTCGGGACAAGTCTTCGACATCGATATCTCGCACATGCCGGAGGGTGAATTGGAGTGCCTGCGGTTCGTGCTGGACGATCTGGGGTGGTGCGGATATCTGGGCTTCGTGGAGGATGGCGCCGGCCGTCTGCACATCGGCTGCTCGCCCGGCTCGCGCGAGTTCTTCGCCGGCGTATGGCAGGAAGCCCAGGAGCACCTGTCAGCGAATTAGGTGATTGGCCGCGAAGGCCCCCACGTAGGCCAGGCCCGTCATGTAACTGAATTGCAGGATGGGCCACTTCCATCCACCGGTTTCCCGCCGCACCACCGCAATGGTGGAGATACATTGCATGGCGAAGGCGAAGAAAATCAGCAGCGCCACCGCTCCTCCCGGGGTGAGATCGTGGTGCAGCGCAACTTGCATCCCCTCTTTGTTCGACTCCGGATCCATCCCATAGATGGTCCCCATCGTAGCGATAATGGTCTCCCGCGCAAACACCGCGGTGAGCAGCCCGATGCCGATTTTCCAATTGAAGCCCAGCGGCTTGATCACCGGTTCGATGGTTCGTCCCACGGTGCCGGCCAGGCTGTTGGCGATCTCCGGTGGCTTGCCGCCGGAGTAGGGTAGGTTGAGCATGGCCCAGAGGATGACGCTCACCAGCAGGATGATGGTGCCGGCCCGCACCAGGAAGACTTTGGATCGATCGAGCAACCGCAGCCCCAGGGAGGTGAACGTGGGCCAGCGGTACGACGGCATTTCCAGCAGGAAGGGCGTGCGCCCGCTCTTCAGGATGGAGGATTTTAGCAGCCGGGCGGTCACCACCGCGGCCAGGAATCCCAACACATACAGCCCCAGCATTGCCGCGGCGCGCGCCGAAAGCAGCCATCCCAGCAGCGGACGGCGGGGTATGAACGCCGCGATGATCAGGGTGTAGACCGGCAGGCGCGCCGAGCACGTCATGAACGGGGCGATCAGGATGGTGGCGATGCGATCGCGCCGGTTTTCGATGGTGCGCGTCGACATGATGGCCGGCACCGCGCACGCATGGGCGGAAAGCAGCGGGATGAACGACTTGCCCTGCAGTCCCACCCTGGCCATGGTGCGGTCGGCAATCAATGCGGCCCGCGCCAGGTAGCCCGAGTCTTCCAGAATGCTGATGAACAGGAACAGCAGCAGGATCTGCGGCAGGAAGACGATCACCGAGCCGACGCCCTTCCATACGCCATCGATTACCAGCGACTTGAAAAGGCCATTCGGCAGCACCGATGCAACCCAATTGCCGGAATGTTGGATGAGCCAATCCACCGCGTCCTTGGAAGGATCCGCCACGCTAAAAATGGTCTGAAAAATGGCCACCACCACCGCCAGAAACAGCAGCGGACCGGCCACCGGATGCAGGAATACGGCGTCCAGCCGCCGCGTCCATTTAGGTGGCGCCGGTGCGCGGTAGGCCGACTGGCTGCCCACCCGGCCGGCCCATTCGCGGCACTTGGGGACATCCTGCAGAACGGGAAGTTCCCTGGGCGAGGGCTTCGCCATGGCGCCCGCCAGAAAATCGAACACCTGATCCACGCCTTCGCCACGCCGCGCGCTGATCAGCGCCACGGGCGCGCCCAGTTCCGCTGCCAGTTTCTGCAAATCCACGCGGCCGCCGCGGCTGCGCAGGTCGTCGGCCATGTTGAGGATCACCAGCGTGGGCAGGCCCAGCGCCAGGATGGGCGCGGCCAGCATCAGGTGGCGCGCCATGTTAGTGGAATCGAGCACCAGCAGCACGGCTTCCGGCTTGGGGGTGTCGGCGCGTTGGCCGGTCAGAACGTCGTGCGCCACCTGCTCGTCCTCCGAACGGGGCGAAAGACTGTACACTCCCGGGAGGTCGATCAGTTGGATGGTGCGGCCATCGGGTAGGGCCGCGACGCCGGTGTGCTGTTCGACAGTGACGCCGGGGAAGTTGGCGACCTTTTGGTGCAGGCCGGTGAGACGATTAAAAAGGGTGGTTTTGCCCGAGTTCGGCGGGCCGATCACGGCGACGGTTTTAGGCGCGGTCCGCGATCCGGGAAACTCCAGTACTGCCTCTCGGTTGCAACTGCTGCAATCGCTGCATCCGCCCATCACGCCCTCGGCGCCTGACCCGGCTTAGCGATTTTCTGGCGGCGGACGGTGAGACGCCGCGCGGTCTCGCGGCGCAACGCGATCTCCGAACCATCCACCTGGAAGACCTGTGGGTCGCCCCCGGGAGCGCTGCGGCCCGCGGTGATCTGCGTGCCCGGCACAAAACCCAGCTCCATCAGGCGGCGCGCATCGTCCACCGGTAAATCGATCCCTTCCAGGATGGCGGCATCGCCGCGGCGCAGGTCCATCAGGCTCGCGGGGAGCGTTTCCGACTGATCGCAGTTGACACTCAGTTGCATCTTGATTCCAGTATGCGCCGGTCTGAAATTGTTGTCAAGAGGAGCTGGCACTTTCCTGCGTCTTTTTGAACCCACCGGTTTCGAACCGCCTCCAAGTGCGCCAAAATAAAGGATAACAGAATGACTACGCCATTTTCCATCCGGCTTCTAAGGCTCTCCGATCTGGACCGCATTCTGCAAATAGAACACGCCAGCTTCGGAGACGATGCATACGACCGCAATCTATTTGCAGATTTTTACCACAAATGTGGGGAATTGTTCCTGGTCGCGGTGAGGGGCCGGAACGTTTGCGGGTACATGCTCACCTGCACAGGCGGGAGATCGCCTACCGGCCGCGCCGAACTCGTCTCCGTGGCAGTGGATCCCAGGCGGCGCGGGAAGGGAATCGCCTCCGCGCTGATGGACAGCACTCTGCGCCGATTGCGCCGCCGTGGGATCGTTCGGTTGACCCTCACGGTGAAGGTGACGAATCGGGTAGCCATCCGGTTCTATGAGGGGTACGGTTTTGCCAGGTCGCGAATCGTCCGCCGGTACTACGAGGATGGCGCCGACGGTTTTCGCATGGCCAAGTCCTTAACCTGACTTTTCGAGAAACGCATCTGCCCCGTCGATACGTCCCACAGACATGCAAAAGGAACTGAATCCCTGGATCATGAGCCGGCGTAGCGCCTTGACACTGGCTGGCGCGTGCCTGGTGTCGTGGGAGAGCCTGTACGCCAGTTCGGAATTCTGGGACAAGAAGGATCCCTCGCAATGGACCGGCGAAGAGATCGATCGGCTTACCACCAAGTCGCCGTGGGCGAAATCCGTGACGGCGCAATACGCCCCCGGTGAAAACAACGGCGGTTACGGGCAGGGATCGCCGAGCGGTGGCGGATATCCGCGGAGCGGGGGCGGCGGCATGGGCGGCCCGGGCATCGGGATTGGCGGAATCGGTATCGGCATGCCCCGCGGCCGCATGGG
>Ga0182030_10007974_pt1 | contig 22011 bp, 21 predicted proteins | sample 812S3MmetaG_FD_121299 | JGI IMG/M metagenome (GOLD analysis project Ga0182030, IMG submission 121299) | Permafrost microbial communities from Stordalen Mire, Sweden - 812S3M metaG (Illumina Assembly) | ecosystem: Environmental > Terrestrial > Soil > Wetlands > Permafrost | place: Sweden... | reverse complement strand
CACCTGCACTTCGGTGGTGAGAATGCTCCCTCCCACCTCGGTCCACGCCAGGCCGGTCACCAGGCCCACTTCGCTCTTCTCGTGCACCTCGGAGTCGCGATACCGCGCCACACCGAGAAACTCGTTGATGTTCTTCGCGGTCAGCTCTTCCTTGTGCTTGGCGCCGCTCTTGACCACCTTGCGCGCCACCTTGCGGCACACGTTGCCGATCTCGCGCTCGAGATTGCGCACGCCGGCCTCGCGCGTGTAGTAGCGAATGATTTCCAGAATTGCATCGTCGCTGAAGACAATGTTCTTCTCGCTCAGCCCGGTCTGCTCGCGCTGCTTCTTAACCAAATATTGCCGCGCAATTTCCAGCTTTTCCTGCTCTGTGTAGCCCTGTAGGCGCAGCACCTCCATGCGGTCCTGCAGCGCGGCCGGAATGGTATGCATCACGTTGGCCGTGGCCACAAACAGCACTTGCGACAGGTCGTAGTCCACATCCAGATAGTGGTCCTGGAAAGACGTGTTCTGCTCCGGGTCCAGCACCTCAAGCAGCGCCGAGGCCGGGTCGCCGCGGAAGTCTGAAGCCATCTTGTCCACTTCGTCGAGCAGGAAGACGGGGTTCTTGGTCCCCGCGCGCTTCATGTGCTGAATGATCTGCCCCGGCAGCGCGCCGATATACGTGCGCCGATGGCCGCGGATCTCCGCCTCGTCGCGGATGCCGCCCAACGAAAGCCGCACGAACTTGCGGCCTGTGGCTTTGGCGATCGACATGCCCAGCGAAGTCTTGCCCACCCCCGGCGGTCCGGCAAAGCACAGAATCGAGCCCCTGGGATTTTTGACCAGCTGGCGGACGGCAAGAAACTCGAGAATGCGCTCCTTGATCTTTTCCAGGCCGTAGTGGTCCTCGTTCAGCACCTTCTCCGCGTAGTCGATGGACCGCGTCTCCTTGGAGCGCTTCTTCCACGGCACGGCCAGCAGCCAGTCAATGTAGTTGCGGCTCACGGTCGACTCGGCCGACATGGGAGGCATGGCTTCAAGCTTTTTCAGCTCCTGGATCGCCTTGTCCAGCACTTCCTTGGGCATGCCGGCGGCTTCAATCTTCTTGCGCAGCTCGTCGAACTCGCTCTTTTCGCCGCGGCCCAGCTCCTTCTGGATGGCCTTGATTTTCTCGTTGAGGTAGTACTCCTTCTGCGCGCGCTCCATCTGCCGCTTCACGCGCGACTGGATATTGCGGTCGAGGTCGAGCTTCTCAATCTCGATGTCCAGCACGTCGGCGATCCGCGCCAGGCGCGCCGCCGGGTCGAAGATGGCCAGCAGCTCCTGCTTCTCTTCAATCCCGAGTTGCAGGTTGGCCGCGATGGTGTCGCTCAGCTTGGCCGGCTCATCCATGCGCACGGTGGCGATGATCGTCTCGTAGTTCAGGCTCTGCTGCAGCTTCACATATTGCTCAAACAGCCCGGTCACGCGCGTCATCAACTGCTCGACGGCCGGCGTCATCTCAAACTGCGATTTGCCCACCCGCACCGTAGCCACAAAAAATCCGTCGCGGTCATTTACCTCAATCGATTTGGCCCGCTCCACGCCCTCCACCAGCACCTTGATGTTGCCGTCGGGCATTTTGACGCTCTGCACGATGTTGCAGATCGACCCCACCTGGAAGATGTCCTTGGCCTTGGGCTCGTCGATCGAGGCGTCGTGCTGCGTGGCCAGAAAAATCTTGCGGTCGCCGGTCAGCGCTTCTTCCAGGGCACGTACGCTGGACTCGCGCCCTACCACGAACGGCGTCATCATGTAGGGAAAGATGACCATGTCCCGGATGGGCATCATGGGCAGCTTGCGCGGCTCGTTCTTTTCGCGGGATGCGGTCATAAGGCCCCCTGAGGCATGAGATGTGTGCGTCCGGCGTTTGGTTCAGCGCGGAAGGCGGAACGCATGTTGGGATTGTATATCAGGTCCGAATGTAAGCTCTTGAAAAGAAGCCGGATAAGCCGTAACCTGTTCATTTCAAATCACCTTTCTTTGCATCTGCGGCGTGCACCCGGGCCGCGCCGCCCGTGCTACCGTACTACCCGTGGGCAAACCACCGCTGGGCCGCAGCCTGGCCAGGAGTTCCATGAGCTCAAGCACGCCTCAACTGCCAGACGAGCCGCAGCCCCGAGTGCCCGCGCCGCTGCCGCTCTTCGCCGACTGGATTCTCTACGCGGCGATCGCTTTCTCCAGCCTGGTAAGTGCTCTCGTCGGAGCTTACCGCACCGACGCCGATACGGTGGCCTACTTTGACATTTCCGACGCCATCAGGAATCACAATTGGCACTCGGCAATCAATGCCTACTGGTTTCCGTTCTATCCTGGGCTGCTGACCATCGCCCGAGGGCTTTTCGGCTTCCGCGTGCAATACGAGTTCATGGCCGCCAGGCTGTTGGACGCGCAGCTGAATCTTTTGGTTGTGCTTGCCGCGGTGGCGCTCGCAGCCTCAGTGCGGCGGCTGATGCTGGCGCGTGGAACAGCGCAGGAGCGGTTGCTGCCGGCGCGGACGCTGTTCCTCTGGGTCGCTGTGGTTGCCTACTTCTTCGCCTCCATTGACCTGTTGAACCCCAAGCCGGACACACTGGTCTCTACGCTCATGCTGCTCGCCGTGGCCGCGCTCTTTCGGGCGCAGGCGGAAGACAGGCTTCGGTATTGGGTCGCAGTGGGCGTGTGCGGCGGACTTGCCTATTGGGCAAAATCCTTTGCGCTGCCGTTTTTCCTGATCCTGATCGTGCTGGCCGCCATTGCCTACCTGCGCAGGATGCGTGTGTTGGGCCGCCTGGCGCTGGCGCTCTTCGTTTTTGTCCTCATCGCCGCGCCGCTCACGTGGCAGATCTCCGCGCAACGCGGACGGTTCACCTATGGAGAATCCGGCCGGCTCAACCTGGCCTGGATGGTCAACCGCGCGGATCGCTTCAATCCGGTTGCCGATGCAACCGCCTGGCAGCCAGGCTCGGCCACGGCCAGCCTCAAGCATCCCGGCGAACTGCTGTCGCGGTCGCCCTCCATCGCCTACTACGGCGGCCCGGACTCGTTCGGCACAACGCCGCAATGGACCGATGTTTCCTACTGGTCAGACGGCCTTGCGCCGCGCTTGGTGCTGCGCGACACTCTGGCCGCGATCAAATCTAATCTTGCGGTGCTCGGCTCGGCCATCGTCATGCGCTTCCAGGCTGTGCTTCTCGCCGTCCTGCTGGGACTGTGGGGTTTTCGCATGCGCAAAGCCTCCGTCGCCGACCCCACCGTGCTCGTGAGCCTGGCTCTGGCCATCGCCAGCATCGCTCTCTACGCGGTCGTCTATCTTGAACCGCGCTATATCGCCTTCGCGTTTGTGCTCATGGCCGCCGTCTATGCCGCCACTTCCCTCACCCGCGCGCCCGGCGTCAGCGGCCGCTCCCTTCACGCCGCGGTCTTGATCGCCGCCGCGCTGATTCTGCTCTTTGGCCTGCAAGCCATCATCCGCGAGTGGAGACAAGCCAAGCAGGAGGGCGACCACCCGCTCCAGGGCTTCTACAGCCACGCCATCGACTCGGCTGGTGCGCAACTGGCCACGCTCTATCCGCAGGGCGCAGAGGTCGCCTGCATGGGCGACACCGCCTGCTGGACCGATCCCTACTGGGCTCGCTATGCCGGCCTGCGCGTGACAGCCATCGTCGAGACCGGCCACGGCTTTGAGCAGGAGAGCGCCGAGCAGGGCTGCACCAAACTCGCGCAGAATCCCGTCGCGCTCGACGCGCTGCGCAGCAGAAATGTCCGCGCCATTGTCGCACAATTCAACGGAACGCAACCTTGCGACGCGGCCTGGCGTCCGCTTGGAACCTCGCCCAATTTCTTCTACCTGCCGCTGAACTGATCCACTCCCAACAGCCTGGGATTCATTAACTCTCAAGGCTGTCATCCTGAGCGGAGCAGGCCGCGTTCTTTGCGGCCTGCGGAGTCGAAGGACCTGCGGTCGTTCTTTTGTGAGGGGCTGCGCTTACATCGCCTCCGGGCTCTCAATCCCCAGCCAGTTCAGCACCTCAACCAGTTCCCGCAACGCCACCGCGGCCGTCGCCAGCAGGAACGTCTTCCGCACCGGGTCTTCTTCAGTCAGGATATGGTGCTTGTGGTAGAAGTTATTGAACTCCTGCGCTAACTGGAAGGCATGTTTCGCCAAGTAAGCCGGCTCGGAGGTAGTTATACACTGCTCCAGCACCATGATCCTGCGGCCGCAGCGCAGCCACAGCGCCCAGATATCTTCGTTCTCTTCGCCAGCAAGACAGCCACCTAACTCCGCTAACTCGGCGAACTGCACTAATACCGCCTCCGCGCTCGTTCCTGCCTTGCGAAAGATATTCCGTGCCCGGACCACTGCGTACTGGATATACGGCCCGGTCTCGCCCTCAAAACTCAACGCATCTTTGAAGTCGAAGGCGATGACCGAATTGCGCGTGAACTTGAGCATGAAATAGCGCAGCGCGCCAATGGCAATCTGTTCGGCGATCTTCTGCCGCTCGGCTTCGTCTCGTCCCGTCTGCCGCGCGTCCACCTCGGCCCGCGTGGCCACAATCAGTTTGTCGATCAGGTCGTCGGCCTTCACGCCGAAGCCCTTGCGTCCACTCACCTCAAAGTACGGACGTGCGCGGTCTTCTTCAGAAAGTTCATAGCCCAACTCGAGAGCGCAGCGCGGCGTAAGCGCCACCATCTCATAGCTGAAGTGCGTGTAATGGTCGGCCTGCTCCGTGTATCCCATGCCGCGCAACGCCTGAATTACATTGGACTGCGGGTCGGACTGGCGGGCGTCGATCACATTGTAGATAGCCTGCGCCCCGCCAAAGTGCGGGTGAGTTACTTCTCCATGCTCCGTCGAGATCCAGCACTCATTGTCTGGATAACTGAAGAACGGCATGTAACCAAAGTCTTTACCGAGCAGGCCAAACTTCCATAAGTGGTAGGCTATGTCCTTGCCCACGTAAGTTACCGTTCCGTTCGAACGCACGATAACTTTGGCGTCTTCATTGGTCTCGCCTTCGGTAACATCGGCACCGGGCCGAGTCATCACCCAGCAGCCTTTGTTCTTGCCTTCGGTCTCGAAGTAGAGCACGCCGGTTTGCTTCAACTGGTCAAAAGCCGCGTCCCAGAATTTCAAGTGCAGAATCTCGCTCTCGCGGGGTAGAAAGTCATACTCAATATCAAGCCTCAGCATCGTCTGCAAGTGCCGCTGCAGCACCGCCGTTGAAATCAGCTCCGCAACCTCAGCCGTCTCATTCCCACCCTGCTCAATCTCATGCAGCGTCGCATAACGCAGTTTCTTCCGCGCCGCATTTTCTTCGTCGTTTCCCTGCTCGTACCACTGCGAGGTCTTCGCATAGAGGTCCCAGCAGTAGTAGTCGATGCGCTCTCCTTTGCTCGCCAACTCCTCAAGCAATCCGCTAACCTGGGCAGCTGACCTGCCCTCCAGATGCAGAAACCCCACCACCACATCCGCCACCTGCACCCCGGTGTTGTCGATGTAATTCTGCACATCCACTTTCTGCCCCGCCGCGCGCAGCAGCCGCACAAATGTGTCGCCCAAAATCGCGTTGCGTAAATGCCCCACATGCGCCGCCTTGTTGGGATTGATGCTGGTGTGCTCCACAAGTGAATGGATACCGGATGAAGTCAGCGGCCCGGTACCTGTCGCAGCAACCATCCGCACGCCTGTCCCGCGATCCACGTGCGCATTGATGTAGCCTGCCCCGGCAACTTCAAACGAAGAAAATCCCTCCACCAAGCCCAGCGCGGCCACAATCTCCTGCGCGATCATTTTGGGCGCTTTACGCAGCTTGCGCGCCAGTTCGAAGGCGATCGGCGTGGACAGCTCGCCGAATTTCAGTTCCGGCGGAATCTCCAGCGGAATCGTTTCGAGCTCAAGATCGTATTTTTCCTTCAACAGAGCGCGGAGATGCGCGCCAAGCCGCTTTTGCAGGTCCAGATACACGTCGGCAGTCCCTCAGAAATCCTTGATTTTCAAGGCCGATTCTAGCACCTGCGGTGGGCAGACGCGGCTTCGCCGCCTGGTGCGCAGGGCAGTTGCATGAGGCCGTTTTAGGACGGATGCGCGTTTCACAGCGCCCCTCCGGGGCGCGATGGAAGCGTGTTGTCTGTTTCCCAGGGCAAGTCCTCCACGGCGGACTTGCCCCGGTCTATTTTCAACCGGTCCCTCCGGGACCTCAGGGCTTTTTGGCGGCAAGGTAAACGGCTGAGAGGATCTCTGGGCCTCTGGCTGGTGATTCATGCGATTGCCCTGGCTGGCGTGACACTTCGAAATTCCCTGGGCGACACATGCCGTAAGATGAAGAGAGAGTTTGCCTTGAATTTTCCTGCATGCGATTGCGGAAAATGGGAAAGATAACGCCCCGCAAATGAAGAGCCCCGAGCAAGTCCCATCCCGCTACTACCTGACCACGCCCATCTACTACGTGAATGCGCGGCCGCACCTGGGCCACGCCTATTCGACGATCGTATGCGACGCCATAGCGCGGCGTAAGCGGGCGCTGGGCATCGACACCTGGTTCCTGACCGGCACGGACGAGCACGGGCAGAAGATCGAGCGCTCCGCGGCGTTGGCCGGACGCACGCCGGCCGAGTTTGCCACGGCTATTTCAGGAGAATTCCGCGGCCTGTGGGACCAGCTCGGCCTCACCTACGACGACTTCATCCGGACCACCGAGGAGCGGCACAAGCGCGGGGTGCAGCACCTGTTCGCCGTCCTGCGCGACAAGGGCTTCATCTACAAGGGTTCGTACACGGGCCAGTACTGCGTCTCGGACGAGGCGTGGGTCGATGTGCCTGCCGGCGCGCCTTGCCCGGATTGCGGCCGCATGACGGAGACGGTGACCGAGGAGAACTACTTCTTCAAACTGTCGGCCTTCGAGCGCAGGCTGCTGGAGTTCTACGAGGCCAACCCCAGCTTCATGGGCCCCGAATCCACGCGCCGCGAGGTCATCTCCTTTGTGCGTTCCGGGCTCAAGGACCTATCCGTGAGCCGCACCAGTTTTTCCTGGGGCATTCCCGTGCCCGGCGACGAGAAGCATGTGGTCTACGTCTGGCTCGACGCGCTGGCCAACTACATTACCGCGCTCGGCTACGGGTCCGACGATCCAGCCGACCAGGCGCGCTTCCAAAAGTTCTGGCCGGCGGACATGCACCTGATCGGCAAGGAGATCAGCCGCTTCCACTGCGTCTACTGGCCGGCGTTCCTGATGGCCGCGGGGATTGAGCCGCCGCGCTCGGTGCGGGCCAACGGATGGCTCCTGTTTGACCAAGGAAAAATGTCGAAGTCGCGCGGCAACATTGTGCGCGCGGAAACCGTCCAGGCCATCCTCGGGGCCGATGCGCTGCGCTACTTCCTGCTGCGCGAGATCCCCTTCGGCCAGGACGGAAGCTTCAGCTTCGACGCCCTGGTGCAGCGCTACAACGCTGACCTCGCCAACGGCTACGGCAACCTGGTGAGCCGCGTGGTCAACATGGTGCACAAGTATTTTGGCGGGGTAGTGCCGGAGACCGGCGCCGCCACCGCAGCCGAAACGGCCCTGCGCGACACAACCGTCAACGCCATCGCCGCCTTTGGCCCAGCCTTCGACGAGCTTAATTTTTCTGAAGCGCTGAAGGCTCTTTGGATATTGGTCGCGGAGACCGACGGCTACTTGACCGCCAACGCGCCGTGGAAAAAGCCACCGGAACGTTCCGACGAGGACCATGCGAAGCATCAAGCCCGCGTGCTGGCGACGGCGGGCGAAGCCATCCGCATCATTACCGCGCTGGTCTATCCCATCCTGCCCGACTCGGCCGCCAAGGTCTGGCTTCAGCTCGGGCAGGGAGACATTGCTGAAGCCGCGAAGAGTGCATTCCTCACCGATGTCGCGTGGGGCGGATTGAAGGCAGGGACCAAGTTTGGCGCTCCCTCCCCGCTCTTTCCCCGCGCAGAAAAGGACGCAGTCGACCATATGCAAAACCTTGAAGACGAAAACAACCGCACCGTCATTGAAGCCGCCAGCCAGCGGGGGGACGCAGCTCCGTCGGCTCCAGAAGCGCCCTCGTCGGCTTTGTCCATCGAGCCCGCGCCCGCCGCAGCCTCGCCCTCTGTGGTTTCCGTGCAGCCTGGGGCAGGCGGCGCCGCGGTGCACGGCCAGAACGAACGCGGCGACCATCATCTCACTCAGGCCACTGCCGCGCCGGTCGACTCCGAAAGCCAAGTGGAGTCGATTCCGGTTGAGCCGATTGCCGCCGAGCTAGCCAGCGGCAGGCTCAGCGTCACCCCGACGAACGCGCCGGAAGGCGCTCCTTTGCACCCGGCTGCCCCACCGCAGGCGGCGCAGCACATCAGCATCGACGACTTCGTCAAAGTCGACCTGCGCGTGGCCCAGATCCTGGTCGCCGAGCGCGTCCCCAAGGCCGACAAACTGCTGCGCCTGGAGGTTGACCTGGGCTACGAGAAACGCCAGATTCTGGCCGGCATCGCGCAGTTCTACGAACCGGAAAAGCTTATCGGCCGCAAAATTGTCATCGTCGCCAACCTGGCTCCCCGCAAGATGCGCGGCCTGGAGTCAAACGGGATGCTGCTGGCTGCTTCGCTGCCCGACGGCGCGCCTGTCCTGGCTGGGTTCCTGGAAGATGTCCCGCTGGGGGCGCGGCTCAAGTAAGCGCCCACGACAGCTGCGGTGGGGCCAGCGGCGCGCTTCTCGCTCGCATAGGGTTCGTAGTTCCCAGGTCTCAAAGTCGAGATCTGGGACACCCGGCCCCTGGATAAAAACAGAGGAGAAAACGCATTGTGATTGATGACGCTGCCAGCATCACCCTTGGTGAGGGCAGATTGGTGCATGATAGCCTTCCCAACCGAGATCAGGATCCTGTCTTAACGCTCTATGCGCATTATTTTCTCGCGGCCGAGTTGATGCGCTCTAATTACGCCAAGCTTCAATCTAAGCTGAAACGGCGCGGTCGTTTAAGCCGAAAGGATACTGTCGATCAGGGCATTTATTTCGGCACTTGGCTTGGCTTTCTTGGTGTGACCTGCGAAGGCTTCAGGAAACTTAGAATTCGTCTTCTATTGCAGGAAAACCGTCCAGAAGACTTCCGCGAACTTATCCCGAAATCCGATGCCATAGGAAGAGTGATAAAACAGCATACTGACCCGTTGAGGGAATTCCGGAATAACGTCTTCCATCTCCGGGACGATTTCGGGGCGATTGAGAGGTCCTTCGCCAATGGATCTGTACGACTTAGATGGGCCGAAGAGTTACATACTGCTTTCGGGGACTTATTTTCGGAGTACCGTATCCTATGTGAAGTGCACTATTTTATACATAATCGTCCAATCGAGATGGGGGGTGGCGAACCCTAAGTTTTGGCAATCTCGTCTATCCCCCAAAGCTGGCTGCGGGTATCTCAGGTCTCGATCTTGAAACCTGAGAATCCAAGGACCTCAACCGGAGTTTTTTGATCCCTGATCCCCGCCTCTCCATACACATAAATCGTGCTATCCTTACACATCGGGAGGCACGGCACCCATGCGCACGAATATAGACATTGACGACGACCTGATGGCAAGAGCGATGGCGGCAACAGAGAGCACAACCAAGAAGGCGGCGGTTGAGCAAGGCCTTCAGTTGCTGGTTCAGGTCAAATCTCAAGAGGCTTTGGACGCGCTTCGCGGCAAGGTGGTTTGGCGTGGGCATGACGACGATTGGTTTGCCTCAGACGAAGAGATACTGGAGAAACGCCGGCGGGAGAGGCAGAATGGCCCGTCGCAACATGCAGCCACGGCCGAAGGCAAAACCAGTCGTACCGCGAACAGCAGGCATCGCTAACGCATGGTAATTTTAGACACGTCTGTGCTGATTGACTACCTGGGAGACTTCTCGACACCGCAGACAGAGTGGATTCGGCGGGAAATCAGGCTGCAGCGCTTGGCTATAACCAGCCTCTCGATGACCGAAGTCTTGCAGGGTATTCGAGAGGAATTCCGATTTTCTCCTACTTTGTCGGCATTGAGCCAGTTCCAGGTCTTTGAAACCGGCAGCCGGGAACTGGCCATCCAATCTGCTGTGAACTATCGCAAACTACGCGGGCTTGGGGTGACGATTCGAAGCACAATCGACTGCTTGATAGCGACATTTTGCATCGAGATGCGTCACGATTTGCTGCACAATGACAGCGATTTCGACTACTTTGAACGGCATCTTGGATTGCAGGTCGTTTTCAAGAAGTCCCGAGTTGCAAATTGATTGAGTTGCTCCCCCGAGGCCGCAATGCTGATTGACTCCCACGCCCATCTGGACAACGAGCGCTACGCGGACGACCGCGCCGACCTGCTCACCCGCGCCTGGGAGGCCGGCGTCGGCGCCATTCTGGCCATCGGCATTGGCGAGCAGGCGGCGGGCATGGACGGGGCGCTGCGGATTTGCCGCGAGTTCAACCCGCAAACGGGCCGCGATTCCGAGCAGGGGGCAAAATTCCCGCGCCTCTACGCGAGCGCCGGCGTCTATCCGCACAATACGCCGGAGATCGACGACGCGATCCTGGCCCAGCTAGACCGGCTCCTCGCCGAGCCGGAGGTGATCGCGTGCGGCGAGATCGGCCTGGACTACTACCATGAAGGCGCACCGCACCCGGTCCAACGCGAAGGCCTCATCCAACAACTTGCCATCGCCGCTGCGCGCCAGCGGCCCATCCTCATCCACTGCCGCGGAACCAACGAGTCCACCGATGCCTGGGGCGACCTGCTGGAAATCCTTGAGACTCACTGGCGGCCCACCGGCCTGGGCGGCGTGATGCACTGCTTTGGTGCGGGGTGGGAGCAGGCCCGCCGCTCGCTCGATCTGGGATTCCTGATCTCCTTTGCCGGCAACCTCACCTACCCCAAGGCCCAGCCCCTGCGCGATGTGGCAGCCCGCGTCCCATTGGATGGGATGCTGGTGGAGACCGACGCCCCCTGGCTGGCTCCGGCGCCGGACCGGGGCAAGCGTAACGAGCCGGCCTTCGTCTCCCGCACTGCCACCGTCCTGGCCGGATTACTGGGCCGGGAGAGCGAAGAAATCGCCTCCGCCACCACGAAAAACTTCTTGAGGCTGTTTCGCCTTGGGGCTGACGTGGGAAACTGAATACTGCGTATGCCAGACCTTGCATGTGGGCATCGCATGCAAGAGCGTTTGGGGTTCGAGGACAGGAAACAATGGCACAGGAAAATTCGTTCGACATTGTCAGCAAGGTGGACATGCAGGAGGTCCGCAACGCTATCGATCAGGCGCTCAAGGAGATACGCCAGCGCTTCGACCTCAAGGACTCGCACTCCGAGGTCACGCTCACCGAGGCCGACAAGGAGATTCAGCTCGCCTCGGACGGCGAATATCACTTGGAGGCCGTCCGGGAGATCCTCGGCCAGAAGCTGGTCAAGCGCGGCGTCTCGCTCAAGAACCTGACCTATGAGAAAGTGGAGCCGGCCACCGGCAAGAGCGTCCGCCAGAAGATCAAACTCCAGGTCGGCATCCCCACTGAAAAGGCCAAGGAGATCGTCCGCCTGGTCAAGGACTCAAAAAAGAAGGCGCAGGCAAGCATCCAAGGCGATACAGTCAGAGTATCCAGCAAAGATCGTGACGAGCTGCAGGCCATCATCGCCCTGCTGCGCGGCAAAGATCTGGGCGTGGAGCTGCAGTTTACCAACTATCGTTCGAATTGACCCGAAGCCTTGGCGACTGGCCGGGCATCCGATAAGCTAGCTGCCAATGGGCGGCAGCACAGGACTTGGAAGAGCACGAGAACCGGAGAGCCTTGAGCACACTGGCAATAGCGACGGCGAGGGAAGTCTTCGATCTGCTGCGGGATGATCTCGTGGCGATCGAGCGGGAGCTGGGCCGCGACGCCGCTTCCGGCGTCAGCACCATCACCGAGATCGCCGAATACCTGCGCGAGGGCGGCGGCAAGCGCATTCGCCCCTCGCTGCTGCTGCTCTCCGCGCATTTGCTGGGTTACACGGGCCACGGGGCCATCCGGCTGGGCGCGGTGGTAGAGATGGTGCACACCGCCACGCTGGTGCACGACGACATTATCGACGGCGCCGACACGCGCCGTGGGCGCCCCTCGGCCAACACCACCTGGGGCAACGAAAAATGCGTGCTGGCCGGCGACTGGCTTTACATGCAGGCCTTCAAGGTCGCTCTCGAAGAGAAGAGCCTGCGGGTCCTCGACCTGCTCATCGGGCTCACCCAGCAGATGGTTGAGGGCGAGCTTCTACAGATTCAAAAGCTGGGCAAGGCGGTCTCAGAGGCCGAGTACTACGACCTCATCTTCCGCAAGACCGCCTGCCTTTTCGCCGTCTCCATGCGGCTGGGCGCGGTGCTGGCCGGGGCCACGGAAGCCGAGGAAACCAGCCTGGCCGCCTACGGCCGGGCCGTCGGCCTTGCGTTCCAGATCGTCGACGATGTGCTCGACCTGACCGCGACCGAAGAGGTCCTTGGCAAGCCCGTAGCCAGCGATCTGCGCGAAGGCAAGGCCACGCTTTCAGTGATCCACTCCTTCGACCATGGCACGGCCGCCGACCGGCAGACCATCCAGAAGGTTCTGGACGACCGCAGCTTCGAGCACGTGACCCGCGAGCAGATTCAGGATATCCTGGTCCGCAACGGCTCGGTCGAGTACGCCATGTCTGTGGCCGACCGCTACGCCAAGCAATCCATCAAGGCACTGGCCCCGCTCCCCGACTCCGAGTTCAAGCGCGCCCTGCTCTGGCTGCCGGACTTCGTGGTGGCCAGGGACAAGTAGGCCCCCCATGGAACGCAGCGATCCGCCCGCCTGGGCCAAGGTTGACGAGTACTTCTCCAGCCTGCTCACACCGGCGGAGAAGGCCCTAGACGGCGCCCGCGAAGCCAACCGAAAGGCCGGCCTTCCCGACATCGATGTGAGCCGGCTCCAGGGAAAATTCCTCGAATTCCTCGTCCGCATCTCCGGCGCGCGCAATGTTCTCGAGATCGGCACCCTGGGCGGTTACAGTACCATTTGGCTGGCTCGCGCCCTGCCCGAGGGCGGCCGCGTGGTGACGCTCGAGCTCGATCCGCACCATGCCGAGGTAGCCCGCGCCAACCTCCGCAGCGCCGGCGTTCTGGACCGCGTCGAAATCTGCGTTGGGCCGGCGCTCGAAACCGTGCCCGGCCTGGAGAAGGACGCACCCTTCGACCTGATCTTCATCGACGCCGACAAGCAGAGCTATCCGGAGTATCTCGGCCGGGCGCTCAAGCTGGCGCACCCCGGCACGATCCTCGTCGCCGACAACGTGGTGCGCCAGGGCAAGGTGACCAATCCCAAAAGCAAAGACGCGAACGTGCAGGGCGTGCAGCGGTTTACAGAGTTGCTGGCCGCCGAGCCGCGCTTGAGCGCAACGGTGCTGCAAACCGTCGGCGCAAAGGGCTACGACGGCTTTGCGCTGGCGGTTGTCGTCTCCTGATTTGTCCTCAGACGTGCTGATCGACACGCCCGCACGCCTATAGCGAAACCATGGCAGCTGTATCCCGAAAGCACTGACCCCAAGTTGACGCGACCATCAGGGAGCGGCAACCTTGTACGAAACTCGACAGGACACGGTAATCCTGGTTTCGGTCTAAAGCAGCTCCACAATGCTTTCAATGGACAGCGACCGGGCCTGGGAGACTTCGACGAGAATCGCGTGGACGGTGCCGATCTTGAGTGGATTGTGGAGCGGGACTGTGACCGAATGCCCCGGCGGCCCATCATGGCGGAGCCGCACATGGCTTCCTTTCTGCCGGACAATCGCGTAGCCGAGCCGTTCGAGTGCGCGGAGCACCCGGTCCGCGGAAACCCCGCGCGGCAGCTTCATGCCGCTTCGACGGCGATCAGCTCATCCTTTACAAAATGGAGTTGGATGAGCCTGGGGCGCTCGGCCGCATCTTCAAAATGGAGACTCGCTGCCTCAACCACATTCCCACGCAGAGACTCCCAGGTGTCGGCTTCGGTAAAAATCGGGTGGCCCAGCGCCCGCGCCACATAACCGCCCTCTTCCGCTTCGCGCACTTCGAAGATCAGTTCCATGAGAGATAGCATAGCGGAATTAGTGGAATTTGGGTCCGGAAAGAACACTGCCGAACTACTCAGCCATCATTGCCCGGAGGGCCGCTTCATGCTCGGGCGGCAGGGGCTTCTTGTTCAGCTGGTCGTCGCATACCACGTGGACGGTTTCGCCCTCGGCCAAAAGCTTCGGCTCGTCGCCATCGGTCCCCTTGCGCAGAATGCGATACGCGAACTTGATGACCGAGCCGCGCAAGAGCGAGGGCCGCGTCTCGATCACGATCTGGTCGTCGTAGCGGGCCGGAGACTTGTAGCGGCAACTGGCCTCGACCACGGGCAGAATGCACTTGTGCTCCTTCTCCATTGCATCGTAAGAAAGGCCCGCCGCACGCAGTGCTTCCACGCGTCCAATCTCAAACCAGACCAGGTAGTTGGCATAGTAGACAATGCCCATCTGGTCGGTTTCAGCGTAGCGGACGCGGACTTCAGTCGTTACTGGCATAGAAAGACGGGGTCCAGGGGTCAGGTTTCAGGGGTCAGAGGTCGGGCTGGGTGGCGACGGAGGGCTGTTTTTGACTGATCCCTGTTCCCTGCCCCCTGATCCCTGCTTTCACGGCTTGAGGTGCGCAAAGATGGGCAGCTTGGACACGTCGTTGAAGATGACAAACGCGAAGAAGGCGATCAGGACCACGAACGCCGCCTGGTAGATGCGCTCCTTGACCTGCATGCCGATGTCGCGGCGGATGACGCTCTCGATCACCAGCAGCAGAATCAGGCCGCCGTCGAGGATGGGGAAGGGCATCAGGTTGAGGATGCCCAGGTTGATGCTGATGGCCGAAGCCAGCCAGAACTTGGGCAGCCATCCCTTGGTCTCGGCCGCGTCGCCGGCCATGCGGGCAATGCTCACCGGGCCAGACAGCTGCGCCATGCTCACCTTGTGGGTGAACAGGCGGCCCAGAACCTCCAGAATCAGCGTGGAGTTGTCGATGCAGAACTGCCTGGACTTCACGGCTGCCTGGTTGAGCGGCAGCGGCGACATGCCGAAGGGAACCGGTGTGGGAGCGAAGCCCAGCTTCCAGCCGTCCATCTTGATCGGATGAGCGATCATGGGCGGCAGCACCGAGCCGTTGCGGACCACGGTCAGCTCAATCGGCTTGCCCTGGCCGGTCTGCATGTAAGCGAGCAGCGACTGCACGGTGTGAAAGGCGTGTCCATCCACAGCCTGGATGGCGTCACCACTTTGCAGGCCAGCCTCGGCGGCCGGGGTTCCCGGCTGCACCTGTTGCACGCCGATGGGGCCGGGCACAAACTCCGGAATGAGGCCCAGGTCGGTGAGGTCGAAGTCCTGTCCCTTGACCGCGCCGGGCTGGTGCAGCGAAAGCTGGATGGTCTGGCCGCCGCGGTCGATCGTGACCGGCACCGTCTGGTTCTGGTTCATGGCCGCGCGCTGGTTCACCATGTCCCAGTCGGGATTGTCCCTGGTCTCGTAGCGGGTAATCACGTCGCCCGGCTCAAGGCCCGCCTGCGCGGCCGGAGACCCGGGCACCACCCACTCAATGGCCGTGGTGGAGACCTCGTGCCGGGGCATCTCGTTGATCCAGCCGTAGTAAAAGAGCATGAGCACGAAGGCCAGAATGAAGTTGGCCACCGGGCCGGCCACGCCGATCAGCATGCGCTGCCAGCGGGGATGGGAGGTAAAGGCGCCGGGATCCTTGGCCAGATCGGTCAGCAGTTCATCGCCGCCGGAAGCATCCCGGTCCGAGAGTTTCTCCGCCGCCCACAAGACCTGTTCGCCCGGGGTCGAGCCGCTGATCTGGTCCGGCGTCTCGCCGGTCATCTTCACAAAGCCGCCCAGCGGGAGCAGGCAGACCTTGTAGTCGGTATCGCCAATTTTGACGCCGAACAACCGCGGCCCAAAGCCCACCGAAAACGCCTCGACGCGCACGCCGCACAGCTTGGCAACGGCAAAATGGCCGAACTCGTGGACCACAACCATGACGCCGACAAGGACGATAAATGCGACGGTAGAAACCAGAAATTCATGCATAGACGAGCGGTTTATCCTTCAAGCGGGCGTCGTACCTGGGGATGAGTTCAACTCAACAGCGCACCTGCCGTTTGACGCGCCTCCCGGTCCGCGGCGAGCACCTCGGCAATGGTTGCAGGGTGAGCCTCTGGCGTGGCGGCGAGCACTTTCTCAATTGTACGCGGGATTCCCAGGAACGGAATGCGGCGGTCCAGAAACGCCTCCACGGCAACCTCGTCCGCAGCGTTGAGTGCGATGCAATGGGCGCCGCCTTTCTCTGCCGCTTCAAAGGCCAGGCGCAGGCAGGGGAAGCGCTCGAAGTCGGGCGGCTCGAAGTCCAGATGGCGCAGAGCGGCCAGATCGAAGGTGAGCGAGGAGGCGGGCCGCTCCGGATACGCCAGCGCGTAGAGAATCGGCAGGCGCATGTCGGTGACCGAGATCTGCGCCAGGATGGAGCCGTCGACGTACTCGACCAGCGAGTGCACGGTCGATTGCGGGTGCACGGTGACGCGCACTTGGGCAGGCGGAACGTCGAAGAGCCGGCAAGCCTCAATGACTTCCAGGCCCTTGTTCAGCATGGTGGCCGAGTCGATGGTGATGCGCCGGCCCATCACCCAGGTGGGATGCTTGAGCGCCTGCTCGGGCGTGATGTGGGCGAATTGGTCAAGTGGAAGCTGGCGAAACGGCCCGCCGGATGCGGTGAGCCAGATGGTCTTGAGTTCCCTGTGCTCGCCCACGCGAAGACACTGGTGCACGGCGTTGTGCTCGGAGTCGATGGGCAGGATGGGCACGTTGCGCTCGCGTGCGGCGCGGGTGAGGATCTCGCCCGCGGCCACCATGCACTCCTTGTTGGCCAGGCCGATGGGCTTGCCGGCCAGGATCGCCGCGTGAGTCGCCTCAAGGCCCGCAACGCCCACAATAGCCGAGACCACAAAATCCACCTCGGGCAGCGTGGCGCAGGCCACCGTGCCGGCGGTGCCCCAGGCCAGATCGATGCCCGTAACGCCTGCGTGGCGCAGCAGTTGGCCCAACTGCCCGGCCAGTTCTTCGGTTGCCATGGAGACGATCCTGGGCCGCCAGCGAAGGGCCTGCGGCAAAGCCTCATTGAGGTTGCGCCCGGCGGCCAGCGCGGCCACCTGGTAGCGCTCCGGGAACTGCTCGACGATGGAGAGAGTGCTTTGGCCGATGGAGCCGGTGGAACCGAGAATGGCGAGTCGTTTCACGTTGCTCTTGTGGTGCCTTTCCTTGGGGAGACGGCTATTTTGTCGCTCGCGGTTTAACCGAAGACAGCATCTCCCGCCGGAGAATGGCGTTCATGCGCGATTGATACCCCCTGCCGTGGGATTTCAACCACTCCAAAACATCTCCGTCCAGACGCGCGGTGACGATGCGTTTGACCGGTCGATAGAGATGCCCGCGCAAGTGCTTGGCCTGCGCCCATTCCGCATCTGTCAGGACAGGAATGTCGCCTGTGTCGATCTCGCTGTCCGTGCGCGCCGAGAGCGCTCTCAGATTGGCACGCTGCACCTCGGTCAGCGGCGGCAACGCTTCAGGTGTGTATCTAACCATTTTCTTCTTCATAGCGTTGCCTTTCCTTGGGCTTGTCACGTCTGGCGGAGATGATGCGGACCACTTCGATGTCGGTTCCGTCCTCAAGCTCTTCCCGGATTGTATGTGCCACAATCAGCAGAGCTAACCCTTCAACCTGGCCAATGGCTTGCCAGCGCTCTTCCCCATCCTGAACCCGCTCTTTCCAGGAAAGGTTGAAGGGGTCCCGAAAAACCTGAGCGGCCTCCTCGAAACTAACTCCATGCTTGCGCCGATTGGAGAGATTCTTAGCCGGATCCCACTCCAACACGAAATTGCTCACGCATCAATTGTAATACTTATTTGTAAATACAATCCACCGTTTGCTCTAAAATCGCTGGTGAATCAGCAGCGCAAACCACAGCACCGGCGCGGCCAGCAGCAGCGCATCGATGCGGTCGAGGACCCCGCCGTGGCCAGGCAGCAGCGTGCCGGAATCCTTTACGCCGACTGACCGCTTGAGCGCCGACTCGGCCAGGTCGCCCACCTGCGCCGCGATGTTCACCACCACCGCCAGCACCAGCCAGAACCAGATATCTTCCGGATAGGAGAGCCGGGCGGAGTTCCACTGGGTAAACCAATCGGCCAGCCCCAGCAAACCGCCCGCCGCAAGCAGGCTGCCAGCCACCGAAGCGGCCGCGCCTTCCCAGGTCTTATTGGGACTGAGCCGGGGCGCCAATTTGTGCCGGCCCCAGGCCCGGCCGACATAGAGCGCCACAATGTCGCCCGCCCACACCACGCACAGCAGAAAGGCTACCAGCGACGGCCCATTGGCCTGCTCGCGCAGGGCCGGCACCGCCAGCAGGGACAGCCCCGTATAAGCCAGGCAAAAGACGGATACGGCCACGTCCGGCATGACCCGCTCCACCGGCGACCGGAAGGTGCAATAGACCAGCAAGCCCAAGCTGAGGGCCGAAAAGATGACCCCGGTCAGGTCAGGGTACTCTGCGCTGCCGGCAAACAGGGCCACAAGGGCCACCACGGCCGCGATGCGCGGCGGCCGGGCTCCGCCTTTTTCCGTCAGCCCCAGATACTCCCAGGCAGCCAGGCCGGCGAGCACGGCGGTGGCCACGATTACCAGCCAGCGTGGGCCCAGAAACACCAGCGCCAGCACCAGCGGAATCAGAACCAGAGCTGTAAGGATGCGTTTCATTCCAAGGGAGAGGATACACCGGCGAGGTTCGCCCGTTTGAGTACATCAGGCAATTTGCAGCGTAGGGTCGCTAGGGCGTGATAGACAAGTGCGCTATAGACAATCTGTCTAAATTGTCTTAAGCTAAATCTGCGCGGTGAGCTCATGGAATCCGATGCGTCCCGAGAAGGAGAGATTGATGAACCACGGATTGAGCGATCGGGTTCGAGCAGTCGCACTGGACAACTTCGTAAGGCCTGCGATGCGGGCGGGGAGGGTGCAGTTCTCGGTTGCCGTGCGGGATCTGATGCGGTATTTGCGGGTAGATGGTTTTCCGGAGAGAAACTGGCCGCAGATCTGCACGGCTATCCAGGCGGGAAAGTTTCTGCGCGAGAACGGGCTGGAGATCGAGGGAGTGGACGGGCCCCCGAAGAAGCAGAGCCCAACTGTCGTGGTGAGATATCGGATTAGGACCCCGGTTTCGGCTTCGCATGCTGGACCGGACGATTCGAACGCGTCAAGGGAGGATGCGGCAGCCGAGACCCCGGGGGACTGGGCATATCGGATGACTGAGCGCCTTCGCGGTCTGATGAAGGAAGAGATCGCGGCTCTGGGCGGCGCCGAAGGATACATACGGTGGGTTCGTGGCTATGACGAGGAAGAGGGATGAGCCGAGTCTTCTGGGATACGATGCTTTTCATCTACCTGTTGGAAGGAAACCCTCAGTTTTCAACTCGGGTAACGGAGCTGTTAGGCCGGTCAAAGAAGCGGGGTGATCGGCTGTTCACGAGCCATTTGGCTCTGGGCGAGATGCTCGCCGGAGCGAGCAAATCTGGAAGCCCACAGAGCGCGCGCATTGTGCACGAAACTCTCCAGAGCATGGGCTTCGCTTGCCTGCCCTTTGACGCGAAAGCTGTTGGCCCTTTTGCGCGGCTACGATCAAGCGAGAACCTGAAAATCGCCGACTCGATTCATTTGGCCTGCGCAGCCTCGGCCGGAATCGATCTCTTTCTCACGGGCGATAAACAACTCGCGAAGCTCGATGTTCCAGGCATCCAGTTCATCGCCGACTTCAACAATCCCGTTTTGTAAGCGAGCTTCTACAGGGCTTCGCTGCACAGTCGCCGGGCCTCAGCCCTTCTTCCCCTCACCCGTACGCAGCCAGCGCAGAAATGCCTCTGAGCCGCCGCGCTGCGCCATGGCTTCCTTGATCTGGAAGCGCTTTTCTTCTGCCAGCCGTTGCATCTTCACCGCGGAATTCTCTTCCTTCTCCGCACACTTGTCTTTAACCAAGGGATTTCGAGACCTCCACCTTCAGATCGTCAGAATCTGCCGGGAAGGTGAGGGTTGTACACGGAAAAATGCAGGAGGGAACATCGAAGGTAATGAGTTTGCGCGGACGGAAGGAACACCCCATGCCCCACAAAAGTGTCAGCCGGCTGCGATCTTGTAGCGCTCGGCCTCTTCATCCACTGCCCCAGAGCCCTCGGCCGCGCCCTCGGACGATCCTTCGCCAAGGCCGCCGTAGCGGCGCTCCCGGCGCTGGAAGTCGGCAATCGCCTCCAGCAGGTGGATGCCGCGGAAGTCAGGCCACAGCCGCTCGGTGACAAATATCTCGGTATACGCCACCTGCCACAGCAGGTAATTTGAAAGCCGCATCTCTCCCGAAGTGCGGATCAGCAGGTCGGGGTCCGGCATGTGCGCCGTGTAGAGATGGCGGTGAATGTCCTCTTCCGTGATGCGCTCCGGGCTGATGTGCTTGAGCTTCATCTCCGCCGCCAGGCCGCGGAAGGCATCCACCAGCTCCGAGCGCCCGCCGTAGTTGAGCGCCAGGGTGAGCGTGGTTCCGGTGTTGCGCGCCGTGGCCTCGGCCGCCCAGGCCATCTTGTCCTGCACTTCGGGGGGCAGCTCGTGGATGCGGCCGATGTAACGCATGCGGACGTTGTTGTCCATCATGCGCTGGAGGTTGTTTTCGAGGTAGCTGCGCAGCAGGCGCATCAGGAAGTTGACCTCGGCGCGGGGCCGGCGCAGGTTGTTTTCCAGAGAAAACGCGTAAAGCGTCAGCCACGGCAGACCGATCCGCGAGGCCGTCTCCGTAACCAGCTGCACGCTTTTGGCGCCCTGCTGGTGGCCCAGGAACCGCTTCAGCGAGCGATGGCCGGCCCAGCGGCCATTGCCGTCCATGATGATGGCCACGTGCTCCGGCAGACGCTCCGGCTTGAGCGTCTCATAAACAGCGCGCTCCTCCGCGGTCAGCTCCTGGATGCGCAGCGTGGAAGAAGAATACAAAGGCCTCGCCTCGATGTCGCTCTTGCGGCTTTGCGGCCGGCGCCCCGGGGGTGGTCCGGATGCAGGCGCCGGAACAGGGCGTGCCGGAACCCTTCCGCACCCCATCCCCGTCTGTAACCTGACCGGGAGCCCGTTCAGCCCGAAAATCTGCGCCCGCCAAGGGGGGGATGATCCCGCCGCTGCCGGAGCAAAGATGCAGCACCATCGACCCTAGCACAAGCGCCCATGCGCCGCAATCGCGCCTGATACGGCCGACAGTGCAGGCCGTCACCCCGGCGCGCGGCCCACCGCAAAAGCCCGAAACAGGAAGCAGCAGCGCTTCCCGTGGCAGGTCAAGGCGGGCCGGGCTCAGGCGGTGCGGCGGCGGCCCAGGGCGGCGTCGCGCACCGCGCCGCCAAACAGCGTCCGGTGCATCGGCTCCAGGTGAGGCAGGAGCGCAGCAATCTCGGCCAGGAAGGGATCGGCAAAGATCGCCGCCACTTCCTCGTCCCGCACGCTGCGCGAATCGCGCACCAGCTGGCTGATGTCCACATCGAGCGCCGCGGCCAGCCGCTCCAGCGAGCCCAGGGTCGGAATCGCCTTGCCGTTCTCGATTTTGGAAATGTAGGTGCGGGGCACCTGCATCCTCCCGGCAAGCTGGCGCTGGCTCAGGTGGCGCGCCTTGCGGATATCGCGCACCTGCCCAGCCACCTGCAAGCCCGCTTCCGACGACTGCGGCGTGGAGGGATGCGGCACCAGCTGCAGCACCGGATGTGGAGGCTCTTCCATGTCCAGCGGCTTGCGGCATTTTCTGCAAAGGGAGTTGGTGGTTCTGTATTGAACGAGGCTGCAATAATCGCAGCGCACAACCTCACGTGTGTCCACGCTGACCAGGGTGGTTGCCATCGGCTGTGTGCGGAGTGCCAGAGCGGACTCTCCGGGGTGCTTT
>Ga0182030_10007973_pt1 | contig 22013 bp, 21 predicted proteins | sample 812S3MmetaG_FD_121299 | JGI IMG/M metagenome (GOLD analysis project Ga0182030, IMG submission 121299) | Permafrost microbial communities from Stordalen Mire, Sweden - 812S3M metaG (Illumina Assembly) | ecosystem: Environmental > Terrestrial > Soil > Wetlands > Permafrost | place: Sweden... | reverse complement strand
GGACCATCCGCAGGTTGGGACACCTGCGGCACGGCAGACTTGGAAGTCTGCGCTACGACCGTCGACGCATTTCATCGCGCTTTGAGACATTTTGTGGCTACAGTTTTATTTAAACCGCTCTAAAACCCAAAAATCCTCGCTCCGAATGGCTACACTATTTCTTAAAACGCTCTAAATTGCCTCCGCCCGTCAGAGGAAAACGGTGCAGAATTTCGCCTTGGCGCATGTAAGGCTTGGTTTCTGTAGTGAGCAGAATTTCTGGCACGGTTATTCCGAACGGCTTGGTGGCTGCGGCAATGGCGTCGAATTCGGCCACCAAACGCGGCAAATCCCGAGGCGCTTTTTTTAGGCGCATCACTGTGCTGTGGATGATGCCGGGAACACTCAATCCACCGTGCAAAAGCCTTTCATGCAATGGGCAGTTGGCCCCCAGCAATTGGGTGGCACGTTCGCGGATACGCTGGATTTCACCCGAAGGATTGGCCCCGGGCAGGATGGCCGCTTTGCGTGTCAGCACGGGCGGAAGAAATTCCAGGCGAAAAGATTCGAGGGATTCTCGGTCAAACAGGGATTGAAGCAGTTGCAGAATCGGGGCAATTGAGGATTTCATCTCTGCCAGATGTGCCGGGGATGGATGGCGGTGCAGGCTGAAATTGAGAAAAGTCATGATCGTGATGTGCGTCTCCCAAAATGGATAGACGAAAACAGCCTCATCCAGCCGCGCCAGACGTTCGGCCATGTTTGTGTATGCGGCTTCAGCCCCGGCCGGAAACGGGTAAGCACACGCCAGATTCAGGCCGAAGACCGGGCAGTCTGGATCGGCCTCCAGGAATGCGTCGGCGATAAAACCGTGCTCGAGAATTTCACGCCGCTGCTTGTCGAACCGATTTGAATTGTCGTTGCTCATTAAGATGAAGTTTTTTACACTCGGCCCATGCTGCCAACTGAATTCAAAGGTGTGACTGCGGTCACCAAGGCGAACATCTATTTTGACGGCCGGGTCATCAGCCATTCGATTGTCTTTGCCGATCAAAGCAAAAAGACGCTCGGCTTGATTTACCCCGGTCACTTCCATTTCGGCACCGACAAGGCCGAGCGGATGGAAATAATCGCCGGGAACTGCGTGGTCAAACCCGACGGCCAATCCGCTGTCAAAACTTACGGGGCGGGCGATACGTTCGAGGTTTCGGCTAAATCCGGTTTCGACATAGATGTCAAAACCGGCATCTGCGAATACATCTGCTCGTATCTATAGGCCCAGTTTTCTCGATTTTTCCGCCGCCGCCCGGACGGCGCTGATCAGCACGCCCCGAACTTGGCCCTTTTCCATTTCGTGCAAGCCTTCAATCGTCGTGCCGCCGGGACTGGTCACCATGTCTTTCAATACTCCGGGGTGCTGGCCGGTTTCCAGCACCATTTTCGCGCTGCCATAAAGAGTCTGCGCAGCGAGTTTGGTGGCAATATCGCGAGGCAATCCGCAAGCCACGCCGCCGTCGCTGAGCGCTTCGATTATTAAATAAACATAGGCCGGCCCGCTGCCGCTCAGTCCAGTGACCGCATCGAGCAGGGATTCCTTGACTTGAAAAACCATGCCGACGGCAGCGAAAAGTCGTTGGGCCAGGGCGGCGTCCGCGGCGGTGGCGGCATGACCCGGGGTGAAGGCGGTGGCGGATGCGCTGACCAGGGCAGGGGTGTTGGGCGCGGTGCGAATGACGCGCGCGCCCGCTCCCAGGCCATTTTCCAATTTCGCAAGGGGCACGCCTGCGGCGATTGAAATAATCAAATGGCGGGCGGTGAGCGAGGGGCGGATTTCTTCCATCAACGCGGCGACATTTACGGGTTTGACAGCCAGGACGAGAACGTTTGCAAATTGGACAACGGCGACATTGGAGGGGGACGCTTTTGCCCCGGTTTCCCTGGTAAATGAAGTGAGAGCGCCTGAGGCTGGGTCGCTGGCCTGAATCTGAGCGGGCTTAACCAGCCCGGCCGAGACAATGCCTTTGGCCAGCGCCGTCGCCATTTTGCCCGCGCCCAGAAATCCGATGGTAAGTTTTTCCGACATACCACGGTATCTAACACTTCCGCCTCGCGTGCGAAAGGGAATTGTTTTGAGAAGGCATCAATTGTAGTTCTCCCCAGCACTCGGTTTGTATATTTATTGGCCGTGCGATTATGGACTCTGCATCCCTGTTATTTGGACGCCAAAGGATTAGTGGCGGCGTGGCGGGAGGCTTTGCTCGCGCAAAAAGTTTTGGCAGGTGGCACGCGCGGCTACAAGCGTCATCCGCAACTGACGCGATTTCGCGCGCACCCGCGGCCACTTAAGGCTGTGGCTACTTTTCTGGCCGGCATTGCGGACGAAGCAGGACGGCGGGGCTACCGTTTCGACACGTCTAAAATATCCCAGGGAAGACTCCGCGGCAAAATTGATGAGACGGAGGGTCAGTTGCTTTACGAATGGAAGCGATTGCAAACGAAGCTTCGGACCCGCTCTCCGGCGGTTTATCAGCAACTCAAGAATGTGACTGCACCAGAGGCCCATCCGTTGTTTCGCATCATTCCGGGGCCGATCAAAGATTGGGAGAAAATCGCAGAACGGGGTTTGCGGTAAAATTTTTAACTTGGCGAAGAGCTTGGGTCGCCCCGACAATTGAGCGCATGGCAATGAACCGTTGGCCGTTGGCTGGCACAGTCGCCTGTGGATTGTGGGTGGCTGCTTGTCTGGCGGCCTTGCCCGCGGGGGCGGGGGGGCGCTACAGCGTGGTCGATGGCTGGGGCACGGGTGAGGGACTGTTGCCGCAGAGCTCCATCATCGCGATGACGCAAACGCACGATGGCTATCTGTGGTTGGGAACCCGCAATGGGCTGGCCCGTTTTGACGGGGTTCATTTTAGTGTCTTTGACGAGAGTACCACCCCCGCGTTGACTAGCGTGCAAATGTCCAAGCTCTTCGAAGACAGCCAAAGCAATCTTTGGATTGGCACGGAGAGCGCGGGCGCCATGCTGGTGACCAACGGCCAGATTTTGAAACTGGAATTCGGAGTGGGCCGGCGCAGGGGACATTTGGTTTCCATTTGCGAGGATTCGGTCGGAGCGATTTGGCTGCTGACCGAGGATCGTGAATTGGGCCGTTATTGGCGTGGCAACGTGGATGTTTGGAACGTCGCGGCGGAAAACTCTTATGTCGCGGGGCGGGGTGTCATCGCGGAAAAATCCGGATTGGTCTGGATCGGCACCGAGCATGCGATCATGGCCATCGATCCCACTGCGGTGCAGAGCAAAGCGCCCTTGCCGGAAAAAGTGAGCTTGCAAGTGGGGCAGTTGGATTTTCTACTGGCCAGCCGCAATGGAGGCTATTGGCGGATCGCCGACAATATGATTGAGCGATGCGTCGGCACAAAAGTGGTGCAGAATTTGGGCCCGTATCCTTGGATCCCCAGAATCACGGACCCGGTCAAAGCGGCCTGCGAAGATCGGGAGGGGAATTTAATCGTGGGCCTGCTGAACCAGGGAGTGTTTTGGTTCGATGCCGAAGGCCATGCCACTCAAATTTGCAACACCAACGGCCTGGCCAACAATTCCGTGTTGTCCATGGTGGTGGATTCGGATGACAGTTTATGGGTGGGATTGGACGGAGGCGGCCCGTCCGACCGTCCTTTGAATCGCGTTACGCGATCGATTTTCAACCTGTTGGATTCGTCGGCCCACGAAGTCGTCCAATCGATCTCTGCGGATAATAAGGGTGGATTGTGGTTCAGCGCGAAAAACAGGGATTTTTCTTATTGCAAAGACGGTATCAATACTAATATTGCTTCAAATTTGGGCACATTGAGCAGCTGGAATCCGCGGTCCATCCTGGTCGGTGCCGATCAAAGAGTCTGGGCCGCGACTTTCGGGGTGAATTTATTTCGTTTGGAGGGCAACGAATTCAGGCCGGCGCCCGGAGTGGGAGTTTTGGATCCGGAGATTTCCGCTCTTTATCAAGGACATGATGGCCGGCTTTGGGTTGGAACACAGCGCGGGTTGGGTTGTTGGGACGGGACAAATTGGCAAATCTACACGACCAATGAAGGCCTCTCCGGCAATATAGTCTGTGCCATCGCCGATGATGCGAGCGGCGACGTCTGGGTGGGCACGGAACAAGGCGGGTTGGATTTGCTGCGCGGCGGCGAGGTGACCTCCTTCCAAAAAGCCAAGGGCTTTCCCAGCGACAATATTTCCTGTCTCTATCTCGATACCAATGGAGTGCTCTGGGTTGGGACGATTGGCAACGGCTTGGTCCGCATGTCCCATGGCCACGTGAAACATTATACGACGGAAAACGGCCTGACCGGAAATAGTATTGACTACTTGATCGAAGATGCGGACGGCTTCCTATGGATCGGATCCAACGCCGGATTGATGCGCATTAGCAAAAAAGACCTGGACGAGTTTGAACCCTCATCCCTCGATATTATCTCCTGTCGCGGCTATGATCAAAAAGACGGCTTGCCCGCCACCGAGTGCACTTATGGTTCCCAACCCGCCGCCTGCCGGACGGGAGATGGTTTATTGTGGTTTCCCACCATCGCCGGAATGGTTTCGGTCAACCCTTCCGAAATCAAGCCCAACACCAATCCTCCGCCAGTGGTGATCGAAGACGTCCTGATTGACCAACAACGGCAGAATACCAACGGGCTGCGTACATCCCCTTTGCAGACCGTGACCATCCCCGCCGGGAAAGAGAATCTGGAGATTCGATTTGCCAGCCTGAATTTGGCGTCGGCCCGGCGGACGCTTTTCAGCTACGAACTGGAAGGATATCAAAGCAAGACCCCGCCCCGGAAGGATCGGTTTGCGCGCTACCCCAATTTGCCGCATGGGAATTACCGTTTTCGAGTGGAGGCCCGCAATGAAGATGGAATATGGAACCACACTGGAGCCAGTCTGGAAGTGATTGTGCTGCCGCACTTTTGGCAGGAGGGGTGGTTCCGGGCCGCGGTGGCGGGAGGCTTGTTGGGCATCATTATCGCCACGGTCCATTTTATTTCCACGCAAAAATTGCATCGGCAGTTGGCCGATTTGCGCCAGCAACAGGCCCTGGAACGAGAACGCGCCCGTATCGCGCGCGATATTCATGACCAGGTCGGCGCCAGTTTGACCCAACTCTCGTTGTTGGGGGAAATGGTGCAGGGCGACAAAGATCATCCCGAGGAAGCTGAAGCTCATGCCCGCCAAATTTCCCAAACGGCCCGCGAAACGGCGCGAGAGTTGGATGAGATCGTGTGGACGGTCAATCCGTCAAACGACACATTGGATGGGTTGGTCAATTATATTTGCAAGAATGCCCAGGAATATTTGGGAGTGGCCGGTTTGCGTTACCGGCTGGACGTGCCGGCGGAATTGCCGGCGGAAGCCATTTCACCGGAAGCCCGCCATAACGTTTTTCTGGCCGCAAAAGAAGCGGTGACGAACGTGGTCCGCCACGCCCACGCTTCGGAAGCCTGGCTGCGTCTGCGTCTGACCCCGGGAAGCTTTACGCTGGAAATCGAAGACAACGGACGCGGGCCGGGCGGGCGCAATGAAAAGGCGGCCGAGTCCAGAAATGGCTTGCGCAATATGCGGAAAAGAATGGAAGATATTGGCGGCGAATTTTTCATCGGGCCGGGAGAACAGGGCGGCACGGTTGTGCGCCTGACGGTTCCGTTGCGAAACCGCTAGACATTGTGCCAATTAATATTTCCCTTGTGGAAGACAACCATCAGTTGCGGGGCACGCTGGCCCGCCTGTTGGATGCCGCGGAAGGTTTTCATTGCGTCAGCCAGTACGCCAACGCTGAAGATGCCCTGGTGGGCCTGCCGAAAGACAAGCCGGACGTCGTGTTGGTGGACATTAATCTTCCCGGCATCAATGGCGTCGAGTGCGTCCGGCGCTTAAAGCAAGTGGCTCCGGAAATTGCGGCGGTCATGTTGACCGCTTACGAGGACACGGAAAACATTTTCAACGCGCTGGCCGCCGGGGCAACTGGTTACCTCCTTAAACGCGCGCCGCGGGTTGAGTTGTTGGACGCCATTCGCGAAGTGCGCCGGGGCGGTTCGCCCATGACGACGCACATCGCGCGCAAGGTCGTGCAGTCCTTTCAAAAAGCCAGCCCTGCCGCACAGACGGGCGAGGCACTCTCTGCGCGCGAGCAGGAGGTTTTAGACCATCTCAGCCAGGGTTTTCTTTACAAGGAAATCGCCGACAAAATGGGCATCAGCTATGAAACGGTGCATACCTACATTCGGCGCATTTACGAAAAGCTCCAGGTCCGGACCCGCACGGAGGCGGTGGCCAAATTCCTGCGACGCTGAACTCAAGGCCCGTTACCACAACCAGCGAATAAGCAGGGGAGCCAATAGCAGGCTGGGCAGGTAGTCGGCGACCCGGACCTTTTTCACTTCCAGTATGATGAGCGCCACACAGAAGATGAGCAGGCCATCGGTCGCATTGATCGAATCTATTAAGGGCCAGGGCTGGTTATGAAGCATCGGCTCCAGCGCCCGCACGAGGCGGATTAGGGAGCACTGAAAGGCCAGCAGCGGAATGGCCGAGACCAAGGCGCTCCAGCCGAACGTGGCGCAAAAGGCCATGGTGGCCAAGCCATCGGTGGCGGCCTTGACCACAAAAACGGGGGAAAAGCCATTCAATCCCTCTTGAACCGACGCCAGAATGGCCAACGGTCCGGCGCAAAATAAGGCGGTTGCGAGGAGGAATCCGTCGCTGAATTGAATCTCCTTGTGTTCCGCGAGCAGTGAACGGGTGGCATACTTTCCGATGGAATTGGAGAATTCTTGCAGATGCAACAAGCGCCCGATGAGTTTGCCAAGGGCCATGGCCAGCATGACAATGCAAAGTTCCTTCAAAATCTGCCCCAAACTCCCGTTCAGATTTTTCCATGTCAACTGCAATCCGAACCAAGCCGTATAAATACCCAGCACGATTTTTATGGCCAGTTGGAATCGGTTTGGAACTGTTTTTTTTAAGGAAAGGGCAATAAGACCTCCGGCCACAATTCCAATGGAATTAATGAACGCGCCGATCATTGCAAACGTAAAAACAAATTCCGAGCCTTCGCCATCATTTCAGCAGCAATTATGGATTTTTATCCGGCCCAAAGCGAGCCGTATATCGAGAGTGATTCCAGATAACTCAAGAATTATTGCTTCCGTGCTTTTAGTTGGATTCGCTCCTCGATTGCCGGGATGGGTACAGTAATGACGATCTGTCCTTGAGCATCACGGCTTGTGATTGGACGCAGGTGAGTTTCGTCCGCTTGAACCGGCACGACTTTGCAAACCGTTGCCCAGTCACCTCCCATTCCTGCGGGGGAATCATTGGTGGAGTCATGATAATCCAATTCACCGCTGAAAGTGGTACTTTGGAAGTTCGTCGTGTTTTCATACATCTGGATGTTCACTGTCCACTGCGTCGGGATAGCATCACCAGGGTTGTCGTTGACGTGATCGTCGTAATAATGCACCCGGAAAATGTAGTTGCTTCCCCACTGCACTTTATTGTCGGTGGTCAATGTCCAGTGTTCGGGTCCAAAGCCAGTAGTGTTGTCGAAATCCAATCGGCCGCCAGATGCGGTCGAGGTATGGTAATAACACGAGTAATCGTCGGTGGGGTCAATGGCGTAAAGGTCCAAATCCGTCCCGGCTGTATCCCATGTCAAAGTCGCCAGGATGACTGCGGCAGGCACCTTCTCGATGATTTTAAATGGCTGCAACTGGGTATTCGCCGCGGAAACCAGTTGGCCGGCCCCGTTTGTTCCCAGAGTTAAGAATCCCAAAGTATTGGTCCCGTAATTCAAACCCAGTTCTACCGTGAAGTTGCCGGCATGATCCACCGGGACGTGAACCGGGGCGCCCTGATTCAACACGATGTCCAACTCCGAGATTAATACCTGGCCGCTTAAAATCTGGCCGCTCAATTGAATGGTCCGGTTGGTGACGGTTTCGCCGTCGGTGTGCGACGTCACGTTGACCTGGGCCGCTCCGTTGCCATTGAAACCCGCCTCAGCATCGGCATAGATATCATCAAAACTTTCCGCCTGGAACGAGCCTTCGCCAACGAGGGCGACCGAAGGAAAAGTCTGATACCTCAGGTCATTGGGGAAGTAAACCGGGTCGTAGTACATGATTTGCGTTTCTCCCGGGGTATTGGGATCGTTGATTAACAGCGTTTGCACGCCGGCGGACGTCACGACGTGGTCATAGGCCAGAACCGCGTGACTATTGTTGCCAAACGGATTGAGAATGGTCGGGACGCGCGTATTGATCAGAACGGAGATGATTGACGCCACACGGAAAGCTGGCGGTAAATTGTAATTGTCCTGCACAAACGGCATGTACAGTGCCCAAATCTGCGCTACCGAATTAAAAGCCCGCGTGCTTATGACCGACTGGCCTTTGATCGTGCCTGCGTTGCCCAAAGGAATGTCTTGCATGTACTTTGGATAGACCCCGCCGCCCTTGTATCTGAAAAACCACTGCTCGAAAGCGCAAATACCGAGGCATTCTCCGTTGGGGTTGTAAATGGAACCGGGATTGCCTACTTGAAACCCATCGATTCCCGGAAGGTAAGTGGTCGCCGGTATCGGGCTGGGACTAAACAATTCATTCAAATGCGCGAGTATCCAGGTATAAAGCGAGGCGTGAAAAGTTTGAAACGTCAGGGTTCCATTTGTCGTGTTGATCGACAATACCTGGCAGGGCAACAACATTCCATTGGTCGAGATGTAAAAGGGGACGGGAACAACATTTTCGTTGGTGGGGTAAGGAATTGTGATCGACACCGGTCGCGTGAAACTCCCGGACCCGCCGTTGATTTGGAGATTGAGGATATAACCGGAAGCTGTTCCACTTTGCGGGATAAATTGGCCGCCATTCTGGGAAAGGCTGATCGTCACATTGCTGGATACCGCTCCCATCGGGAGTGCGACCGTAATATCGCCCAAGGGCCCGGCGTTAATTGTATTGGTCGCGCCATGCTGCCCCGCAGTGAAATTGGTTGCCAATGTATTGCTGCCAGTCACGACCACCACCGGCGTGGCCGCAAACGGATCAGTGCCGATATTCAAAAGGCCGCTTTGATTGGTTCCGAGGAAAAAACCGACCGCAGCATTCTGATTCTGCAAGAACGCGCCATGAAAGTTCAAAGTCTTAAAATTTTTTGCCGGGAAAGTGTTGCTCACCGAGCCTTGAAACAAGCCCGTTGCTGCGGCAATCGTGAATTTGAATGTGTGATTGGTACAGGTCACCTTATTGCCGCTTGCCAGCACAATTTCATTAGAAACTGCGCTGGGCAGCCCGCCTTGGCATAACGTCAACGCGGCGGTGTTCGAAGCCAGGATTGGAACCGAATTGGACCGGCAGTAAACAGAGCCAATGACCCGCGCTATGTTTGAAAAGCCAAGCGGGTAATATCCGGATGCGTGTTGCCCCGACCGCGGTTTGATCCATTCGGTCAGGCCGCTGACATCACCCCCCGGTTGGTTGATAATCCTTAGCCAGCCAAAAAATGCGCCTTTGCCGGAATACAGCGAAACAAAAACCGGGAGATAACCGTCGGCGGAAATCGAAGTGGATGACGATATTGTGGTGCCATCCGCCAATAGACCCGCCAACGTCGCATTGCCGCCGGGGGCAACGTGAATGCACCCAATTCCGTCCCCCACCGGCATTGCGGACGAACCAGGGGTGCCGGATATGGCAAAATTGTAGGACACATGGTTGGAGGTGGAGAACAGGCCGGAACGGTATGCGGTAAGGAAATTCGTCCATGCGTTATTGACCAGCATGCCGGAGATTGAATTTGAACCTGCGGCCGATTCGCCATTCATATCCAACTGCAAGGTCATCGTGACAATATTACTTTTGGACAGCCTGATTGAGTTGGTGGCTAGTCCTGAAATCGAGAATTGTCCGGCGACGGATCGGGACGCTCCTTCGAGAAACAGGTTCGCGGTAAACGCGCCTGATTTCATCACCGTCGCTCGAAAAGGCCCCGAGGCGCTGAGATTGACTCCACCGGCCGGATAAAAAAGCCCGTTGAAGTTGCCGCGCTCGCCACTAAATGGATTGGTCACAAAAGCGGCCTGCAACGTAATGTTTGACGTCAGGGTAAAGGACAGCGTGGCGCTGTTGGAAACAATGCTTCCCGACCAGCCTGCGAATACGCTGCCGGCCGCGGCGTGAGCCACCAGGGAATGGCGGCTTCCCGCGGCAAAACTCCGACCGCTTAAATTGGGCGTCACCGTGCCATTGCCCGTTTCCTGCACTGTGATCGTGCAAGTCGTGGGTTGCGCAGAAATTAAGGCGGCAAAAAGAAAAAGTCCGGCGACACCGAGGCAGGATGGTTTTGGTTTCATACAAATTTAAAGGTTTACTGTATATGCTACAGGTTGTATTTAAACCAACTCCGGTACATTTGTAAATAAAAAAATTTCTTCCCCGGCTGTTCCAGATATGGGAAGCTGCGGAGTTCGATACAAAGAGTTTCAATAATAAATGCAGGGCAAAGTCAAAATAGCTTTAATCGGCGCGGGAATGTTTGGGGGGGATGTCCACCTTCGGGCCTATGCGGATTTGCAGCGGGCCGGGCTCGCGCCTCAGTTGGGGCGGGTTGGGCTTGATGCCTGGACGCGTGAATTGGCCCCAGTTCAGTTTGAACTCACCGCCGTCGCCACTCGTTCAGAGAAATCCGCTCGGCTGGCCCGCCGCAATTTTAAGAAATGGACCGGGCACGAGCCTCGCGCTTATTTCGGCGCGACTCCGTGGCTGGATGTCCTGCGCGATATTCCGGATGTGGACATCCTGGCTGTCGCAACTCCAGATCCTTTGCACACCCCGGTAATTTTGGCCGCGTTGAACAACCGTTCCCATGTCATTACCGAGAAGCCGATGTGCCTCTCCATTCACGAAGCCGATCAAATCATTGCCCTGGCGCGGAAACATGATCTGATTGTGGCGGTCGATATGCACAAGCGTTACGATCCGGATCATCGCCGCATTCGCGAGGATATTAAAAACCGAATCGGTGATCCTCTCTATGGCGTCGCCTGTCTGGAGGAGCCTCTGCAAGTGTCCACTGGAACTTTTAAGTGGGTCGAGCAAAGCGATCCTTTCACCTATGTCGGGCCGCACTGGGTGGATTTGATCTGGCATTATTATCAGAGCAAACCGGTTTCGCTCACGGCCATCGGACAGAAAAAACGACTCGTGCGCGATGGCATTAACGCGTACGACGCCGTGCAAGTGCGGGTGGATTACGCCAACGGGATGAGCATCCATTTTCACAACAACTGGATTACCCCGCCCGATTTCGAAGGGCCGGTCAATCAAGGCCACGAGATTGTTGGGACGGATGGCAAAGTGGAAAGCGATCAACAATATCGGGGGCTGCGTTTTTGGCATCAAGGCGGAGGCAGTCGCACCGCGAATACGCATTTCACCCGGGATGTGCCGCGTCCGGACGGCTCCAAAGCGTACGTCGGTTATGGTGTTGACAGTCTGACGGTGAGCCTGGCTGCGATTTGCCGCAGAAAATTCTGGCACGAAAAGCGCGAGGCGCTGGCTTCCATTTACCCATCGGCGGAAGATGCGCGGATCACGGTCGCGATCGTCCACGCCGCCGCCATTGTGCGCGATTTGAATTTCAAATATTTGCACGAAGGCAAAGGCGCGCCGGTCACTGCGCGTTTCGGCGAGGACGGCATTACGATTATGGATCCATGCCGCGGGTCGGGCCGTTCCAAGGAAACCAGCCGCCTTATTTACGACAAACCGATCTGATGAATTGCGCTCTCGATTGCCGGCCAAAATCTTTTTTCGGAATCTATTTGCAATCAAGCGCCATAAACCCCACCTTGGTGTTCTTCGGTCGTGTCGGGGCGTAGCGTAGCTTGGTAGCGCGCTTGGTTCGGGACCAAGAGGTCGTGGGTTCAAATCCCACCGCCCCGACCATTTTTCCTAGGGGAACAGAGGAAATTCTTGATTACCGCACAGTTAGCGCACAGAATCCGGCTGTAAGTGAAACTCAAACCCGGAAAATGAAATTCCCCGTCATTATCCGCCATCGGCGGGAAAAGGCCACGATCTACGGCAAAAGTGCCGGTTACGCATTTTACCGTCTTGGCTACTACGTGGCAGGGCAGCGTCGAGTCCGCAGCTTCAAGACATACAGCGAAGCCAAAACCGAAGCGGAGCGGATTGTCCGCGACTTGGCGGAAGGCTCGCAAGCCGCCGCCCTCAACGGAGAGCAATCCCGCGACGCCCTGGCCGCGATGCAACGGCTTGACGCGCTCCGGCAATCCACCGGGCGGCGCATGTCCCTGCTCGCCGCCGTGTCCGAATTTGCAGAGGCATCCGCCAAAGCGCACGGGCGCAATTTGGTCGAAATCGTGGAAGGCTATCAGAACACCGTTGCCAGCGTGAAGCGCAAGGGCGTTGCGGAGGCCGTCGAGGAGTTTATCAAGGCCGATGAACCGCGCACGAAGGCGGGCGAAGGCCAGCGGGCGCAATTGTCATCCGAGTATGCGCGTATTCGCGCTCTGCGGCTGCGCCGATTTGCAAAGGCGTTCCCCGGCCACGCCGTTTGCGACCTGTCGAAAGAGCACTTGGACAGATTCATTCCATCCCTCAAGAAGTCGGGCGCGAAGTCCCGCAATCATCACCGGGCCGGAATCAAGCAATTCGTGCAATGGTGCATCCGCAAAGATTATCTACCGGCAAACCATCGCTTGAATGAAGCGGACACCATGCGCCCGGAACATGCCAACATCGGCGAGATTGGATTCTACACGCCGAAGGAATTTTGCGCGATGCTGGAAACGGCGCAAGAGCCGATGCAGGCGATCATTGCCATTGGCGGTTTCGCCGGGTTGCGCACGGCGGAAATTTTGCGCCTGACATGGGAGGATGTTTTCCGCGTTCCCGGCCATATCGAAGTAACGGCGGGCAAAGCAAAGACCCGCCAGCGCCGATTAGTGGAAGTTTGTCCGGCCCTTGCGGCATGGCTGGAACCTTGCCGGAAACTCAAGGGCAAACTGTGGGATTGTTCAGAGAGATGTTTCCACAAAGCGTTTGTTGAAGTTTGCGACCGGGCGGAAATATCCCGCAAGCTAAACGGTTTGCGCCACTCCTTTTGCTCGTTCCATTTTGCGTTCCACACCAACGAGAATTTGACCGCCGCGTTAGGGGGCACATCTCCGGCAATGGTGCATCAGCATTACAAAGGGCTTGCCACGAAAGCCGAGGGTGAAGCGTGGTTCAACATCCAGCCGCCGCAAACTGCCGAGAATGTGATTGCGTTGCCTGCCAGAAAAAATATCTGACAGAATGCACCCACACAGATTTTTGTGCTTACTGTCCGCCTTTTTGGCGGCGCAACAGAGCGCCTTGCACGCTCGCCCAATCATACAGGCAACGCCTGCCGATTTTGATATACGGCAGAATTCCGCTCGCTTTCCAGTAACCCAAAGTCCGGCGGCTGATTGGTAATCTTGCCAAAAGTTGTTTTTCGCCGATGAAACCTACATCTTCGCTCATACCACATCAGTCGCTCGCCGAGGCAAAAAACAAACAGACTTTTACCGCAAATCCGGCGGGGTGATTTTAGGCGCATCTTCAAACGGCAATTCGGCTTGTTGCCGGTGTCCTTTCAAATGGTAAGTCCGCACGAAGGCGAGACGATCACCGTTGAACATGAAACGGATGTTGATAAAAAACACGCCGTCGCTCGTGCTGCGAAACAGAAATTGTTTTTCCAGCAGTTCGCGCAGGCCGCGCCGAAACGTGCGCTCGTTTAGGCCGCGATCATGCGCGAGGTATTGGCTCAGTTCGATTTTGTCATGGCCGGGGTTTTCGTGCATCTGGTTATAGACCAGTTCAAAAATTTTCATTCCCGATTTTGACAGGCCGCAGGCTTGTTTGACACCATCCAAAAACAGTTTCACAAACCGGCTCGCGTCCACTTCCTCTTGCCACCAGAACCCAACGCCGCCGATGCCTTTGATCTCGCCGCTGGTGTTGTCCACTATCACCGCCGCCTTGCCGCCCGGCACTTCAAACCGCTTGTGCCGTGTCGCCAATCTGTTTGAAGGCGGGATGCTTGGATTGACGCGATACACCGGCAGACCCCGTTTCGTGGTGACTAAATTCCCTTGTGCGTTTTCGGCCATTTTTACCCCCTGATTTTGGTCGTGAACAACCGGCACACTGGCAGAGTTTGACCAAAAGTACAAGGCATTTTTGGCCGCGCAAAACCCGAATCTGTCCGTTTCCGGCCAAAAATTGTCCGAACCGATTCAGGCAATTCAAAGGCTTAACCCGTTCTCTTTTCTTATACTAAAAAGGGGTTTTCTGGCGAGTTATCCATGCCGACGCCGACGCGCACCAAAGCGCAGGCGAGGCGGCGGGGTGGGTAACTCGCATGGCTGGAAAGAAAAGTGGCTGCCCGAATTGTAGTGATAATTTGGGAATTGTGGCGGCATGTGTTATACTGCAAGCATTATGAGCGATAAAAATAGACCGCCGCAAAAGACAACAGAAATAGGCCAATTTGTTTTCCCCCGGCCCATAAGCGAACCGTCTGATATACTTGTTTGCACCGGGAGCACCATACCAGTGCAAAAGACGCCAGAACCAAGTCAAAAAACGGAAGGCGAATAGACTGGCTTTGCTTCCCCTAGCGTGGGGTTGCCGTGCTTGAGATTTGGGAAGCGCAGTTGCAAAGTGGGCAACTGTGTTAAAACCGCATTAGCGTGTCATACAGAAGCGAAAAATCTTCTGGTGGGGGGATGGCGCACTGGTGGCTTTGCTGGCACCAGTGAGCAAATTTGCCGCCTTTACAGGCTTGGCCTGTCGCCTCTTGCAACCTCCATCTGCTTTTCGTGGACAACTACCTCGATGGACTCGATGAACGGCCTTTTGGCATCCGACAGCTTTTCCCAAATATCGGGGTCGAATTCCTGAATGTAATCCGCCGTGCCGGCCAGCAATGCCATAATGACCGGCTGCAAGTTTTTGCCCCGCACCAGCACCATGAGCCAACTAAAGGAGAGCACAAAATTGGTTCCGATTCGGCCATCATAAACAATTTCCAAAAGGTTATCGTAACCCGGCGCGCGGGTCGGCTGATTGGCACATTTTATTTTCAAACGTTCCACCCGGTCTTTGGTTGCAAAGGCGGCATACTCATCCGGGCCATCGGGCGGTGCGAATGATCCCGCCGCGCTCGCCGCCTTGTGGCGAAATTTTGCCAGCGGATCATTCATACATCCCTCCCAATGGCGTCTTTCCTAACCTTGCGCGTACGGTTGCTGGCCTCGCGCTCCCGTTCGTAAATCAGGGCGGCATAGAGAGCAATTCCGCCCAGGGTCTTGAGCATTCCAATTTGTTTGATCGTATTGACGTTGTTAATTGCATCCATCGCCTGTTGTTTCAGCGCGTCTGGTATTTTCATAATTTTCCCCCTCACATCCCCATTTGCGGCCCATCTTTTCCGTTTCTCTGCTGCCGGGTGTCGAGCCGATTCCACCAGGACTTTCTCACGACCTTGTCCGCTTGTTCACGGATACGGGCCATGAAGCTGATTGATTTTTGCCACCACGCCTTGCCCGCCCCGACTTGATAAATTTCGCCGCGCTCTTTGATGGCTTTCATCATCGGGCGGACTGCGTTTAACAGTTTGACGCGCCGGACAAGTTGATGCCGCTCCGGGTCATCGAGGACGCCCCGGCGCTTCATGGCCGAGGCCGCGACGCCAATTTTCGGCTCCGGCACACGGTCAATGCCCCGGTCTTTGAGCGAGCGGTGATCCACCCGCTCATTGCGCCCGGCTTTTTCCAGAGCAGCATTGACGGCGTTGGCCCAGGATTCGCGTTGCTTCGCCAAAATCCCCACGTCATTCCATTCCCTTGATTTTTTGACGCTGAATTTTTCGCCGTCAATTTTCCGCATGGTGCAGAGAATGTGAACGTGCGGATTTTTGCCGCTCTTGGTATGGTGCAGGGAGATTTCGGCCACCATGCCGGAAGTGACCAACTCCTTTTTCGCCCAATCCACCGCCGTCTTGAATTGCTCGTCGGCGGACAGTTCGGGCGGGACGGCCAGAATAAACTCGCGGGCGAGTTGCGCGTCCACCCGCTTTTCACTCCGTTCAACCGTGTTCCAAAGCTGGCCGGAATCAAAAACCTAAGCGGGCGCACCTTCCGGCGCGAGAATCATGGACTGAATGACGCCCTTGACCCGGCGCGTGTAGTCGAAAGTTTTTTCCTGAACCTCATCCATGAGTTTCGTCCCGGCGCGATAGGCGGCGGCAGCGATGACCGAGCGGCCACGCTTTTCCCGACTGAAAACTTTTGCTTCTAACCTGAATAGCGCCATACCCCAACCAATCGGACACCGCTCCCCATTCCGAACGACAAAAAACCAGTATAACACAAAACACCCCCGGTTGTCTTGGGGGACGCGGTGACGGCAACAGACAGCGCGGCAGAAAATTCCCGGCTGGCGAAAAAAGGCTGAATGGCGAGGTTATACGTTGCTGGCGCAACGTCCCTCGCCAAAGGGGGCAGACTGCCCCCTTGGAACCCCCGTCCACGGGCGGTTGCACCGCCCCGCAAGGACTGCCGCCCTTGCGAATCCCGGCCCAAGGGATTGCACCCCTTGGAACCCTGCCCAACCGTGCGCCGGTTGGATGCCGCCAAAGCTTGCCGCTCTGGACTGGCCTCAGTTAAAAACGCCGCCCCTCGCGGCGGCTGAGAGCGAGTGATGCCCCGTCTGACTTTTCCTCTCCGCGACAGCGGACGGCTAAAGCTGACACCTTAAAAGCTGTGTTCTATCAACGTTGTTATTAGCCGCTCTGAACTCGCCTTGGCGGAGTCTTGTCGCTCCGCCAGATTAGAAAAGTCGAAGGCAGTCGGACAGGGTTGTCTGCCACTAAAATGTCTCGTCACAATCCCGAATTGGCCTACAATCAACCTCGCTGATGAAAATATTCATCGAACATACCAATACGGGCGGCGGCCTTTGGATTGATTCTGAGCAGCCGAACATTCCGCCTTATGAGCCTAAAACCGGACAACCCTTTTACGGCGTTAACGGTTCAAATTCCTTCCAGAAGCTTTGCCAGCTTTTAAGTGCCGCCGAGCACTTAGACGAAACCGACGACACTTTCGCGCAGAAGCTTGCGCGGGACATCACACTGGCCTTAGAGTCGCTCAAATCCGAGACAGTTTGGCAGAAAGAGAGTTGCCCAGTCGAGATCGTGGTTCACTTGAACTTAATGAAGGCACTTGATTTGCAAAAAGGCCGCATGAGCACTGTTGAGTGGGCGGCTCGATTTCCATGAAAAAATACGCATCTATAGCGGTTTTGGTGTTATCGGGGCTTCTGTGCGGATGTGGTCGGAGTTCGACATCGAGTCCACCAACTTCTGGAAGTCCTGCGCCGCCGGCTCAAACCGTCCAGCAGAAGCCAGCGGTATCCGACGTTAGCGAATGGATTCCTCGCATTGAGCAAATGTCATCGGAAGAAAAGGATCGCCGCTTTAAGGAGGTTAATCAAATTATCAACGATCATGGCACGTACGGTAACTTTGTCATTGAAAAGAAATTGAATCCTTCGGATTTTAACCTTTCATCTGATTATAACGGCCGTGTTTATCAGGCATACCTTCAAGTCGGCAACAGGCTTCAAACACCGTATCAGCCCCCGCCCGCCTCGGCCATCGCAGCGCCATTGAAACCCATGGGCGGGCGCGGACCAATTATCGAGCCAGTTAATCAAACGGTACTTCTAATAACGTCGCACACTGAGTTTCAATCCAGCGGGCGAGCCAAATTGCTCGCAGCAAAGACAGGTAAAACAAAAATAACCATGGAAGATGGGTTTGCAAAAGACATCAGCATATACGAGGAAAGAGAATGCAATCCGTCCGAAGAAGATAGAATTGCGCGGCTTCGCGATGTAAAGGGGATGTTGATACGCTCTATGGCAAACGCATTGCTTAAACGCGAGTCGTTTGAAGGCGTTCCCCTCAACGAGGTCACAAAAAAGGCGACAGATGGCAATGTGCGAGCGCAACAAATGCTTGGACGGATTTACGACCCTCGAATGCCGGTTGTCTATGACTCTGGAACAGCAATTACAAAGAACGCGGCTTCAGCACTGGAATGGTACACTACTGCTGCTCGGTCTGGCGACATGGAAGCCCAGTACAATTTGGGATACATTTATTCACACGGCGGTTGTGGGGCGACACCAAATGACGATGAAGCTGTGAAGTGGTACCGAATGGCGGCCAATCAAGGCCAGCAAGGCGCTAAAGAATGGGTTGATCTTCACGAAAAGAACTTTGGGATGAATCTTTACCCCGACGACCTAGACATTTACCTCATCCAATGGATAAGATTTTTAAGTGATTCCGAAATCTCCGGCAGAATTCGCCGTTTTCCCCCGCGTCCTGAGAGCGGCGGCTTTTGCTCCGGCTGCGCTCCCCGCTTCCCTCAGACTCCGCTCCGCAAAACCGCCGCACTCATGCCACCCCGGATTCGAGCTTGTCACTCAGCCTGAAAACCGCTGCGTTCCGCTCACTCGCCCTCATGCTCCGGCTACGATGCTCACGTCTCCGCGTTGCGCGTCTGGGCCTACGCGACCGGGCGACCGCTACACTTCGGGCCTTTCATCTGAGAGACACGGGCAGCGCGACCCCGCGCCCCGGTTGCGATGTTTCCAAAAAACCGGCTTTCGCAAAAGCGGGGTATAACGAATTGACGGGGGGGCTGATTCCCCTCCCCACCCGGCACACCGTGGGGACGGGTCTGGCCGGAAAAAAGAGATTCCTTGCCCGGCCAACCAGCCCGCCGCGCTGGACTCCCGCACCCTGCAACCAAACCAGCCACAAGCCGCGCCAATCGCGCACAATGGCCCGCCACGGCGCGTTTGCAATGCTGGCCGGGGAAAGCACCCGCACAGTTCCCGCACAGCATTTGACCACCGCACAGTTACCGCACAACCGCACAGTCCCGCACAAGTTTTCCTGCCGATTGTTGCACAAAGATGCAAAATAAAGCTTGCAACGCGAGGGAAACGCTCGTATTTTTGCGGGTAGGTTAGCGCACAGAAAGGCAATTATGAGCAACAATGAATACATCAAAAACGAGGCTACAATAGGTTCGAGTCCTACCTTTGGAGCCATCTTTCAAAACCCTGATTTCTATGTTCAAAAAAATATTTCTAACTTTCGGTCTGGTGAATTCCATGTTTGCGCAGGGAACAGGGAACGTTGGAATCTTTGAAGGCGCCTCGGACGTGGGCGAGGTCGCCAAAAGAGGCTCCGTCGCATTTGACTCGGCCAAGGGTGAATACCGGATGACGGGCGGGGGTGCCAATATCTGGGGCAAACATGATGATTTCTATTTCCTTTGGAGCAAAATAAGCGGTGACATCACCTTGACCGCGACTGTTCGTTTCGAGAGCAAAGCCGGGCAGCCTCATCGGAAGGCTGTCCTCATGATTCGGAAAGAGCTTGAGCCCGGTTCACCGCATGTGGACGCAACGGTGCATGGCAACGGTTTGGCCGCGCTCTTATATCGTGAAGTGGCGGACGACGTTTCCCGCTCCGTCCAGTTTCCGGTGAACGGTCCGACGCGCATCCGGCTGGAACGACGTGGCAATTGGTACACGTTTTATGAGGGAACAGCCGGGCAGCCGTTGGCGGAGGCCGGGTCCGTTCAGGTTGATTTGTCCGGCCCGGTTTATGCAGGCCTTGCAGTATGCCCACACGACGCCAAAGCGGAGCTGACGGTGGTTTTCACAGACGTGGTTCTTGAGCATCCTGCCCCTGTCGAGTCATCGAAGGGGAAATAAAAAGAGAACCGGCTCGGCCGACGCTTGATTCCTTTACTTCGCGTGATGCTTCTGTTCACGCTGGGAAATGTTAAAGCAGTGTATAAGGGCCATTTTTTTGCTGGGCTTGCTGGTGTGGCCGAATTTCTTGGCCCAAGCCCAACCGCTGCCGAAGGTTCAACTCCGTCGAGTTTTCCCGGCCCTACCGCTGGACCGCCCGGTTTGGATGTCCCAAGCCCCGGATGGCACCGACCGCTTGTTTGTGGTTGAACAAGCCGGGCGCATTGTTTTGGTGCCCAAGGGGAGCGACGGCAGCCAAGTGAGGGAATTTTTAAACATCATGGACCGGGGAACGTATGTGGAGGCAGGGGCAAACACCGCTGTGGGATTGCTGAGCATCGCCTTCCATCCGGGTTTCAAGACCAATAGACTCTTCTACATCTTCTACAGCCAGCAGAACACCAATCAGGCAGGGCAATTTCCAAGCCGCAACGTGATCAGCGAATTCAAAGTGTCGTCCGACAATCCCGATCGCGCCGACCTCGGTTCTGAGCGCGTCCTGCTGGAAGTGCCGGAGCCGTTCCGAAGCAACCAGGGTGGCCAGATAGGTTTCGGCCCGGATGGCTACCTTTACATTGCGTTGGGCGATGGCGGGTCGAATAACGATCCGTTTAACAGCGGCCAAAACACCTCCACGCTGCTGGGCAAGATCCTGCGCATCGACGTTAATGCCCGTTCGACCACCGGCTCGGGCAAGAGCCGGAAACAACTGCCCTACGGCATCCCCGTGGACAATCCGTGGGTGAATGAACCGGAGATGGGGGCGAATTCGAGCGTGCGCAAAGAAATCTACGCCTGGGGCCTGCGCAATGTCTGGCGCTACAGTTGGGACCACAAAACCGGAAACCTCTGGGCAGGCGACGTGGGCGAAAGGTTGTGGGAGGAGGTGGACCTCATCGTCAAAGGCGGCAATTATGGCTGGTGTGTGCGCGAAGGAGCGCACTACTTCAAGCCGGGACCGTCCGGAGCGCAATACATTGACCCGGTTCTGGAGTATCCGCATCTGCCCAAGCTGTTGGCGCAGTCAAAATTTCCGCGGCACGGCATCGGCAGTTGCATCACGGGCGGCTATGTCTATCGAGGCAAAAAATATCCATCGCTGGACGGCGTTTATGTATATGGTGATTTCGTGTTGGGCACTATTTGGGGGTTTCGTTACGCCGGAGGCAAGGTGACCGACTACGGAACGTTACTGGAGCAACCCAAGAACATCACCAGCTTCGCCGAGGACGCGGAGGGCGAATTATACGTGCTGTCATTCAACGAGCGGGATGATGGACACATCTATGCCATTGAGGTGCAATAGCAGCGCCGTGGACAGGCTCATTCAGACCGGCGCCAAGCTTTGAGCAGAGCAGGATTTTGTCGGAGCGGTTCTTGCCGGGACGCGCCAACCATGTTAATCTCTCTCCATTCTGCGTCCATTATGGAGGTAATTTTTTGACAAAAACCACGCAAAACATCATTAACGACATCTCACTTGCTTTGACTGCGGTGGCGCTTTTCTTTTGCGCGCCGAACTCCGCCACGGGGACGGTGGTGCCGGCAACCGTCAGCTTTTCCTTGACCAATGCGGGACTCGTTTTGAACCCCGCGTTCGGCGGTCTCAGCTACGACAAGTCAGAATTGACCGGCGGCTTATTTCTCACCAACGACACCTCAATGATTCAGATGTTGAGCCAGATAGCTCCAGCCGTCTTGCGAGTCGGAGCCGACAGCGTTGACACGACGTGTTGGGGCGGTTTGTCGAATATGACGCCGATTACGCCCGCGCAAGTCGACGCTTTCGCTGCTTTTGTCCATGCGTTGCCAACGAACTGGCAGGTCATCTATGGCATCAATATGTCCGTGAACACACCCGCAAATTGCGCCGCCGAAGCGGCCTATGCCGTCAATGCGCTGGGGCCCAGCCTGCTCGGCTTCGAGATTGGCAACGAAGTCGATGAATATGTCAACAATGGTGTAAACGGCGGTCGAAAACTGTAGCGGGGTCACGGATGTGACGGAGCGGTCGAAAACTGTGTCACCTTCATTAACAATGAAAGGATGTACACAGATATGGAACAGTGGAGTGAGATT
>Ga0182030_10007971_pt1 | contig 22015 bp, 19 predicted proteins | sample 812S3MmetaG_FD_121299 | JGI IMG/M metagenome (GOLD analysis project Ga0182030, IMG submission 121299) | Permafrost microbial communities from Stordalen Mire, Sweden - 812S3M metaG (Illumina Assembly) | ecosystem: Environmental > Terrestrial > Soil > Wetlands > Permafrost | place: Sweden... | reverse complement strand
TTCTTGAGATGGATCTCCGCCAAGTTCGGATCCCCCGCCAGTGCGTCACCTTTGGCGCGCAATAGCACGATATTATACCCGGCTTGAGACCTTACAGGTTGGCTGATGGTCCCCGGGGCCATTTTGCGGATCGTCTGGTCGATTTCATCGGGTAGTTCGCCGTCCTGAACGGTCCCAAGGTCGCCGCCCTGGGCCGCGCCGGCGGCCTGGCTGAACTGCTGCGCGAGTTTGGCAAAATTGGCGCCGTGCTGGAGTTGATCTTCCAGATTATCCGCGAAAGCCTTAACACGGGCGTCGTCCGACGGGGAATCGACCGACAGGAATATCTCGGCAACGAGATATTGCTGCTTGTTAACGCTGGCCATCATTTTGGAATAGGCGGCGTCGATCTCTTCGTCCGTTACCTCGACGCGATGACGAATTTCCTTTTGGACAACTTTGCGCCAGGCCACTTGAGCGTTCGTCTGTTTTTCCATCGTGGAAAACGGAACACCCTGCTTGGCCAACAATTCCTTGAACTGATCCAATGTCTGATGATTGGACTCTGCGGTCTGCTTCAGCTCGTTTTGAACTTCTTCCTTGTCGACGGTGAGCTTCAGCCGTTTCGCTTCCTGAATGCGGAGCTGGTCGTCGATCAGGGAGCGAAGTACCTGTGGCATCAATTTCTCGCGAACCTCAGGCGTGTCGGGGTAACTGCCTGCCAGCATGGCGAGTTTTATACGCCCGTTCAGGTCGTCCTCCGAGATTGCCTCGTCGTTAACGACGGCAACGATCTTTTCCACGGGGTCTGCGGCATGCACCGAACTGGGGTGCAGCATCAGCACAACGGCGGCCAGAGCCGCGCAGGCAGAAGTTCGAAGAAGCGAAGGTCTAAGGTTGGTCATGGCACTCGGTTCTAGAGAAAAGCGTCGATGACGCGTTAGCCGTCTTCCAGGTACAGCAACGCGCCGATCCCGCCAAGGAGGCTGAGGCCGGCAGGCGTCCAAGCAGCGAGTGCGATCGGTATCGTTTCCGACTCACCCAGCGCGCGAACGACGTTGCCAAGGAAAAATAGCGCAAATGCGGCAACGATGCCGGTTGCTATAACAAAAAGAGTGCCGCCGCGTCGTGTCTGTCGAAGCGCGGCAGCGGCGGCGATCAACACCAACCCACTAAACAAAAAGGGGTCGGCTAACAGTTCCAGATATTGGAGCCGGAGCCTGATAGCAGAAATGCCGGTCGCCTCCATCGTTTGGATATAGTGCTGGATCGTCCAGAAAGAGTGGCTTTTGGGTGAGGCGAATATTTCCTGGATCTTGCCGGGGGTCATATCTGTTGGGACGGTGGTTTGCGGAACCAAGGTCGGTGGTTCGTCCGGACGGTTTGGATAATTGAGTTTGCCGCCGTTTACGACCCAACTCGTCCCGACGAGGGCTGCATCGGGGGCATCCAATCGCCCGGTAAGCTGGTCGGAGTCGGTTAGGAAATAGATGGACACATCCTTGAGCCGCCATGTCGAAGAATCGACATTGCGCGCGTGAATGATGGTGTAGGAATCGGTTCCGCTCTGCCTTAGCCAAAGACCGCCGGCAGAGAGATCGATCGTGCTTGTCTTTCCTCTCAGCAGAGTATTGTCCATCTGCTCAAATTTGGCGCTGAAAGCAGAACCTATAGGATTGATGAGCGTTACCTTGACGACGCCGATTGTGATTGCGACGAGTATTGCGGGCATCAGGAATTCCCACGCCGACACGCCGACAGCACGCAGCACAACGAGTTCGCTCGTGCGCGTCAGTCGCCAAAATGTGAAGAGGGCGCCGAATAACACGGCAAACTGAAACAGTTGCTGGCCGACTTCCGGCAGCTGGAAAAACGACATCTTCGCAATTTGAGCGAACGTCACTTCCGGATGGCTGGCAGCCCGTCGGATCAATTCCAACGTGTCGATCAGGTAGATCACCGTCAGCAGAACGCTGACGAAGATAAGGAAACTGGTCAGATATTGGCGGCTGAGATATCTCAGCAATGTGAACGATTTCATGCCGGCTGCCAGAAAACCGCCCAGCGCGGCAGAACCCGAGGCAGCCACTGACGCCAAGGCTGAAATCCGTCATTGGCGCGGGCAAACAGAACAAATATCGTCAAACTTGGACCGATTGCTGCGAGGTACAGGAGCGGAATTGCCAGCCAGTGGTTGCGGGCAAAATTCGCTAGGCCGATCGATGTGCCTTGAATAAGCAAAACAACTACGCTGCCGGTCATGATCCGCCGTGATTGCCCGCGTCGATCGAAATGGCCACCCAATAGTGTATAGAGGCCAACCATCGCAAGCGCGACTACGAACAGTGGGCTGCTGATACGGTTATGAGCTTCGGCGCTAAACGCCATCTCGAACCCTTTGTCGTCTGCGCTTTGCGAACCAGCGAGCAGCTCAGGCAAAGTTCTTTCGCTGGGTTCCCTCCAGCGCGTCGTTAGCGCCTCGGCAACCTGCTGCAAATCGACCGTGCCGCGTGCGAATTCGGTTGTTCTCGGACGCCCGGTAACCGCATCTATCTCCTGGCGGCTGACGTCGAACACGATAATTTCTGGGCCATGATCCCCTTCGACCACAATGCCGCGTTTAGCGACGGTCGTCGTCGGCCGTCCATTTGTTTGCTCTTGGTAGATGAGAATCCCCGAGAGATCTCCATTAGCTTCGCGTTCACGGACGTAGATCGTCATCTTGTCGCCGATCGAGTTGAAAACTCCGGCATTTAGAGGAGCGCCGGCAAACTGTGTTCGCGTCATATCCTGCACCGTCTTTAGCCTTTCGTTGGCTACGGGCGCGATGAAGGCGTTGAGCAGGAAAACGAAGGTCGCGACGATTACTCCCAAAGCCAGGGCAGGTTTTGCCAAGCGCCACTGACTAAGCCCAAGAGCGCGCAACACAATCAACTCGCTCTCTGCAGTCAGCTTATTATAGACGAAAAGAATCACCATGAAGAAGATGATAGGCAGAACCACGGCCACAATGGGCGGCATGGCCAGCAGTACCAGGTAGAGAAAAAGCCCGATCGGAGCGCCGCCGTTGATCGCCAATTCAAAGAATTTCAGCGACTCGATCAACCAGGCAACAAGGCTCACGATTACAGTCGCAATCAGAGTCGAAATTGCGAGATTGCGGAACAGGTAGCGGGAGATCAGGCTGGGATTCATGCGATCGGCATTATGATGGATGAACTCAGTCTATCGTTTCGTCATTGGCTTTGACAAATTTTCTTCGATAGGGTTCTGTCGGCCTCGCGAGATTGCGTGCGACGTTCCAGTTCAAGCCGCTTTTTAAGATAAATTTTGAGGGGTTCCGTGATGGAGATCAACTTCGTCAAACCCGCGCTGCCAGGCAACGGTACGATTGTTCTCGCAATATTCGAAGAACGCGGGTTGGGAGAGCTTGGCCAAACTGTCGACAAGGCGTCGGGAGGGCAACTGACGCGTGCCATGACCGCCGCCGGTTTCAGCGGTAAGTCTGACGAGACTCTGATGATACAGGCCCCAGCTTGGTTTGATCGCGTGTTGCTGATCGGGATGGGCAAGCTCGATCTGGTTAAGCCCATGGTAGCTGAGGCGGCAGGAGGGGGTATCTATGCTCAACTCGTCTCAGCAAAAGCCACATCGGCCACGGTGATCCCCGATACGCCTAAGGACGTCCCTGCTGGATTCAATTTTGCCGCTGACATCGCCATGGGTGCGTTGCTGCGATCATATCGCTTCGACAAATACAGGACGGTTCAAAAGCCGGGACAAAAGCCGGTCCTTACGGAGCTCACCATTGCGGCGGTGCATCCCAATGCAGCGCGAAGCGGGTTCAACAGGGCAAAGGCGGTTGCCGAGGCTGTTTTCTTTACGCGCGACCTGGTGTCGGAGCCCGCAAACATCCTTTATCCGGAAAGCTTTGCCGAGCGTGTGCGCGAGCGCCTGACCGGTCTCGGCGTCACAGTCGAGGTTCTGGGCGAGGCGAAACTCGCCAAGCTAGGAATGGGAGCTCTGTTGGGGGTCGGGCAGGGGAGCGAGCGAGAAACTCAGCTTGTCGTCATGAGTTACAACGGCGCACCGAAGGTTAAGAATAAACGGCCGGTCGCCTTCGTCGGCAAAGGCGTAACTTTCGATACCGGAGGTATATCGCTCAAGCCTGGTGCCGGAATGGAAGATATGAAGTGGGATATGGCAGGGGCCGGCGCAGTCGCCGGGTTAATCGCCGCTCTTGCGGGACGCAAAGCAAAGGTTAACGCCGTTGGCGTCATTGCATTGGTTGAAAATATGCCTGATGGCAAAGCGCAGCGACCTGGCGACATCGTCAAATCCATGTCAGGCCAAACTATAGAGGTTCTGAATACCGATGCCGAAGGTCGGCTCGCCCTTGCCGATGCGCTTTGGTACACCGTTGACCGATTTAAACCTCAGGCGATGGTCGATCTAGCCACCCTTACCGGTGCCGTCATCATTGCACTGGGGAGTGAATTCGCTGCCGTGTTTGCCAACGACGATGGCTTGGCTAATCAATTGTTGGCAGCCGGGACGGAGACCGGGGAAAAACTCTGGCGCCTCCCGATGGTCGATTCCTACGACAAACAGATCGATACAGATGCAGCTGATATGAAAAACATATCGGATGGTCGGGGTGCGGGCAGCGCAATCGGAGCGGTATTCCTGAAGCGCTTCGTCAAGGATACGAAGTGGGCTCACCTCGATATCGCTGGGGTCGCATGGTCGAAGAAGGATTCGGCGACGGTGCCGAAGGGGGCAACCGCCTTCGGCGTGCGGCTGCTCGACCGGTTCGTGGCCGACTCATTCGAACATTGAGCGAGGTCCGATTCTATCATCTGCAGCGCCAGCGCCTGGAAGATGCGCTGCCCGCCTTGCTGGAAAAGGCGCGGGATCGTGGACACAGGATTGTGGTGCAGGCCGGCTCGCCCGAGCGTGTAAAGGCGCTGGACGCACTGCTGTGGACTTATCGCCCCGAGAGCTTTCTGGCGCACGGCAGCGCGTCGGCCTCTGCGCCGGAACAACCTATCTGGCTCACTGCAGATGAGGAAAACCCGAACGCCGCCGATGTGCTGATCCTGGTCGACGGGGCGTCCGCCGAGGTCGCGCCCTACAAGCTGTGTTGCGAACTGTTCGACGGACAGGACGAAGACGCAGTCGCCGCCGCGCGCCAGCGGTGGAGCGAGTATAAGACCGCCGGTCACGCCATCACCTATTGGCAGCAGAGTGAGCGCGGCGGCTGGGAAAAGCGGGCCTAGCTCTCCCGTTTCTTCAACAGCAACTCCGCGATCTGCACCGCGTTCAGCGCGGCGCCTTTCAGAAGTTGGTCGCCGGCGACGAACAACGCTATGGATCGGCCACTTGGGTCGCTCAAGTCCTGGCGGATGCGGCCGACCAGAATGTCATCCTGACCAGAGGCTTCGATCGGCATCGGGAAGTGGTTGTTCGGCGCGTCGTCGACCAATCGAACGCCGGGGGCGTCGGCAATGAGCGCACGGGCCCGGTCGGGCGTCATCGGGTTTTCGAACTCGACCGTGATCGCGACGCTGTGGGCGCGTAGCACCGGCACGCGCACGCAAGTGGCTGAGACCGCCAGATCCGGAGCGCCGAATATTTTGCGAGCCTCAGCGATGACCTTGGACTCCTCGCCGTTATAGCCGGTCGCTGGGTCGATCGTGGTATTATGGCTGAATAAGTTGAATGCGTAGGGGTGGGGTAGGACGGTGTGCTCGTATTCGCGCCCTTCCAGATAGGCCCGGGTCGAATGTCGCAGTTCCTCCATCGCCGCCGCGCCGGCACCAGATGCTGCCTGGTAGGTGGCGACAATAAGTCGGCGAATGGGGTTACTGCGATGCAAGGGCCATAGCGGCGTCAACGAGATAATTGCCGCGCAATTCGGATTTGCAATGATGCCCCTATGGCCTTCCAGCGCATCCGGATTGATTTCGGGCACAACTAGCGGAATGTCGGCATCCATGCGGAAGGCAGAGGAATTGTCGACCACGACTGCGCCGCGCCGGACTGCAAGCGGTCCGAAATGCTTTGATGGGCCGCTGCCCGCCGAAAACAGTGTCAGATCGATATTGTGGAAATTTTCCTCGTTCAGTTCTTCAACCGCGGTATCCTCGCCGCGGAAGGGTAAGGTGCGGCCGACAGACCGTTTGGATGCAAACAGGCGCAGCGACGCCAACGGAAAATTGCGCTGTTCCAGGCAGTGAATTAGTTCGATGCCGACCGCACCGGTGGCGCCGACAATCGCGACGCGGGGGTTCGATAAAGTCTGGTAACTGGCGCTCATCACTCACTCCGATAATGCGGGCCGATAATGCGGGTGGGGTGGAGCCAGACAACAAAAAGGCCCCGTCCGACACCGGCGAGGCCTGTTTGGTTCGTTCTAGCCTGACTTCAGCCGAACAACTCCGCACAAGCGCCACCGGCGGTGGTCTTGGTCGTCGTCGTCGTTTTTTTAAACATGAAGCTGGGCATGGCGCGGTCCTAAAGCGACGACGGACGTTTGTAAAGTCTTCCGTAAAGAAGTCGGGTCAGGGTGGACGGTAGCGGGAGCGCCCGCTATAAGGCGCGCAAATCTCCATCTTTTTTTAAACCGTAAGAGAACCGCATGTCTGTCGAACGCACCTTTTCTATCATTAAGCCCGACGCCACGCGGCGCAACCTTACCGGGTCAATTAACCAGAAGCTGGAAGCCGCAGGCTTGCGGATTGTTGGTCAAAAGCGACTGCAGCTAACAGAGGCGCAGGCCAAGGCCTTCTACGCTGTCCATGCAGAGCGTCCGTTCTACGGTGAACTGGTCAGCTTCATGATCTCCGGTCCGGTCGTGGTCCAGGTTCTGGAAGGCGATAATGCTGTCGCGAAAAATCGAGCGATCATGGGCGCGACCAATCCGGCCAATGCCGAATCAGGCACAATCCGTAAGGAATTTGCTGAATCAATCGAGGCCAACTCGGTTCATGGATCGGACAGCCTCGAGAATGCGAAGAACGAGATCGCGTTCTTCTTCTCCGAATCCGAAATCGTCGGTTAGTGCCGCTTTCGTTGGCCGGGACCTATAAGGTCCCGGTGACGAAACCAATGAACAGCACTAGGACGACCACGCCTATTATGCTGCGGACAAGCAGATGGGTGAACCCGCTCCACATCCGCTTGTGAGACTCTAGATCCGGGAAATCTTCTGTGGTGACCGGGCTGCTCATGCTATTTCCTCGCTAACTGGTATTAATCTTTTAGACACGATGGCGCTTCGTCATCAAGTCGAATATCAAGATTTCGGGCGGTCTGCGGCGCTTTACCCGAGTGGGTTCAGCAATGGGGTCTGAGCGAATTTGCCGGCTGTAATACGGGCTATTTCGTCAACAATTTTAACGCGCCCTTCTGCGATCAGTCTAACCGCGAGCGGGTAGCAGCGATGTTCCGCCTCTAAGATGCGTCTGGAGAGAGCATCTTCGTCGTCGCCGTCATGGACCGGTACCGCAGCCTGAAGGATGATCGGACCTGCATCCATTTCGGGACGCACAAAATGAACCGTGCAGCCGGAAAAGCGTACTCCGGCAGCCAATGCCTGTGCATGCGAATCAAGCCCCTTAAATGAGGGCAGAAGCGACGGATGGATGTTAATCAGCCTGTCGTGCCAACTCTGAGCGAAGCCCGCCGTAAGCAATCGCATAAATCCCGCGAGGCAGACCAAGCCGACCTCTGCTTCGCAAAGAGCATTGTCGAGTGCAGCATCGAATGATTCGCGGTTGGTGAAGTCTTTATGTGGAATTACCAGAGTCCGAATGCCAGCATCAACTGCGCGCTGTAGCCCTCCAGCGTCTGCACGGTTCGAAATGACGAGTGCGATTTCGGCCGGATACGAGGCGTCGGTTGTTGCGTCGATCAGGGCTTGAAGATTACTGCCCCGCCCGGAGATCAGAACGCCCAGTTTCAGCTTTGGAACTGAAGTGAGTCCTACCATGCTGACTCGACATGGGAAATCTGAACTCGATTTTCGTCCGGCGCCTTTACGACCGTGCCGATATCGCGTGCGCCGATATCGGCCAACAGGGCCAAGGTATCGTCTCGGTTGTTGGCTGCGACGATCGCGACCATGCCGATCCCGCAGTTGAATGTCCGAGCCAGTTCAGCGGCGGGAAGGCCGCCCACGCCGGCCATCCAGCGAAAAACCGGGGACAAGCTCCATTTATTGGCATCCAACGCGACACCCAGACCGTCGGGTAGTACGCGCGGAATATTCTCAGTCAAGCCGCCGCCGGTAATATGGGCGAAACCCTTCACTAGGCCAGAGCGCACTAATTTCAGGGCAGGCTGAACGTAAATCACGGTGGGAGTCAGCAACGCGTCGCCGAGCGTCTTGGCAGGCTCGAACGGGGCAGGAGCGGTCCAATCCAGCCCAGATTGCTCGACCAGCTTGCGCACAAGCGAATAGCCGTTGGAATGTACACCGCTCGAAGGCAGCCCGATGACGACATCTCCTTCGACGATGTTTGTTCCGTCGAGCGCTTGGCCGCGTTCGACTGCGCCGACCGCGAAGCCGGCCAGGTCGTAATCGCCTTCGGCGTAGAGCCCGGGCATCTCGGCTGTTTCGCCGCCTATTAACGCGCAGCCGGCGATCCTGCACCCTTCGGCGATACCCGCGATAATTCTGCGGGCGGTATCGACCTCCAGTTTGCCGGTCGCGAAATAGTCGAGGAAGAAGAGCGGCTCGGCTCCCTGAACGATCAAGTCGTTGACGCTCATGGCAACAAGATCAATGCCGATCGTGTCATGCAGGCCCGTCGCAATTGCGATCTTCAGTTTCGTGCCGACTCCGTCTGTGGTCGCAACCAGGATCGGGTCCTTGAAGCCTGCAGCTTTCGGATCAAATAACGCGCCGAATCCACCAAGTGACGCTGTCGTCCCCGAGCGCGCTGAAGCGCGCGCCAGAGGAGCGATCGCTTTTACCAGCGCCGCCCCGGCATCGATGTCTACCCCGGCAGCCTTATAGGCGCCGATGGGTTCGTTCTTTGGTGTGGTAATGGCGTCCTCGCGCTCGCTAAGATATGGTCCGGGCAACCCAATAAGGCGATTGGCTTCGGCGGGCATAGATGAGCGAACATGAACTGCTTTGCAATGTTTAGAGGCTTAGAGAAGGTCCGAATCTCCGCGATTGCGGCAATTTTGGTTGCCAGCCTAACCTTGGCGGCGAATGGACACGCCGAAACCTATATGACGGTTAGCGACGTGCCCGTGGACGTTACTGCGAAGAATGCTGCTGCTGCGCGGGATCAAGCAATCGCGACCGCGCAGGGCAAGGCTTTCGATCGGCTGGTCAAACGTTTGGTGCCCAATGCAGCAGATCAGGCGCGGATCCACCCAAGCCAAGAGATGATCGAAGGCTTCGTACAAGACTTTGGAGTCGAAAACGAACGGGTGTCGCCGGTTAGATATATCGGCCTCTATAGCGTGCGTTTTCGAGCGAGCTTGGTGAAAAAATATCTAACCGATTCGGGCGTCAATGCCGTAGGTGACCAGCAGCAGGTTTTGGTTGTGCCATTATACAGGACAGCTACCGGCGCGCTTCTTTGGGACGGCGGAAATGATTGGCGTGCGGCCTGGGATCGCGGCGGATTTGGCGACGGACCGGTCACGCTGATTCTGCCGAATGGCGATTCGTTCGACACTGGATCTTTGTCCGCCGCGGCAGCGGGAAACGGCGATATGGGCGCGCTCGGTACTCTGATCGGCCGATATCATGCTGCCGGGGTCATTGTAGCGACAGCCGCCCCTCGTGATCCCGCGCTTGGTGCATCATCAGGTTTGTCACTGACGCTGGCGACCTACGACCAGACGGGGCCGAAGGGAGCGCAGACGCTGACGATCAATCCTGTTCCCGGCGAGCAAGCGCAAAAAACCCTGTTGCGCGGTGTATCCGCCTCGGCTGACCTGCTCGAGACAGGTTGGCGACAGGCGATTGCCAACGGCGGTTCTACGGGGCTGGTGGTATCCTCGGGGGCGCCCGAGCAAGCGGATGTCAGCGCTGGTCAAACGGCCTCTAGTGCAATCACAACTTATCGAATCGGATTGCCGCTGGTTGGCGTCGCCGAGTGGGTGAAGGTTCGCAATCAACTTGCGGCGACAGGCGGAGTACAGCGTATTTCGCTCGATGCGCTTACGAGAGAAGGCGCAGCCTTTACGCTCGATTTTTCGGGCGATGCATTGGCCCTTCAAGCAGCCTTGTCGGGGAGCGGCTATGTGTTGGTTCAGACAACGCCTGCGAATGCCGCCGGACCTGGCTCATTCCAATTGCGCGCAGTAACCAGCGTGTCGCCCGGACCTTCGACTGCGCAATGATCGGCCGCGCGGAACTCCCTTTTGCGCGCCAGACTTTGTTCTGGATGGTCGTTGCAGCCGCTTTTATTCTACTCATATGGTTGCTGCGAGGGATGCTGCTGCCGTTTGTTTTAGGCATGGCGCTTGCCTATGTTTCGGCCCCCGCGGCCGACCGTCTTCAACAGGCTGGGGTGCCGCGCTGGATAGCTACTTTGCTGGTCCTCGGGCTAGTCGTCGGTTTGGGCGTATTGGTGCTCGTCCTGGTGGTTCCTCTCATCATCAATCAGATCGCACAATTGGTGCAGCAGGCACCAGTTTATCTCGATGTTCTGCGCCATCGTATTTTGCCACAGATAACGGAGTTCGTTGCACGCATTGGTGGGCCGCGCGACGCGTTCGATGTCCAAAAGGCCGCCGGGGCCTATGTCGGCAGCGTTAGCTCGTGGATATTCGGAGTTTTGGGCCATATTTGGTCCAGTGGCTTGGCGATAGCCGATGTATTTTATGTTTTGTTGCTGACACCTCTCGTGGCGTTCTATTTCCTGCGAGATTGGGATGGAATGATCGCGAAGCTCGATTCCTGGATTCCGTTGCGCCACCAAGTCCAGCTTCGTGGGTTGGCACGCGAAATCGATGATATTCTTGCAGGGTTCATACGTGGACAGGCCACGGTGTGCATTATTTTTGCTATCTATTATTCGGTTGCGCTGAGCGTAACCGGACTTGAGTTCGCTATTATAATTGGCATCGCTGCAGGGGTTCTTACGTTTATCCCCTACCTCGGAGCCAGCCTAGGGCTTCTCGCCAGCGTGATCGTCGGATTCATCCAATTCGACGATCACACGCGCGTAGCAATCGTCGCCGGCGTCTACATCCTCGGTCATTTGGTCGAAAGCAATTTGGTGACCCCTTCATTGGTTGGCGACAGGGTGAAGCTTCATCCTGTCTGGATTATTTTTGCCTTGATGGCCGGTGGTGCTTTGTTTGGATTTACCGGAGTACTTCTGGCAGTGCCTGTTGCTGCGGTGGTCGGTGTCCTTGTGCGCTTCGGCCTTGGTCAATATCTCGACAGCAATTTCTACGACAATCGAGTGGCGCCACTACCGCCGGTTGACCCGGGCGACCTCTAAATCCGATGTCGTTACCTGAACAGCTGCCGTTCGAGTTTGATCATCGGATTGCAAGGGGGGTTGGTGATTTTCTGGTGGCCGCCGGCAATAGACGGGCGATCGAATGGATAGATCGGTGGCCCGAATGGCCCTTTACGGCTTTAGTTGTCGTCGGGCCGAAGGGGAGCGGGAAAACGCACCTCGCGGCTCTATGGAAGGCTCAATCTTGTGCGGAAGTTGTCGAACTGAGTAGCGGCAACATCGAGCGGGCCGCGGCGATCGCCGGGTCGGGTCGGCCAGTCCTTATCGATGATTGCGATCTTGCTCTCCAAACGCCTGAAGCGGAGCGCGCGCTTCTTCAACTGTATAACCTTATGCGCGCGGCTCAAGGACAGCTTTTCCTTACAGCAGCTAGATCTCCCGGCGATTGGCATATCGACATTCCTGATCTGAAATCGCGATTGAAGAGTGCGATGATAGTCACGATCGATCCACCGGACGATGGGATGCTGGCTTCAGTTGCAGTTAAACTCTTCTCGGACCGCCAGGTGGTAGTAGGCGAAGACGTCATCGCTTATTTGGTTAATCGAGGCGAGCGCAGTTTTGAGGGTCTGGCGCGTGCCGTCGATGCGCTCGATCGAGCGGCGCTCGCCGCCAAGCGCCCGATAACATCCGTTCTGGCGCGAGAGATTCTTGCGGGAACGGAACAGTATGACGAGACGAACGAAGTCTAGTCTATTCAGTGAGGCGTCAGAAACCGCCTCAAACTTGCTTGATCCGAAGACAGTCGATCCCACGACCCGGCTTTAACGTCAAAGATCGCCAGTGCGCAGGTTGGAAATTTTTCACGCACCGCTGAAGCACCAGCACTGGAAGAATGTCCTGACAGCCATAATGCGACTTCCTGCATGCAGGGATTGTGACCGATGACCAAAACATTCTCTATATTCTGCGGACACTCGCGCAGGCGCGCTATCAGTTTAGCGGCGCTGCATAGATAAAGTTCTCGTTCGATTGTCGGTTCTAGCGATTGTGCTAGCTCTGCGGCAGCTATTTCCCAGGTTTCTCGAGTGCGACACGCTGCAGACACAAGGGCCAAGTCAATGATCGTATGGGATAAAATTTTGCCTGCCCAGGCCGCATCTCGTCGTCCTCGCTCGGTCAGCGGGCGATCAAAATCCTGTTGGCCGAGAAGCGGTTGAGCTGCCTTTGCATGGCGAAGAAGAGACAAGACCGGCATGTCGAATCTTTCGGTATTCTTTGCGATTTGTGCATTTGATCAGCTTGTCTTTGGTAGCGCATTCGTCGCGATTTTGCTATGTACGTGGCGCGAGCGATGGCTGACTATTAAAGTCCGTCCGATTTCTGCATTTGCGAGGATGGAATGGAATCGACCTCACCGGTGAAGGATGTCGAGACCCCTATTGTCGTGCTCGCACGCGATACGGACCGGCTTCTCAATCGGGAATTATCCTGGCTGGCATTCGATCAGCGTGTTCTTGAAGAAGCTCAAAATCCGCATCATCCGCTGCTTGAACGCGTTCGTTTCCTATCGATCATGTCTTCGAACCTGGACGAGTTCTTCATGGTCAGGGTTGCTGGGTTGAAGCAGCAGGTCTTGGCGGGCGTTGTCACGCCAAGTGCCGACGGACTGACGCCGATCCAACAGCTTCGCGCGGTCAGGGATCGCGTACAGGATATGATGGTAGATGCCCGCAACACTTGGCACACGCTACGCCGCGAGTTGCGGGAAAGCGGCATCGCGGTCATCGACGCAGCGGAACTCAGCGAGACTGAGCATGATTGGTTGGAAGCAAAGTTTCTGGGGGACATATTCCCGATTCTAACGCCACTCGCGATGGGGCCAACTCATTCATTTCCATTCATTGCCAATCGGGGAATCGCACTAGCAGTCCAAATGTTCGACGACCGCGCTGGGCGAGATCTGGATGCCTTGGTGCCTATACCGTCACAGCTTGAGCGGTTCGTCGCGCTCCCAGGGGCTGAGACACGCTTTATCCCTTTGGAGCAGGTGATCCTACTGTTTCTGAATTATTTGTTCCCGCCGTTCGCTTTGCGGGCGTCGGGCGTTTTTCGAATTCTGCGTGACAGCGACCTCGAAGTCGATGACATCGACATAGAGGAAGATGCACATCACCTGATGCAGAATATCGAGAGCGCGCTCAAGCGCCGTCGTCGCGGCAACGTAATTCGCTTGAATGCCAGCGACGACATGTCGTCCGATCTGCTTGATTTTTTGACCGAGGAGCTCGGTGTGCCCCACGAAGATGTCAGCATATCCGAGGGGCTGATAGGCCTGGTCGATATTAAACAGCTTATCATCGACACACGGCCGGACCTCTTGTTCACACCTTATACTGCTCGTTTTCCTGAACGCATTAGGGACTTCGGGGGTGACTGCTTCGCGGCTATTCAGGCCAAAGATATCGTCGTCCACCATCCGTACGAGAGTTTTGACGTCGTCGTGCAGTTCCTGCGTCAAGCAGCGCATGACCCGGATGTCGTGGCAATAAAGCAAACGCTTTACCGAACATCCAACGATTCTCCGATCATTAGGGCGTTGATCGAGGCTGCTGAAGCCGGCAAATCTGTAACAGCCTCAGTCGAGCTCAAGGCGCGCTTCGATGAGGAGGCAAATCTTCGTTGGGCTCGGGATCTCGAACGGGCCGGCGCGCAGGTTGTGTTCGGATTTGTCGACTTGAAGATCCACGCCAAGACCTCTTTGGTCGTAAGGCGAGAAGGCGGGACGCTCAGGTCCTACGTGCACTATGGCACCGGGAATTATCATCCGGTTACTGCGAAGGTCTATACCGACCTTTCCTTTTTTACCTGCGATCCCGTGCTGACACGGGACGCGCAGCGCATGTTCAATTTTATGACCGGCTATGCCCAGCCTGATGCATTAGAAAAAGTCGCAATTTCTCCAATCAACCTGCGACGGACGATCGTCGGGCTGATCGAGGACGAAATTCGTCATGCGGAGAAAGGACGACCGGCTCAGATTTGGGCAAAAGTGAACAGCTTGGTGGATCCTGAGATGATTGATCTATTGTATCGCGCGTCTGCATCCGGAGTTGAGATCGAACTTATCGTGCGCGGCATCTGCTGTCTGCGACCTGGTGTCCCCGGTCTTTCTGAGCGAATAAAGGTTCGCAGCCTCGTGGGCCGTTTCTTGGAGCATGCTCGCATCTTATGCTTCGGTGCTGGCCATTCTCTCCCGTCAAAGCACATGAAGCTCTATATTTCTTCCGCCGACTGGATGCAGCGAAATCTGGACCATCGTATCGAAACGTTGGTACCGCTGGAAAATCCAACAGTACGCCAGCAGGTTTTCGATCAGATTATGGTTGCCAATCTCAAAGACGATACGCAAAGCTGGCAGATGCTGCCCGACGGGACCTACTCTCGGATCAAATCGGGCCGAAATCCATTTTCAGCCCATAATTATTTCATGACAAATCCGAGCCTTTCCGGGCGTGGTAGTGCGTTGCAAGAAACCCGTAACCCGCCCCGATTACAGCTTAAGTCCAGTTTGTGACGGAGTTTGTAGGGCGCCAGCGCGCTCGCAGGGCGGTGCGGACGCGAAGCGCCACACCGAGCAGTCAACGCGTTGCAGTGATCGATATTGGATCTAACTCCGTTCGACTTGTCGTATTCGATGGTCTGTCGCGTGCACCAATTCCGCTGTTCAACGAGAAAGTCTTTGCCGCACTGGGAAAGACCGTCGGCGAGACCGGGAGGTTGAATCCGTCGGGCGTCGAACAGGCGTTTTCGACGTTAACCCGATTCAGTCTGCTGCTTAAGGCGATGAAGGTCGAGGCGTGCCATGTGGTTGCCACTGCCGCGGTGCGCGATGCCGCTGATGGGGCCGGCTTCCTTCAGGAGGTGAAGGCACGATCCGAACTGGATGTAACGATCATAAGCGGCGAGGAAGAGGGACGACTTTCCGCTGAAGGCGTTCTGTCCGGTATCCCCGAGGCGGACGGCGCAATGGGAGATATGGGAGGCGGCTCGGTCGAGCTTGTTCAAATCAAGAACGGCGTTGTCGGTGAGCGCACCACCATGCCCTTCGGACCGTTTCGGCTGATTGCCATGGGCGGCTCGCGGAGTACGCAAGTGTCGATGGTTGAATCGCGACTGGCAACTCTGCCTTGGCTGCCGGAGGTTCGTGGGGCGGCGGTGTATGCCGTAGGGGGCATTTGGCGGGCCTTTGCTAAAGTTCATATGGAGCATATTGGTCATCCGCTCCATATCATCCATCATTATGCGATCAATGCGGTCGAAGCGATTGAGTTTGCGCAGCTTTTGTCGAGACAGAGCCGAGTGTCGCTCGAGGGGTCGGGCATTTCGCGCCGCCGGGTCGAAGCACTCCCCTATGCGGCCATGTTTATGGAGTGTCTTCTGAAGCGCGCCCTTCCAGACAAGCTGGTATTTTCGGCTTACGGCCTACGCGAGGGCATTTTACATGACTTGCTCCCCTCCGAAACGCGTGCACTCGATCCGCTATTGTCGGCTTGCGACGAACTTGCTGGAAGGATCGGACGCTTCGGCGATGCACAAGCGCTTGTGTCCTGGATCAGGCCCCTCGGCCAGCCCTTCGCGACGCAACCTCGTCTATGTACGGCCACCTGCTTGCTGAGTGATATCGGCTGGCTTGAGCATCCTGACTACCGCAGTGAACAGGCGTACCTCAGAGCGATACGAACTCCTCTTGGGGGGATAGACCACATGGGACGCGCCTTTATCGCGTTGGCGCTGCACCTGCGTTATGGAGGGAGAGTTGACGACCCGGTGGCGTTTGCCGCTCACGCGCTACTCACCGAGCAGGAAGTCGCGGATTCGGCATTGCTGGGTTTGGCGCTAAGGCTTGCCTACACGCTATGTGGCGGGGCTCTATCGTTGCTTGACGCAGCCTCGCTGACGCGTGACCGAGATCGCGTGATCCTGCGGATCGCACCGGAGTTCGCCGATCTTTTGGTCGATGTCGTCGAGCGTCGTTTGGAGGCTGTCGCCAAGCTGCTGGGATTGTCTGCCGAAATTATGATTGCTCCACTACCAGCCCCAATAAGAGACGCAATGACGCGATAGGAACGGCCTTTAACCGACCGGAATTATCTTCACACGGCCTCGTTCAAGCCCGAGCATCAACTTTCCGTCGCGCAGAGCCTCGGCATCGGAACCAAAAAGCTCGTAACGCCAGCCCGATAAACCACCGTGCCCCGCTGCGATGCGCTCCAATTGATCGGTGGTGGCGAGCAAGCGTGCAGCGACTCCATTCTTTTCCGCCTTGTGCTTGAGGAGAACCTTGAGCAATTCGACTGTCGAGCCGAGATTTCCAGGGGTTTCCGCAATTGTTTCCGGTTTCGGCAACGTATCTGGCGACATTGCCATGACGCGCTCGATTGCTTCGATAACCGCAACGCCCCATTTGCCTTCGGCAAACCCACCAGGCAGGCCGCGTGTTCGGGCCAGCTGCGCCGTCGTTGTCGGCAGATGCGAGGCCAGTTCAATCAATGCTTCGTCGCGCAGTATGCGCCCCCGCGGCATGTCTCGCTTTTGTGCCTCGATCTCGCGCCAGGCTGCGAGCGCCTTTAAGGCGGCGAGAGTCCGCGGTTTGGGGTTGCGAAGCTTTAGTCGCCGCCAGGATTCAGCCGGGTCCAGGCGATAGATGGCGGGATCGCTAAGCACCGCCATATCCGCTTCCAGCCATGTCTCGCGGCCTGTTTTCTCGAGTTGGTCGCGAAGTTTTTCATAGACCGTTCTCAGATGGATGACATCGTCGAGGGCGTATGCCAATTGTCGTTCGGTTAAGGGGCGATAAGACCAGTCAGTGAATCGGCTCGATTTGTCGACTGCTGCTTTGGCCAGTTTGGCTACGAGCGACTCGTAGCTGGCGCTTTCGCCGAAACCGCAAACCATCGCAGCGACCTGGCTGTCGAAAATCGGGCTAGGGACCTTGCCGGTAGCATGAAAAAATATCTCCAAGTCCTGTCTGCCCGCATGGAAGACTTTCAGAACGTCTGGGGATTGCATGAGATCGTAAAGCGGCGCCAGGTCGATCCCTGGTGCCAGCGGGTCAATCGCCGCGACGGAGGTCGGACCGGCTAGCTGGACCAGGCAGAGCTTGGGCCAATAAGTCTGGTCGCGTAGAAACTCGGTATCGACGGCTACGAAGTCGGCAGAGGCCTGTTCCTTGCAAAACTGGGCCAATGTTTCGGTATCAGTGATTAGATTCATTCTGGCAGTTATACCGTTCGTTTGCGGTATGAATAGGGGCGGTTCTTGACATCCTAGCCTAAACTGACCTTCTTCCCGCCGAATCCCTTCTTGAGGCTCTCTACTATGCATCCCTACCGCACTCATTCCTGCGGCGCACTGCGCGTCACCGATGTAGGCGCCACGACCCGCATTTCCGGATGGGTGCATCGCAAACGTGACCACGGCAATTTGCTCTTCGTCGATCTGCGTGATCATTTCGGCGTTACCCAGTGTGTGGTCGATAGTGATAACCCCCATTTCGTTGCACTCGAAGGATTGCGGGTCGAATCCGTTGTTACCATCACGGGTCATGTCGTGGCGCGCAGTGCAGAGACGGTGAACCCGAAACTCGCGACCGGGGATGTCGAGGTGCGTGTCGAAGCTCTGACCGTACAGTCGCGGGCTGATTTGTTGCCTTTGCAGGTCAACAGCGAGACCGATGCCGCAGAGGAAATCCGACTTCGCTATCGGTTCCTGGATTTGCGACGCGACAAGATTCATCGCAATATTCTGCTGCGCTCAGCGGTCATATCCAGCCTGCGCCGCCGAATGCTGGACCAGGGCTTCACCGAGTTTCAGACCCCGATCCTGACCGCCTCCAGCCCAGAGGGCGCGCGCGACTTTCTGGTGCCCAGTCGACTACACCCCGGCACCTTTTACGCACTGCCCCAGGCGCCGCAGCAGTTCAAGCAGTTGCTTATGGTGGCGGGCTTCGACCGCTATTTCCAAATCGCACCTTGTTTCCGAGACGAAGATAGTCGTGCCGACCGAAGCCCAGGGGAGTTCTACCAGCTCGATTTCGAGATGTCTTTTGTCACTCAGGAAGATGTTTTCGCGGCGATTGAACCCGTGCTGCATGGCGTGTTTGAGGAGTTCGCCGGATGGACTGGCGACGGACGGACTGTCTCGGCCTTACCTTTTCCGCGCATCCCGTTCGAAGAGTCTATGCTGCGATATGGCAGCGATAAGCCGGATCTGCGTAACCCGTTGGTGATCACCGACGTTACGCGCGTGTTTGCACGCGATGACGTCGAATTCCGGGCCTTCAAGGGCACAATCGAAAAAGGCGGCGTTGTGCGCGCGCTCCGCGTTCCCGGCGTAGGCGCAAAGCCACGCAGTTTCTTCGATAAGCTGAACGATTGGGCGCGCGAGCAGGGCGCTCCGGGGCTTGGTTATATTATCATCGAGGGCGATGCGGGTAAGGGGCCGATTGCAAAGTTCGTTCCCCCGGAAGCTTTGGCCGCTCTGATTGAGGAGACCGGCCTGGTATCAGGTGACGCGGTATTCTTTGTCTGCGATCAAAAAGGTCCGGCGGCCAAGTTGGCAGGGCTTGCCCGTACGCGAATCGCGGATGAACTTGGCCTGATCGACAAAAGTCGGTTCGAGTTCTGTTGGATCGTGGATTTCCCCATGTATGAGTTGAATGAGGAAACCGGGCAGGTCGATTTCAGCCATAACCCCTTCTCAATGCCGCAGGGTGGGCTTGAGGCCCTAGAAACTCAGGATCCCCTGACCATCAAGGCTTTTCAGTACGATATCGTCTGTAACGGTGTGGAGCTTTCTTCCGGCGCGATCCGAAATCATTTGCCCGAGATCATGGTCAAGGCCTTCGCCATCGCCGGCTATAGTGAGGAAGTGCTCGAAGCGCGCTTCGGAGGCATGATGTCGGCCTTCCGTCTGGGGGCTCCGCCCCACGGTGGCTCAGCTCCTGGGGTTGATCGCATCGTCATGCTGCTGGCCGACGAACCGAATATTCGCGAGGTCATCGCCTTCCCGCTGAACCAGAAGGCTGAAGATTTGCTTATGGGTGCGCCTGCACCAGTGGATCCGGCGCGTCTGAGGGATATCCATGTAAAGCTCGATCTGCCCAAGGCGAAACTCGCATCCGCCGCCAAGCCAGTGGAATAGCGGTAACTGTCAGCGCTGCAGGGCGGCTACCTGAGTGCTGGTAAAGGCAAGTCGTTCGCCCTGTATGCGTACGGTGTAAATCAACAACGCTGCGGTCAGAGAGGGGTGATGCTGACTCAATCGATCGTAAGCGGCTCTGCTTAGCGCCCATACCGACGCGTTGGCATCAACCCTCAGGCTCGCAGTACGGGGCACGCAAAGAAAGAACCCGACTTCACCCAAGATCGTGTTCGAGCCGAACATGCGGTGCCGGATCGGCGGCAGACCGGGGCGCTCAACTTCGACACTGACGCGTCCGTGTTCAACGAGAAACAAAGTGTCCGTCGGGTCACCGGTCCGGCATAGAAAACCATCTTCGGCGATTTGTGCGGGCTCAAGCTCCTTGATGAGGTGGCGCGCTCGCTCGGCGCTGCCAAGCGCTTCGGTTAGCCATATGCTGAGTGGTCGTTGAACCGCAATATTCAGCGTGACGTGATCAAGAAGGGTGTTTTCCGCATGCTCCAGCGCTTCGTCCAGGCTTTCGTATAGCAAGACCGCCTTGTTCAATGCACCTGAATCGCTCATGATATGGCGGATTTCTGCGGATGGACAGACAACTATTTGGAGAGTTTTGGAGTCGCTCAGCAGCTCATGAATCCGCCGCAGGCTGGAGCCTGCCGACGAATCGATGCCGTCGACGGCGGTGAAATCGAAAATAACGACCACGGGCCGTTTAGTGTGAATCATCGCCACCACTCTTTCCTGCAGGCGATAGGCGGAGCCGAAGAACATGAAACTGGCCAGCTGAAGAATTTGGACGTGATCGCTATTGTTTGCGATTACCGCCATTTCTTCCGACGACCGCACCAACGATGATGAGCGTTCGGCTATTGTCAGTTGGCGTTTTACGATATCGACCCGGCTCACACTCACCGCGAAAATAATACATCCGCTGACGATGCCGATTAGCAGTCCGATGAGAACTCCGAATAGCGCGATCGTGACAACCATGATTGGAATAAGCAGCCATTCCAGTAGAGAGAGTTTCCCTCGGCTGAGAACAACTTGCCGCCACATCGACTGGGTGCCGATATCCAGTAACAGTCCGGCGAGGACAAAACGCGGTATAAACCCCACAATTCCAATACCACCGGCAAGTAACGCAAGAGTAATGGCGGCCGCGACAACACCAGCTACACGCCCTGTGCCGCCGGCCTCTTGAGCCATGGTCGTGCGATTTATGGATATATTCCCCGAAAAGCCACCCAGCAGCCCTGAAGCGATGTTTGCCAACCCGTGAACTCGCAGTTCCCGGTCGAGATCGATGTCTACTCTGGCAGATTGCTCCAGGCCGGTGGAGGCCAACAAGACGGACAATGCCGCCATGATGGCAATGGCAGCTATCTCAGGCCAAGCGGTCAAAATCGCCATCCAATCCACATGCCAGAAATTCGAATGGAGTGCTGGAAGTATAACGAATGCTTCATCCTTAACGTTGAACATCCAGTGTTCAATATTGAGGGGAAGGCCCCATTTCTGGAGTAGGCCGAACGCCAAGTCTGTAATGATGACTGCGCTTATAATCGCGACGGGCAGCGTCGCGAAGTGCTTGAAGCGCGCTGTCAGCCTGGAAAGAGCAATAGACCATCCGATTGTGATTGCTGCCATTGCAGCAATTTCCGGGTTGGCGAATTGCGGGACGGTCATCAATTTAATTGGGATTCCCGTTGAAATCCGGATCGCACCTAGGGCCATAAGCCCGCCGGACGCACCGCGGAACCCTGCTAGAACCGGGAAGGGGATAAAGCGGCCCAGGCGTCCAAGACGGTTGAGTCCGAGCAAATATAGAGAGGCGCCGCAAACCACGCTCGATACGGCGATCGCGGCGAGAGCGAGATAAAGCGCTCGATTGCCGGACTGTGCCGTTAGAGCCGGGCCAAGGGTGGCCATCATCGCGGCTAAGAACGCTACCGAGTTACTATCCCCGCCAGAGACTGAAATTGGAAAGCTGCTTAATAATGAAACGACGACTCCAGTAACACCGGCGCATATTAACGCTGTTGCTATTCCTTGACCTAAATATGGCTGAAGGGGCCCCGAAAATATCAACGCTCCATAAGAAAAGCAGTAAGCAATTGATACTAATGATGTGACAATTCCGGCGCTCGAGTCCTTTATTATATTCGATATTTTCATTGTTGTTCTGTGTTATAACAATAAATTAGCCCTAATGTATTCAACATTTCTGATGTAAACTAGATGGTATTGTTGTTTAACGAAGGACTAAAACACGATTCCGACAGAGTATCATAACAACAGTTTATAAATGCCAAACATTGTCGGCAAATTGTTTTCGATCCCGATCAAGCTCAAAACTATCCGTTAATCCGAAACGCCTGATAGAGTTGATTTTA
>Ga0182030_10007970_pt1 | contig 22017 bp, 23 predicted proteins | sample 812S3MmetaG_FD_121299 | JGI IMG/M metagenome (GOLD analysis project Ga0182030, IMG submission 121299) | Permafrost microbial communities from Stordalen Mire, Sweden - 812S3M metaG (Illumina Assembly) | ecosystem: Environmental > Terrestrial > Soil > Wetlands > Permafrost | place: Sweden... | reverse complement strand
TAGGCCAGCTTGGCCAGTACGTCCCGGCTGGAGAGAATGAGGAGGTCTTCGCCCTCCACGGTGATCTCGGTTCCGCCGTACTTCGAGTACACCACGGTGTCGCCGACCTTGACGTCGACCGGGATGAGCTCTCCGGAATCTTCTCCACGGCGTCCGGGGCCGACGGCAAGGACTTCGCCCTGCTGGGGCTTCTCTTTGGCGGTATCGGGGATGACCAGGCCGGACGCGGTGGTCTCTTCAGACTCGCCGGGCCGGACGACGATCCGGTCTTCGAGCGGGTGCAACTTCATCTGAACGGGCCTCCTTGGCATTTCATTAGCACTCTCGGGTTGAGAGTGCTAACGATAGCGGGCCTGCCGGCGGGGGGCAAGAGCGATCCCCGGAATTGGAGGGCCACATCTCGTATCCTGGCCGCGAACCCGGCCCGACGCGCTGCCGGACATTTCCAGGAGGAGACCTGATGTCCCATGGAACCGGCCGGCGTCGCCCAACTGCGGCGCACGTGCTCGCCGTGACCCTGCTCGCTGCCGGTCTGGCCCTCGGGGCGCAGGTGACCGGGGCCGGAGCCAGCACGGCCTCGAACAAAGCCCAGGCCAAGAAGCTGCTCCTCGTCCTGGCCGACATGCCCAAGGGCTGGAAGAAGGAGAAGGGGAGCGGCGGGAGCGGCTCCTCCAGTCTCCCGGGCGCCACCCTGCTGGCCAGCTGCATCGGCGTCCCGTCCAGCCTCATCAGCTCCAATCCCCCCGAAGTGGACAGCCCCTACTACGAGAACAAGAGCGGGTCCCTCGAGGTCCAGGACAGCGTCTCCATCTTCCCCTCGGCCAAGGCCGCATCGGAGGCGTTCGACACCCTGGCCAACACCAAGACGCCCGCCTGCATGACCACCCTCATGAACGGCTCCTTCAAGGCCCAGATCATCGGCTCGGCGGGCAAGGGGGCCACGGTGGGGACGATCACCGTGACCAGGGCCGACACGGCGGACTTCGCCCCGGGCAGCACGGGCCTGGTGATGTCGCTCCCCATCACCGTCCAGGGGATCTCGGTCGACGCCTCCCTCACCGCCGTCTACTACGTGAAGGGAAAGCTCGGTCAACAGATCGACTTCAACTCCTACGGCCCGGTGTTCCCGGCCTCGCTCGCCGAGTCCCTTTCGGCCGCTGCCCTCCACCGCCTTTAGGGTCGCCGGCACGAGGGGGCGGCGGGCCTTCGAGGAGGGCCGCCGGGCCGCCGGCACCCATCGCGGGTCTGTACGCTCCAACAGCGTTGCCGGCCCCGTTGCGGGGCCACCGAGCCCGGAAGGGGAACCGACGATGGCGCCAGTGGACCGCAGGGGACCAACCGCACCGCCCTCGAGCCGGCGCCCGCGGACCTCCCCGCGGGCGCGGACGGGCACGCCGACCTCGGCCCCGGGGGCCCGGCGGGCGCCGCGCGCCGCGCGCCGGCGCACCCACGCCGGCGGGCCCTCCTCTCCGGATTCGGGGGTGGTGATCACCGGTGGCGGGTCGGGCATCGGCGAGGCCACCGCCCTCGCATTGGCCCAGGTCGGCCGGGCGGTGGCGCTGTGGGACCGCGACGGTGCCGCGGCGCGGCGGGTCGCGCAGCGGTGCATCGACGAGTTCGGCGTCCGCGCCGTCGGGATCAAGGTCGACGTCACCCGGACCGCGACCCTCAAGGCCGCGGCCAGACGCTCGCTCACCGAGGTCGGCACCATAGGAGGACTCGTCCACTCGGCCGGCATCGGGAGCGGCGTCCCGGTGACGCTCATTGAGGACGACACGTGGGACGAAGTGCTCGACGTCAACCTGCGGGCCGCTGCCACCATCACCCGGGAGTTGCACGCGTCGCTGCTCGAGGCCAATCCCGGCTCTGCCGTCGTGTACATCTCGTCGATCGAGGGCCTGGTGGGCAGCCCGAACCTGCCGGCGTACTGCGCGTCCAAGGCGGGGCTGCTCGGCTTGACACGGGCCGTGTGCGCCCAACTCGGGCCTGACGGCATCCGGGTCAACTCGGTCTGCCCCGGCGCCGTGGACACCCCATTGCTGGCGCCCCTGCTCGAGTTGCCCGGGGCGCGGGCGCGCCTGCTCGAGCACACACCGCTGCGACGGCTGGCCCAACCCGAGGACATCGCCACGGTGGTCCGGTTCCTCTTGTCCGACGATGCGGCGTACGTCAGCGGGACCAGCATCGTCGTCGACGGCGGCATGACGGCCCTGGGAGCGGTCTGATGGAGACCACCACCGATCCGGATCGGTGGTGGCACGGGGGCGTCTTCTATCAGATCTACCCGCGCTCGTTCGCCGACTCCAACGGGGACGGCGCCGGCGATCTCCCCGGCATCACCAGCCGGCTGGACTACCTGGCCGAACTGGGCATCGCCGGGATCTGGCTCTCGCCCATCACCGTCTCGCCGGACCGTGACTGGGGGTACGACGTCGCCGACTACCGCGACGTCGACCCCGACTTCGGCTCCCTCGACGACCTGACCATCCTGGTCAGCGAGGCCGGGCGGCGGGGCATCCGCATCCTGCTCGACCTGGTCCCCAACCACACCAGCGATCAACACCCCTGGTTCGTCGACGCCCGCTCCGGGCGCGACGCCGCGCATCGGGACTGGTACGTCTGGGCCGATCCGGCGCCCGATGGCGGGCCGCCCAACAATTGGGTCAGCGTCTTCGGGGGCTCGGCCTGGGAGCTCGACCCGGCCAGCGGCCAGTACTTCCTGCACAACTTCGAGCTGGAGCAGCCCGATCTCAACTGGTGGAGCGAGGACGTGCGTACCGCATTCGACGAGATCGTTCGGTACTGGTGGGACAGAGGGATCGCCGGGTTCCGCATCGACGTATGCAACATGATGATCAAGGATGCCGAGCTACGGGACAATCCCCCGGCCACCGAGGAGGACCCGCTCGACCAGCAGTTCATGGGCGTCAAGGCGGTGTACAACACCGACCGCCCCGAGGCCCATGACATTCTCCGGCGCTGGCGGGCCATTGCCGACCTTTACGAGCCTGAACGACTTCTGATCGGCGAGACCAACGTGGACCAGCTCTCGACGCTCATGGAGTTCTACGGCAACGGGCACGACGAGCTGCACGGCGGGTTCGACTTCGTATTCCTCAATGCTGCGCTCGAGGCCGACGGCATGCGCACGGTCGTCGAAGAGGTGGAGGCAACTCTGCCCGCCGGTGCCTGGCCGATATGGACGGGTTCCAACCACGACGTCTCCCGCCTGGCCACCAGGTGGGCGGGCGGGGACCCGGCCAAGGTCCGTTGCGCGCTCCTGATCCTGCTCACGCTGCGGGGGACGCCCTTCCTCTACCAGGGCGACGAGATCGGCCTGACCGACGGGCCGATCGAGAAGCCGGACCTGCGCGACGCGGTCGGCATCCGCTACTGGCCGTACTACAAAGGACGCGACGCGGCGCGGACGCCGATGCCCTGGTCCGATGGGCCGGGCGGCGGGTTCACCGAGGCCGGCGTCTCGACCTGGCTCCCCATGGCCGACCCGGCGCAGTGCAACGTGGCCGCGCAAGCGGACGACCCCGATTCGGTCCTGGCCTTCACCCGGCGCGCCATCGCACGGCGCGCCGGGAGCGACGACCTGGCCATCGGCGGTTACCGCTCCCTCCCGTGCGCCGCGGGTACCTGGGCGTTCGAACGAGGCGCCGGGACCGTGGTCGCCCTCAACATGTCGGACTCGCCGCAGGAATTCGCCGGCGTCACGGGCTCGATCGTCCTGGCCACGGATCGGGAGCGGGAGGGCTCCGCCCTGACCGGCGGCCTGACCCTGGCGCCCTGGAGCGGGGTCGTCGTCGCGCCATGACCCCCCGGCGGTTCCTGCTCTGCGCCACGCCGGCCCAGGGTCACGCCGTCCCGTTGCTGGCCATCGCCGGCCGGCTGGTCGCCGACGGACACCAAGTGGTGTTCTTCACGACCGAGCACTACCGCGACAGGGTGACCGCCACCGGGGCCCGGTTCGTCCCGTTGGCCCCCGAATGCGACGCCCACGATCTGATGGTGGCCAACCCGGACCGTGAGGCCACCTCCCGGCGGGGGCTGCGCGGGGTGAAAGCGGATCTGCGGGACATCTTCCTGGGCCCCTTGCCCGGGCAGTTCGCCGGACTCTCCGCAATCCTGCGCGACTTCCACGCCGAGGTGATCGTCGCCGACACCATGTTCCTCGGGGCGTTCCCCGTGGCGCTCCGGCCCCGGGCCCTCCGCCCCGCCGTGGTCTGCATCGGGGTGTTGCCACTCGCCGTCACCAGCCGCGACACCGCCCCGTTCGGGGTGGCGCTGCAGCCGGGCACGACAGCACTGCGGCACCTGCGCAACGTCGCCTTGAACTGGATCATCGAGCACGCCGTCCTGCGCGACATTCAGCAGCTGGCCCAGCGCCGCCTGGCCGAGACCGGTTCGCCCCCCTTCACCGGCTTCTTCATCAACCTGCCCACCAGGGTGGTCGATGCCTACCTCCAGGCGACGGTCGAAGAGTTCGAGTACCCCCGCGCCGACCTCCCGGCCTCCGTGCGCTTCGTCGGACCGATTCTGGCACCCCCCGCCACCCGGTTCGCCTCACCCGCCTGGTGGGACGAGCTCGCCGCGGGGCGGCCGGTGGTCCACGTCACCCAGGGCACGCTGGACAACGCCGATTTCGGGCGCCTGCTCCGGCCGACCCTCGACGCGCTGGCCGGCGACGACCTCTTGGTGGTGGCGACCACCGGCGGACCCGACCCCGACCCTCTGCGCCCCGGGCTGCCGGCGAACGTGCGGTTGGAACGGTTCATCCCGCACGACCGTCTCCTGCCCCACGTCGACGTGATGGTCACCAACGGAGGCTACGGCGGCGTCCAACAGGCCCTGGCCCACGGCGTCCCCCTGGTCGTCGCCGGGGACAGCGAGGACAAGCCCGAAGTGGCCGCCCGGGTGCACTGGTCGGGCGCGGGTGTCGACCTGCGCACCGGGAGGCCGACGCCGGCCCGCGTGGCCGAGGCCGTCCGGCGCGTGGTGGCCCATCCCACCTATGCGGCGCGGGCGCGCGCCCTGCAGGCGGCGATCCGGCGCACCCGTCCCCTCGACACCATCGCCGAGGTGCTGCTCGCCGTGGCCGATCCGCCGGGTGGCGGCCCCTCGTAGCCGGTCCGGTCGATTACTCGGGGCCCGAAGGGACCGTGTCCACCGCCGGGGAGGTGGCCCCCCGCTCCCGCGTGCGCTGATAGCGGTTCGCGTACATCAGCGCGTCCGCCTTGGCGACCAGCTCGGTGAGGGAATCACCGAGTTCGAGCTCGGCGAGCCCGAACGCGACGGACGCCTCGTCGCTGGCCGCCAGATCCTCGTTGATGCGGGCGAACCTCTCGGCGCCGTCGTTCACGTCGAGGGCCGGGAACCCGCAGATGAACTCGTCACCCCCGTAGCGCACGACAAGGTCGTACGACCGCACATTGGCGCGCAGGGTGTCGGCGATCTTACGGAGGAGACGGTCCCCCGCGATGTGGCCGTGGAGATCGTTGCGGACCTTGAGGTTGTTCACGTCGACGAAGGCGAGGACGAACGATTCACCGGTCCGGTGCGCCCGGGCGATCTCGTGTTCGAGCGCCAGGAGCCCGGCGTCACGGCGGTAGGCCCCCGTCAGCCCGTCGATGGACGACTCGACCCGCTCGTTGGCGGACACGATCCGGTCCAAGCGGGCGGCGGCACGGTCGGACTTGGCATGGAAGCGGTCGCGGGCTGCGGCGGAGCGGTCCCGCCGGGCCAGCACCTGGTCGGCGATCAGGAGCGGATCGACCCTGCCGGCGGCGGCAGCACGCGCCCGCTCCTCCCTCTCGCGTTCGGCCGCCCGGGCGTCTCGTTCGGCGGCCCGAGCGTCTCGTTCGGCGGCCCGGGCGTCGCGGGCGTCCGCCCGCCGGTCCCGTGCCGCCGCGGGCGAGTCGCGCCCCTCGGAGAGGTCGTCGTCCTCGGCGGGTGACGAGGCGAACGCGGGCGCGACATCGTCGCTCTGTTCGCCCTGCTCGCACGCGGACTCGATGGCCCGCGCGGCGATCGCCGCCACGGCGATCCCGGTGGGTAGAAGGTTCTCCTCCCTGACGGACTCCCCCCAGTAGAGCGACAGTGCTCCAAAGGTCTCGCCCCGGCTGGTCAGCGGCACGGCGCGACAACCCACGACTCCGTGCGTTGACGCCCGCTCACCCAGGTGCGCACCCGTCAGTCCGCGATGATCGAGCTGATCGCCCTTGATGGCCCGCCCCGTCGTGCAGCATTCCCAGGTGGGACCGGCTTCCTCACTCAGTTGGAAGTCGTCGAGTGCGCAGGCCCATTCCGTCGAACCGGCGGCCGAGAAGAACTCGCCGAATCGACTCTTGACCACGATCGAACAGGCCACCACGCCCGCCAGGTCTGAACAGTGGCCGCATAGCGTCGACAACAGTTCGGCCAGGTCCACCTTCCACCATGAACTGACGTCACGTTCCTGCGCCGCCGACGACACACTCGACACGGAGTTGTCCCTTTCAGATCACCACGCGCGATAGATGCCGACCCACCTTTTTCCCGTTCCCCTCACCTTCGAAGGTAGGCGACAGGTTACAGCTGAATTCGACGGACGCCACCCTTAATTTTGTTGCCATTTGACACGGGCACCGCAGCGGTGCGGCCCGGGACGCGCCACTGCTGGGGCGCCCCTGGGGCATTGCTGGGCCGGCACGAGATACGTGGCGCGGCGCACCAGACTGCGACGCGGCCGCGCCGCCCTCTTGCCCGCGCGGGCTATCCGTTCAGTGGCGACATCTCGGCGTAGCGGTCACCGCGCGCAGCGGCCAGACCGTCGAGGCGCGCCAAATCGTGGGAGCTCGGTGCGACGTCCAGCGCGCCGATGTTCTCGTCGAGGTAACGACGACGCTTCGTGCCGGGGATGGGGGCGAGGTCCGTTCCCTGCGCGTGCACCATGCAAGGCGACCTGCGCCCACCAGCTCACCCATCACCCCGACCGTCTCCTCTATCGGCGTGTCGGGGTCGACCCGGTGCTGGTAGTAGAGATCGATGTGGTCGCGCACGTTGCCGAACTTGGCGGCGACGATCGCTCGTCGCGGCGCGCCCTCAACGGCCGGCCGAGCAGAACCTCGTTTCCTCGAGCCCGGTCACGAGCGCGAGGGATCCAGCCCCTCCAGCCGCTGGGCGTAATCAGGCGTGTCGATGTCGTAGGCCCACATCACCAGCGCGTCCTCGCCGGTGATGGGGTAGTAGTTCTTGCGCACCCCCACCGGAGCGAACCCGAAGCGCCGGTAGAGCGTCTGCGCCCCTTCGTTGCTGGCCGCCACCTCGAGCGAGAGGTGGCGCACGCCCATCGGCAAAAGGGTGTGGATCCCATCGATCAGAAGCGTCCGGGCCACCCCCTGGCGCTGGTAGGCCGGTGCGGTGGCGATCGTCGTCACATGGGCCTCCTCGTCGACGATCATGAAGCCGATGTACCCGGCCATGTCGTCGTTGTGCCAGGCCGCCCGGTAGAGCCGCCCATGACGGAGGGCCAGCTCGGAGTTGAACACACCGACGCTCCACGGTTCGGGGAACACGGCCGCCTCGATCGGGAGGAGGTGGCGGAGGTCCCGTCGTTTCAACTTCTCAATGCGCAGTTCCATCATGACGACGGTCAGGTGGAAGTGACCTGGGCGAAGTTGCTTTTGGCATCGGCCGCGCGCATGTAGAGGGGGACGACCAGGTGCGGGGCGACCGGTGGTGTGCCGGCGTCGTAGAGATCTGCCGCCATGGCCAGAAGGGTCGACGGTGGCGGGGAGTCGAGCGCGTCCATGACGCACGACACCCCGGCCACCTCACCCAGGACCCCGGCGTACCGCTGCGCCCCGTCACCCACACCCACGATGCGCACTCCTCCCAGCCGGCTCACCGCGACGGCCAACTCCTCGGGGGAGAAGAGGCCCGCGCCGATGACATCCTCGGCCGGGGTCCGGCCGGCACGCAACTCCCGCACGCAGGCGAACACCTCACCACGCCGGGCGTCGACGGCCGCCATGACGAGGCCGGTGTACCCGATTTCGGCGCTGGCCTGCGTCAGGATGTCAAGGCTGGAGAGCCCCAGCACCCCGATGCCGACGGCCTGCGCCAACCCCTTGGCGGCGGCGACGCCGACGCGCAGGCCGGTGAAGAGCCCGGGCCCGAGGTCGACGGCCACCACGTGGAGGTCGGTCGGCGCCAGGCCCACCTGGTCGAACAGATGCCCCATGGCGGGGGCGAGGGTCTCGACGTGGCGCCGCCTTCCCCGCAGTGTGAAGGCGGCCTCCACCCCGCTCTCGGCCCGCACCGCCACGCCGACGGTCTCGGTCGCCGTCTCGATGGCCACGATGTTCACGGCGCCTCACACACCGGCGCCGGGGACAGTGCACGGGCCACCTCGTCGGAGAGGGCCGTCCAGCGCCCGCGGCCGCTGATGCTGAGCGTGCGGTGTGACAGGTCCCCTGTGTCGGAGAGCGTGAGCGTGACATGGAGGGCGTCGTCGCCCAACGCGGCGGCCGCCAGGTCCCCCCATTCGATGAGGGCGATGGCGCCCTCCTCCACCAGTTCGGCCAGGGCGAGCTCGACCACCTCGCCGGCGCTGCCGGTGCGGTAGACGTCGGCGTGGATCAGGGTCTCGACGGCTCCGGCGCCGTGGCACCGGTACTGGCGGACCAGGGCGAAGGTGGGGCTCGTGACCGGGCCCTCGACGCCGAGGGCCGCGGCAAAGCCCTGGGCGAAGGCCGTCTTGCCCGCGCCGAGGTCTCCGATGAGGAGGATGGCGTCGCCCGGCGCGCAGATCCGGGCCAGGCGGGCCGCAACCTCCTTGGTTCCCGCCGGCGACTCGGTCTCGATGACGACGGGCCAACCCATCAGGCGCTCATGAACCGCTTGGCCCGGACCAGGTCGGCGCGGATTTCGGCCAGGGCCTGGCCGCCGGCGCGCAGGACGAACGCCGGGTGGTACGTCGGGACGAGATGCCCGGTGCGGAACGGGTACACCGTGCCGCGCAACTCGCGGATGCCCTCGGGGCGGTCGAGGAGCAGCCTGGTGGCGAAGTTGCCCAGGGTGATCACGACCGACGGGCTGATGAGCGTGATCTGCTCCTCGAGGTAGGGACGACAGGCCTCGATCTCGGCGGGCGCCGGATCCCGGTTCTGCGGGGGGCGGCACTTGACCACGTTGGCGATGTAGCACTCGGCCCGCGTGATCCCCATCTCCTCGAGCATGAGGCGGTCGAGCAGTTTGCCCGAGCGCCCGACGAAGGGCTCGCCCTCCAGGTCTTCTTGGTGTCCCGGGCCCTCGCCGACGAAGAGGAGGGTCGCCGCGGGGTCGCCCACGCCGAAGACGACCTGGGTGCGACCCGCGGCCAGCGGGCACCTGGTGCACCCGAGGGCTTCGGTGCGCAGCCGTTCCCACGTTGTCCCGATGCCCGCCGCCATGGACTCAGTGCAGCGGGGGGGACATGGAGCCACCCGTCGGTTCGGGGCCGTTGACCACGGTCCGCGGGACCCGAGGGCCGATGCCGCAGAGAACCTCGTAGCTGATGGTGCCGAGGAGGTCGGCCCACTCGTCCGCCGTGATCTCCTCGTCGCCCTGGCGCCCCAGCAGCACCACCTCGTCACCCGGTTGCACCGAGGTGTCGTCGCCGCAGTCGACCACAATCTGGTCCATCGTCACCATGCCGGCCAACGGGCGGCGGCGGCCGCCGATCAGCACGCTGTAGCCCTGCGCGAACAGGGCGCGCGGCACGCCGTCGGCGTAGCCGAGGGGAACCGTGGCGACGACCGAGCGCCGGGGCAGCGGGCGCAACCGGCCGTAGGAAGGGCGCGCGCCCTCCTCCAACGTGCGCACCGAGACGACGCGCGCCCGCAGGGAGAGCGCGGGGCGGAGCGTCGCGCCCGTCGCGCCGGCGGCGCCGGCGGCGGCCAGTGCCGCGGTCACCGCCGGGCCGGGGAGGCAGCCGTAGAGACCGATCCCGCAACGCACCATGTTGTAGCGCGCCGTGGGATAGGCGATCGCCCCCGCGGTGTTGGCCGCGTGGACCAGGTTGGGCAGGGCCTGGGTGCCATCGAGGTCACGCAGCACGGTGTCGAAGGAGGCCAGCTGGCCCAGGGTGAAGTCGCGGTCGTCGGCGCTCTCCCCGTCGGCCACCGCCAGGTGCGTCCACAGACCCTCGAACACCAGGAGCGGATCGTCGATGACGGCGCGCAGGATCGCCGGCGCGTCGGCGATCGGCGCACCCACGCGATGCATGCCCGTGTCCACCTTGACGTGGACCGCCTTGCGTTGCCCGAGCCGGCGGGCCGCCTGCGAGAACTGCTCGACGCCCCCGGTCGTGTACAGCGTGGGGGTGAGGCTGTGGGCCATCACGGCGTCCACGGCGTCGGCACCGCACTCGCTCAACAGCAGGATGGGGCCGCGCACGCCGCGGCGGCGCAGCTCGACGCCCTCGTCGACCAGGGCGACCGCCAGACCGATGGCCCCGCCGGCCAGCGCGGCCCGGGCCACCGCGGCCGCCCCGTGCCCGTACCCGTTCGCCTTGACGACGGCACAGAGCTGGGCCGGGCGCACCAGTTGGGACAACACCCGCGCGTTGTGGGTTATCGCCTCCACGTCGATCTCGGCCCAGGCCGGCCGCGAGAGTCCCTGGGCCGCCGCTCCACCGCCTTCTGCCTCTGCCCCCGCGTCCACATCCTCGGGGGAGAACACGGGGCCCTTCATCCCGGCCCGGAACAGCTTGAAGATGTTCTCAGCCATGGTGGGCGTCCTCGCTGAGCCAGGCCGCGACGAGACCGGGCAGGTCCCCCGCCACCAGGCCCTCGGGGCGCCCGAGGGCGGCGGCGCGCCCATGGACGTGGGCGCCCAGGGCAGCGGCCAGATGCGCCGGGACACCACGCGCCAGGAACGCCCCGATCACACCCGAGAGCACGTCGCCCGTCCCGGCGGTGGCGAGCGCCGGCCCACCCGCCGAGGCCAGGAGGACGTCGGGGAGTTCCCCCGGCGGCGCCGCGACCGCAGTGAGGGCACCCTTGAGCAACACGACGGCCCCGACCCGGCGGGCCAGATCCCGCGCCGCGGCCAGGCGATCCTCGCCCGGCGCCGATCCGGCCACCCGGGCGTACTCCCCATCGTGCGGGGTGAGGACCGTGGGCTCGTGCCGCAGGGCCAGGAGCTGGCGCGCCGCCGCCGCGTCGCCGAGAGCGGTGATGGCATCGGCGTCGATCACCAGCGGGTGCGGGGCGCGGGCGATGACGGTGCGGATCTCCTCCTGCGTGGCGGCGTCGGTCCCGAGGCCGGGCCCGATGACCATGGCGCGGCACTTCGTCGTGGCGGCCAGGAAGGCCTCGGCCCAGCGCGGGCCCTCCAGGTGCACCCGGACCGCCTCGGTGGGCCAGTCGGCCGAGGGGTTCCCCGGGTTTCCGAGACGGATCATTCCCGCCCCGGCCGCCATGGCGCCGCGGGTGCACAGGATGGCGGATCCCTCCATGCCCACCGACCCCGACGCGATGCCGAGCGCGGTGCTCCACTTGTGCGACTGGCGGAGGCGGGGGGGGACACCGGCGGCGGCGTCGGCGTCTTCGATCAGCGCGGCGGCCGACGCGGGGACTGGGACGCCGATGTCCACCACCTCCACCGCACCGCTGCAGCCGGCACCGGCTCCTTGCAGGAGCCCGGGCTTGTAGGCCGCGAAGGTCACCGTACGGGTGGCGTGGAACGGCGCGCCGGGCGCGGCGCCGGTGTCGGCGTCCACGCCGGAGGCGATGTCGACGGAGAGGACCGGCACACCGGGTGCCACCGCGGGCGCGTCGTAGGAGCCGCGGAACCCCGTGCCGTAGGCGGCGTCGATCACCAGATCGCAACGCGCCAGCGCGGCGGGAGCGTCGGCGGCCGCGATCACGGTGACCCGCGCCCCGCGCCGGGCCAGGAGCGCGGCGGCGACGCGGCCGTCGGCGCCGTTGCTGCCCTTGCCGGCGACCACGGTCACCCGGCGCCCGTACGCGCCGCCGAGGAGGCGCAAGGCTGCCACGCCGACGGCGGTCCCAGCCCGACCGACCAGGGTCTCGTGGCTGACCGTCGAGAGCGCGGCGGCGTCGGCCACCCGCATTTCGTCCGCCGTCAGGACAAAGAGCACGGCACGGACCGTTCAGCCACCACGAAGGCCACCGCCACCTCGGTCGTATGGGTGAGCGAGAGATGGAACCTCCCGGCCTGACAACGCGCGGCCAACGCGGCGGCCGAGCCGTGCAGGACGAGCGACGGTGCGCCGGCGGTGGCGCCCCGACCGGTGCCGCGACGTACCTCGACCTCGGTCAGCGCGAAGCCGCCGAGACCGGTGCCCAGCGCCTTCATCACCGCCTCCTTGGCGGCGAAGCGCGCGGCCAGGGACTCGGTCGGGTCCGGGGCGCGGCGGGCGTCCGCCTGTTCGGCGTCGGTGAAGAAGCGGGCGGCGAACCCGGGACGGCGGGCCAGGATCCCGCGGAAACGCGCCACGTCGACCGCGTCCACCCCGATGCCGACGAGCGCGCCGTCAGGGAGGACGGCATCGAGGAGTTCGGCTGCCGCCGCATGGGCTGCCGCCGTTCGGGTTGTGGGGGCACTCACTCGACCGTCACCGTCTTGGCCAGATTGCGAGGCCGGTCCACATCGTGGCCGCGCAGCCGGGCCAGGCGGTAGGCCAACTGCTGCAGGGGGACCACCCCGACCACCGGGGACAGAAGCGGCTGGCACGGAGGCACCCACAGGACATGGTCGGCCACCGCCGCCGCCTCCTCGTCCCCGTCGTCGGCGACCAGCACCACCGTGGCGCCGCGGCTGTGGACCTCGGCGATGTTGGACAGCAGCTTCTCCCACAGGCGGTTGCGGGTGGCGATCCCGACGACGACCGTGCCCGGCTCGATCAGGGCGATGGGCCCGTGCTTGAGCTCTCCCGCCGCGTAGCCCTCGGCCCGCAGATAGGCCAGCTCCTTCAACTTGAGGGCACCTTCGAGCGCCATGGGAAATCCCACATGGCGGCCCAGGAAGAAGAAGTCGCGGGCCTCGACCAACTTGCCCGCCACGTCGTCGACGGCGGAGACCCGGCGCAGCGTCTCTTCGACCAGGTCGGGCAGGCGGTCCATCTCGTCGAGGACGGCCGCGATCTCTCCCTCCGACAGGGTGCCGTGCAGCTGGGCCAGCGTGAGGCCGAGGAGCTCGAGCGCCACAATCTGGGCCAGATGGCATTTGGTCGAGGCCACGCCGATCTCGGGCCCCGCCCGGGTGTAGAGCACGCCGTCGGCCGCCCGCGCCATGGAGGAGTCGACCACGTTGCTGACCACCAGCACCTTGGCGCCGAGGCGGGAGGCCTCCTCGACGGCCTTGGACGTATCGAGCGTCTCACCCGACTGGGAGACGCCGACACAGAGTGTGCGCTCCGTCATCACCGGGTCCCGGTAGCGGAACTCACTGGCGATGTCGACCTCGGTGGGGAGCTTCACCCAGCGCTCAATGGCGTACTTGGCCACCAGGGCGGCGTGATAGCTGCTGCCGCAGGCCACGATGCACACCTTGTCGATCTGGCGGAGCGCGTCCGGACTCAGCCGCATTTCGTCGAGCACCAGGTGGCCGGCGACGTCGCGGCGGTCCAGCAGCGTGTTGGCCACCGCCCGGGGCTGCTCGTGCATCTCCTTGGACATGAAATCGTCGTAGCCGTCCTTCTGGGCCGCCTCGAGATCCCAGGTGATGTGCAACTCCTCGGGGACGACCGGGTCGCCCGCCAATGTGGTGACGGTGATTCTGCCCGGGGTGAGGACGGCCAGCTCGTCGTCGGCCAGGGCGAACAGGCGGCCGGCCTGCCCGAGCAGCGCCGGGATGTCGGAGGCCAGCAGGGCGACGCCGTCGCGCAGCCCGAGGATCAGCGGGGTGGAGCGACGCGCCGCCACGATCGTGTCGGGCTCGTCCGCGTGCACGGCGGCGATGGAGAAGGCGCCCCGGACGGCGCCGAGCGCCGCTCTGGTGGCGTCGGCGAGCGGGAGCCCGCGCGCCATGTGACCCTCGATGAGGTGGGCCACCACTTCGGTGTCGGTGGCGGAGCGCATCGTGTGGCCGCCGGCCACCAGTTCGGCACGCAGGGCGGCGTGGTTCTCGATGATCCCGTTGTGGATGACGGCCAGGCGGCCGGTGCAGTCGAGATGGGGGTGGGCGTTGTCGACGGTGGGGTGCCCGTGGGTGGCCCAGCGGGTGTGCCCGATCCCGGTGGAGGCGACGGCGGGCGGGGACCCGCCCGCGGTGCGGATCGCCAGCTCGGCCACCGACCGGGTGCCGTCAGCCGCCCGGACACGCCATATCTCCCCGTCGGCCACCAGCGCCACCCCGGCCGAGTCGTACCCCCGGTACTCGAGCTTGTGCAGCGCCGCCAGGATCACGGCCAGGGCATCGGGCTCGCCGGTGACGCCAATGATCCCGCACATATCCCCACGTTACCCGGGGGGCCCGCCGCGTCCGGGTGCGACGCCGGCGACGACGCCGGCCTGACGACCGTCAGCCCCCCACTTGCCCGAGCACGTCCTTGACGACCGCGGCCAGCTGGGCCGCCACCTCGTCGGCCTGGGTCTCCACGCGGGCTTCGACCATCACGCGCACCAGGGGCTCGGTGCCGCTCGGACGGAGCAGCACCCTCCCCTCGTGGCCGAGCTCGGCCTCGGCCTTGGCCACCGCCTCCCAGACCTCGGCGCAGTCGGCCAGGCGCTCGGGTTGCGGGATGGGCACGTTCACCAGCACCTGGGGTACGCGCTCCACCAGCCCGCGGGCCAGGTCGGCCAGCGAACGCCCCGAGCGCCGCATGAGGTCCGCCAGGGCGATCCCGGTCAAGATGCCGTCACCGGTGGTCGAGCGCGTGCGGAAAATGATGTGGCCCGACTGCTCGCCGCCCAGAGCGAGGCCGTCGGCGTCGAGCGCGGCCAGCACGTGGCGGTCGCCCACGCCGGTCTCACGCACGCCGATGCCGTGCGACTCCATGGCCAGGCGGAACCCGAGATTGGTCATGACCGTCACCACGACGGTATTGCCGGCGAGGTGACCACGGCTGGCCAGATCGAGGGCGAACAGGGCCAGGAGGACGTCACCGTCCACCACCAACCCGGTGTGGTCGACCGCGATGACGCGATCGGCGTCGCCGTCGAAGGCCAGACCGAGGTCGGCGGTGCTCCCCACCACTGTCCGGGCGAGCTCCCCGGGGTGGGTCGAGCCGCACTTCTCGTTGATGTTGGTCCCGTCGGGCGTGTCGTACAGGGTGGTGACCGTGGCGCCGAGCGCGGCGAAGACCCCCGGCGCGATCGCACTGGCGGCGCCGTTGGCGCAGTCGAGCACAATGTGGAGGCCGTCCAGCGTCCGGCCGTCGGTGGCCGCCATCAGCTGGTCGCGGTAGAGATCGGCCGCGCCGGGGTCATCGATGACCCGGCCCACCCCGTACCCGGTAGGTCGCCGGGGAGGGCGTTCGGAGTCGTCCAGGATGGAGGCGATCTCGCGCTCCACGTCGGCTTCGAGACCGACGGGGAGTTTGGTCCCGAGCGAGCTGAAGAGCTTGATCCCGTTGTCGCCGAACGGGTTGTGGGAGGCCGAGACCACCGCGCCGGGAAGCCGGCGGCGGGCCGCCACGGTGGCCACCCCGGGCGTGGGCAACACGCCCACATCGAAGACGTCCGCCCCCTCGGTCGCCAGCCCCGCCGACAGGGCCGCCGAGAGCATCGGGCCCGAACGGCGCGTGTCGCGGCCGACGACGAAACCCTGCGCGGGGAGCACCCGGGCCGTGGCCCGGCCGATGGCCAGAGCCAGCTCGGCCGTCAGCTCGTCGTTTGCGACACCTCGGACCCCATCGGTGCCGAAGCGTGCCCTCGCCACCGTCCTACCGCTTGGAGTACTGCGGAGCCTTGCGAGCCTTCTTCAGTCCGTACTTCTTGGATTCCTTCTCACGGGCGTCGCGGGTCAGAAGGCCGGAGCGCTTCAGCGCGGCGCGGTGCTCGGGGTCCATTTCGCAGAGGCTGCGGGCGATGCCGAGGCGCATGGCGCCGGCCTGGCCCGAGATGCCGCCCCCGTCGATGGTGGCGTCGATGTCGTAGGACTCTGTGGTGTTGGTGATCCGCAACGGCTCGGTCAGCAACATGCGGTGGGTGGCCGAGGTGAAGTAGGCCTCGATGGGTTGCTTGTTGACCCTGATCGCTCCCTGGCCGGGCCGGAAGCGGACGCGGGCTACCGCCTGTTTGCGGCGTCCGGTGGTCTGGGTGAGTGGTGCGGGCATCTGCGCTCCTTGCGTCCTTTACGTCGTGTGTCGTTCAGCCGGCCCGGCGGGCCGTGGGCAGCTCGAGCGGCTCGGGGCGCTGGGCTGCGTGGGGGTGGTCGGGGCCGGCGTAGACGTTGAGCTTGCCCAACATGGCCCGGCCGAGGGTGTTCTTGGGCAGCATGCCGCGGACCGACCGCCTGATCATCTCGTCGGGCGACTTCTCCAGCAGCTCGGCGTAGCTGGTCGAACGGAGGCCGCCCGGGTAGCCGCTGTGGCGGTAGGCCAGCTTGTCGTCGGCCTTGCCCGAGGTGAGCACCACCTTGTCGGCGTTCACCACGACCACGTGGTCGCCGGTGTCGACGTGCGGGGCGAAGTAGGGCCGGTGCTTCCCGCGCAGGATACGCGCCACCTCAGAGGCCAGGCGGCCCAGGACGAGGCCATCGGCGTCGACCACGTACCAGGCACGTTGGATCTCGCTGACTTTTGGTGAAAATGTGCGCAAGGGAACGGTCTTTCGCTGACGGATGAAGCGGGGAGCGACCACCGGTGGGTGTGCTCAGGTCCTCGGAGGTCCCGTGGGCCGACCAACCAGGATAGGCCCCCGGGACGCTGCGGGCAAGCCGCCGGCCCCGGGCGGGCCGGCGGGCGCTGAGGCCACCGGCCTAGGGCAGCCCCGAAGTAGTCACATCGCGCACAAAGGCTCGCGACATGTGCCCCGGTCGGAGTCGTCCTCATGCGCCCTGGCTTGTACTTCGCTCTCCCGACCGGGCGGGCGACGCGCATCGATTTCCGGGCGGCGGAGTAACGACCCGTGCCTTCAATTCGGAGTGGTACTAGAAGTGGTACGAGTCGAAAAACCATGCTCGCTCGCGGCGACGGGCATCGAGAACTACAGCAGCTGCCCGCTAGCCGTAGCGGACCGAGACCAGGCAGAGCCCCTTCGCCGGGGCCGGATCGGCGGCGCGGTGGCGGGTGGCGGACCGCAGCCGCTCCAAAAGGGTGGCGGCGTTGCCCCGCCCCCGCCCCACCTCGACCAGGCTGCCCACGACCGAACGCACCATCTGGTGGCAGAAGGAATTGGCCTCGATTTCGAAGCGCAGGAGGCGTCCCCCGTCGACGGCGGCGGCATCGTCGACCTCGGGGCCACCCTGTTGGGACCACCTGGCCTGCGTCACCCGCCGTACGATCGGCTCATTGGGTCCCGAGCCGGGCTTCCGCCGGCAAAACGAGCGGAAATCATGGGTGCCGAGCAGGACCTCGGCCGCGGCGGACATGGCCCGGAGATCCAGGTGGTCGCGGACGTGCCAGGTCGTGGGGCACAAGAGGGGGTCGGGCGCCGGAGCGTTCCACACCAGGTAGCGGTAGCGGCGGGCCGTGGCGGAACGGCGGGCGTCGAACTCATCGGACACCGCCGCGGCCGAGAGCACGACGATGGAGGGGGCCAGCTGACGGTTGAGCGCGCGGGCGAGCCCGACCCCGTCGAAGGGGACGGGAGGCAGGTCGACATGGACGACCTGACCCCGGGCATGCACCCCGGCGTCCGTGCGGCCGGCACAGGTCAGCAGCGGTGGCACGGGTAGGCGCGCCGTCCGGGCCAGGGCGGCGCGCAGGGCGCCGGCCACCGTCGGTACCTCGGGCTGGACGGCGAAGCCCCGGAAGGCAGCACCGTCGTACGCCACCAGGAGCCTCCAGCGCTGCCGCGCAGCGTCGGAGTGCTCGGGCACGCGCAGGCTGATGCCGGTGTTAGACGAACTCAATCCGCGCCATCGGCGCGTTGTCACCGGGCCGTGGGCCCAGCTTCAAAATCCGCGTGTAGCCCCCGGGCCGGTCGGCGTAGCGCGGGGCGATGTTGTCGAAGAGAATTTTCGCCATGTCCTTGTCCCGGATCAGGGCCACGACACGGCGGTGCTGGTGCACGCCCCCCTTGCGGGCGGCGGTCACGCACTTCTCGACCACGGGACGGAGCGCCTTGGCCTTGGCTTCGGTGGTCACCAGGGACTCGGCGGCGATGAGCGAGGCCACCAGGTTGCCCAGGATGGCCTTCTGGTGGGCCGAGCTGCCGCCCATCCGGCGCCCTCGTTTGGGTGTTCCCTGCATGGCCGATCAGTCCCGGGTGCGGAGCGAGAGCCCGCGCTCGTCCAGGCGCTGCACGACCTCGTCGGCCGACTTCTGCCCGAAGTTCGTGATGGCCAAGAGGTCGTCCATCGTGCGCTCGACCAGCTCACCGATGGTGTTGATCTGCGCCCGCTTGAGGCAGTTGCGGGGGCGCTCGGAGAGATCGAGCTCCTCAATGCGCAGGTCGAGGTCGGGCGAGCCGCTCGTCGTGACGCCGGTGTCGCCCAACTCGAGCCCTTGCGGTGCGTCTTCGAGGTCAGCCACCAGGCCAACGAGGTTGCGCAGGGTGTCGCCCGCCGAGGCCAGGGCCTCCCGGGGGGTGATGGTGCCGTCGGTCTCGATGTCGAGCACCAACCGGTCGTAGTTGGTGGACTGCTCGACCCGCACCGGCTCGATGTCGAAGGTCACCCGGTGGACCGGGGAGAAGATCGAGTCGATGGGGATGACCCCGATGGTGTTGGAGCGCTTGTTCTTGTCGGCCGAGACGTAGCCCCGGCCCCGCTCGACCGTCACGTCGACAGCCAGGCGGCCCTTGGCGTTGATGGAGGCGATGTGCAGGTCGGGGTTGAGGACCTCCACGTCCGCTGTGGTCTGCAGGTCGGCCGCCGTGGCATCGACCGGCCCACGCACGTCGAGGCGCAGGGTGACCGGCTCGTCGGTGTGCATGCGGACCAGCAGGTCCTTGAGGTTCAAGATGATGTCGGTGACGTCTTCCTTCACGCCGGGCAGCGTGGTGAACTCGTGCAGCGCCTCGTCGAAGCGCAACTGGGTCACCGCCCCGCCGGGAATGGAGGAGAGCAGGGTCCGGCGCAGCGAGTTGCCCAGGGTGGTCCCGAATCCGGGATCGAGCGGACCGATGGCGAAGCGCTGCCGGTTGTTCTGCTCTTCGTCTACGGCTTCGACGGTGGGTCTTTGAATGATCAGCATCGTGGTGACTCCTGTTGCGTTGCGGGGTGGTCGGGGGCGGCGGGGGACGCCGGGGTCCTACTTCGAGTACAGCTCGACGATCAACTGTTCCTGGACCGGCTCGTCGATGTGCTCGCGCAGCGGTGGGTTCAACACGGCCACGCTGAAGCCGCCGTCTCCGGTCTCCAGCCACGCCGGAGTCTGCCGCTCCAGGGTGTCCATGTTGCGGCGGACCGAGAAGTTCTCGCGGCTGGCGCTCTTGAGAGTGACCGTGTCGCCCTTGCGGACCCGGTAGCTGGGGATGTCCACCCGCTTGCCGTTGATCAGCACGTGCCCGTGGCGGACGAACTGGCGCGCCTGGCGTCGGCTCGCTCCCCATCCGGCCCGGAAGACCACGTTGTCCAGCCGCAGCTCGAGGTTGCGCAGCAGGTTCTCGCCGGTGATGCCGGGCTGGCGGCTCGACTCCTCGTAGAGGTTGCGGAACTGCTTCTCCAAGAGCCCGTAGATCCGGCGGGCCTTCTGCTTCTCACGCAGCTGGGTCAGGTACTCGGAGCCCTGCCGCATGCGGTCACGCCCGTGCTCGCCCGGCGGGTAGGCGCGGCTGTGGCGGTCGGTCACCGCCTCGGAGACGGGGCACTTGAGCGAGTAGCAGCGCTCGCCCTTCAAGAACAGCTTCGTCCGCTCACGCCGGCAGAGGCGGCAGACGGGTCCGGTGTATCTGGCCATTGGATTCTTCCTCTAGACCCGGCGCCGCTTCTTGGGGCGGCAGCCGTTGTGGGGGATGGGGGTGACGTCTTTGATGCCGACAACCTCGATGCCCACGGCGGCGAGAGAGCGGATGGCCGTCTCGCGGCCCGAGCCGGGGCCACGGACGAGGACGTCGACCTTGCGCACCCCGTGCTCCATGGCCCGCTTGGCACAGGCTTCGGCCGCCAGCTGGGCGGCGAACGGGGTGGACTTGCGCGAGCCCTTGAAGCCCACGTTGCCCGCCGACGCCCAGGCGAGCACGTTGCCCTCGGGGTCGGCGATCGAGACGATGGTGTTGTTGAACGAGCTCTTGATGTGCGCCACCCCGTAACTGATGTTCTTGCGCTCCTTGCGCCGGGGGCGGCGGGCCTGCTTGGTGGGCTTTGCCATCTACTTCTTCACCTTTTTCTTCCCGGCCACGGTCTTCTTCGGACCCTTGCGCGTCCTGGCGTTGGTGTGCGTGCGCTGGCCGTGGACCGGCAGCCCCTTACGGTGACGCACACCCTGGTAGCAGTTGATCTCCATCTTGCGCTTGATGTCCTGGGACACGTCCCGACGCAGATCGCCCTCGACCCGGAAATTGGCGTCGATGTAGGTACGGAGGCGGGCGACCTCCTCGTCGGTCAGGTCACGGACACGGGTCGAGGGGTTGACGTCCACCGCCTCGCAGATCTGGGTCGAGAGCGTGTTGCCGATGCCGTAGATGTACGTGAGGGAAATCTCGAGTCGCTTCTCGCGGGGGATGTCCACTCCCGAAATTCGAGCCATATCTGTTCCTCTCCTCAGCCCTGGCGCTGCTTGTGGCGTGGGTTCTCACAGATGACCCGGACGACGCCATGGCGCCGGATCACCTTGCACTTCTCACAGATCGGCTTGACACTTGGCCGAACTTTCACGTCGCGTCCTTTTCTCTCGCTGCTGTACCGGTGGCTACTTGTACCGGTAGGTGATACGACCCCGGTTGAGGTCGTACGGAGTGATCTCCACCTGCACCTTGTCCCCTGGAAGGATGCGGATGCGGTGCATCCGCATCTTCCCCGAGCTGTGCGCCAAGACCTTGTGTCCGTTCTCCAGCTCCACACGGAACATCGCATTGGGCAGTGGCTCGACCACCGTACCTTCGAGCACGATGGCATCTTCCTTGGGCTTGGGCAGGTGACTCTCCTCAATAATCGATTCTGTTGCTACTCCGAGCGCACCGGTGGCGCGGGGCCGGAACGGGGCGGAATCGGATGCGGCCCGACGACAGGCGACCCCCGAAGGGACCTGGCCCAGAGCCAGCGAATTATTCTACCCCAATTGGCGACAAATTCCAACGGGGCCGGTTCGGGGCCGGTTCGGGGCCGGTCCTAAGCCAACGTGAAGACCTCCGGACCGTCGGGCGTGACCGCGATCGTGTGCTCGAAATGGGCCGACAGCCGCCCATCGGCGGTGACCACGCTCCAGCCGTCATCGAGCATCTCGGTCTCCTGGGAGCCGGCATTGACCATGGGCTCGACGGCGAACACCATGCCGGTCTTGAGGGTGGGCCCCCGGCTGCCGGGCCAGTAATTGGGCACCTGAGGTTGCTCGTGCATGGCCGTGCCGATGGCGTGCCCGACGTACTCGCGGACCACGCTGAACCCGCCGGCCTCGGCCACGTTCTGCACGGCCCGCCCCACCTCGTGCAGGCCGTTCCCCTTCTTGAGCTGGTCGATCCCGGCCCACAGGCTGCGCTCGGTCACCTCGATCAGCTTCTGGGCCTCGGCCGAGATCCTGCCGATGCCCATGGTGAAGGCGGCGTCGCCGTGGTAGCCCTCGATGATCGCCCCGCAGTCGATGGAGAGGATGTCCCCCTCCTCCAGCCGGTAGGCCCCGGGGATGCCGTGGACGATCATGGAGTTCGGGGAGGTGCAGATGACGGCCGGGAAGCCGTGGTAGCCGAGGAAGTTCGAGGTGGCGCCCCGCCGTTCCAGCACGGCCCGGGCCACGGCGTCCAGCTCGGCCGTGGTGAC
>Ga0182030_10007969_pt1 | contig 22019 bp, 20 predicted proteins | sample 812S3MmetaG_FD_121299 | JGI IMG/M metagenome (GOLD analysis project Ga0182030, IMG submission 121299) | Permafrost microbial communities from Stordalen Mire, Sweden - 812S3M metaG (Illumina Assembly) | ecosystem: Environmental > Terrestrial > Soil > Wetlands > Permafrost | place: Sweden... | reverse complement strand
TGCGGAGGAGTGCGCGCACTGCCGCACGGAGCTTGCCCAGCTGAAGGCGACCATGGAGCTGATGGACACGTGGGAGAGCCCGGAGCCGAGCCCGTACTTCCTTTCGCGGCTGGATGCGCGCATGCGGGAAGAGCGCCAGGCCGCGCCGGAGGGCTGGTTTGCCCGCCTGCGCGACCGCCTGGTCTATGGCCCCGCGATGCATGTGCGGCCGCTGGCAGCCATGGCTCTGGCCGTGATGCTGCTGGTGGGCGGCGGCACCTACCTGGGCGTGACGGACATGGAGCAGCCGGCCGTTCAGCCCGGACAGACAGCCGTGGTGCACGACCTGCAGACTTTGGACAACAACGCCCAGCTGCTGGATCAGATGGAAGCCATGTCCACGGCCACCGGCAACGGCAACGGCAACGGCGACTGAGACGCTGTGAGCAGCCCGGCTTCGCCGCGCCGGAGTGGTGTGGCCTTCTGCGGGGATGGGTCTTCCGCAAAGATGAATGAGCCGCCCGCACAGCGCGCAGTATTTTCTAACAGGACACGGCTTCAAGGCCTGCCGAAAAACTCGCTTCGGCGGCGATTTGCGAAGGTTTTGTACCAGGGCACGGCTTTAGAGCCTGCCCTGAGCGGAGCCGAAGGGTGCCGCAGACGTCAGAAAAACGATGTGGGCTTTATAGCTGTTCTCCAATTGCTGTACACCGGAGGCAGGATCATAAGTGGACTTTTCCTTAAGAAAAGGCCACCTTGCAAGCAACCAGACGGGGCACCTGAATTGGAGAACTGCTCTAGCCCCTGAGGGAAGCAAGTAGCACGAAGCTTCAAGAGCGCCGGCGATGGGTTCCGGACGCCAAAGAGGAAAGAGATCGGGAACGAGATGAGGAGCGGGAGACACAATGCGGGGTGGATGCGGCGCGCGGCTTTGGCTGCGGCGGTCGCGGTGCTCTGCGCTCCCGCGTCGTGGGCCATGTACGGCCAGCGCGGTGGTCAGGCGCCCCATGCGGCCCCGGCGCCGCACTACCAGGCTGCCCCGCGCGCGCAGGCTCCGCGCAGTCAGAATCCCAAGCCGCAGAACCAGCCCAGGCCGCAAAACCAGAGCCGTCCTGGGCCTCAGGTCCAGACGCGCCCGCAGACCGCACCCATGCAGCGCCCGGCCCCCGGCTACGCCCCGGCTCGGCCGGCCTACCAGGCTGTTCCGGGCCGTCCTGCCTACGGCGCATCGCCTTACGGCGCGCAGGCCCGGCCCAGCTATGGCGCACCCGGCGCCCCGCCGCCGGGACATCTGGGCGACTGGCTCAATCAGCGTCGCGGCCAGCCCGTGCAGGACCAGGAACGCACGCTGCGCAGCGACCCCAGCTTCAACCGTCTGCCGCGCAGCGACCAGCAGCGCCTGATGCAGCAGCTGCACCAGGTGAACCAGATGCCCGAAGAGCAGCGCCAGCGCCGCCTGGCCCGCAGCGAGATGCTGGAACACATGTCGCCCCAGGAGCGCATGCAGACCAACCTGGCCGGTCGCCGCCTGGGTGCGCTCTCGCCTGATCGCCAGGCCATGGTCAGCCGCGCCTTCCGCGACCTGGGCGGGGTGCCGCTCGACCAGCGCCAGACGGTGCTCAACTCCAGCCGCTACCAGGGCGCCTTCAGCCCCGAGGAGCGCGACATCCTCTCCCACATGCTCCGCGCCGAGCCTTACATGCCGGCGCGTTGAGGGAGCAATCGAAGAAGCTGCATGCTGGGTGCCCCAGAGCCTGTCCTGAGCTCGCCGAAAGATCTCGATTCTGAGACCTGGGATCGCGCCATCTCCTCGTGCGCTGTTTCCACCCTGCCCTGCCAATCAAGCGCTCAGTTACAATGAAAGATGGGCCAAGGCCGAATATTTTTGCGTTGCGAACGGAAACACAGCAAGGAGCTTCAAACTTTATGGCGATTCCCGCCACACAAATGCGTCCCGGCATGATCATCAAGCACAACGACCAGCTGCACCTGGTCTTCAAGGTGGAGCACCGCACGCCGGGCAACCTGCGCGCCTTCATCCAGGCCAAGCTGCGCAACCTGCGCACCGGCGCCATGTTCGAGCACCGCTTCCGCTCCGCCGACACCATTGAAAAGGTGGTGGTCGACGAAGTCTCGATGGACTTTCTCTACTCCGACGGCGACGACTACTACTTCATGAACCCGGTGGACTTTGAGCAGACCGTGCTCAAGGGCTCCACGCTGGGCGACGCCATCGAATACCTGACGCCCAACCTGCAGATCAAGGTCAGCTACCACGACGGCAACGCTGTGGGCATCGAGCTGCCTTCGGCTGTTGAGCTGACCGTTGTCGAGACCGAGCCTGGACTCAAGTCGGCGACGGCGTCCAGCGTCACCAAGGCCGCCAAGACCGAGACCGGCCTGGTGGTGCAGGTGCCGGCCTTCATCAACGAGGGCGAGAAAATCCGCGTGGATACCAGCGAAGGGGCGTACCTGAGCCGCGCGTAGCAGGAGCTCCTCGAGCACGCCTCGATTGCCGGCCGCATATGACGGAGGCCTAAATGAAATCGCTGCTCCTCATGCTCGTTCCGCTCCTATTCCTGCAGGCGGCTGTGGTGTTTGCGCAGCCGCCTTCGTCTTCTGCGCCCGCTTCCAATCCTGACCAGCCAGAGCTGGTCAAGGGCAACAACGCCTTCGCCATCGATCTCTACGGCCAGTTGCGGCAGCAGGACGGCAATCTCTTCTTCTCGCCCGCCAGCATCTCCACTGCGTTCGGCATGGCCTATGCCGGGGCCGGCGGCCAGACTGCCGCGGAGATGGCCGCCACACTGCACTTCACGCTGCCGCCCGAGCGGCTGCATCCGGCCATGGGCGCGCTGCTCGCCAGTCTGAATGCCGAGCACAACGGCTACCAGCTGCGCGTGGCCGACGCGCTGTGGGCGGAGCAGGACGAGAGCTTTCTCGACAGCTTCCTCAAGCTCACCAAGGCCGACTACGCCGCCGGCTTCCGCAAGGTGGACTTCAAGCACGCGCCGGAGGCAGTCCGCGTGACGATCAACCAGTGGGTCGCTGAGCAGACCGCGGGCAAGATCAAAGACCTGCTCCAGCCCGGCGTGCTCACCCCTTCCACCCGCCTCGTGCTCACCAACGCCATCTACTTCAAGGGCGACTGGCAGATGCAGTTCGACAAGGCGCAGACCCGCGAGGAGGAGTTCCATCTTTCTGCGGGCCAGTCTGTGCAGGCCCCGCTCATGCACATCGAGGGCCGCTTCAGCTACTTCAATGGCAGCAGCTTTCAGGCGCTTGAGATTCCATACCAGAGCGGCGATCTGTCGATGATCGTGCTGCTCCCCAACGACGCCGCCGGCCTGGCGGCTCTGGAGCAATCGCTCACCGCCGCGAGCGTGCATCAATGGCTCAGCCAGCTGCGCCCCGTCGGCAAGATCGTTCTCACCCTGCCCCGCTTCAAAATGACAAATCAGTTCAGCCTCAACGGCGCGCTCACGGCGCTCGGCATGCGGACGGCTTTCGACCGAACGCTCGCCGACTTTTCGCCCATGACCGGCAAGCGCGATCTGTGGATTTCGGCAGCCATCCACAAGGCCTACATCGATGTGAACGAAGAGGGAACCGAGGCCGCGGCGGCAACCGCCGTGGTGATGCGCTCGATGGCCATGGCCCGCGAGCAGCCGCCCATCGTCTTCCGCGCCGACCATCCGTTTCTGTTTGTCATCCGCGACAATCGCTCCGGCGCAATCCTCTTTCTGGGCCGGCTTACCGACCCCACCAAGTGAGCGCCGCGATTGTCCGGAAGCGAACAGGGATTTGCGGAAGCGGACAAGCGTCGCATTGCCGGCTCTTCAAGAAAGCGATCTAACTCCTTGCTCCTGTGTATCTCGTGCGCCCATCGCAATGGACTGCCGATTGCTCCTTCACGATCAGGAAAATCCGTAAGGAGGCGTGCGATGGCCTATTTTGAGCGGGTGCGCGATGTGGTTTCCGGGCCTTTCAGCCCCGATGTCATCCAGCAGCGAACGGCCGCTGGCTGGCAGATGGTCTCCATCGAGTGGCGGCGCGAGCTGCCCGACTCGGAGACTCCGCCCGAGGGCGGCTTCGATGAAGACATCCCCTACGGCCTGCGCGTCTCCGACGACTGCCGCCGCCTCGAAGTGCATCCCCGGGAGCACCAGGCGCTCATGCTGATGATGGAGCTGCTGGTCCAGGACTTCAGCTACTCGGCCATCGTGAGCGACTTGAATGAGAAAGGCTTCCGCATGCGCGACGGCCGGCCCTGGAGCCGCATCGGGGTCTTCAACATGATTCCGCGGCTCATCGAAGTGGGTCCGCGCTTCTTCAACTCCGAGGAGTGGGAGAAGCGCCGGCAGCGGTTCTCAAAGGCCAAGGCGCCGGACGCAATTTAAAAAGATGCACATCAAGTTAGTTTTGGCATCGCGGCCGAAGAGCGATAGCGCGATCCTTGCGTCAGATTAAGCACCTGAGCTAACTTGATACCATTTTCCGAAATTGCTTTAGAAGAGCGAGCTCAGTTGAGCCTGCTCTGACTCGCTCACCGGCTACCTCAGAATCGGCCCCATCGACCCCTGGTTGTCGCCCAGTTGCGGGTCCACGCGGAAGTCCCACACCGACGGGTTGATGTCGGAAGCGGACAGGATCTCGACCAGCGCATACTCGCCGATGGTGAGCGTCTCGGCCGGCGTAATCTTCAGCCAATGCTTGCCATCGAGCACGTCCACATTGGTCGGGATTACGTCTTCATCCTGCGTCACCTTGCCGCCGGGGCTCATGTGGATGGCGCCCACAATCCGCACCGCGTGCCGTTCGTCCACGCGCACAATCGCAAACCCCGAGGTGGCTGAGTGCGCTCCATGCTTGCTCCCGGCTACCTCCTTGGCGCCGCCCGTGTTTACAGTCATGGCGTGCGATGTCACCTCTGCCGCGCCGCCGGGCGCGTTGAGCGAGAGATAGATGGCGGGGTCGTTGACGTGCAGATGCACCTTGGCATGCGCGCCGTCCAGCTCGAGCGTAGCCTTTGCCCCGGCCAGCGGATTCAGCGTGCTCAGTCCATGTTTGGTTTTGGCATTGGCATCCATCTCGCTGGGTAGCATCTCGACCAGCTCAGGCGTTCCCTCGAAGGTGTCCAGGGCAAAGACGCCGTCCTCGTCGGGCAGCTCCAGTCCCTTGGCTACTTCCGGGCGGCGCGCCTTGGCGTCATCGCGCTCGGCGGCTTCTTCCTTGTCCAGGGCGGCGGCCTCTTTCATCGCGTCGGAGCTGTCGCCGGGGGGGGCATTGGCCGGTGCTGCGTGGTCGCGTTCCCACTTTCGCGTGGCGTCCCAGTCGACCAGATCCGCGGGCAGCTCTTCCCACTCGCCGCCGCGCTCGTTGGAGATGTAGCGCACGCGGTCGCCCACAATCTCATACTTGCGCACCAGCTGGTAGCTGCCATCCTTGAGGATGAGGCGGCGGTTGGTGTTGGCAGTGGGCGCATCGGGCTTAAGTGGGAGCGTCTTTTGCGGGTGGAGGATTGCGGCGCACGAGGCGAGCAGCAGGATCGCCAGTGAACCTGTGAGCAAGCGGCGAAGATGGACGGCAGTTCTCATAGATGTGTGCGCGATACGCGGACGGCAATGCCGATCCAAGTGTAGATCAACGGATGTTAGGCAGGATGTTAGACGGACAGGGCCAGAGGAGGTGGGCCGATTGAGGTGGAAACCGCCGCCCTGCGCGTTACCATTTCCGTTTCATTGCATCCAAATAATGTGTATTCTTGAAGCAGGGACAGGTGTATTGACAGGATTGCAGACATTCTTCGGTAGCAAGCGCAGGGCCAAGCGGAGTTCATTGCCTCTGGTGACCGTGGTCTGCCTGGTTCTGCTTACCCTGCTGACCGTGGCGCAAGTGGCGCACGTGCACCAGATAGACACTGACGCCGACCACTGTCCGCTGTGCATCGTGATGCATACGGCAGCGCCGGTCGCAGTTGCGGCAGCCATCATTGTCCTGGTGCAGATTGAAAACCCTACCCCGGTTTTTGAAGCGCACACAATCACCCGCCACTGGCACCCAAAGCTCTTTACGCGCCCTCCTCCAAACGGCCTCCAGGGCTAGTCTCCAACTCTTCTGCCTCAGCCAGAATTCGAGTTCCATTTCGCTCTTTTGCAAAGAGCGAACCGGTAACGCGACGTCGGGCGGGGGTGAGATCGGTGGCCAGCCTTATTTGCGCAGCAGACTCCGCGGCGTTCCCCGCGGCCTTGTTCCCGCATCGTATAAGCCATCAGTTGGAGGCGCCTTATGCCGTTTACCCGCGGCACGATTCATCGCATTCTTCCTCTCTTGATTTTTTGCCTCGCGGCCTTTACCGCGCAGGCGCAGACCGGCAATGCCGGAGCCATTCGCGGCACCGTGACTGACCCCACTGGCGCGGTGATTCCCGGCGCTACCGTGCATCTGGGCAATGCCAACAGCGGCGTGGACCGCACCGTGACCAGCGACGCGCAGGGGCATTTCGAGTTTCCCAATGTCACCTTCAACAACTACATGATTGCTGGTTCGGCCAGCGGATTTGCACCGCTGCGCAAGCCTGTGGCCATTGAATCGGTGGTGGGCACCACGGTCAACCTGGTTCTGGCGATCGCTACCGCGGACTCGACCGTCACGGTTGAAGCGCAGGGCGACCTGGTCGAGACGGACCCGACCTTCCATACCGACGTGGATCGCGACGCGTTTATCAAGGTGCCGATGGAGAGCGAGTCTTCGACGCTGAGCTCGCTGGTGACGGCCACAACTCCGGGCGTTTCGGCTGACTCGAACGGTCTGTTTCACGGCCTGGGCGATCACGCGTCGAACTCGTTTTCCGTCGACGGCCAGTCCATCACCGACCAACAGAGCAAGGTGTTCTCCAATCAGATTCCGTCCAACTCGATCCAGTCGATCGAGGTCATCAGCGGCGCGCCGCCGGCCGAGTACGGCGGCAAGACGAGCTTGGTGATTGTTGCCACAACGCGCTCCGGGCAGGGCATCACAAAGCCGACGGGAAGCGTGAGCAGTTCTTATGGGGCCTTCGGCTCGGCAACGGCCGGTATTGACCTATCCTATGGCGGCAAGAACTGGGGTAACTTTGTGGAGACCGATGGCATGAACTCCGGGCGCTTTCTTGATCCGCCCGAGTTTCAGGTCTTCCACGACAAGGGCAACGAGCAGAACTTCTTCGATCGGGTGGACTACACCTTCTCCGCGGCGAACGCCATGCACCTGGACATGAACTACAGCCGCTCCTGGTTCCAGACGCCGAACTCGTTCGATTCGCTCAATGTGCAGAACGTAATCAGCGGAGGGACAAGTGCGAGTCCGGTATTCGCGAACCTCGGTGACGCGGATCAGCGCTCCAAGATCGGGACCATCAACATCTCGCCGACCTATACGCGCATCATCAGTGACAACTCGGTGCTGAATGTGGGCGCGTTTGTGCGCCGCGACGACTATAACTACTATCCCAGCGGCAATCTTCTGGCCGACCGCGGTCCGGCTAACTTGCAGACTTCATCGATCCAGCAGTACCGCACGCTGACTAACTCCGCCGTTCATGCAGATTACTCCTACTCCAAGGGCATTCACACCTTCAAGGCCGGCGCGCAGTATGGGCAGACGTTTTTGAACGAGAACGATGCCCTGGGCATTGTGGACCCGACCTATAGCTTCAGCGCGCCGTGCGTCGATTCCAGTGGCAATCCCATCGCTGGTTACTCTGATAGGGCGCAATGCCCGGGCGGCGCAGCGGGACAGAACCCTGCCTATCTCGCGGTGCTTGCGCCCTATGACCTTACCCGCGGTGGAAGTGTGTATAACTACGCCGGCCATACCGACGTGAAGGAACTGGGCCTGTTTGCTGAAGATCAGATCAAGGTGCGTAACTGGCTCTTCAGCCTGGGACTGCGCCAGGACGTGTACAACGGCTTGACCGATGCCAACCAGACCCAGCCGCGCGTCGGCATTGCGTATAACATCAAGCCCACGGCAACGGTATTGCGGGTCTCGTATGCGCGCACTCTGGAGACGCCTTTCAACGAGAACCTGGTGCTTTCGAGCGAAGGGTGCTCGAACGCTGTGCTGGCTCCGCTGCTGGCATGCTCCGCCGGTGTGGGAACCACCATGCAGCCGGGCTTTCGCAACGAGTTTCATGCCGGCCTGCAGCAGGCGTTCGGCAAGCGCATTATCGTGAGCGGCGAGTATATCTGGAAGTACACGCACAACGCGTTCGACTTCAGCGTGCTGGGTAACACGCCGATTACTTTCCCCATCGACTGGCATAGCTCCAAGATTCCCGGTTACGCGCTCCATGTAGAGATGCCTGTGTATCACAACGTGAGTGCGTATCTGGTTACTTCGTCGGTGGCCGCGCGGTTCTTTCCGCAGCAGGTGGCTGGGGCGGGCGCTACAGTTGGTTCCACCGGTCTGCCTTTCCGAATCGATCACGATGAGAAGTACAACCAGGAGACGCACATTCAGTACACCTTCTCGCGCGGAAAGTTTCTGAATGGGCTTTGGGGCGGCTTCAACTGGCGCTATGACTCGGGACAGGTGGCCGGGTCGGCGCCGTGCTACAACCCGCTCTCGAATGACCCCAACAGCGCCTGCGGAGCGACGTCCACGCTGCTGAACGGGCAGCCGGCGGTCAACCTCAGCAGCCTGACGGCAGACGAAGAGTTTCAGGCCGGTCTGTATTGCGGAGGCCAGAAGGCGACACCCGGGAACCCTCTTCCGACCACCTGCCTGGCATCGGAGTATGGCTCGTCGCTGTTGAGCATTCCAGCGTCCGGGACTGGCGATAACGACCACAACCCGCAACGCATTGCGGCGCGCGATCTTTTCGATGCGTCGCTTGGCAAAGACAATATCTTCCACAAAGAGCGGTTCAAGACTAACCTGGATCTTACAGCGATCAATGTGACCAACAAGTACGCGCTTTATAACTTCCTGTCGACGTTCAGCGGTACGCACTATGTGACGCCGCGGGCGCTGACTGCGAAGGTTACATTTAACTTCTAGACTGTGGGCAAGCTGGGGCGAGCCGGATCTTCTCGCCCTAAAGTTCGTGTGCGATGTACCATCCGCTCAATTCTGCTCGTGAATTCGCTTCAGCGCGCTTTGATATGTCAGCCAGACATCATCGCCGAAGCACGCGAAGGTGATTCTCTCGATGATTTCGTTGTTGCCCAGTTCGGCCTGCGTTTCGCGCAACGCAATTTCGACCGCCTGCGCAATTGGATAGCCGTATACGCCGCAGCTGACGGCCGGAAAGGCGAGTGTGCACAGGTTGTGCTCGCGGGCGAGGGTAAAGCAGCTGCGGTAACAGTCGGCCAGTAGCTCTGCCTCGTTGTGCCAGCCCCCTTGCCACACGGGGCCCACGGTGTGAATCACGAAGCGGGCGGGAAGGCGATATGCGTTGGTGAGTTTGGCATGGCCGGTCTTGCATCCGCCGAGCAGGCGGCAAGCGGCCAGCAACTCCGGGCCGGCGGCGCGATGAATGGCTCCGTCCACGCCGCCGCCGCCGAGCAGGGAGGTGTTGGCCGCGTTGACGATGGCGTCGACGGCCAATGCGGTTATGTCGGTCTTCAGGATCGCGATTCTGTTCACTGTGGCTGCCGCCTGCGCAGTGCTGTTGCGGGCAATTCCATGTGCGGCATGATAGCGCCAGGAGGCCTGAGCGGCAATGCGGCGGCCCCTGATTTACTGCGGCCAGGAAATGCGGGGTCCGGTAAGGAACTGCTTTTACACAGGACAATGTGCCGGTAAATGAATAAAAGTAATAGAGTTATTCCTGAAATGAGGCATCTGAACGCGGGCCGTATCAAATTTTCCTTTTCACGGCGAACCGGAATTCTGCCATACTTGATTGTGCACCCCTGGTACGGCCAATCCCAACAATTGAAGAGTGAGGTTGCGGCGATGTCGGCAAAGTATGTCTTTGTGACGGGCGGAGTTGTGTCCAGTTTAGGTAAAGGTTTGGCGGCGGCCTCCATTGGCTGCCTGCTTGAGAGCCGCGGCCTGCGCGTCAACCTGATGAAGTTCGACCCTTACCTCAACGTCGATCCGGGGACCATGTCGCCCTTCCAGCACGGCGAGGTGTTTGTGACCGACGACGGTGCGGAGACCGACCTCGACCTGGGCCACTACGAGCGCTTTACCCACGCGCCACTCTCGCGCGACAACAACTTGACCACCGGCCGCATCTACGAGCAGATCATTCTGAAGGAGCGCCGCGGCGACTACCTGGGCAAGACGGTGCAGGTGATTCCGCACGTGACCAACGAGATCAAGAATGCCATGCGCAAGGTCTCGTCGAATGGCGCCGACGTGACGATTGTGGAGATTGGCGGAACGGTGGGCGACATCGAGTCGCTGCCATTCCTCGAAGCCATTCGCCAGATGCGGCAGGAACTCGGCCGCGAAAACACCGTGTTTGTCCACCTCACGCTGGTGCCGTGGATCGCCGCCGCGCAGGAGTTGAAGACCAAGCCGACGCAGCATTCGGTGAAGGAGCTGCTGAGCATCGGAATCCAGGCCGACATTCTGCTCTGCCGCTCGGACCGCAACCTGAGCCGCGAGATCAAGCAGAAGATTGCCGCCTTCTGCAATGTGGAAGAGCGGGCCGTGGTGGGTGCGACCACTGTGCCGTCGATCTACGAGGTGCCGCTGCGTTTCGCCGAGGAGGGCCTCGATGCGCTGATCCTGAAATACCTCCACAAGGATGCGCCGGACGCCAACTTGACCGCGTGGAAAGACCTGGTGGAGCGCTGCTACCACCCCAAGGATGACGTCAACATTGCCATCGTTGGCAAGTATGTGGAGTACGAGGATAGTTATAAGTCACTGAAGGAAGCTTTGACGCATGGAGCGGTGTCGCAGAATTTGAAACTCAATGTTACCTGGATAGAAGCCGAGGGCCTGGAATCGAAGACTCCCGAAGATACAAGTTATGAGGGGCAGTTAGCGGGTTTTGATGGCATTCTGGTGCCAGGCGGATTTGGCAAGCGCGGCATTGAGGGCATGTTGAACGCCATCCGCTACGCGCGCGAGAAGCAAGTGCCTTACTTCGGCATCTGCCTGGGCATGCAGACGGCTTGCATCGAGTTTGCGCGCAATGTTTGCGGATTGAAGGACGCGAACTCGAGCGAGTTCGATCCGGCCAGCCAGCACCGCATTATCTACAAGCTGCGCGAGTTGCTGGGCGTGGAAGAGATGGGTGGGACCATGCGGCTGGGTGCGTGGACCTGCATCTTGCAGGAAGATTCGCTGGCGGCGAAGGCCTACGGCGGAGCCACGGAGATCAGCGAGCGGCACCGGCACCGCTATGAGTTCAACCGCGAATACGAAGCCCTGCTTACCGGCGGCGGACTGCGCATCAGCGGCACGACGCCCGACGCGACTTATGTGGAGATCGTCGAGATTCCCGGGCACCCTTACTTCCTTGGCTGCCAGTTTCATCCCGAGTTCAAGTCGAAGCCGTTGGAGCCGCATCCGCTCTTCCGGGAGTTTGTTACGGCGAGTTACAAGACCCGGCAGGCAAGGCTGGCCGCGGATCCAAAGATTGAAACAGTCGCGACGGCGATGCGCCAATAATCGTCCGCGGATGAGTTACTGGCGAGCAATCAGCCCAGCAGTACCGCTCCCTCCGCCTTGCTCGCCAGCGCCCCGTCGAAGGTCACCAGTGTCAGACCGGCCGTCTCGGCAAACGCGGCGAGATAGGCATCAGCCCAGGACTTAGGTGACGGCGCATCGGCCGACGTCAGGCGCTGGAACGCAGCATCCAGTCCCGATGGCTCGGCGTGCAGAAAAGTTCGCCCGCCATCCATCCACTGCGCGTAAATTTCCCAGCATTGCTTCTGCGTGAGCGGTGCGCCTTGCATTACCGCACCGGTCGTCAGTAGCCGAAACATCCCGATCTGCGTGTGCCTGCAAAAGACCAGCGATGCGCTATCGCCGAGCGAGCGAAACCATGCCACGGCCTCCGCATGGTGGCGATGCGCCTCGTAGTGCAACGCGATCCAGACGTTGATGTCAGGAAGAAAAGAGGATGTCATCGATTTGCTCATTCGTCAGGTCGAGCGTTCCGGGCCGCGACGACGGAATCAAGGGCAGCACGAACGGCTTTCTGGGGGTGGACCGCTGGCGGCGCGCCAGTTCCACGCCTTCCAACACCAGGTTGCGCACCGTCGTGCCCTCGCGGGCAGCCTGGACTTTCAGCTCACGATAAATCGAATCCGGGATGTCGAGTGTGGTTCGCATAGAGACATATTAGCATATTTATATATTTATGCATGACTTTCGCTTGGAGTTGGCAACGCCGACCGGGATGGAAACGGGCAGGCACTTTTTCGACCTGTGCTTTCCCGCGCACAGAGCTGGTGAACTTCCCCGGCACGGTGATTCCGAAATATGCAATTGGTGATTGACAAAGGTTTTAGGCCGGGCCTATGGTGACTTCGTTTTTGAGTACGGAGGAAGCACGACCATGGCACACTTTGAATTGCAACCGGAGTCATCGGAGCTTCAGCACCTGGCGGAGCAGTATTGGCAAAAAACCGGCGAAAAGGAGCACGAACTGGAAAAGGAGGCGTTTGAGGCCGGAGCGGCGATCCGGAACGGCGACTATTCGCTGGCCAATTTGGAGTTGATCGTTCGCTGGAAGTCGGAGCGGGTGGTGCACTACCTGATCGGGAACAGCGAGGCAGAGATTCGCCGTGTTCTGGCCATCGCGGCCAATGAGGAGACCTCTGTTCGAAACGCCGTGGAGGCACTCACTTCTCTGCGCGGCATTGACCTGCCCATCGCTTCGGCGATTCTGGCGGCGATCATGCCGGAGCGCTACAACGTGCTGGATTTCCGGGCGCTGGAAGCGCTCGGCCATGCCCGCCATAATGTCGATTTCTATGCCGAGTATGTCGGCTTCTGCCGTCGTCTGGCAGAGCGTGGCATTGTGGCGCCGCAGGAAGAGTTGCCCGCTCCCACAGCCCTTCACACCCTCGACCGCGCTCTCTGGGAGTGGTCGCGCACCCACGTGGATCAGGCGACGCTGGTCTAGCGGCTGTGATGCACCACTAAGCCGGGCGCATGAGAGCCAAGAGGAGCGTGTGCCCGGCGATCACGATAAAATCGGCTAGGTGAGACCTTCGTTTGAGATCGGGCCAGTGCGGGTGGGTGCGGGGAAGCTGTTCCTCATTGCCGGGCCCTGCGTGATCGAGTCAGAGGCGCATGCGCGACGGATGGCAGAGGCCATTCAGCGTATTGCCGCCGACTTGGGCATCCCCTACATCTTCAAGGCCAGCTACGACAAGGCCAACCGCACCAGCGTGAAGAGCTTTCGCGGGCCGGGGCTGCGAGAGGGCACGCGGATTCTGGGACGGCTGGCCCGCGAAGCCGGCCTGCCCGTGCTGACCGATGTGCACGAGCCCGGCCATTGCGAGATTGCGGCTGAGGCGGTGGACGTGCTGCAGATTCCCGCTTTCCTTTGCCGGCAGACCGACCTGCTGGTGGCGGCCGGCAAGACGGGGCGCGCGGTCAACATCAAGAAGGGGCAGTTTGTGGCGCCGTGGGATATGGCGCATCCGGTCGAAAAGGTGCGTTCGACGGGCAATGAGCGCGTGTTTCTGACCGAGCGCGGCGCCAGCTTTGGCTATAACACGCTGGTGGTCGATTACCGCTCGCTGCCGGTGATGCGGCAGATGGCGCCGGTGGTGTTTGACGGCACGCACTCGGTGCAGCAGCCGTCTGCGGCAGGCGGCGTGAGCGGCGGCCAGCCGGAGTTTATTCCGCTGCTGGCACGAGCGGCGGTTGCGGCGGGCATCGACGGGCTGTTTCTCGAGGTGCACGACGACCCGGCCAACGCAAAATCGGATGGTGCGAATGCGCTTGATTTGAAGCTGCTCAAGCCGCTGCTGGAGAGGCTGCTCGCAATTCACGCCGCCACCTGCGGTGGTGCAGACGCTCGCTAGTCGCTCGCATGAGCCTTGTCGTTCCCCAATCTTGCGCCTCGGCGCCGGAGACAGAAGCAGATGGTTTGCGGGCTTCGTCTCTTGCGGTGGCCGTGAAGAGCACGAGGCACGAAATTGGACAGCTCAGGCGGGGCTGTCCGAATCACCTGTTACTCGAGCCAGATAGGCGGCAGGGGAGACGACCGTCACGCCGTTGCAAGCGGCTTCAGGAAAGTGCCTGAGATTTCCCGTGACCAGCCAGGCGCCGGATGCCTGGGCTAGGACGAGAAACTGGGTGTCCTTTGGATCGGAACAGCCGTGAAGCCACGGCGCGGGTTCGGGCAACAGCATACTCTCTTCAATCAAGAACTCCAGCCAGAGTGGAGGAAAACGATAGCGCTGGAACCTGGCTCGCCGGGTAACCTCGCGGTATTCCGCGGCTACGCCCGGGCTGGTGACAGCATGCGCCAGGCCGCTCAACACCAGGTCGGCGACAATGCGGGCGGGCGGCCCGGCGGGGTTGATTGCGGCTGAGACGATTACGTTCGTATCGAGAACAATTAAGCGCACTCCGGCTTGTCCTCGGGAGGTCTGCGAATGCGATCGATCTCCGCTTCAATGTCTGCATCGCTTGCCAGGCTGGCTCCGGAGGCTTCAGCCAGACGCCATCCCTCCCGCAGGCTGGCCAGGGCCATCGCCCGGCGAAGTTCCCGGTCTTCCTTGGCCACGTCGCCAAAGACAGGGACAAGGAAGAACGCGGGGCCATTCTGGCCGACCAGCAGTGTGGTCTCTCCTTGCGGCACGTCCTTCAGGGCTTTGACCCCGCGGGTTCTGAACTCACGCAGCGAAACCTGGCGCACGGAGTACCTCCTTGATCAAGCGTAGCCAAATTGGCTACGGGTGTCAATCAGGCTATCCGTGCGGGGCTGGTTGACGCAGCCGCGTGGGGTAGCCTTAGAGAGATGAATCTCGATCTGAACGGCTGGCTGAGGCAGCGGTGGTTTCGCATTGCAATTTGGGCTGTGGTTTGCCTGCTCAGCGCGGCGAAATTCCTCTACCTGACGGCCGACTTTCCCAACTGGTCGCCGTGGATGATTGACCAGGCCAAGTTTACCGACGAAGGCTGGTGGGGGAGCGCTGCCGTGGCTCATGCGTTCACCGGCCACTGGTATATGCCGGGCGACTACAATCCTGCGGTGGCGCTGCCGGTTTGGCCGCTGTTGCTGAGCGCGGTCTTCCACTTCACGGGCGTAAGCGCGGTGGCGGCGCGTGCCTTTACGGCTGCGCTTTCCATTGCCGCGCTGGGCCTGGTGTATCTGCTGGTGCGCCGCTATGCGCGGGGCAACGCGGAGACGCCGGCGCTGCTGGCCGTGCTGCTGCTGGCGGCCAGCCCATTTGCGTTTGTGTTCAACCGGCTGGCGATTCTGGAGACGCTGGTCTTTCTGGAGTTTTGCCTGTTGATGCTGGTGGCTTCGTTCGCAACGCTGAAGCGCATCTGGCCGCTCGCAGCGCTGGCTGTGCTGATTCCCACAATGCTGTTGACCAAGACGACGGCGGCGCTGCTGGTGCCGGCCGTTGCCTGGGTTGCGTGGTCGGCGATGGGGCGCAAGTGGGACGGGCTTTGGCGCGCCACTGTGGCTGTGGCCGTGGTGCCCGCCGCGCTGCTCAAGGGCTACGCCGCGCTCGCTTCCGCGCTCGGCTATGGCGCGGACTACAGGTACTTCTACGACGTGAACGCCATGCCCGACATTGATTGGGCGCACACCCTGGGCACGCTCCGCGATTTGGCGGCGAACTGCCTGTGGGTTGATCGCGTGCTCTATCCCATTGGGCTCGTGATCCTGCTGCTGACCGTGGCTTGGAAGCGGAAGCTGTGGGCCAATCCGCTGTTTGCGGCGTCGTGGATGGTGATCGCGGCGCAGGCGGTGTTCATCTTCAGCCGCCAGGACGACTCCGCCCCGCGCTACTTCTTGCCCATGCTGGCGCCGCTGGTGTGGATCGTGGTGCTGGCCGTTGGCGAGCTTCTGCCTCGCTGGCAAAAAACCGCCGCGCTGCTGCTGCTCGGGATGGCCGCTTCTGTCGTGGCCAACGTCGTCATGATTCGGCACTTTCTCGTCGACCGGGATTATGACTTCCACGATGCGGCTGTCTCGATCAGCCAGATTATCCGCAGCCATTCGGAGCAGAAGCCGCTGATGCTGGGCGTGAGCGGCGCGCAGATCGCGCTGATGACCGGCATTCCGGCCATCAATGACGGCTTCAGCAGCGAGGATATGGCGAAAAAAGTGGCGCAGGATGAGCCGGGCTGGTTCCTGGTGTGGGACAAGATCGATCCCGAGGACGAGGCCGCGCTGGCGCCGTTTCGCATGGAAGAAATGGCCAGCTACCCGGCCTTCGACGATGACACCCGGACGGTGCTGATTTTGTACAAGCTGACCCCGAAGACGAGCCAGCCGTGACTGAGCGCATGACGACGCGCGGCTTTCACGCCTCGTCGGTGAAGATCTGCTCGATGCTGGTGGAGAAGAGGCGCGCCAGCTTGAAAGCGAGCGGCAGGCTGGGATCGAAGCGGCCGGTCTCGATGGCGTTGACCGATTGGCGTGAGACTTGCAATTGCGCGGCCAAGTCGGCCTGGCTCCAGCCGCGCTCGGCGCGGAGGACACGGAGCCGGTTGTTCATCGGTTCCTCCAGAGCTGGATGCGCAGGGCGACCATGCTCGCAACGCAGAACAGGTCGATGTTGAGCATGGGGATCATGCGGAAGACGCCGGGATACGCGTAGAGGCCGCCCAGCCAGGTGTCGGCCACAAACGTGATACCCAGGCCCCACAGCAGCGATTGCACCACGACCATGCGGATGAACTCATCTGTCTCGCAGGCCAGATAGCGGGCCACGGTGGTCACGATGCCAATCACCGGTAACGTGGGCACCATGGCGGCGACGTAAAGCCACGGAGCTGAAGGGTGCGCATCCTTGAAAAAGTCGTGCGCGAACAGCGAGAGCGCGGCGGTCAGGCCAAGATTGGCGCCGAACAGTTGCATGGAGCGGCGCTGGAGCGGGCTCAGTTGGCGGTTGCAGAGGGTGAGGTTCATTGGTTTCTCCGAATTTGCGTGAGGAGCACGAGGAAGCCGGTTGCAAAGAAGATGTCGATGTCGAAGATCTGTGAGGGGCCATAGGCGCTGCCGCCCTCAAAAGAGCACGCTGAGTACGATGTTGGCCACCATGGTGACGCCGAGGCCCCAGAGCAGGGATCGGGTGACGATCATGCGGATGAATTCATCGGTTTCGCGGGCGAGATACTGGCCGACGATGTAGACCATGGTCGCGACGGGGATGGCGGGGAGAATCTGGAGGAGATGGAGGAGCGGCCTGGAGATGGTGAAGTGCGCCGGGATGTCATGGGCGATGAAAAAGAGCAGCATGGTGAGCAGCAGCGCGCCGGCAAGCAGAAGGCCTGAGCGACGCTGAAGAGGACTGAGGTGCTCGTTGCGCGCGAACATGGATGGTTTCCTTTCCTAAAAGACAAGATTACTTTACATAGCGTTTGAGAAGATGTCAAGCCCCCTTGTCATATCCCTGAACGCATCCTTCACCGTCAATGCGCCCGCGCATCCTGTCCCGCACGCGATCCCTGATAGGATTTCCGTATGTTTTTCACGCCTCTTCGCTTCTGTCTTCGCTCCGGACTCGCGGCCGGTGCGGTGCTGTTTCTGGGCTTCACGCTCAACCTGTCATTGGTCGCGCAGGATGCGGCGCCGGAGCAATCTCCGCAGAGGGCGCATATCGAAGAAGTGCTGAAGGGGCTGAGCCGAGGCCATTCCAGGGGGCAGGTGGCGGTGTCGCCGGATGGCAAGCAGCTGGCGTGGCTCGAAGCCGGCAAGGACGGGGCGGAGATTCGCGTGGCGCCGCTGGAAAATCTTGACAAGAGCAAGCGGGTTACGGCCGCGACCAAGGGAGAGGAGCGCTGCCGCGAGGACGAGATCGCGTGGGCGCCCGATTCTCAGGCTCTGGCCTTCTTTTCCGATTGCGCCGACCCCGGCGAGCAGACCGATCTATATGTTTCCAGGCTCGACGGTGCACCGGCCAAGCGGCTGACCGCGCTGAAGGGGTATGTGGAGGCGCCGGCTTTCTCTGCCGATGGGACGAAAGTGGCTTTCCTCTATGTGGAAGGCGCCACACGGCCGGCTGGCGCGCTGGCGGCGATGAAGCCATGGTCGGGCGTGATTGGCGAGGATGGAGTGGAGATTCAGCGGGTGGCTGTGGCGCGGGTGGATGCGGCAAAACCCGTTGCACCGGATTTTGCCACGCCGGCCAATCTGCATGTGTATGAGTTCGACTGGCGGCCGGACTCTAGAGGCCTCGCGTATGTCGCGGCCGACCCGCCGGGCGAGAATAACTGGTGGGTGGCCAAGCTCTACACGCAGCTCCTTGGCGGAGGGCCGGTGGTTGTTCTTGCCCCTGCCGAGGTCTCGGGTGCGCTGCATGGGTTGCAGATTGCGGTGCCAAGGTGGTCGCCGGACGGGCAGGCGATTGCGTTTATCGGCGGGCTGATGAGCGACCAGGGCTCGACGGGCGGGGATGTGTGGATTGTCTCCGCCGAGGGCGGGCAGCCGGTGGACCTGACGCCGCAACGGCCTACCTCGCCGGCCTGGATCGAGTGGGGCGACAACGAGCATATCTTCGTGAGCGAGCTGGCCGGTGGCAACTGCCAGCTGGTGCGCTTCCGGCTGCAAGGGGACCGCACAGCGCCCACGGTGGCGACCAGCTTCGGCACGCCGGTCTTCAGCATTCCGGGTAGCGTGGGCGACGGGCGCATGGAGCTGAGCCTCTCTGCAACGGCTGACCACTCGCTGTTTGTCTTCCACGCGAGCACGTTTGACTCGCCCACCGAGATTTACGCGGCGCGGGTGGGAACGGCCAAGCCCAACGGCCTTGCAGGGGTCGCGCGGCTGACGCACATCAACGATGGCGTGGAGCCGGCATGGGGCAAGAGCGTTTCGCTCGACTGGAAGAGCGACAGCTTCAACGTGCAGGGCTGGCTGATGCTGCCCAAGGATTACGACCCGAAGAAGAAGTACCCGCTGATTGTGGAAGTCCACGGCGGCCCGGCGGCGGCGGAGATGGCGCACTGGGGTGGAGGCGGCGGATTGAGCGCGAACGCGTTCTCGGCGCTGGGTTACTTCGTTCTGCAACCCAACCCGCGCGGCAGCTATGGACAGGGCGAGGCGTTTACCCAGGCCAATCGCAAAGACTTTGGCTACGGCGACCTGCGCGACATTCTGGCCGGCGTGGACGGGGTCGAAGCACAGTACCCGGTCGACCCCGGCCGTGTGGGCCTGACCGGGTGGAGCTACGGCGGCTTTATGAGCATGTTTGCCGTCACGCAGACGCAGCGGTTCAAGGCGGCGGTGGCCGGGGCGGGCATCGCCGACTGGCAGAGCTACTACGGCGAAAATTCCATTGACCAGTGGATGACACCCTACTTTGGCGCAACGGTCTACGACGACCCGGCGGTCTACGCCAGGAGCTCGGCCATCTCGTTCATCAAGCAGGTGAAGACGCCCACTCTGGTGGTCGTCGGCGACCGGGACGGGGAGTGTCCGGCGCCCCAGTCGTTCGAGTTCTGGCATGCCCTGCGCGATGAACACGTGCCTACCGAGCTGGTGGTTTATCCCAATGAGGGCCACGGCTTCGTGGACCCGGCGCACCGGCGGGACGTGATGGTGCGCGCCGTGGACTGGTTTCAAAAGTACCTGGGAACGGGGAACTGAAAACTGATTTCCGGCCGGACACGAAACTGCCTTCCAAACGGGGCGCGAGACTGCTTTCCAAACGGGGCGCGGCGGAGTCTATTGAAGCATGGCCGGAGTTCAAGCACGAGCCGGCGGCGGGTGTCTGCACGGGCGGGTCCGTCCTGATACACTTTTCTTTGGAGAATTGCCAGCGGGTCTAGCCGCGTTTCCGAAGCTGGAACGTATTGCCGGAGTCCGTGTTAGAGGCGGAATCTGCCGGTTGCAGGCCAACTTTGGGCTCGTAGGCGGATCACGCATTGGGTGTTTTTGAGAGACAGGTGGTTCCCGGATTTAAGTTGCTAGAGCGTTGCTCCCCGGTGTGGGCGTGGCGTGCGCCCCAGGGCGGCGGCTTGGGTCAGGCGAGTTTCTTGAGGCGCTTCAACCGAAATCTTTCTGTTGTTATTCGATAGAGACCGTTCCGCGGTTTGATGAGGCGGGGCGGGGAGGATTCATGCGGCGGTTTTTGACGCTTGTTTGTTTGGTGTTTGTGGCTATACCGGCAGGAGTTTCGATCTCCGGCTGCTACCGCAATCCGCAGGGGAACTTTTGCAACGGCCTGGGGTACGGGTTGACAGACTCCAATGTGGCCTCCATCTTTCTGACGCCGCAGACCACGGGCATCTCGCTGGCCTTCGGGCAGACGCAGCAGATCGCCCAGCCCACGGCCAAGACCTGCAAGGGCACGCCGGCCAGCGTGACCACGTATAACTTCGGCACCACCAACAACCAGCTGGTGGACGTCTCGCCGTCGGGCAACATCTGCGCCGGCACGTGGAATCGCAACTCCGGCGGCGGCATTCCCAACTACACCATCTGCAATTTTCCCAGCCCGCTGCCGGTCACGGGCGGATTGAGCTACGGGATCGCCTACATCACGGCTACAGCGGCTTCGGTCACTTCCAATCCGGTGGAGGTGTATATCCATCCACAGGTAACATCGGTCTCGCTGGTCACGGAACCTGCGATCGGGTCGACGCAGCAGCAGTGTTTCTCGCAGGGCGCGCTGGCGCAGTTGGACGCGCAGGCCTGCGCCACGGGCGCCAACAACAAGCAGTATCTGCTGTGCGCGCCGAACTCAGTGACCAGCGCCAACAGCGCCTGCCCCATGCCGACCTCGGCTGCCGATATTCTGGCCGGTGGCACCTTTACCTCTGTGCCCAGCAACGGCAACGTGGCGGCGGCCAACTATATTTCCGGCGGCACGATCACCGGAACGCAGGGGCAGACCTGCCTGCTGAGCGGCTTCAACGGCGCCAATGGCGTGACTGCCTCGGTGGAACTGTCCGCCGACAACACCATCGCCAATCCGACCCCCGTCTTCATCCAGTCGGCCGGTTCAGGCGCCACGGTGCCGCCTACAACCGCGACCCTTGCCAGCGGCACGGCCACTTGCTCGGGGACGGCGACCATCACCTCTTCGCTAGGTCCGATCGCCGGCACTGCGGGCGAGACCTGCACGCTCAGCAACTTCAATAACAATTCAACCGGCGAGACTGCAACGGTCACCTTGACCAGCAACAACGCGATTTCGAGCGGAACACCGCTGACGGTGACCGCGGGCGGCCTGGGAGCAACCCAGGCGGGCACGACCACAGCCACACTCTCCAACGGCACCGCGGCCTGCGCGGGAACGGCAACAGTCAGCACGGCTCTGACGCCGGTTCCCGACTGCACCGCGGCGATTGGCGACCTGAGCTTCAACGTGGGTACGGCGAGCGTGGCTTCCATCAATGCCGAGACCAACCAGATCACCGCCGAGCAGCCCGGCACCACGGTTATCACGGCTTCGATCGCCAGCGGCGCGTCTTCGGCCGGCTACTTCTCCACCTGCCCGCCGCAGACAATCAATGTGACTCTGGCCAACGGGGCCACCTCGGGCACGGTCACGCAGGGCGTTACGCAGAACCTGACCACGACGGTCTACGACACCAACATCAACGCCAGCACCGGCCTGGGTAACCCCATCACCGGACTGATCCTCGACTACCAGTCGACGGACCCCATCGACATCGCGGTCGGTAGCGCGGGATCGATCACCACCAGCTACCCGGGTGTGGCCTCGGTCTTCGCCGTCTGCCAGCCCACGACCTGCAATCCCGCGCCGATTAACGAAATAGGCTTGTACGGAACGGGGCTCTCGATCTCCTCGAACCCGGTCACCATTACTGTCCCCGGCACAGCCAGCGACTACGTCTGGTTTGCCTCGCCGGGCCAGTCGCAGTATTTTGTGCCGATCGAGCTGCTGAGCGGGACGGCCGGCTCGACAGTGCGCCTGCCGTAT
>Ga0182030_10007968_pt1 | contig 22019 bp, 22 predicted proteins | sample 812S3MmetaG_FD_121299 | JGI IMG/M metagenome (GOLD analysis project Ga0182030, IMG submission 121299) | Permafrost microbial communities from Stordalen Mire, Sweden - 812S3M metaG (Illumina Assembly) | ecosystem: Environmental > Terrestrial > Soil > Wetlands > Permafrost | place: Sweden... | reverse complement strand
GAAGCGGCGATCGCCTATCACAGGACGGTTTTGCGCGCCTGGCATGACGTGGTGAATGCGTTGGTCGCGCATCGGCTTGAGCAGCAGCGCAGGGTGCGGCTGTCGGCGCAGCTTTCCCACGCCAGGCAGGCGCTCGACATCGCCCGCACGCGCTACCGGGACGGCGTCGCGGAATTCCTGTCCGTGCTTGACGCCGAACGCACCGCGCTCCTGGCCGAACAGCAGCTCGCCCAGAGCACGGTCAATGTCGAGCTTGACGAGGTCCAATTGTTCAAGGCGCTCGGCGGCGGCTGGGAGGGAAGCTTTCCGGCGCCTGAGACGCTGGCTGCGAAATAGGCAGGGAGTGGCGGAGTATCATCGTCAGGAAACGGCTCTTTCTTGACCTTCCTGATAGGGCTGTGGGCCGCCGAATAACGACGCCATTGCAGCATACATCATGACCGTGTAGTTCTTGACCATGCTGATCAGGAATGCCGAAGCAGGCGATGCCAAAGCCATCGCCTCAATAATACTTCCAACCATTTGCGAAGGCTCAACTTACACGCTTGATCCCAACATGAGTGAAGCTGAAGCGCTCGCCTACTGGTTCGGATCGGATAAAGAAACCTTCGTCGCAGAGGACAACGGTGTCGTTCTGGGCACTTACTATATTCGGCCCAACCAAGCCGGCGGCGGGAAGCACGTCTGCAATTGCGGCTTCATGACGCTTTCGTCAGCCACTGGTCGGGGGATTGCGCGCCGTATGTGCGAGAACGCTCTGGATTTAGCGAGGTCGCGGGGCTACCGAGCAATGCAGTTTAACTTCGTTGTTAGCACGAACGATCGTGCCGTGAGGTTGTGGCAGTCGCTAGGTTTTGAGATTGTTGGCCGTCTACCTTTGGCGTTCCGCCATCCAGTTTTGGATTACGTCGACGCTTTTGTCATGTACCAAGCGCTCTGACCCGGCGACCGGTTCCCGCTCTTACTTGCCCTTGCTGGCGATGTTGGCGGCCTCCCGCTTCCCGCCGATTTCTGCCCGTCGGGGATGACTGTCAACGGCTTGACGCCGCCGTATAATTATGACCGCGAAAGTCAGCTCGGCGCGACCGCCGCCCCGCTTGCCTCGCTGCTGGTCTTCCCCGCGCTTGACAAAAACCCACTCGCGCTCCAGACCGCTGGCCTGATCCCTTTTGGAGAATATCGATGCCTTTCCGGCTCGACGCCGCCGCCGCCGATTTCCAGGAAAATTTCGAAAAACTCCTGCATTTGAAGCGGGAGACGGCGGAGGACGTCGATATCGTCGTGCGCGACATCATCGCCGACGTCATTGCCCGAGGCGACGCCGCCCTGATCGATTATTCCCGCCGTTTCGACCGCGTCGAGCTGACGCCGGCAACCCTGCGCATCGCCGAAGACGAGATCGACGCCGCCGTCGCCGCCTGTCCCCAGGAGCAGATCGCCGCGCTCAAACTGGCGCGCGACCGGGTCAAAGCCTTTCACGAGCGACAGAGGCCCGAGGACCTGCGTTTCACCGACGAAGCCGGGGTCGAGCTCGGCTGGCGCTGGAGCGCCGTCGAATCCGCTGGCCTCTACGTTCCCGGCGGCACGGCCTCCTATCCCTCATCGGTGCTGATGAACGCCCTCCCGGCGAAAGTGGCGGGAGTCGAGCGGCTTGTCATGGTTGTCCCCACGCCGGACGGACATTTGTCGCCGCTGGTGCTGGCGGCGGCGCGGCTCGCTGGCGTCGATGAGGTCTATCGCATCGGCGGCGCCCAGGCTGTCGCAGCGCTGGCCTATGGAACCGCCAGCATCGCGCCCGTGGTGAAGATCGTTGGGCCGGGAAACGCCTATGTCGCCGCAGCCAAGCGCCGCGTGTTCGGGCAGGTCGGCATAGACATGATCGCCGGCCCCTCCGAGGTGCTGATCCTCTCTGACCACACGGCCAACCCCGAATGGATCGCCATCGACCTGCTGGCGCAGGCCGAGCATGACCCCGCCGCGCAGTCGATCCTCATCACCGACGATCGCGCTTTGGCCGACGCGGTCGAGGCCGCCGTGCTCAAGCGCCTGGAAACCTTGCCGCGTAAAAAAATTGCGGAAAAGAGCTGGAGCGAACTCGGCGCGATCATCGTCGTCGCCAGGCTCGACGACGCCATCCCGCTCGCCGACCGCATCGCCGCCGAACATCTTGAAATCATGGCTGTCGATGGGGAAAATCTCGCGGAAAAAGTCCGCAACGCCGGGGCGATCTTCATCGGCGCCTATACGCCGGAGGCGATCGGCGATTATGTCGGCGGCTCCAACCATGTGCTGCCAACGGCGCGCTCGGCGCGCTTCTCCTCGGCCCTCAACGTGCTGGATTTCATGAAGCGCACCTCGCTGTTGAAATGTTCGCCCGAAAGCCTGAAAAGGATCGGGCCGGCGGCGGTGACGCTTGGCCGGGCGGAGCGGCTCGACGCGCATGCGCTGTCGGTGTCCCTGCGGCTTGAGCAGGGCTAGAGTCCATGCCGCTCGACGCCTTGCGCCTCAACCGCCTGACCAGCATCACTCTCGACGACGCGTCGATCGGGCGGGGCAATCCCGACCAGGAGCATGAGCGCGCCATCGCCATCTATGACCTGATCGAAGAAAACAGCTTTGCTTTGCCGGGACAGGATGGCGGTCCCTACCAGCTTCACATCGCCCTGCACGAATCGAAGCTCGCGCTGAACATCCGCGACGCCTCGGGCGAGCCGATCATCGTGCACATCCTCTCGCTCACGCCGTTCCGTCGCATCCTCAAGGATTATTTCATGATCTGCGAGAGCTATTTCGCGGCGATCCGCACCGCCAGCCCCTCGCAGATCGAGGCGCTCGACATGGGCCGGCGCGGCCTCCACAACGAGGGCGCGCAATTGCTCGCCGAACGGCTCGCCGGCAAGATCGAATGCGATTTCGACACGGCCCGCCGCATTTTCACGCTTGTCACCGCCCTGCACTGGAAGGGTTGAAGCGCATGGCCGGCGGTCCGCTTCCCCGCGCCGTACTCTTCGCCTGCACGCTGAACAGCGTTCGCTCGCCCATGGCCGAGGCGATGACGCGTTTCCTGTTTGGCGCGACCATAGCCACGTTTTCCGCCGGGCTGCGGGCCGGCGCGCCGGACGGTTTCGCGATTGTCGTGATGGACGAGATCGGCATGGACCTCTTGCGGCACGAGCCGCGCACATTCCAGGACATCGAAGATTTCGACTTCGACCTGGTCGTCACTCTGTCGCCTGAGGCGCATCATGGCGCGCTGGAATATTGCCGGGATCGCGATGTCGCCGTCGAATATTGGCCGACCCACGACGCCACGGCCATCGAGGGCGACCGCGAGCAGAGGCTCGAAGCTTATCGCGCGGTGCGCGACGCCTTGATGGCGCGCATCAAGCAGCGGTTCGGCTGGCGCGCTCTTGGAGACGTCTGATGCGCGCGGTCTTCCGGCTCGTCGAGGTCAATGGCGAGGACGCGCGGCATAGAGCGCTGCTGGGTTTTTGCTCGGAGCAGTTGAAGGTTTCCGTGCGCCGGCTGTCGCTGGCGCATGACGATTTCGGCGCTCCCCTGCTGCGGCTCGACGGCGCGGCGTTTCCCTGGCGGATTTCCTCGTCCTCGCGGGAAAATGTCGCGATCTTCGGCCTGGCGCGCGAAAGGATCGGCGTCGACGTCGAGGTTTCCGCGGAAATCGAACCCGCCTGGAACGTGCTGCACGATCTTGAGAAGAAGGCTCTGCTTGCGCTGCCGGCGGCGGCGAGGTCGGAGGAGTTCCTGCGCCTCTGGACGGCCAAGGAGGCCTATCTCAAGGCGCTTGGCCTCGGCCTGAGGCGCGAGCCGACCGAGATCAGCCTGCGTCCCCTGGACGATGCTTTCGATATTACCGATCTAGGGCGGCCGATCGTGACGCGGGAAGCCTGGTCCTGGCGCGAAAAAGTCGGGTCGCGGCTGGCGCTTTGCGCCAGCGTCGTGCTGCCGGAGCCTTCATAGCCTGGCCAGAAGCTCGGCCTTTTTCGCGACGAATTCCTCTTCGGTCAGGATATCCTTGCGGCGAAGCTCGGCGAGTTTTTCGATCATCCCGAAAATGTCGTCTGCTGAAGTGGAGCTGGCCGGTGCGGTCGCAATTGTCGGCTCGGGCGGCGCGACAGGCGCTGCTTTTTCGGGATTATGCCGCGCGGGAGCTTGCGACCAGGAGTCCTGTTGCGACGCGTCCTGGACTTTCGGCGCGTCCGATACGCTCGGCGCGCTCGCCCATTGGGCGCCCGGACCCGAAACCAGTGGCAGGTCGGCGACGCGGACGAGGCCAAACTGGCTGGTGAAGGTCAGCGACTGGTCGCCGCCTTGCTGCTGCGAGAAGCCGCCGATCAGGTGTTCGCCCGTGTCGTAGACGCGCGTCTGGCCGCCCTGCTTGATGGCGAGGCGGCGAATTCCCGGGAAACAGGCGTAGCGCAGGTCGTTTTGCGCGCCGGTCGACGAGGGGGGGCCAAGTTCGGCTGGCCACCAGACATTTGGATCGGTTCCTGGAACGAAGAGGCTGAAACCCGAGCCCAAGCCCTGATTCGAAAAGCCCTGATTCGAAAAGCCCTGACCGGAACTGCTCTGGCTCTGCGACTGGCTCGCCGCCGGCCGGAGCATCGGCTGGCTGCCGCGCACCAGCGCCGCCAATTCCTCGCAGAGCGCGCTGACCCTGTATTTGAGGCCTTGATTGAACATGTCGCCAATCATGATCATGCCGCCCTGCGACCATTGGCCCATGCCGCCGAGATCGGGGTGGCTGAACTGCGCCTGAAAGCCGCCGCCCGCCGCCAGTGCGTGCAGCAGGACCAGGACGGCCTCGGCGCTGACGCCATGCGATTGCGCAAGGCGCTCGACGATCTCAAGCCCTTCGGGCGTCAATTCCTGCATCGGCGTCAACCCCCCGGTCCTGAAACGGCGCCCGGAGCGCCGCGAGATCAGCGATAGGCGCGCTGCTCCGACTTGGTCTGCGCCTTGCGATTCTTGCGTGCGGCGTAGCGCGCGTCGCGCTCGGCCTTTTTCTCGACTTCCATAAGCGCCTTCAATTCGACGGCGTCCTGCGCCTCGCGCTCAAGCCTTACCGCCTCGGCGGCGCGCTCGACCTCGCGGACCTGTTCTTCCTGCGCTTCGCGCGCGAGCATTTCGGCTTGCCGGACGGCTTCGAGCCGCGCCTTTTCGGCGGCTTCCGCCTGGCGGCGCGCCTCGCGTTCGGCCTCGCGCGCCTCGCGCGCGGCGGCGATCTCCCGGCGTTCGGTCTCGCGCGCGATGACCTCGGGATCGTCGGCGGCGGGTCGCGCCTTGAACTTCTCCAGCAGGGCCTTCCTGGCCTCCGCCGCGGATTTCTGCCTGTCCTGCAAATTGGCGCCTTTGAATGCCGGCATTTTTGTCCTGTTCCGTTAGATCTAAGGGTTGATGGAAATTCGGGGCGGCGAATCGCCGCCCCGCTTCGACGGAGGTTTAACCGTTCTGGGCGGGTTTAGTTCTTTTTGGCGAAAGGATCAGCTGCGGCGCCGCCTTTGCCCTGCGATTTCTGATAGGCGGATTCACCGCCTTTTTTCGGCTGATCCTTGTCCGCCTTGGGCTTTTTCGTTTCCTTGTTCGACTTGGCTTGACCCTTGGCCATGATGTCCTCCCCGGTGGTTGACCTGCGCCGACAAAATGAGAGCCCGATCCGGCCTATCGGATCGGGCCAGGCCCTGGCGGCGTCGTCAGGCCTTGCTTCGCCGCATGGCGGGCGAATCCGCCGAAATCGGATTGGAGCGCGCGGCCTTGCTCGGCGCGAAGGCCATTTTCTTGTGGTCGGCGCAATAGCTGTCGCCGGACTGGCAATTGCTGCCGCAAAAGCGGAAGACCTCGTGCTGCTGCGGATCGCCGATCGGCCAGCGGCACATGCTGGTGCGCAGTTCCGCGAGACGAACCGGGCGCGAGCCGGGCAGGGTCTGCCATTTCGGGCTGAGCGCCTGCGCGCCCATGAAGTTCAGGGCGGCGTCCTGCCGCGCGGCGACGACATTTTCGAAAACTCTAGGTCCTACGGCTGTGCCTGACTTGGTCATTTCGATTGTGCATCCGGTGAGCCCTGGCGCTTCGACAGGCGCGTGGCTGAAAATGGTTGAGAGTCAGGAATTCCGCAAAAAGCCGGTCGGAGGCCTTTCACATCCCGTTGCGGGCCTTGGCTGAGCAGACGTTGCGGCCTCGAAGGATTCGGCCTCAAATGGCGTCAAGCGCCCGGCCGGCCGCAATGTCGTGAGCTTCTATAGTCCCTTGCTGTGACTTTTGCGAGGCAAATCAGCTTCGGCGTGACCAACTTGCGCTAAAGGCGTAAAGAAAAGGTCCTAGAGCCTGTCCGGTCCGATAGAATCGGACCGGACAGGCTCTAGATTTCTGTTTGGCGCATATTCGCTAACGCGGCCCTACGGGTCTTAACGTGAACCGGCATCCACTTCGCTTGAACCGGAGGTCCGCGTTAGCGAATATGCTCTTGTCTGGAGCCGCCCATGTTCAAGCCGGATTTTCTCGACACTTTTTGCCGGCTCGTGGCCTTTGATGCGGAAACCACCGGCAAGCACGCGCCAGGTCCCGATTTCATTCGTCGGCAGCCCTTCGCCTGGAAGCCGCCGGGCGTGGTGATCGAAGTCGGATTTGTCGAAATTCTTCGCGAAAACGGGGCCTGGAAGAAGGGCGGGGGCTGGCGCTCGCTGGTCAATCCGGAAGCCCCGATCGATCCGGCGGCGATCAAGATTCATCAGATTCGTCCCGCCGATCTCAAGGGCGCGCCGCGTTTTCCGATGATTCTGGATCGGGTGCGCGACTTTATCGGCGACGCGCCGATCGTCGCCCATGCCTACAAGAACGAACGCGGCTTCCTCGATTATGAATTCGCCCGCGCCAAGGCGATCGATTGGGGCGCGAGCGCCTATGAGGAGGCGCGCTACATCTGCACGCAAAGACTGTTCGCCCAGCTTTATCCGGGCGCGGGAAAGTCGCTGACCTCGATGTGCGACCGTCTGGCGCTCGATTCGAGCGAGCGCGACGCGGCGCATGGCGCGCTGCTCGACGCCGACATGACGGCGGATGCGCTGATCCTGCTCGAACAGCAGTTGAAGCATGGCGTCAACGAGGCGCCGCGCTCTTGGACTTCGGATTAAGGCTGGGCTTCGGATTAAGGCCGGACTTCGGATTAAGGCTGGGCTTCGGAGTCTTCGGATTAAGGCTTCAAGCTTTGAGAAGGGACGCCAGCGCGTCCGCATTGGCGTCGAAAACGCCCTTCTCCGTAATGATCCCGCTCACCAGCCGCGCCGGGGTCACGTCGAAGGCCGGATTGCGCGCTGGCGTGTCCTTGGGCGCGATGCGCACATTGACCACTTCGCCCCCCGCCGTCGCGCCGGAAATATGGGTGACTTCTTCTTGCGCCCGCTCCTCGATCGGAATGAGCTTGCCCTCGGCCAGCGAGGCGTCGAAGGTCGAGACGGGCGCGGCGACGTAAAAGGGAATGCCGCAATCCCTGGCCGCCAGGGCCTTGAGATAGGTGCCGATCTTGTTGCAGGCGTCGCCGTTCCCGGCGATACGGTCGGCGCCGACGATGACGAGGTCGACCTCGCCCTGCTGCATCAGGTGTCCGCCGGCGTTGTCGACGATCAGCGTATGCGGAACGCCCTGCTGTCCCAGTTCGAAAGCCGTGAGCGAGGCGCCCTGGTTGCGCGGCCGAGTCTCGTCGACGAAGACATGGACCTCGAGTCCCGCGGCCTGCGCCTTGTAGATCGGCGCCGTCGCCGTGCCCCAGTCGACGGTGGCCAGCCAGCCGGCGTTGCAATGGGTGAGGATGCGCACGGGGCCGCCGCCGCGCTTGTCCCGCGCCGCGCGAATGAGCTGTAGCCCGTATTCGCCGATGGCCTCGTTGCAGGCGACGTCCTCCGCCGCCATTTTTCCGGCCATGGCGAGCGCCGCGCCCGGTCGCGAGCCCTCTGGAGTTCCAGACAGAAAACCCGTCATGCGCGACAGCGCCCATTGCAGGTTGACGGCGGTCGGCCGCGTTGACCCGAGTTTCTTCGCGGCGTGGCGCAAGCCTTCGTCGGAGGCGTCGTCCCGCATCGCCAGCGCCACGCCATAGGCGGCGGTCACGCCGATCAACGGGGCGCCGCGCACCAGCATGTCGCGGATCGCCCGCGCGGCGTCGTCGAGATCGCGCATCAGCACGGACGACAGGACATGCGGCAGGCGGGTCTGGTCGAGGATGAAGATTCCAGCGCCTTCAGGGTCGGGCCAGATGGTCCTGCGCTCCAGGCCGTCGATCAGCATCGGGCGGTCTTCCTTGCATTGCCGGTTTTCGAGGGAGAGCGGATGTCCTGGAAATGCGAGGCCGCGACCTGTCCCTGCCGAAGCGCGAGAAGGGAGCCTGGCTTGATCGTGGTCCAGGTCTCGTCGCTGGTCAGCGGACCCGTGGCGACGACGGTGACGCAATCGTCCGGCCCGGTCTCCTCGGCGAAATTCACCTTGCGGTCGTCGTCGATCAGGCTCGCCTGGCCGAAAGGCGCGCGGCGCGTGAGGCAGGCGAGTTTTTTCCCGCAAAAGGCGTAAAGCGAACGGCTGTCGCCGAGCAGCATGTTGAACACGCCGAGCGCCGCCAGCCGCGCGCTGAGCATGGCGATCTCGAGATCGAGCGCCTGCACGCTCGGCAGGCTTGCGTGGCGCGAGCGCAACTGGTCGAGCATCCAGCAGAAGGCGTGTTCGCTGTCGGTCGTGCCGACGGGCGCGTAGAAATCGAGCGGCAGCGCCTTGACGCCATGCAGCTGGCCGTTATGCGCGAAGGTCCACATTCTCCCCCAGAGCTCGCGCGAAAAGGGGTGAGTGTTGGCGAGGGCGACGCGGCCGCGATTCGCCTGGCGGATATGGGCGATCACCGTGCAGCTCTTGATCGGATGCGCGCCGATGAAGCGCGCCATGTCCGAATGCGCGCTGGGCTCGGGATCGTGGAAGGCGCGGGCGGCCCGGCCCTCATAGAAGGCGATGCCCCAGCCGTCGCGATGCGGGCCGGTGGCGCCGCCGCGCCGCACCAAACCGGAAAAGGAAAAGCGGATGTCGGTCGGGACATTCGCGCTCATGCCAAGCAGTTCACACATCTATCGAGAGCTTAGGGAACGGGACATGGGTCAAACCCAGGGGACGGAGACTGGCTTCCGGCATAGGAAGGATGACGCTCGCGCGCAAGTCCAAATCCCCGTTTCCAGAGGAAACTCTGATCTTGAACTCAGATCTTGGGGGGAGGTTCAATGGTACTGCCACCCCGGCTCGAACGGGGGACCTCTAGATCCACAATCTAGCGCTCTAACCAACTGAGCTATGGCAGCCAATTTATCGGCGGAACCTAAAGCGGTGAACGCGCGAATGCAAGAGCATCGCGCGTCCAATTTTCTCAACAGGCAAATCCAGGGCTCACTTGCCCTTGAAGGCCTTCTCGAACTGGTCCTTGAGCGGGCCGGCCGCGTCGGCGGCGACCTGCTGCGCCAACGCGTTCAACTCCTTGGCCTGCGACGTGAGGGCTTCATATTGCTTGCGCATATGTTCGCTCTGCAGGGAAATGGCCTCGGAGACGCTGCGCACGCCGGAAATCGCCTTGGCGAATTCGACGGACGCGGCGGCGTTGGCCTGATAGGCCTCGATCGCCTTGGCCGAAAAAACCTGGAGGCTCTTGCTGGCTGAGGCGAAAGCGCCTTCCAGCGCATAGGCGGCCGCGGCGGATTTCGGAGCGGCTGCGGGAGCGGCTTTCGGCGCTTCCTTGGCGGCGACCGGAGCCGGAGCGGGTTTCGGGGCTTCCTTGACAGCGGCGGCGACGGGCGCCGGAGCTGCCTTCGGGGCTGCGACGACGGGCGCCGGGGCAGCCTTCGGAGCTTCCTTCACTGCGGCCGGAGCGGCTTTCGGAGCTTCCTTGGCCGCCGGGGCGGGTTTGCTCGGGGCCTTGGCCATTATTTCGTCTCCGTCGGGGTGACGGCCTTCTTCACGGCTTCGCCGAGAGCCTTGGCCTGCTCCTGCACGCTGGCGACCTGGGCTTTCAGGAAGTCTGACTGGATCGCCAGGATTTCCTTGGGGTCCTTGGCCTTGACCAGCTTGTCGGCGAGGTCGAAGGCGGCCTTGACGTTGGATTCGGCGAAGCTGATCGCCTTTTCGCTCACGTCCTTGGCGTTGCTGCTGAGCGATTCGGCGGCGGACTGAGACTGAGCCGTGGCTTTCTGGGCGGCGGCGACGAAGCTGTCGAAAGCCTTGCGGGCCTGGTCGACGGTCTTTTCGGCGAAATCACGGATTTCGGCAGGAATTTCGAGATTCAAGTTGGTCATTGGAACATCCTTCGCTTGGTTGCGCCCGGGCTAATTTGCGCTCCCGCTCCCAGGCTCAAAAGGCATTGCGATACGGCTTATAACGCCAAAAATTGTGCAACGCAACGTCAATTGTGCAGTGCAGCAAAGAAGGCGGCGGGCTCGAACTGATGCTAAATTCATCATAATCCCAGGTCGTAGTGAATGTCATGGATCAAATATGGATTCCCCGGGCCGAACGTGATTAAGTTTTGATTAACGATCGCGGGCTTCGTTCCCGCGTGAGCAGCGAGCGCATCGACCCATGGCCGAACAGACTGCGGACAGGCACGATTTGGCGAAGGATCTGGCGGCGGCCCTGGCCGAACCCGCCTTCGCCTCGTTGGCTCGCGCCGGCGCGCCGGTCGTCGTCGCCGAGGGCGACCCGGGCCAAGGCGTTCCTGCCCAAGTCGTTCACGCCAGCGCCTCGGCGCTCGCGCTGTTCGCCGTCGCGGATCGTGACGAACTCAGCCGAAGGCTGTTTGCGTCGGACGAACCCGGCGCCCAGCGCCTCGCCCATCTGGCGCGGGTCATCCTGCCCGGCGCCGCCGCGCGGCTGGAGCGGCTCAGCCTGCGCTTCGACAGTCTGCCCGAAACCGTCACTTTCCTGTGCCGACGCACGCCCGGCGAAAAACCGCTCTTCGTGCTGGCCGGCCTTGGCTTGCGCGCGGGCCAGGGCCGGAAGCGGCCGTCGGCGCAGGTGTCGCCCGCCGATAATTCGCCAAATGCTCAAGGGACGCGCGCGGACACGCATTCGCTGTCGCAAGGTTCTGCCTTCGGCGTCGCCTCGGTGACGAAAGTGTCGACGCCCGCGCCGGCGGAAAATTCCGACGGCCTCGACGCCTTGCGCGCCGATCTCCAACACCGCTACCCCGGACTCCCGCCAGCGCGATTCCTGTGGCGCTCCGACGCTGGCAATATCGTCACCGAGGTCACGCCGCCGCTCGCCGAAATCGTCGGTCCGGGCTGCGCCAATATCGTCGGGCGCGATCTCGTCGAAGCCGCGACGGCGCTGGGCCTGGATCGCCACGGCAAACTCGCCGCCGCCCTGCTGGGACGCGCCACTTTCTCCGGCGTCGAGCTGGACTGGCCGATCGATCACGCGGCCGCGGCGGCGCCCGTGACGCTCGGCGCGCTTCCGGCCTTCGACCGCGATCGCGGCTTCGAGGGCTGGCGTGGTTTTGGCGTCATCCATCTCGACAGGCTGCATCCAGCCGCGCCGAGCGTCGGGCTGCCTCTCTTGGGTCAGCCTCCCTTGCAGCCGCCGCATTTGGAGCCAACTCCAGCCGAAAAAGACGACGCGCCGGCGCCTCCGGTCATCGCTCCATTTTCCGGCGTGGTGGTGCCTTTGCGCCCGTTGGCGCAAATGCGGCCTTCAGCGCCCGCCGAGACCGGCGACGGCCGCCGGGAGACCGGCGACGGCCGACGGGAGGATGCTGCCGGTCAGCCCGGGGCGCGCGAGGGCGAGGACGAGAAGGCGCTGGTCACCCTGGCGCCGCATGAGCGCAACGCCTTCCGGGAAATCGCCCGCACGCTTGGCGCGCGCAAGGACGCTGTCCCGACCGAAGCCTCGCGCGAAGGGGCTGATGGCAAGCAAGCCGAGATTGGCGCCCTTAGGTCCGGCGAAACTGCGCCAGACGCCAAACTCGTCGACGCCAATCTCCTGGACGCCAATCTCCTGGACGCCTTGCCGATCGGGCTGCTGGTGGCGCATGGCGACAGCGCGGTTTTCGCCAATCGCCTGCTGCTCGACTGGCTCGGCTTTGTCGATGTCGCCGCGCTGGAAAAGGCCGGCGGATTGCGCGCGGCCTGCACGAGCGGCATGCTGGAATTCGCGCCCTCGGAGCGCCGCACCCTGCTGTTGCGCTCGGCGTCGGGCGAATCCTTCGCGGTGGACGCGCGCAGCGCGAAAACCCTCTGGCAGGACGCGCCAGCCGAATTCTACGCGCTGCTGCGTCCCTCGACCGCGGCGCTCGAAAAGCGGATCGGCGTGCTCGAGGCGGGCTTGCGCCAGCGCGAGAGCGAGGCCGACGAAACCCTGGACATTCTCGACACGGCCTCCGACGGTTTCGTGCTCGTCAACGCCGAAGGCGCTGTCCTCGGGATGAACCGCGCCGCCGAAACCTTGTTCGGCGCCAACAGGGCCGAGATGTCAGGCAAGGATTTCCTGTCGTTGCTCGCGCCCGAATCACATGCGACAGCGCAGGCTTTTTTCACCCAGGCCAAGGCCAATGATCAAAAGGGCGGCTGCGAGGCGCTCGGCCGCCCGCGCCAAGGGGGCGCGATGGGGGGCTTGATCCCGCTGCATCTGACCTTCGGGCGGCTGGGCAAGCCCCAGAACGGGAAATTCTGCCTCGTGTTGCGCGACCTCAGCCAGTGGAAGCAGGCGGAAGGCGCGATGCGGCAGGCGCGGGTCCAGGCCGAGCGGGACAATCAGGCCAAATCGGAATTCCTGGCCAAGGTCAGCCACGAGATCCGCACCCCGCTCAACGCCATCCTCGGCTTCGCCGAGGTCATCATGGACGAGCGCTTCGGCCCGGTCGGCAACGCGCGCTACAAGGACTATCTCAAGGACATCCACGCCTCCGGCTCGCATGTGATGAGCCTCGTCAACGATCTCCTCGACCTCGAGAAGATCGAGTCCGGCAATCAGGAACTGACCTTCACCGCCGTCGACGTCAACAGGATCGTCGCCGAATGCGTGTCGCTGATCCAGCCGCAGGCCAATCGCGACAAGGTCATCACCCGCCTCGCCCTGTCGGCGCGCCTTCCCTCCATCCAGGCGGACGAACGCTCGGTGCGGCAGATCGTGCTGAACCTTCTCGCCAACGCCGTGCGTTACAACGAGCCGGGCGGCCAGGTGATCGTCTCGACGGCGCTCAGCGAGTCCGGCCACGCCATCTTGCGGGTGAAGGACACGGGAATCGGCATGAGCGAGAAGGATCTGCAAACCGCGCTCCAGCCTTTTCGCCAGGTCGATCCCGGACGCGGCGGCGGCGCGGGCCTCGGCCTGCCGCTGACCAAGGCGCTGACCGAAGCCAACCACGCGGGCTTCGCCATCCGCAGCCGCAAGGGCGAGGGCACGCTGGTCGAGATCACCTTTCCGCTCGCGCCCGCGGAAGCTTCGGTCGCGGGCAAGACCGGCTGATCGAAATTTCGCAGGAAAGCGCGTTCGAGCCGGAACCTGCAGCCGCGATCCGATTTAATCGAATTGGGGCTGGAGCGGAGCTGAAGGCCAGCAAGGGGAGGCGACAATGGAAGCGCAGATGCGGGAGCGCCTGCAGATGGCAGGGCTGACAGGCGAGGACATCGCCTGGTTCGATTCGTTCGGCTGCGCGGATTCGCGGGTGCCGCGGCCCGGCGCAGGCGAAATCGACGCCTACCGCCGCCGCGAGGCGGCGCTGAACGCCTCGGTCGCAGCTCTGACCTATGCGGAGCGTGGCGGATCGCCGGAGGGCAGGCTTGCGGCGGCCATCGGCGCGCAGGTCGCCGACGCCCAGGATAAGGACGAGGACGAATGAGCCGGCCCGCGTCTCACGATGCGGGCCGGCAAGATTGGCCGCGGATTCAGCTCAAAGATCAGGCGTAAAGCGTAGGCCGGCCCGCACTTCCTGCGAATCGACAGTCCGCCGGACGGATTGTCCCGTCGGAGTGGACGCCGAGATCGTGCCCAGATTGAGATAGCGGTAGCCGATGTCGAACTTGATATGCGGCGCGATATCGTAGCTGACGCCGGCCATCAGCGCCCAGGAAAAATTGTCGAGGCTCTGGGTTGGGCCATTGTTGCCGGGATAGCCGATGTGGATGATGACGCCTTCGGCCTTGGAATAATAGGAATTGAAGCCGGCGCCGCCGTAGTTGCCAAGTCCGTCGTTCCAGAACACCTCTTCGGCCGCGTCGGCGCGAATATGGGTGATGCCGACGCCGCCGCCGATATAGGGCGTGAGGCCGAACCAGGTGCCGAGGTCGCCATAGACGTTCAGCAGGCCGGTCCAGGATTGCAGCTTGGTGCTGTCGGTCTTGTAGCAGGCGTAGTTCGGATTCTGCAGGGTGGCGATTTGCGTCACGGGGTTGGTGACGTCGATGGGACAATTCACGCCGTAGCTGTTGACATTCGACGTATGGTTCTGTCGCCAGTCGAAGGTGGCGTCCGAACGAAACCATTTGTTGAACTGGTAGCCGGCGCCGAAGGTCGAGTTGATAATGCCGAAAGTCGAGTTGCTGTTGCCAAAGACCGAGTTGGCGGCGGGTGGAGATATCGCGTCGTTGACGTAGGTCGGGGGGTTGGCGACGGGCGCCTTCATCGTGCTGTAGCCCATGTCGCCACGCAGGTACCAGCCAGTTCCGAACTCCACCATCGGGCCGCTTTCGGGCTGGTAGATCGGCGCCATGCTCATGTCGGCGGCCCGCGCGGTGAGCGAGCTTCCCGCCAGCAGGGCGGCCAGGGCGCCGGCCGTCGCATGAATCGTCTTCCGCATCTCAATCCTCTCCGCCAGTCATCGCGCGTCGCCGCGCCAAGATTGAAATCATGATGAAGGAAGAGGGTTAATCTCGACTTAACCTTAACGACTTCGCTATAAAAAACATGAATGTCGCTGCGGAACTGTTTGAATGCGGGAATTTTGGCCTGTTAACGACTTGGAAAATGTTTGTTAACGACTTGGCAAGTTCTCTTAACGACCTGGCAAGTGTTCAGGCTTGGAATCGCATCCATTCAGACAAAGGAAAAGGCGGAAGCGCGATGCTTCCGCCTTTCGAGTGGGATAGAGGTTTCGTTGACGAGCGAACCCGGCAATAGCTCAATATTTGGCGCGGACGCCCGGGTCGTAATAGGCCTGCTGGGCCATCATCCAGCGCAGGCCGACGCGAATGTCGTTTGACGTCAGACGGAAGTGCTGCGTTTCGTAATGGCAGCCGTTGAGGTTGTTGCAGGAGATCACGCCGGTGTTGATCGTGCCCATGTCGACGTAGCGGTAGCCGACGTCAAGCAGAAGGTTCGGCATGATGTGGTAGGAGACGCCGGCCATTCCCGCAAAGGCGAAATTCATTCCCGAATGATTCGCGCCGTAACCGAAGCTCGTCAAGGTTCCGGAGCTGGCGGTGGGTATGGTGCCGGTGTCCTTAAGCCCGGTGACCTGGTAGATCGCCGTGCCGACGCCGGCGCCGACGTATGGAGTGAACCCATACCAGGTGCCCATGTCGAGATAGCCGTTGGCAAGGACGAGACCTGTTTTTAAAGTGGCGGCGTAGCTGTCGCCGCAGGAGATGCCCGAACCCGTGGTGCAGAGGGTGTTGTTGGTGCCGGTCGTGCCCCAGGCATAGCTGTTGTTCGAGGTATAATTTACGGCGCTGCGGTATTCGCCGGTCAGGTCGGCGCGCAGCCAGGAATTGATCTGGTAACCGAAGCCGAGGTCGAGGATTCCGGGATCGCCAATGGAAGAATTTCCTTCGGTCGCGCCGAGCGTTGCAAATGTGCTGCCGTCGCCGAATGTCGAGCGCAAGCCCGACATATTGGTGTTGGACAAGCCCGCGTCAGCGCGCATGTAAAAGCCGCTTTCCTCGATCACCGGGCCGCGCAGCGGCGCTTCAATCGGGGGCGGGGGCGGCAGGAGATCGGCGGCCTTGGCGGTCTGGATGGACGCCAAGGCGACAACGCTCGCAAAAGTGAGGGCTTTAAAGCTGCCCATGACAAAATTCCTTCTTCAGCTGGGCGCGCTGGCCCGAAAATCGCGTTCACAAATACGAGTTTTGCCAGTAAAGGTTTAAATAGGTCTTAACCCTAACGTTTAACCGAGATATTTAGACTTTGGAAAGATTTGGGGGACGCGCCGAAAGCTTTTCGAGGGGCGTCCGCGCCCGGCCCTCCGCGAGGGCCGCAGCGCGGAAATGCTTTACTAAAGCGCCCCGATCCGCTACGCCATGGCCGCAATTGCCCCGGCCCTGCGCAAAGCGGAGAGGCGTTGTGCGCCGCCGTGCTTTGCTTCTTGCGTCTTCGTTTTCTCGCGAGATTGCTGACCGGAGCCGCGCACCGGCTCGCGTCGGCAATCCGCCGGGGGTTTTGCGTTGACGCGAATCGGCCGATCCATCATCGGCGGCCGCAAGGAAAAAGCGAGAGAGCCTGGATATGGCGAATGTAGTGGTGGTCGGCGCCCAGTGGGGCGACGAAGGCAAGGGCAAGATCGTCGACTGGCTTTCGGTCGAGGCAGATGTCGTCGTGCGTTACCAGGGCGGCCACAATGCCGGCCACACGCTGGTCATCGACGGCGTCACCTACAAATTGTCGCTGCTGCCTTCCGGCATCGTCCGGCCCGGCAAGCTTTCCGTCATCGGCAACGGCGTCGTCGTCGACCCGCGCCACCTGATCAAGGAAATCGCCGGCCTGCGCGAAAAAGGCGTCGCCATTTCCCGCGACAACCTGCGTATTGCCGAGAACGCGCCGCTCATCCTTTCGTTGCACGGTGAACTCGACGCGCTGCGCGAAAACTCCGCGGCCGAAGGCGCGAAGATCGGCACGACCAAGCGCGGCATTGGGCCCGCTTACGAGGATAAGGTCGGCCGCCGCGCGATCCGCGTCATGGATCTAGCCGACCTATCCACGCTCGACGGCAAGATCGAGCGCCTGCTCACCCATCACAACGCGCTGCGCCGCGGCTTCGGCCTCGAGGAGATCAAGGCCGCGGCCATTCGCGCCGAGCTTGAAGAGGTCGCGCCGCAGGTGCTGCCCTATATGGACCGGACCTGGTCGCTGCTCGAGGATTTGCGCCGCGCGGGCAAGCGCATCCTGTTCGAGGGCGCGCAGGGCGCGCTACTCGACATCGACCATGGCACCTACCCCTATGTCACCTCTTCCAACACGGTGGCGTCGAACGCCGCGACGGGCGCCGGCCTCGGTCCCAAGGCGATCGGCTATGTGCTCGGAATCGCCAAGGCCTATACGACGCGCGTCGGAGAAGGCCCTTTCCCCACTGAATTGCATGATTCCATCGGACAGATGATCGGCGAGCGCGGCCGGGAGTTCGGCACGGTGACGGGCAGGGCGCGGCGCTGCGGCTGGTTTGACGCCGTGCTGGTGCGCCAGACGGTCAAGACCTCCGGCATCGACGGGATCGCCTTGACGAAACTCGACATTCTCGATGGATTCGACGAGATCAAGGTCTGCACCGCCTATCGGCTGGATGGCGAGACCCTCGATTATCTGCCGGCGAGCCAGGCGGCGCAGGCGCGGGTCCAGCCGGTCTTCGAGACCATGCCGGGCTGGCGGGAGCCGACCGGCGGCGCGCGGTCTTGGGCGCAATTGCCGGCGCAGGCGGTCAAATATGTCCGCCGGGTCGAGGAGTTGATCGAAGCGCCCGTCGCCTTGCTGTCCACAAGTCCGGAACGCGACGACACAATTTTGATGCACAATCCCTTCCGCGATTGACGCAGCCTGTTCCGACGCGGCAGAAATAATACCGGTTCGCGTGTAGAAATGTGCCAAAACGGGAGACTGCTGCTTCGAACCGATTCCATTGGATCGAGGCTCCAGGGGCGAAAGGCGAAATTCCGGCGAAGTGGATACCGTTCGCGTGAAAAAAATGCGCCGTAACAGGAATCTGGGGACGAAAGCGTAGAATGGCTGACTATTACCCGCTGCTGGCCAAGGCCGTTTCCGGCATGACGTCGTCGACGCCGGAATCGCGCCATGCGATCTATGAGCGCGCGCGCAAGGCGCTGCTCGGCCAGTTGAAGGCGATGCAGCCGCCGGCGCCGGACGCCGCCATCCAGCGCGAGGCGCAGGCGCTCGACGACGCCATCGCCCGACTCGAACGCGAATTCGACCAGTTTCCGCCGCCCGGCAAGATTCCAGCGGAACCGGCCGCCGAGACGCCGGGCGCGGCTGCCGACCCGGCGCCCTTCGCCTCGTCCGCCAATCAAAAACGGTCGGAAAGCGAGCGCGCGGAAAAAGAGCGGGCTGCAAAACAGCCGGCGCCGCAGGAACCCTCACCCCAGACGACAAAGCCTCCGGCCGCCGCGCATCGGCCGCCTTCCGGACTTTCCGACGACCAAGGCGAAGAGGAGCAATCCTTCCTGCAATCCTTCGGCGCGCCGCGCGACTCGCTGCGCCCCGCGGCGCCCAAGCCGGAACGTCGGGAAGCCGGCGGTCTGCAGCGCTTGGGCATCATTCTCGGCGTGCTTGCGCTGGTCGTGGCCATGGTCGGCTTCGCCGCCTGGAAGCTGCGTGACCGGCCGGAGGATTTGGCGCGGCTGGCGCCAGCGCCCGAGGTGGTCGATCAGCAATCCGGCGGCAAGATCGGCGAGCGCGTCGGCGCCGGCGCCAACTCCGGCAATTCGCGCGCCGCGCCTGCCGACCCAACCGCGCCGATCGCCTATCGCGCCGCCATCCTGCTGCAGGCGCCGGCCGAGCCGGGGGGCGTCAAAACCTATATTGGAACGGTGGTCTGGCGCCGCGATTCGGCCAATCGCGGGCCCAACCAGCAATTGGCGAGCGCCGTGCGGGCCGACCTCGACATCCCCGACGCGCGCTTCAAGATTTCGATGACAATGGAGAAGAATTACGAGGCGGCGCTGTCTGTCAGCCACACCTTCACCATTCGTTTCGAACCGGGAGCCGATTCGCCGATCGGCGACGTCAAGGCGATCAACATGCCGGAGATGCGCCGCGACGACGCGCCCAAGGGCACGCCACTGCAGGGACTGCCTGTGGATATCGCGCCGAATGTCTTTCTCGTCGGGCTGGCGGCGGCGTCGGAAACCCAAAACATCGATCTGCTGCGCGGCGTCAACTGGTTCGACATTCCGATGAGTCTTGGCGGCGGCCGCATCGCCAAGGTCACTTTCGAGAAAGGCGCCGGCGGCGACAGGATCATCTCCGACGTCCTGGCCGAATGGAAGGCGCAATAAAGGGTGGTCCGTGTAATGCGGAAAGCGCCATGGATCTGAAAGCGAACTGGCCGACGATCAAAAGGACTTTCGACGCAGCGATCGGCTCAAGCCGGCACTGCGCCATAGCCAGCGTCGCGCCCGACGGCTCTCCCAGCGTTACGCCGATCGGCTTCATCTTTTTGCGCGACGATCGAGCCGCCTATTATTTCGAGGAACATGCGCGGCAATTGCCGGCGAATCTCGAACACAATCCGGCGGTCGCCCTGCTGCTCGTCAACAGCGGCGCGGTCTTCTGGGCGTCTTTCCTGCTGAGGGGACGTTTCAGCGCGCCGCCGGGCATCCGGCTTAAGGGCGTCGCGGGCGCGCGTCGTCCGGCGACGGATGCTGAACGGAAGGCTTTGGCGGCGCGCATTCGGCCGTTCCGGCGGTTCAAAGGCAGTGACTTGATCTGGAGCCGGCTTGAACATGTCCGTGACATCCGGATCGAACGGTGCGAACCCGTAACTTATCCGAATGTAACCGAGGGCCTTTGGCGGTAGGCGCCGCCAAAGGGCTTTCGACTCATCAAGCCCGCGCCTGGGCCGGGGCGGCGAGGGGCAGCCGGCTTGGCGGCGCCTCGATGCGAGCGACCTGTTCGCGCACCGCCTGCTGCACCTTCTCGAAGGCGCGAACTTCGATCTGGCGCACACGCTCTCTCGATATGCCGAATTCGGAGGACAGATCCTCCAGGGTGATCGGATCGTCGGACAGGCGGCGGGCTTCGAAAATCCGGCGCTCACGCTCGTTGAGCACGCCCAGCGCCTGCGACAGCGCGGAGCGGCGGTTGTCGGTTTCCTCGGAATCGGCGAGCAGGCTTTCCTGGCTCGTCGAATCATCGACCAGCCAATCCATCCATTCGCCTTCGCCTTCCTCGCGCAGAGGGGCGTTGAGCGAGGCGTCGCCACCGAGGCGGCGATTCATCTCGATCACTTCTTGGTGAGAAACACCGAGTTTCGTCGCGATTCTGGCGACATGATCGGGCTTGAGGTCACCGTCCTCCAGCGCCGAAATCTGGCTCTTGGCCCTGCGCAGATTGAAGAACAGCTTCTTCTGGTTCGCGGTGGTGCCCATTTTCACGAGGCTCCAGGACCGAAGGATGTATTCTTGAATCGAGGCGCGAATCCACCACATGGCATAGGTAGCCAGGCGGAAGCCCTTCTCCGGTTCGAACCGCTTAACCGCCTGCATGAGGCCAATGTTGCCCTCGGAAATCACTTCGCCGACCGGCAGGCCATAGCCGCGATAGCCCATGGCGATTTTCGCGACGAGCCGGAGATGAGAGGTGACGAGACGATGCGCCGACGCGCTGTCGGAATGTTCGCGCCAGCTTTTGGCCAGCATGTATTCCTCCTGCGGTTGCAACATCGGGAACCGCCGAATTTGATCGAGATAACGCGACAGTCCACTGTCGCCAGCAAGAATGGGAAGCGCCGCAGCCATCAGACCCTCCTAAACCCGGACACCCATCATCGGCGCATCCGTCACGACCGCTTTGAGCCGGCCGTCGAACAGAACATATAGGGACCACAAACCGTGGCGGAAAGAGGGCAAACCGCTTTCCGGCCGATTACAAATTGGTAACCCGCTGGGTCGTTTCCCGTTCCCGGCGGCGAGGCGAGCGCTTTTTGTATCTGGCTTTTCCTCCCGGAAATAGGCTAACAAGCGGTCAAACGCCAAAAAGCCGAGCGCATCCATGCAAAAGTCCCTTTTCGCAAATGTCGAAGAAATGCCACGCGATCCCATCCTGGGCCTGACTGAAGGTTTTGTCGCCGACGTCAACCCGGGAAAGGTCAATCTGGGCGTCGGAGTCTACCAGGACGAGACCGGCAAGGTTCCATTGCTGGCTTGCGTGAAGCAGGCGGAAGAGGCGCTCGTCGCCAAGGCCGCGCCGCACGCCTATATTCCGATCGATGGACTCGCCGGCTTCAATTCCGCCGTGGCGAAAATGGTCTTCGCCGAGTCCGTGGATTTGACGAAAGTCGCCACCGTGCAGGCGCTTGGAGGCACGGGCGCGCTGAAACTCGGCGCGGAACTGCTGAAAGTCGTCTCTCCCCAAGCCAAGGTCTGGATCAGCGATCCGAGCTGGGAGAACCACCGCGCGCTCTTCGCCGCCGCCGGCGTCACGGTCGAAACCTATCCCTATTACGGCGCGGACGGCGAGCTGGATTTCGCCGGCATGATCGCGGCTCTGGAGAGGATCCCAGCCGGCGACATCCTGCTGCTGCACGCCTGCTGCCATAATCCGACGGGACTCGACCTGTCGCAAGACCAGTGGCGGGAGGTCGCCGGCATTGTTCGCAAGCGGGGGATCACGCCCTTCCTCGACACGGCTTACATGGGCTTTGCCGAGGGGCTGGAGGCCGACGCCTTCTCCGTCCGGCTGTTCGCCTCCGACGGCGGCCCGCTGTTCGTGTCCTTCTCCTTCTCGAAGTCGTTGTCGCTTTACGGTGAGCGCGTCGGCGCCCTGAGCGTGGTGACGGCGAGCGCGGCGGAGCGCCTTCGCGTGCTCAGCCAGATCAAGCGCGTCGCCCGCATCACCTATTCCTCGCCGGCGAGCCACGGCGCGGCGGTCGCCGCGCTGGTGCTCGCCGATCCCGTGCTGCGCAAGCAATGGGAGGATGAGCTTGGCGGCATGCGCTCGCGCATCAAGGCGATGCGTTCGCTGCTGGCGCAAAAGCTGTCCGCGCTCCTGCCCGGCCGCGACTTTTCCTACATCGTCAGGCAGAATGGCATGTTCTCCTATTCGCG
>Ga0182030_10007967_pt1 | contig 22019 bp, 18 predicted proteins | sample 812S3MmetaG_FD_121299 | JGI IMG/M metagenome (GOLD analysis project Ga0182030, IMG submission 121299) | Permafrost microbial communities from Stordalen Mire, Sweden - 812S3M metaG (Illumina Assembly) | ecosystem: Environmental > Terrestrial > Soil > Wetlands > Permafrost | place: Sweden... | reverse complement strand
GGGGGTTGAGCTTCCGGCAACAGCGGGCGTTTCTCCCGGAGAGCAGGCCGCACAGGCCATCACCATGAGCAACGCCGCAATGAAATACCTTCTGCTAAACAACTGCATCATGGTGCATTATACGCTGTGGATGGGAAAACTCAAACGGGGCAAGTCCCGGGAAGCATCCCAAATCACTCCTCGCGCGGGAGTTGGTGTGGAGGAACAGGGGATGCGGAACGGATCAGGGCCGGTGCGTGGCCGGGGGGCCTGAGTTGGCGGATGGATGGGTGCAAAGCCAAATCTCTGGCCTCAGGCTCCGAATAGCCGAGTTCCAGCGCCACGACATACCGGAGGTATCCCGACATGGTCATGCCCAAAGTCACGGCGCGCTGGCGCGCGTGAAGGAGGAGTTCTTTCGGAGCGCTGAACGCTTCGACTGCTTGACTGTCTGATCTCTGTCTGCCCACAAGCGTAATTTTCCATGCCACGGGATAAAAAACAACTAAAAAGGAAGAAAAAGGCAGAAAGCTTAAAAAAACGCTTGACCGGGGAGTATTACGGCGTATAACGGCTGGCGCACAGTTTGAGAATTCAACTGAAACCGCAGCCATTAGAATGCTGCCCAGCCTCGATGACGAGGCTTCCAGCGTTCCGGGCAAGGGGAGGTTGTATTCTCAAAGTCTGTTTTGGGGGCAGTTCACAGGGAATTTGCCGCGGAGCGGTGCCTGCGTCAGGCGTGCATTGGGGCCGCCCTCTGGCATGGGTAATAGTAGTGCTGATTATGATCATTTTTAATTTGCGAATGATGGTTTTTGGGGCTAAATTATAGACCGTAAGCCGGAGAGGACGCGCAGTTATTAGAACAGTTGAGAAAAATAATGAAAAGCAATCCACGCATCTCCCCTGCCGAGTGGCAGATTATGAAAGTCATCTGGGCCACGTCGCCTATTCCGGCTCGCGAGGTCATTGCCAGGCTATCCGCCGTGAGGGAATGGCATCCGAAGACCATACGCACGCTGCTGGCGCGCCTGGTTAAGAAACGCGCAATCAAATTTCAAAGGCAAGGCCGCGCCTACCTTTACCGTCCATTGGCCAAAGAGGCCGAATGTGTGCGGGCCGAAAGTCAGGTGTTTCTGGATCGTGTGTTTGACGGCGGGCTGGCGCGGATGTTCGCGCATTATCTGGAAAGCCGAAGCCTGTCGGACTCCGAAAGGCGCGAACTGAAGGCCCTGCTGAACGGGAAATAATAAATAGGGCGCCGGGCGAAAAATTTTCTTTTCATCCTGCAGTTTAAGTGTTACCCATGCAGCGCATTAAACACTTTAAACGCAGATGATCAAAAAAAGTCCAATCCACGTGGCAGTCACCGGCGCGGCCGGGGCCATCGGCTATTCCATTCTATTCCGGCTCGCAGCAGGGGAAGTATTTGGCCGGGAGCAACCGCTGGTGCTGCACCTGATTGATATTGAGGCGGCGTTGCCGGTCATGGACGGAGTGATCCTTGAATTGGAGGATTGCGATTCACCCGTGCTCCAAAAGGTGACAGCGACGGCCGATCCGGCGGAAGGATTCCGGGGCGCCAACTGGGCGCTGCTGATCGGCAGCGTGCCGCGCAAACAGGGGATGGAAAGGAAGGATTTGCTGGCCATCAACGGAAAGATATTTACCGGGCAGGGCCGTGCCTTGCAGGAGAACGCGGCCAAGGATGTGCGCATCCTGGTGGTGGGCAATCCCTGCAACACCAACTGCCTGATCGGCATGAACAGCGCGCCGGAAATCCCGCGCGAGCGCTGGATGGCGATGACGCGGCTGGATGAAAACCGCGCGAAGGCGCAACTGGCAATCAAATCGGGCGCGGGCGTCGGCGCGGTATCCAACCTGGCCGTCTGGGGCAATCACAGCCCGACGATGTTCCCGGATTTTTATCACGCGAAGATTTACGGGGAGATGGTGACGGATGTGATCCGGGATGAGAATTGGCTGCGGACGATTTTTGTGAACACGGTGGCGCAACGCGGGACGGCGGTGTTGAACGCGCGCAAATTCAGCAGCGCGGCCAGCGGGGCCAACGCCGCCATTGACACCATCAAGTCCGTTATCACTCCCACGCCGGCCTGGGACTGGCACAGCGCCTGTGTTTGTTCGGACGGCAGCTACGGGATTGAAAAGGGGCTGATCTGTTCCTTCCCCGTTCGCAGCGACGGCGACTCGCTGCAAATAGTGCCGGGGCTGGACCTCAATGATTACAGCCGCGCCCGGATCATGGCCAGCGTGGAGGAATTGAAGGCGGAGAAAACCGCGGCCACGGAACTGGGACTTTTGTAGCGGCGGTCCGGGACGTTGTCAGCCATAAGCCGCGCAAATCAGGGCAAACAGGCGGCGAAGAAATAAGGTTTTCTACTTGGATTCCTGGGGAGGATGTGTTTCACTCTTTCTGTAAACAGAAAGCCAATGTCCGAAGGAAAGACACATCATGCGCGCAATAATTCCAGTTACCGGCGGTTCCGGCCATTTCTTTGTGCAACCCACGCCTGTCCTGCTTGCTGCGCTAATGCTGCTGGCGGCGGCGGTCTCCAGCGGCCATGCGCAGAATGCGGCGCAATTGATTTCCACCCGCGCCCCGGCGCTCACGTTGCCCGCCGGCGGCAATGGCGACTCGGTGGACCCGCAAATCAGCCCGGATGGACGATTTGTGCTGTTCAACAGCACGGCGGGGAACTTGACACCCAACACCGGAGGCCAGTTGTGCTTGCAAGTCTTCCTGCGCGACCGCGCCAGCAATACGACCGCACTGGTGAGCGTCAATCTCAATGGCTTCGGCGGGAATGGAAATTCGACCTATGGCGGAATGACGCCGGACGGGCGGTACGTGGTGTTCACGAGCGATGCCAGCGATCTGGTGGCCGGGGACACCATTGGATACAGCGACGTCTTTGTGCGGGACATGCTGGCAGGGACGACGGTGCTGGCCAGCCAGTCCACCGGCGGCGTGAAGGGGAATGGAGTTTCCAGCCAGCCGGTCATCACGCCGGACGGACGATACGTGGCCTTCATCAGTCTGGCCAGTAATCTGGGGGGTGGAAGTAAAAATAGTCCTGACATTTTCCTGCGCGATCTGGTGGGGCAGACCACGGTGGCGATGAGCAGTGTGGCAGCTTCTTCCGAGTCAGGCGCGACCGTTTCCAGTCTTTCGATCACGACGAACGGCAGATATGCGGCATTTGTCAGCGCGGCGACGAATTTGGTTTCCGGTGTGACGCAAGCCGGCGGCGAAGTGTATGTGCGGGACTTTGTCGGCGGCGGGATTCTCTGGGCAAGCTCCAATGCGACGACCCTGGCCCAAGGGATTTTGGGAGGCAGCGCCATCGTCTCCTCGCAGCACCCCGTCATCAGCGACGACGGGACCTGGGTGGCCTTCAAGACGGGATCAAACTATGTTTCGGGCGGGCCGGCTGTGATCTTTCAATTTAACACCGTCACGGCGGCGCTCACGACGGTTTATACGAACGGGATATACGCGCTGCCTTACAGCGACGATTTTTACGGGCCGGAGATGACGCCGGACGGACGATTCATCGTGTTCACGTCGCAAGAACAGGGGACCAATATCTTTGGCAGCATCCGGCTTTGGGATTCTCAAACCGGCACCAATGCGCTGGTCAGCACGAATCTCAGCGGAGCTTATTCGGCCAACACACTGGCGCAGGCGGCGTCGCTCACACCGGATGGACGGTATGTGGTGTTTCTGAGCAGCGCCGTGGATTTGACGGGAAATACGGTTGGCAACGGCATGCACATTTTCCGGCGCGACATGCAGGGAGGCAGCATCACCCTGCTGGATGTGGACACCAATGCGGTTGGCTCGACCGATTTCACGGGGACGTTCCCAAGTGTCAGCACCAACGGACAGTTCACCGCTTTTTCCGGGCCGGATGGCGGACTGGTCCCATTGGATAGTAACGGTGCGAATGATGTGTTCGTGCGGGATGCGACCGGCGGCACGACGGCATTGATTTCTCAAAGAAACCCGTCCGTGCCGACACGCTCCGGCGACCGGTACAGTTCGGAAGGGCCGCTTTCGATCAGCGCGGATGGCCGCTGGGTGGCCTTTGCCAGCTACGCGAATGATCTGGTTCCCAACGACACAAACAACGCGCGGGATGTTTTTGTGTGCGACCGGTGGAGCGGCAGCAACATTTTGGTGAGCGTGGGGCAAAACGGAGGCTCCGCGCTGGGAGGCGACTCGATGACGCCGGTGATCAGCACCAACGGGCGATATGTGGTCTTTGTCAGCGCCGCGACCAACCTGACGGCGGGCAACGTGATTACCAATCCAGGCACTTACAATATTTACCGCCGGGACCTTTGGGCGCAGACGACGATGCTGGTGAGCGTGAGCACCAACGGGGTGCGGTCGGGGGACAGCGACTCGACCGCCCCGGTGATCAGCCAGGATGGGCGGTATGTGGCCTTTCTGAGCACGGCGCTTAATCTGGCGCGCGGGTTGACGGGAACCAACACGTTCTGGTACGATCTCAACGGAGGAGTGCCCGTGGTGCTTCCGGGAGCAGCATTCGCGTCGTTTTCTTCGTCCATGAGCGCGGACGGGCGTTACGTTTCCTATCCCAGCGCATCGCAATCAATAAAGGTCTGGGACACGCAGCAGGCTAAGAATATCTACACCAACTCCGTCTATTCCGCGGTGATCAGTCCGGACGGATCGCGTTTGCTCTACGTGAACGCCTCCACTGGCGCGATCAATGTTCAGGACTTGGTCCACGGAACCAATATGCTCACCATATCAGGCACTCCCAGGCTCCTGACTCCGGGAGTCTGGAGCGGTGACGGGCGTTTTGTCGCGGTGGTTGCTTATTCGAACCTTCCGGCATCGGGCCTCATGACCAATAGCCTTTATCTGGCCGACCTCCTTGCCGGGACGAAGATTTTCATCAGCGGAAACTCGAGTTTGCAGGGAGGCGCTCTCTCCGCATCCCATTGGCAGGTGGTGAGTTGGGATGGTCGGTATGTGGTCTTTCGCAGCTTCGCCACCAATCTGGTCGCCGGACACACCAACGCGCCCGACCTGTATCTCTACGACCGCGTCAACGGCACAAACAGCCTTTTGACTCTGGAGTCACCGGCATCGGATTGGATGCAGTGGCCCTCGAAACCGGTGATCAGCGTGGATGTCAGTTCGGCGGTGTTCCAAAGCTTCGGTTCCGGCCTTGGCTTCGGCCATGTCAGCCGGTTGCAGGACGTGTACGCCGCGCTGCTGCCGCCCGCGGCCAACGCCGACAGCGACGGCGACGGCATCCCGGATTGGTGGATGATCCAGTATTTTGGGCATATCGCCGGCCAACCCGGCGACCAGTCCCTCGCGCAGGACGATCCGAACGGCACGGGCATGACGACGATTCAGGATTACGTTGCGGGAACGAATCCGACCGATCCCACATCGTTCTTCCAGGTTTTGGTTGCGCCGCCAGCCTCAGCCGGCGGAAACGTGACGCTGGTTTGGACCGCAGTGGGGGGACGGAGCTATTCTGTACAATATAAGAATAGTCTGAATGATCCCGCCTGGCAGATCTTGAGCGGCACTCCAACAATCAACGGGAACCAGGGCCAATTTGCCGTGCCGGCCGACCAGTCGAGCCGCTATTACAGGATTGTGGTGCAATGAGGAAGCAGGGGCCAGGAACTCACCGCTTACCAATAGAAGAAAGGAACCTCATTGAAGATTCCTGCCCTGGGCACCATGTTGGTGAAATTTCGCCACTCCACATGGCCGTCGAGCATGCCGACATTCCCGCCAAGTGGGATCGCGCCGTTCAAATGAGCGCTGATGCCAGGTCCGGGGACAAAGGGGCCACCGTTGGGGATGTACACCCAATCGTAGGTGAGCATCGCGGCATAGTCGGTCGTAGGGAAGTAAAACGACGGCGTCAGGGTCGCATCAGCCACAAGGACGCGCGAGGCCGCCGGTGCAACCTGAACATATCCGCCGGCGCTGTCAGCAACCCGCCGCATGTGCAAAGTAGTATTGATATTCGTGGAAAAGTCCCATCCGGTCATGTCCTCCGACATACTGCCGGTGCCTGGGACAGTGGTGGCATAACCGAGAATCCTAAACCCTGCTGCCGCATAAATATTCCACCAAATCCAATTGTCCTGCTCCGTAAATCGCACCGAAGTACCCGGACAATAAAGGGAAGTCCATTTCATGCCGGTATTTGTAAGCCAGGCTGTGTAATACAATGGGGCGTCGCATGCCCAATTGGCGCCGCTAATGGTGGGAAGGTTGTCCTGGTATTCCCCGCCATAGATTTGCAGCGCCATGTCGTACTGCTCCAAATTGGCAGCGCACTGGGCGATGGCGGTTTTGCCGGTTACATGGCCCAGCGCGGGCAGGACGATGAATGCCAGCAGCACCGAGCTTGCCAGCAGAGCCAGCAGATCCACTCGCGTGAAGGCCCGGTTGCCGGGATGGGGACGCTCAGGTTTTTCGTTCATTGGCACGCCTTTCCACGTTTCGGGCTTGTTGTGCTTCCATATATTCTACTGCACCCGCCTGTGCAAGCGAATTCCGCCCCTTTTTGCAATGCGTGGCCTTGGTAGTCGGGTCCGGGTGCCTGCCGCCTACCAAAAGAAGTATGGATCCAAATTGCCGCCAGACCTGGGCAGCATATTGGTGAAATCCCGCCACTCGACATGGCCGTCGAGCATGCCGACATTCCCGCCAAGAGGGAGCAAACCGTTCAAATGGGCGCTGATGCCGGGCTTTAGGGGATAAAAGCTGATGTTCACCCAATCGCAGGTGAGCATCGCGGCATTCAGGGCGGGGCCTGCCGGTGGAGGGACGCCATTCCCATACGTCAGGGTCGAATCCGCCACAAGCACGCGCGAGGCTGGTATAACCGGATAATTCGTGCCCGAGAGGTTCACCCGCTGCATGTTCAAAGTAGTATTGATATTCGTGGAAAACGAATAGGTTCCCACAGTGCTCTCCATAGTGCCGATGTATGGAAGCGTGCTGGCATAACCAAGGAGCCTCCTCCAGGGAGCATAATAAATCCACAATGTCAAATTGTCCTGCTCGGTAAATCGCGCCGATGTTCCCGGACAATAGAGGGAGGTCCATTTCACGCCGATATTTGTAAGCCAGTCAGTAAGATACAATGGAGCATCCCAAGGCCAAGCGCCGGGGTTAGCCTGGCCATTATTGGGGAGGTTGTCCTGGTTTTCGCCGCCATAGATTTGCAGCGCCATGTCGTACTGCTCCAAATTGGCGGCGCATTGGGCAATGGCGGTTTTGCCGGTGACACGGCCCAGCGCGGGCAGGACGATGAACAGCAGCAGAGCCGAGCTTGCCATCAGGGCCAGCAGATCCACCCGCGTGAACGCCCGGTTGCCGGGATGGGGTGGATCAGGTTTTTCGTTCATTGGCGCGCCTTTCAAGGATTCGAGCTTGTTGTGGATCCATATATTCTACTGCACCCGCCTGTGCAAGTGAATTCCGCCTCTTTTTGCATTGCGCCCGTCATGGGACAAGTCTGGGAACCTGCCGCTTACCAATAGAAGAAAGCCTCCCCGTTGACGCCTCCCGCCCTGGGCAGCATGTTGGTGAAATCCCGCCACTCGACATGGCCGTCGAGCATGCCGACATTCCCGCCGAGAGGGATCAATCCGTTCAAATGGGCGCTGATGCCGGGTTTAAGGTTAAAAGTGATGAAGTTGTCCACCCAATCGTAGGTGAGCTTCGCGGCATTCAGGGCGGGGCCTGCCGGCGGAGGAACGCCATTTCCATACGTCAGGGTCGCATCGGCCACGAGGACGCGCGAGGCCGGTATGACCGGGAGATTTGTGCCCGAAAGGTTCACGCGTTGCATGTTCAAAGTACTATTGATATTCGTGGAAAACGAATAGGTTCCCACCGTCTGATCCATACTGCCGATGGATGGGAGCGTGCTGGCATAACCGAGGACCCTGTGGCCGGCTGGCACATAAATATTCCACCAAAGCCAATTGTCCTGCTCCGTAAATCGCCCCGAAGTTCCTGGACAATAAAAGGAGGTCCATTTCACGCCGGTATTTGTAAGCCAGGCTGTATAGCCCAGTGGGACGTCCCAAGCCCAAGCTCCGGGGACGGGAAAACCAATACTGGGAAGGTTGTCCTGGTTTTCGCCGCCATAGATTTGCAGCGCCATGTCGTATTGCTCCAAATTGGCGGCGCACTGGGCAACGGCGGTTTTGCCGGTGACACGGCCCAGCGCGGGCAGGACGATGAACAACAGCAGAGCCGAGCTTGCCATCAGGGCCAGCAGATCCACCCGCGTAAACGCCCGGTTGCCGGGATGGGGTGGATCAGGTTTTTCGTTCATTGGCGCGCCTTTCAAAGATTCGAGCTTGTTGTGGATCCATATATTCTACTGCACCCGCCTGTGCAAGTGAATTCCGCCCCTTTTTGCACTGCGCCAGTCATGGGAGGCGGGATGGTCGGTTCCCGCCCGGCCGCAACGGCGATGCAACATTGGCGCCAGCCACTGCCTGCCCCGCCCAAAACCCGCTTGGATGGGAATTGGGCTCAGGACTAATTTCTTCACGGGGAAAAATGTTGTAAGTCGTTGGTAATCAACAGGTGTAATGGATGTGCCGCCGGTTTCCCCCTGAAGCGGCGGTCTATGACCGTCGCAAAGTAACCGGTGGCAAGTCCACCACCGCCCGTGCCGCGCCCGTGTAACGGGATGTAACGGATATGTAACGGGTCGAAAAACGCCGTTTCTCATAGGTAATGTAACGGTGTAACGGGTGTGCCGCCGGTTTCCCCCCGGCGCAACGCCGGCAGCAGCCGTTGGCATCTCCACCACCGCCTCGTGCCGCACCCGTGTAACGGTATGTAACGGGTGTGTAACGGGTCGAAGAGCGTCGCTTCTCATAGGTAATGTAACGGTGTAACGGGTGTGCCACCGGTTTCCCCCCGGCGCACGGCTGGTCGCTGTAGTCCCGGGGTCCGTAGTCCCGTGGTCTCTTGGTGCCGCCGGCCTCCCTGGTGAAGATTCTTCTCCTGCGCCCATGGCAATTGGGTGGCGCAATTCGGGCTTGCGCTCCGGGCGGGAGGTGGTGTTTGTTGGATGGCGACATGAATTACAAGATATCCAATCGCGCAGCTTCCCTCACGCCTTCGATCACGCTGGCCGTGGATGCGAAGGCCAAACAAATGAAGGCGGAAGGAGTGGATGTCGTGGGCTTCGGCGCCGGCGAACCGGATTTTGCCACGCCGCGCCATATCGTGGATGCGGCGATCAAGGCGCTGAACGACGGTTTCACCAAATACACGCCGAGCAGCGGGATCCCGGAGTTGCGGCAGGCGGCGGCGGACAAGTTCAAGCGGGACAACGGACTGACTTACAAGCCGTCGCAGATTATTATTTCGTGCGGCGGAAAGCATTCGTGCTGCAATACGATCCTGGCGTTGTGCAATCCCGGGGACGAGGTGATTATACCCGCGCCGTATTGGCTGAGTTATCCGGAGATGGTGCGTCTGGCGGAGGGGACGCCGGTGATCCTGCCGACGAGCGACGCGACGGAATTCAAGATCACGCCGTTGCAACTGCGCCGTGCGATCACGCCGCGGACGCGGCTGTTCATCCTGAATTCGCCGAGCAACCCAACCGGTTCGCTTTATACGCGGGAGGAAATCAAGGCGCTGGGGGATGTGTGCGTGGAGAACGGCGTGCTGATCATGAGCGACGAGATTTACGAGAAGCTGGTTTATGACGGGGCGGAGCATGTGAGCGTGGCGGGTTTTTCGCAGGAGCATTATGAGCATACGATAATCGTTCACGGGCTGGCGAAGGCGTATTCGATGACGGGGTGGAGGATCGGGATCACGGCGGCGCCGGAACCGATTGCCAAGGCGATTGACGCGATCCAGAGCCACAGCACGAGCAACCCGACGTCGTTCGCACAGAAGGGGGCGGTGGCGGCGTTGAACGGGCCGCAGGATCATTTGCCGGTGTGGCTGGCGGAGTTCGCGCGGCGGCGGGAGTTCGCGTGGAAGAAGCTAAACAGCATCCCCCGCGTTGCGTGCGTGAATGCCAAGGGCGCCTTCTACTTGTTCCCGAACATATCGGGGCTGGGGCTGAAGTCCATGGATTTCTGCGCGCAACTCTTGGAGCGGGAAAAGGTGGCGGTGGTGCCGGGCATTGCTTTTGGCGCGGATGATTATGTGCGGATCAGCTACGCGACGAGCATGGAGAATCTGGAGAAGGGGCTGGCGCGAATTGAGAATTTTGCAAAGACGCTCGTTTAGTCCGATGCCACGCAGTATTCGATCTCGGCGCTGGTGAAAGGGACGCCGTCGAGGGTCAAGGGGAGATTTTTGAGTTGGTGTTCCTCGATGAAGAGCAGGTCGTTGAGCAGGCGCAATTTACCGCGCAGACGGATGCCGCCGCGCAGCCAAACTTCCACTTCGCGCCCAATCGGCAAGTTCAATTTTTGCGCGGCCTCATCCGCCGCCATTTTCCGGACGACGACCCAATTGGCGTATCCGGCGTCCGTTCCGCCGACTTGGAAACTGAATTCGCTTTGCAGTTGCATACGGCCTGTGCTTCGCGCCCACAGTGCCAAACCACTCTGGTTAAGATCAAGCAGTTCCGTCACCCCACCCGCACCGGCACCGGCGAAGCGGCGGCCATGTGCGGGCGTTCCTTCTGCTTCGCAAACTTGATGAAGCCGCGTGCGCGTGATACCATTAGGGCAATATGCGATTCACATCATTGGCACTGATTTTGGCTGCGGCAGCCTTCCTTTGCACTACCCCGGGCTGCAGGCAGGACAGTCCGGCTTCGCCGCCGCTGGCGCTGGCGGAACCGGTGAAGTCGGTTTTGAACCAATACTTGACGATCCAGGCGGGGCTTGCCGGGGACTCGATTCAGGGGTTGGACGAGCAGGCCAAAGCCATCGCCACTGCGGTCAGGGGAGACGCGGCGAAGACGTTTTCACCCGACGTGGCGGCGCAGGCGGAGGCGCTCGCGCAAGCCAAGGATTTGAAAGCCGCCCGCGCGGCGTTCAAGCCGTTGAGCGCGTCGCTGGTCAAATATATGTCGGACAACAAGGCCGGCAAGGGCACCTATCACGAGGTGTATTGCCCGATGGCCGAGGCGAGTTGGCTGCAAACGGGGAAGGACATCCGAAATCCCTACTATGGGAAAGAGATGCTGGACTGCGGGGAGATGAAGAACTGACTTCTTCCGGGAACTCGAGTCACGACTCGACAGAGTCTCGCCCTGCCATTTTTAGGGGTCATTAGGGCTTGGCGGGCTCGGTGACGGGTTCGATGCGGATGTTGTCAAACCAATAGACACCGGCAGGATAAAAGGCGTAGAGCATGACTTTCATTTCGGTGACTTCGGGGCGCGACTTGGTGGGATGGAAGACTTGGGTGCAGGAGGTCCAGACGCCGGTTTTGCCTTTGCAGGTGACGTAGGTTTCCCAGCGTTTTTGCTTTTTGCCGTCGAACATTCCCCAGCCGCGCACCCAGACTTTGGCCCCGCCGTCGGGTCCCTGGAAATCGAAGGTGATTCGATAGGCCTGGCCGGACTTGACGGGGATGGAGTCGGAGTAAAGGGAGAGGCCATAAGTTTCGGCAATCGCGTTTTTCTCCGGCTTGGGGATGTTCCATATATTTGTCAGGCCGGTCTTGATCCATTGGGCTTGCATGGCCTGCTCGGAGATGCGGGTGTCCATGCGGATGGCTTTTCCGCGGGCGGCGTCGGGGGCCTGGGTCCATTGGACGCCCAGGCCGTCCACGCGGTCCCAGCCGGCGGGTCTGGATTTATCCAGCGGGTCGGCCTGCTCGAAATCGCCGTGGGGGAGGACGGAATTGGGTTGGGCGGGGCAGCGCACGGATGTCAATACTAAAATAATGGCGGCGCAGAGGGAGGGCACATTTTGGCGCAACCACCATTGGATCGAACGAACCCCTCTCCCTGGCCCTCTCCCCGCTTCGCGGGGCGAGGGAACCGGCAAATGGCGCCGTTGTGATTGCATGATGCATCCGTAGCGGGAGACGGTTTTCATTGGGTTCTTCCTTCGGCGAGGGCGCGGTAGTATTCGGCAACCATTTCCTCGTAGCCTTTGGGGACGCCGTCCTGGATGCCGGCACGCATCTGGTCGCGCACCGAGGGCGGGAGCGGGTCGTGCTCGCGGCGGACGGCGATCTGGGATGTTAGGGTGTCGCGGGCGGCGTTGAGGCCGCTGACGGCCTGGCTGAAAGCGCGGCGGACGCCGAGGCCGTCTTGCTTGCGCGCGGCCTGTTCGAGGCGGGTCATGGCGTTGACAGAGGTTTCCAATTCGCCGCCGGACAATTGGTAGCGGCGCAATTGAATGGCCAGCGCTTCGGCCTGCTGGCGGATTTTGGCCTGCTGATCGGCCAGACGCGGCATTTGCTCGTTGGAAGACGGCGGGGCGGGGCCGCGCAATCCCTCGGCGCCAAAGCCGGAAAGCTTGCCGCCACCAGTCGCGCCGCCGGGATCGTTCTTGGCGGAGTCCTTGACGCTGCCCTGCTCGAACGGTTCGGGGTCCAAACGGGTTGGCGTTTCCTGGCCGCCCTTGCCTTCGGCGGTGTCGGAAACCATTTGACCGTGGCTGCGGCCGTTGCGCCCTTCGCCGGAACGGCCGCCGACTTCATTCTGGTTTGGGAGGAGATTGCCGGTGACGCCTTTGGCGCTCATGTCGGAAATCGGGCCGTCGCCGTCGCCCCAGCCTGCGCCTTTGTCAAGAGAATCGAGCCAGGAACTGGTGACATCCTGGACGTCGGGTGTCATTTGCCCCTCCTTGTCAATCAAATCGCCGACAATGTCCTCGAGTTCCTTGGGCAGTTCGGGAATGGCGATGTCGGCCGGGCTGAGCGGCTCCTCCATGTTCCACTTGATGTTGTCGGGTGTGTCGGGGAGCCAGCGTTCGAGGTTGTTGACGATTTCCTTGGCGTTTTCCAAGCCGGATTGTTCGTGGGGCACGGCCAATTCGATGTTCTTCTGGGTCAGCGCGGCGGCGGCTTCCTGGATTTCCTGGAAGACGGAGTTGACTTCGTGCGAGAGGGAAGCGTCGGCGAAGTCCTGGGAGGGGAGTTTGCTGAAATCGGTGAGGCTCTCCTCGAGGAACTTGGCCCATTTGTCCTCTTCGTGCGACAATTCGCCGAGAACCGCCTGGTCGCCCTGCGTAAGGTCCTCGGGCTGCTTGTCGGCCAGGGTGCGGCTTTTTTCGAGGACGCGCTCCTGGTCGGCGATGAAGTCCTTCATTTCATCAGCCAATTTGCGCGCAGCCGCCTCGGCGGTGGCCGGCGGCTGATTGGGGTTTTTGCCGTCGGCGGCGGGATTGAGCGGAGTGGAGCGGGCGTCGGCAATCTGGCCGAGCAAACTGAGAAGCTTGGAGAGAATTTGCGTCTGGCGCGATTCCAGGGAGTCAAGCTGATCGGGCAGCGCGGCGGGCGCGGCGGAGTTGAGGGAGCGGACGGATTCCTGAGCGGCGGTCATGTCCTGGCTGACAATCGTCGTTAAGGTCTGCGCGTAGGGCTTGCCCCCGGATTGCCCGCTGAAGAGAGAGGCGGCCTCGGAGGCGCGGGTGCGTGCATCGTTTTGCTGGGCGGCCAGCGCTCTTGTCTGAGTGGCGAGGGTGTTTTTCTTGAGGACGTCGTCAATGTAGGCGCGCAGGTTGGCGGTAAGGCGGCCGGCTTTGCCCTGCGAGGCAATCGCCGTTTTGAGGGCTTCAAAGGCCGACTTGAGCGGGTCGTCGTCGCGCAAGGCGAGGTCGTCCTCGGATTTCAGGCGCAGCATGATGGGCCGCGAACGCGAAGGCAGGCCGCCCGGGCGGAAATCCGCGGCCTGGGCTTCCAAATAGTAAGAGGCGCCGGATTCGAACTGGCGGGGATCAATGACGAGCGAAAGGGTCTCGCGCAGAGGCCCTGGGTTGCCGGGCGGCCCGAGGTAGGTCCAGCGCTTGACGACGCGGTCCGGCTCCTCCTTTTCCACGGGCCGCGTGACGACGGAAATGCCGGCGATGCCGAAATCGTCGCGGGCGAGGATTTCGAGTTGGAGGGTCTGGCCGATCTGCACGAGGCGATTGCGGTCTTCAGTGACAAAATCCACTTCGGGCGGAGTGTCGGGAATGATCTGGACATCGCCGTGCGCGATGGCGAGGGGTTTGCCTCCCGATTGGTAAGCGGCCTGAATTTCGTAAGCGCCCGAATTGGTGACGGCGGCGACGGCCTTCCAGCGGGAATTGCTGTCTTCGAAGGCAACCGATTTTCCGCCGAGGCTCCAATTGACGGACTGGACCGGTGGCTGGATGGCGAAGGAGATTTCCACGTCCGAGCCAGCTAGCACTGCGAGTGGAGCAGGCGGCCCGGAGTTGGTGCGCGGCTTTTGGCCGACGTAGGCGGGCGGGGTAATGCGGAAGAGGGCGTTCTGGAGGCGCGGCACGGGCAGGACTTTCACCGCGACACTGCGTGTAAAGGTGTCTCCGGCGAAGACGCGGAAGGCGAAGGGGGTCTGGATGTTGGCGAAGGTGTGGACGAATTTGGCCGGCGAGGCCGGTTCCGCGCCGGACTGCGCCACCGGGGCCATCACGGAATGCTCGCTCCCGCTTTGAGCCGGTTGAATGAAATCGGATTTTTCGCGCCAGGAAATCGAAGGCGGCGCGAGCGGGGTGGAAGCGGCGGGTTGTCCGACCTCGACGCAAACATCGAGGCTCTCGCCTTCCGCAACGGTGACATCGGCGGGAGGGGTCAGCTTGAGGACACAATTTCCCGGAGGGGGGACATCGCTGAGCGGGAGCGCGTAGCGGGTCGCGGCTGCACCAAACTGGCGGGGAAAGAAGGCGATGACAGCGGCCCAGACCAACACGGCGGCCAACGCAGCGCCGCCCCAGGCGCGGAGTTTGGGCCAGTCCCAAAGGTCGCTGAAGCGCAGGCGGCCAGCGATGTCCTCAGAGGCGGCGACCGTTTGGGCGGCAAAGGGCGATTCCTGCGGGGTGATGGTCTGGCGCTGGAACTGAATGGCGTTGATGAGGAGGTTGTCGCGGATGCCGTAGCGGGCTTCGAGCATGAGGGCGGTGCGTTCGGGGCGCTGGCGGCGGCAGGCGACGCGGAGGACCTTTTGAAAGAACAGGACGCCGCAGAACAGAGCGCCAGCCACCGCCAGCGGCAGGCGCAATCCGGCGGGCAGGCTGAGCAGACTGTCAGAAACAAACAACAGCAGCAACAGCCCCAGGCAGGCCGCCAGCCAGCCGCAAACGCCGACCAGCAGGAGCGACCATTTCAGCCGCGCCCCGGCGGCGCGCATGGTGCCGGACAAGTTGGTTTGTTGCTGGCGCATTTGCTGTCTTTCTTGCTCTTAATCTTACTCTTACTCCTACTCTTAATCTTAATCTTCAACCATTCCGCTTCTAAGAAAGAGATGAGGATTAAGATTAAGAACCGGCGTCTCGTGAACCGGCGCTGATGCTGTGCTTATTCCCCCACGGTCCATATCTCTCCATCGTGACGAATATGCCACAGGTTAGGGGACAATTCCACCGTGGGAACGGCTTCGTCTTTTGCGCCGATGCCGCGGAATAAGTAACCCTGCCCGGCCAGCATCAGGCGGTCGCTGGCCTCCTCGGTTTTCCAGCGGTAGATTTCCAAACGCCACGGCTGGCTTTTGGGCTGGTCGAGCGTGGTTTGGCCTTTGCGGACGGCAAAAATCAGCGAATAGACTTCGGAGGCGGCGGGATCGCGGAACACGCCCAGGACGCGGCGATCATCGAAGAAGTCCTCGGATTTGGGGAGGGCGGCCCGGACTTGAGCGAGGGTTTTTTCGTCCTTTTCCGGCGGCCATGCGACTGAAATTTTTCCGCCGGTTTTGACCGCCAGGAAGAACTCCCTGCCCAAGGGCGAGGACATTTTGAATTCGTTTGGCGCGGACGCCGGTGACACTGTCAAACGAACGAGAGCGCCGCGGGTCAGGGCTGCGATTTCACTTCCGGGCGATGGCTTCGGCGTGGTGGCATTGAGGAAGCGGAGCGTGGCTGTCGCGGTATCCGTCGCGGTTGCGCTTCCGAAGGAAATGCGCACGGGATAGACGAGGTCCTTCAGGGACTTGCCCTCCGCGCCAGTTTGCTTGTAGAGGAGGAGGACTTTTTGCGCCGACTCCGCGCCTTCGACGTAGAGGACGGTGGAGTAAAGATGGCCGCTGAAGGACTGGCCGCCGGCCAGGATGACGGTCGCTTGCAGATAGCGGACGGGATAAGGGTCGCCGAAGTATTCCTTGGCGGTCTGGCCGGCCTCTTTGAAGCGCCAGTTGCGATCCATCGTTTCCGATTCGGGCGCGATGCGGATTTCGCGCACACGGTCGAGGTCGAGGACGCGGATTTGGGAGCCGGATTCAATTTTGAGCGAAGCGCCGGGTGTCAATGAGATTTTGCCTTCGGCCACGGTGCTGTCGGAGAATTCGACCCGGCCATCACGCGGCTCCCCCGCGCCTGATGCGGCAAAAGCCGCCAGGGCCAGGACAACTGCCAGCGCGGCCATGGCTGTGTATGTTGATAAATTGACTGACGGTCTGTTTGCCATGCGCAAGCTCACTTTTCGACGAGAGGCAACGGTTTCGGGTTCGGGCGCGAACGTGGCACATGGTTCAGGCCCGGCATGGAGCAAGGATAGACCGGCAGGTTGCCTGTGGGAAGAGGGAACTTGCACGCGGCGCTGCATTGGCGGGGGGCGGACGGGACTGTTTTCATTCAAGGTGAACCATACACAATTGGTTATTCGCTATTCGCCCCGCGGGGCGGGAAGTGGAATTAAGTGGAATTAAGTGGAATTAAGTGGAATTAACTGCAACTGCGGATTGCGGATTGTGCTGTTGCCAAGGCGTCCGCCATAGAGGGCAACCACCACTGGTTGTGTATTGTGCCGGGCATACACAATATACGGGGATTGCGGCAAGAGAGTTGGCGCGACGATGCAGGGTGGAAAACACTGTGACCGGGTTTGACCCGGTTTGACTCGGGTTGCGGATTGCGGATTGGATGGACGATATGGACGTTGGTGGACTGGGTGGACGATGCTGCACCCGGTGGGGTGGAGAGAGGGGAATACCCAATACTCCAGCACTCCAAGACTCCGGCTGGTTTTCACTTCGCCATCCACCATCCCAACTTCACTATTCATCGTCATGGAACCATAATAGCACGGGTTGGAAAAAAGCGTCTCCGTACGGTACGGACGATTTTTTGGTCGAAAAACAGGTTTTGGACCCGGGCTAAAGCGTTGTGAATACGCCACTTAGATGGGGGCAGTACAGATTTTACACATGTACGAAAGTGAAAATAGTTCGGCCAGCAGAGCGTTTTGGCTGCCAAATGACTGGCTGGAAAGCTAAAAGGCTGAAAAGCAAACTCAGGGTTGACACTCGGAAAACGCTCTGCTCTTGTGCTTAAGCTGTGAAACATCCCTGCATAAGGGCAAAAGGGCCTGTGACCGCGGTCGTCCTTGCCGCCAGCATATTGGTACCGCTGGCCACCAACGGGGCCGGCGTGACAATCATCACGCATGGGTTCGAACTCGATTCAACATACCCGGCCTGGGTAACGGCGATGGCGGACAACATGCCAAACTACTTCCAGGGCCGGTTTCCGGGGATGGGGAGCAATTGTTCGACGTACAAACTCACCATGACGAACATCAACGGGGCGTTTTATTACTTCACTCCGAGCCGCACCAACGGCAGCCCACCGTCGGCCACTGAGTCAGGTGAGATTATTATAGAGTTGGATTGGAGCGCAATATCCGGGGACCTTTTTGATTCTTACGCCAGCACTTACAATGTGGCGCTGGCGGTCAGCCAAGTGCTCCTGGCGACAAATTCATTTCCTGAACTGAATGGACATCCTGCAATCGAATTCCCGATTCATCTCGTGGGGCACAGCCGGGGAGGATCCTTAATGTCGGAGATCAGCTTCATCCTCGGAACCAATGGGATTTGGACGGACCACTTAACGACGCTGGACCCTTATTCGTTAAATAACGACGGGAACAATGACTTTCCGGCCACCATCCAGGATGCACCGGCTCGAAACACGTACTCCAGCGTCCTGTTTGCCGACAATTACTGGCAAGATCTGGGTGCCGGGACATACTCCGGCGATCCCGATGGGGAGCCTGTCAACGGGGCGTATGTGAGGCAATTGACAGACCTTTCTGGCGGGTATGGATCGGGTGGGGACCACTCGAGCGTGCATCTGTGGTACCACGGGACGGTGGATTTGGAAACCCCGGCCAGCGACACAGGAGCAACAATCACGAGCATCGAGCGGGCAGGCTGGTGGACGACTGCGGAGGCCCGGGGAGCCGCCGCAGGCTTCTATTACAGCCTGATTGGCGGGGGAAATCGCATGAGCCTGGCGGAACCAGCCGGAGCAGGCACCCACCCCGTAGTGGACGGCTACAACCAGTGGTGGGATTTTGGAGCTGGACATTCCACAAACCGGACCGTGTTGCCGGCAAACAACGGGACGTGGCCCAATCTGATCAAATTCGACGTGGTGGGCACCAACATCGTGGCCTCGGGCCAGGCCGTGGCAACGAAATTCTATTATCAATATGGGGGCCTTTCAAAAAACGTGACTGCGCAGTTTTTATTTGACAGCGATTTCAACCCGTACAACAGCAACAGCACATCCATTGCCACAATCCCGATTTCCCGCACGGGCACAAATTCCGTGTCTTATATCAACACCAACTTAACGACGAGCAACATGCCCCCAGGCACCTACGCAATCTACGGCAAGATTTCGGACGGAATACATACACGCTATTTATACGCGCCGGAACTGGTGCAAATTATATCAAGCCAACCGCCAGTCCTGGGAATTGGAAAACCGACCGTCGGACAGATCGTAGTCGGTGTAAGCGGTTACGTCGGTCAAACAATTGTCCTTCAAAGCTCGACGGACTTGCATAATTGGGTCGCGTTTGCGACGAACAGGCTGGTGTCCTTGAGTTGGAACTACACGAACCAAGTATCGCAGAACGTCAGCCAGCAGTTTTACCGGGCCTTGCTGGGGCCGTAAGTTCAGGCTGATGGCTCAATCCTGCACTTTGCCGCAGCGGGACAGAGCCGCAATCAGAGCGCCGGTGTGAATTGAGAATTTGACTACTTCGCCAGGGCGACGAGGTAGCGCTGGAGGCGCTCGCTCTGGGCGGGGGATTTGAGGTGGGTGTAAATCTGGTGGAGGTTGGCGCAAATCCTGAGAAGGATGCGGCGGGCGCTCACCGGGGCGAGGCAGCCATCGTCAAAGCGATGCTGCTGTTGCACGATATATTTGACGCAATCGGCCTTGGGCAGCACACGGCCTTTTCGGAAGGGGTCAATATAGATTTCATGCCGGCTGGATTGGTAGCGGCAGACGAAATAACCGGGCAGGCCGATGCCGGCAACCGGCAACCGGAGTCGGCGCGCCAGCAAGAGATAGATGACGCTGAGAGTGATGTGGTTGCCCTTGCGCCGGTCCAAGACGCGGTTGAGATAGCTGTTTTCGGGATCGTGCAGATTGGTTTCGTCCGCGGCGAATTCCTGTTCCACGAACAAATAGTCGGACATGGCGGCCAGAATCTGAACCGGATCGCCGCTCAAATCCAGGCGCTCGCGCAGATCGCCGGCGAGGCGGTCTATCACGGCGCTATAGGCCTCGATGTTGATGTCGGGATACTGAGTGCGCGCGAGCAGCAGGGTCCCCTGCTCCAGATCGAAGTCCTCGCCTTGATTGAGGCAAAAGGAGAGCAGTTGGGTGTCGGCGTCCTGGCGGGAGAAATAATGGATGATTTCCAGGGCATGACGGCGGAGGATGGGATCGTTGCTGAGGCTGTGTTCCCGGACCCACAGGGCGGCGATGGGGCCGTAGGAGAGGATCTTTTGCCGGACGGTCTTGTGGACGGCGGGATCCTCGTCCGCCAGCAGGCTGACCAGCGCTCTTCGCTGATTCTCGTCCAGCTTGCTTGATGTTTTGGCGGGCGGCGAACTCATAGGATCGGCCTGATGCTGGCATGAAAGCGGCGGGAATTCAACCATAATCTGGCATTATTCGCGGTGCTGGGCGCATTTCACCCATGTCGCTCCAAGAGGCTGTCGAGCCAGAAGGAAGGCCCACTAAGCGACCACCAGAGTCGCGTAAAATCCAATTTTTTCTCGACATTGCACAAAGCCGAATTTATTCTACCCGCATTGCGGGCTTTCAATGCGGGTAGAATAAATTCAAAACAAGGATACCAGGACCGACGCATCCCGCCTTTATCAGTATTTTCTGTCGGGATCGTCTTTTCTCGGGGAGTTTATGAAAACTCCATTGCAATTCTATTTTGCGGCGGTCATAGGCCCGCTATAGGGTGCGGCGGACATAGACCGGCTACAGGGTGCGGCGGACATAGACCGGCTACAGGGTGCGGCGGTCATAGACCCCCGCTACAGGGTGAATATTTTTGCACTTGGAAGCGGACCGCGCGAAGCTTACCATTGGCGTCATGGCGAACCCGCCGAAACGAAGAAAGAAGACCGCGCTGATGCTGGGCATCGGCGTGGACAGCGACGGGCACAAGCGGCTGACGACCGGCTCGAATTTCGCGCTGATCGGCGGGACGGAGGAAACCCACGAGGCGATGACGGAAAAGGCCATCAAGATCAATGAACGACTGGCGTCCAAAGGCAAGCGGCTGGAGGACGTGACGCGGGAGGAATTTGAGGAGATCGCCGAGTCCGTGGGACTGCGGAGACAGGAGAAAAAGGAGGAGGAATGAGACTACAATCCATGCACATCGGAATGAAAGTGCGGCATCCCGAACTGGGGACCGGCACTGTCAAGAGCATATCAGAACACGTGGCGGACATCCGCTTCGACAGCGGGCTGCGGTCGCTGGCACCCGAGCAATCGGACCTGACGCCGGATGAGGCGCTGGCGGAGGTGAGCGGATCGGCGCTACCGCTGACGGCGCTGGTGGCGGAGATTGTGGGCGCGCTGGTGAAGGAGCTGGGGCTGGAACGGGACGAGACGGTTGTGGAGCAATTGGCAGCGCGCTGGGCCAGGGGGATGATGGTGCTGCGTCCGAGCGACCCGACGTTGCAGAGCAAGGAAGTGCCGCTGGAGGCGTTTTTCCACAAGATCGTGATGATGCGGAACAACTTGCGGGTGCTGGAACAAAAAATCAACGGGCATCCGCAATTGAGCGATGCGGAGAAGGTCGAATTTCAGCAATACATTTCCCGTTGCTACGGCTCGATGACGACGTTCAATCTGCTGTTCAAGCGGGAGGCGGACCAGTTCAAGTCCAATCTTTGAACGGTTCAGGGCAAACCCCGGGGACCCGCGAATGCCATGTAAAGGCCGTAAAGGAAAAGAACTTCCGCGCCGGCGTAGAGCGCGAACGAAATGGATGGGGCCACGAAATTAACGGCTTTCACGGTCGCATCTGTCAGGAAATTGAGCGCAGCATTCATACGAAATCCAATTAGCAAAAGGCGTGCCAGCGGCGGGGTATCATAGGATGGCAGGGGTTTTTAGGGTGAGGGAAAGCTGGCAGAGGCGGGGTTGTTGCCCGGAAACGGGACAGTGCCTCAAAGGACGCGGGGGCGAGTGGGAAAGCGGCACTGACGCGCCGCGCTCCAAAGCGGCCTGTCGGCCGCATGGCGCAACGCGGCAAACGCGCAAGGAGGGTGGGCAGTCTAAATTGAAAATTTGTCATTGAGAATTTGTCATTGGTCATCGGCGTTGCGCGAGGCGGAGGGAGGTGGTAGGTTTTGCGCGGATTGGAATTGGAATATAATCATTGAAAGCGCTCATCACGATTGCCAAGAAAACGGAACGGGTGTTCCTGATCGGTTTGGAACTTAAATCCGGCGCAAGCTGGCAGGTGCGCGAGTCCATGGAGGAATTGGCGGAGCTGACGACGACGGCGGGCGGAGAGGTTATTGGAACGGGGACGCAAAAGCTGGAATCGCCCGTGGCGGGAACTT
>Ga0182030_10007965_pt1 | contig 22021 bp, 15 predicted proteins | sample 812S3MmetaG_FD_121299 | JGI IMG/M metagenome (GOLD analysis project Ga0182030, IMG submission 121299) | Permafrost microbial communities from Stordalen Mire, Sweden - 812S3M metaG (Illumina Assembly) | ecosystem: Environmental > Terrestrial > Soil > Wetlands > Permafrost | place: Sweden... | reverse complement strand
GATTTCTTGGCGGCGAACTTGTATGCCGGCGGCGGCGCGCACACCATTTTTTCCAAGACGATTGCCGCCGGTCTGGCGTATAGCAATGGCCTCAGGCCGCAACTCCTCTCCGGCCGGCTGAATTACTACGCCGAACGCACACCGGAACTGCCGCAGACGATGCAGTTCGTGATCGGTGAATTGCGCAAGGCGCAGCCCGACCCGACGCTGGTGGACTACGCCATCGCCGGCGCGTTCAACGTGACGCGCTCGTCGTTGTCGTACGAAGAGCGCGGCGAGTCGATGGCCGCCGACCTGGCGGACGGGCTGACTCCCGAGGTGGTCACCCGCTTCCGCCGCGCGATTCTCGATCTGCGCAAGTCGCCCGATCTGGGCGCGGAACTCTTCCGCCGCCTGATTCCGGCGGTCGCCAAAGTATTGCCGGGCCTGGACGCGAATTCCCCGATTACCGACGGCGCCGAGTACTTTGTCATCGGTCCCGAAAAGCAGTTCGCCGCGTATGAGGAGTACTTGAAGAAAGTGGTTGGCCCATCGGCGAGGCTGTGGCGTTTATACGCGAGGGATTTCTGGCTGGAGTGACAGGGAGCTATCAGCTGTCAGCTCTCAGCTTTCAGCTGGCGCCCCGTTCTTTCCGGCCGCCGCGGTACCAGGGGTGGAAGTTGCGGGTCCGGCGAGGCGTTTCTCCGTGGCCTCCGCCACCTCTGTGAACTCAAAATCATGGGATGACTCTGGCCTCGTCCAACTGGACCAGCCCTTCTTCGGTTTTTCTCTGTGCCTCCGTATCTGGGGTGAAGTATCCGGCCGCGCGCGCGGCGATCCAGCTGAAAGCTGAGAGCTGACAGCTGATAGCTTCCTCGCCCCATGCCACAATATTCTCAATGGCTGATTTCGACGTCGTAGGGGTGGGGCTGAATGCCACCGATACCTTACTCATTGTGCCGCGATTCCCTCCCTACGCCGGCAAGGCGCCGTTCGAGCGGGAGATCGTGAGCCCCGGCGGGCAGGTGGCCAGCGCCATGGTGGCGTGTGCCAGCCTGGGACTGCGCACCAAATATATTGGCACCATTGGGGACGACGAGCGTGGCGATATCCAGTGGGCCAGCCTGCAATCCACCGGCGTCAATCTCGACCACGTGCAGCGCCGCAAGGGCTGCCCCAATCAATCGGCCTACATCATCGTCGACCGATCCAGTGGCGAGCGCACGGTCTTCTGGAGCCGGCCCGATTGCCTCACGCTCGCGCCCGCCGAGATCGCGCCGGAGCAGATCACCTGCGCCCGCCTCTTGCACATCGACGGTCACGATACCGCGGCCGTGGCGCGCGCCGCGGGTATCGCCCACCAGCACGGCATTCCCGTGACGGTGGACGTCGACACCATATATCACGGATTCGACCGCGTGCTCCCTTTCGTCGATTACCTGGTGGCCAGCTCCGAATTTCCCAGCGCCTGGACCGGGCGCAGCGATCCCTTTCGCGCCCTCGAGACTCTGCAGGAAGAGTATGGCATGAAGGTGGCCGCTATGACCCTGGGGTCGCACGGCGCGCTGGCTCGGGCCCAGGGCCAATACTTCTACTCGCCCGGTTATGTCGTGGATTGCGTCGACACCACAGGCGCCGGCGACGTGTTTCACGGGGCGTTCTGCTATGCTGTTTTGCAGGGAATGCCGATGCTCGCCGCGCTCGAGTTTTCCAATGCCATGGCCGCACTGAACTGCACTGCTTTAGGCGCCCGCAGCGGCATTCGCGGGGTGGACGAAATCCGCGGCCTCATGGCGCGCGCGGAACGGCGGTCGCAGACCGATCTTGCCGCCCGCGCGGCCGAGTCCTGCGCTACGTAAATGATCCCCATTAAGGTCACACAGCCGAGCCATTCCCGGCCCATCGTCACCATCCTGTTGATCGCTATCAACATGATCGTGTTCCTGCATCAGGAATGGCTTGACCCGTGGGCACTCAATCGTTTCGTGGCACTCTACAGCCTGCGGCCGGCCTATTTTCATGCGGAAAATCTCATCACCCACATGTTTCTGCACGCCGGCTGGCTGCATGTGCTGGGCAATATGCTGTTCCTCTGGGTGTTCGGCGACAACGTGGAGGATATCCTCGGCCATGGCAAGTTCCTGATTTTCTACCTGCTCTGCGGCGTGACTGCGGGGCTGGCGCAAGTGGCGATCGACCCTGGTTCGCGCATTCCCATGGTGGGGGCGAGCGGCGCCATCGCCGGCGTGATGGGCGCCTATCTGGTGAAGTTCCCGCGTTCCGAAGTCAAGATGCTCACCTGGTTCATCTTCATCTTCACGTTCGATTTGCCTGCGTGGGCCATGCTGATCTACTGGTTCGCCATACAGCTTTTCGGCGGCTATGGCAGCCTCGCCGACACCTCGCAAGGAGGAGGCACGGCTTTCTTCGCCCACATCGGCGGCTTCGTCATGGGGATTATCCTGATCTACCTGATGGGAACGCGCCAACGCTACTGGCGCCGCGAGGATCTTTACTGGTGAGGCCGCGGTACTGGTGATGAGACCGCGGTGCTGGTAGTGAGGCCGCGGCACTGGCGATGACGCCACGGCACTGGCGATGACGCCACGGTACTGGCGATGAGGTCACGGTGCTCGTAATGAGGCGACGGTATTGGTAATGCGGCCGCGAGTCACGCTCTACACCCGCGCCGGCTGCTGTCTGTGCGACGACGCGAAGGCGGTGCTGGCCGATGCCCGCCGCCGCGTCGATTTCGACTACGAGGAATTCGACATCGACCTCGACCCGGAACTCCGCCGCCGCTACAATGACGAAGTGCCGGTAATCGCCATCAACCAAGTGAAAGCCTTCAAATACAAAGTCACCCGCGACGAACTCCTCAAGAAACTGGCGGCCCGCGCATGAGCCTCGACGTACTGGCTATCGCCGCCCACCCCGACGATGTGGAACAAACCTGCGGCGGCACCATGATCCGCATGGCCGAAGCCGGCTACCGCACGGGCGTGCTCGACCTGACCGCCGGCGACATGGGCACGCGCGGCTCGCCGGAGATCCGCGTGGCCGAAAGCGAGGTGGCGGCCAAGCACATGCTGCTGCAATGGCGCGGCAATCTGCATTTTCCCGACGCGCGCCTGGAAAACACCCTCACCGCCCGCCTGACTCTGGCCATGAAGATCCGCGAGTTGCAGCCGCGCGTGGTGATCCTGCCCTATTGGGAGGCCCGCCACCCCGACCACTACCGCTGCGGCGAAATGGGCTTCGAGGCCTGCTTTCTCGCCGGATTGAAGAAAATCGACGAGTATTCCGAGCCCCACCGGCCGCAGAAAATCCTCTACTCCAGCCTGTATGCTGACGTGAAACCTTCGTTCATCGTGGATATCAGCGCGCAGTTCGAGCGTCGCATGACCGCGCTCCTCAGCTACGTGTCGCAATATGGGGCGATGGGTGAGGGCAGTACGCTCTTCCCCGACGAAGCGGAGATCCGCGACCGTCTGGGCGCCATCGCACGCTTCTACGGCAACCAGATCGGCGTGAAATATGGCGAGCCCTTCGTGGTGAAGGAAGCTATTCGGATCGACGATATCGTGGCGATGCCGGTGCGGTCGATGTGAGGGAAGCTACCAGCTATCAGCTTTGCAAGCTAACGCCTGCCGGAGGGTTGGATCGATCCTCGCACCCCCTTCCCTGAAACTCGGGGCCCTGTACTACTAATTCTTGGTTTCTTTGCGGGCCGCGAAGATTCTGTGCTGGCCGTCCCCCGAGAGCCCGCCAAATCAAGAGCCGACGGCCAACTCCAAAAGCTGATAGCTGATAGCTGAAAGCTGACCGCTGAAAGCTCGCGGCTTTGCCGCGCTGTGACACGCTGCGGTTGCGGCCCGGAATCGGTGTTTTGCGCCACCAGTTGAGAGCTGATAGCTGATAGCTGACAGCTGAAAGCTTCTTTTTATTTCCCCAACCGCAGCAATTCCCCACTCGCGCTCCCAATAATCGCTTCGCTCGTCATTCCCAGGAACAGGCCGTGCTCCATCACTCCCACCATGGAATCGAGCTGCTGCTGCAGAACCTGGGCCGGCCCCGGAGATTGAAACCGGCAATCCAGGATGATATGGCCGCCATCGGTGATGAACGGCTGGCCGGCGGGAGTCATTCGCTGAGTCCATGCCGCTCCCAGCGCGCTCAGCCGCCGCGCCGTCGATTGCCATCCGAAAGGCGCCACTTCCACGGGAATCGGACGGGCGTTCTCCCCAATCCGATCGACCAGCTTGTCTTCGTCGGCCACAATCACCAGCCGTTTGCTGACCGTGGCCACCAGCTTTTCGCGCAACAGTGCGCCTCCCAGTCCCTTCACCAGATTGAGCGACTCCCGCTCGATCTCATCCGCGCCATCGATCGTCAGGTCGATGCTCACCTGTGCTTCCAGCGTGGTGAGCGGGATCCCCAGAGCGCGCGCCTGCTCGGCGGTCTTTTCGGAGGTCGGAATGCCGACGATGCGCAGACCCTGCGCTGTCCTCCTCCCGATTGCCGCCACTGCCAGTGAAGCCGTGGACCCGCTGCCCAAGCCCACGACCATGCCGTCTTCCACCAATTCCGCCGCTGCCTGAGCAGCCGCCAGCTTTCTTGTGTCCACGTTTGTCATAAAATTCCGCGCCGATTCTTAAGGTACAACATGGGACGCGCCCGGGTTTGCGCCGGATCATCCATCGGGGAATTTCCTGATTCGTGAATTTTTAGGCTTTATGAGCCATTTTTCTCCCGGATGGCGCTTTTCTAACTAGAAGGACAATTTCCTAGGTATCGGCGGATCGTTTTTGACAAACGCGTCACAGCACGGCAAAAAAGGCGGATTGCGCAAAAAAGGGGCGGAAAGACGCCTATTCGGGGCTATAGTAGGTAGGACTATGGTCGGGAAGACTGCGATTGTGCTGGCGTTTCTCGCCGTGGCGGCCAACGCCGCTGAAATCAGCCTGGAGCAGGGAACTGTGGCCCCCGGCAAGTCCGTGGCTTTAGCCGTGAAGATGGCCGCCGGCACGGACGCTCCAACGGGAGTGCAGTTCGATCTGGAATATGACGCCGCGGCATTAGACATTAGCGTTGAATCCGGGCCGGCCGCGCAGCAGGCATCCAAGAGCTTGCGATCGGCGCCGATCCAGACGGGCAAATTAAGGGTGTTGATTATCGGCTTCAACAGGAATACGATTTCTGATGGTATTCTTGCCGTAGTCCACGTGTCCTACAAAGGAACGGAAATCGGCAAGACGTTCCCTGTCCATATCACGGCGCAATCGGGCACCAACGCCAACGCCGAACGGGTAGCAGTGACGGCCAAAGACGGCAGCGTAAAAGTAGAAAAATAAAGCGGGGAGGACGCTTGGTACGCTTCCCCGAAAGGTACTAAATCGTTCCGATTCAGGTAAAGCGAAGGGTAGCACCCTAAATAGGTAGGTCACCGGGTTCGATAGTAATGTTATAGTGGATGGCGGTGTTTGGCGGCTTTCCCCCGTTGTGTCTAGGGAGGAAGTCAGCTATTCTTCCTGTTTTGGATCCCGGCATTGTCCGAGCAAATTAAGGGCTCGGGCCGGTGGCCGCGATCGGAAGGTTGGCGAGCTAGTAGTAGATCGGAGGATCCGTAATGTTTCAATTCACACGTATAACTCTATTGTTGGGCATGGCAGCGAGCCTGACCGCGCAGACTCTGTCATTTGGCGAGATCACGCTGGTCACCCCAGCCACAACGCCGCCGACTTACGTCGTCAACCTGGTCTTGTCGACCGCGAACACCACCTATGCCACCGCGCCAAACCAGGTGGCCGGATTTCAGTTCGATGTGAACTACGATCCGACGAAGCTCAACGTCACGATCGGGAGTCCGTTGTCTAATTTTCAGGTCAACCCCACGTGCCTGGGACCGACGTCTTTTGCAGGTTGCAAGAGCCTCGCTACGTACAACCCCTCCACCACGGCCCCAATGAATAATGGTGGAACGGCGGGTGGGGGACAGCGCGCCATCGTCATTGGTTGTTGCGCAACCGGACAGACGACGCCTACCTCGAACACCATCGCCGATGGGGCGGTCGCAACTCTGACCGTCCAACCGGTCGCTGCGCTCACGGCGTCGCAGACGTTGACACTTCTCAATCAGGTAGGCACCACTCAGGGCGGCGCAAGCCTCGCGGCAGCCACAGTTCCGCTAACGATTGGCGCCGGCGCCGGCGATCCCGGTGCCACTGGCATCCTCGATATGTACAAGCTCTACCTGGTGGGCGGTGTGTATGGTGGATCGGGAGATTCGGCTCCAGGTTTCGGTAGCGGCGCGATAACACTGAACGATGTTCTAAACACTCTGTTCGCCTTCGATAACCTTAACGTGCCGGGTTACACGGCTCCGGTCTGCGGCACTGACCGCTTCGACGCGATGAACACCTATCAGCAGGACACGGTAACTACTCGGGGCGGCTCGCGAACTGGAAAGCTATCCCTCAATGACGTGTTGACGAACCTGTTCATGTTTGACAACTTGACCGGGTATCAGACCCGGCCGGTGCGCATCTCGGCGCCGTATACCTGTCCGGTCCCGGGGGGTGGTTCAGCCCCGGCTTCGATTTCGGGCGCAAGCGCCAGGGTGGCAGTGAGAACACCGCCGGAGGTAACGGCAACGCTGGTGTTCGGACCACGAGAAGCCGCTGGAACGGGCCAGGAACGCATTCCGGTCTATCTGGACTCCCGGCGCGATCTCCATAAGCTGGCCATGACCTTTAGCGCGGGAGACCAGCAATCGAAGTGGCAATTTCAGGCGGTGTCGGCCGTCGCGCCGACTGTACTACAGGACAGCACGACGGGTGTTGCGGGCGCACTCGCGGTCGCTTGGTTGCGAGGGTTCGATATCGGCGCCGGACGGCGCTTGCTGCTGGGTTACATTGTAGGGCCGTCGGGCTCGGCGGGCAACCTGCGGATCCTCGCTATGGGGGCCAGCCTTATCGATGGTTTGCAGGAAGTCGGATTGGACGTTTCGGGTGTGACCGTAGCGCAGCAGTAGTCCGCTGACGTATCAGGTTGTGAATTGGAACCTCGGAGGAATCTTATAATGTCTTTGAACAGCCGTTTGTCCCAACTGGGCGTTCTTGCCGGCATGTTGGTGGCCGCCCCGTTGTTCGCGCAGAGCATCGCCGTCACTTGTCCAAACGCGGGGCCGGGAGCCGACATAACTTGCACGGTCAGCCTGACATTGGGGAGTGCAACCATCAACAGCCTGAACGTGAACGTCTTGATTACGCCGCAGGGCTCGGCGCCGGATCTCGCTCAAACCGGCACCAGCTCCGGCGTGAGCTGGGACGGCAGCAGCGTGGTGGACACATTGAAGGGCACGGCGGTAGCGCCGTTAGGCAATAACGACTACCACTCGGTCGGGGAGCTTTTTAACGTCACCAAAACCGGCGACAATCTCGCGGGATTCCCGACGGTCGGAACGTTCGACTGGTTTGTGCCGACCACCGCAGTCGCGAATCAAACCTATAGTGTTGCCTTCACATCCGCTACCGTCGCGCAACAGGGCACTACCCCCGTTCCGCTTACTGCGACGAATGCCGTCGTCACGGTGGTTGGTGTCCTCACCTTCTCCTCCCCAGCCGCAGGAGCCCTTACGCCGCAGGCATCTGTCGGCGTCGCGTACTCGCAGACCTTCGTCGCGGCCGGCGGCACAGCACCTTATACTTGGACGATCACTACCGGTGCCCTGCCCGCTGGGTTGAATCTCAACGCCAGCACCGGTGTCGTCAGCGGAACCCCAACCACGGCGAATACCGCCGGTGTACCCTTCTCGCTGACCGCGACTGACAGCGCCACCCCGACAAAAGCAACGGTGAGTAGAGCATTTACCCTCGTCGTCAACGGTGCCATCACGGGCGTCAACCCGACCGGCTTGCCGGCTGGCACGGTTAACGCAGCGTATACCTCGGGCGCCATCTCTGTGACCGGTGGACTCTCCCCCTACACCTTCACGACGACCGCAAACCTGGCGAGTTACGGCCTCGCGCTTGCCGCGGGCCCAGCCGCCACCACCACCATCACCGGTACCCCGACGACGGCCGCAGCCCCTCTGAGCATTCCTCTCAAGGTGACGGACTCTAACAACGCCGTTTTCAACGCCACCCTCACCATCACTATCAACGGACCCCTCAGCCTCAGCCCGGCGAGCGGCACTCTACCGCCCGCCACCGTGGGCTTCGCGTACGCCACCACTACCATCGCGGGCGCGGGCGGTACAGCGCCTTACACCTACTCTGCCGGAACCGCAGGAGTGCTGCCCGGTGGGTTGACCGTCGGAAGCACCGGACAGATCTCCGGCACCCCGACCACCGCCGGCACCTTCAGCAACGTTCAGGTGACCGTAAAGGACAGCGCCAGTGGCAGCGTCACCAACACCTACACTATCGTCGTCAACCCGACGCTCACCCTCACTGCCCCGGCATCGCTCCCCAACGATACTGCAACCGTCGCCTATCCCGCCCCGTCGAGCCCCTTCTCCGTCACCGGCGGTAGCGGCACATACTCGTGGGCGATAACTGGACTCCCCGGCGTAAGCAACACCGGGACGGGTGCATCGTTTACCCCAACCGGCACACCGACTACCCCTGGGACCTACACCGTCGTCGTCACCGTGACCGACACCGGCGCCGGCGTCACCGGCGTGAGCGCCTCCAAGACTTACACTAGCACCACCGCCGTCGTCATCGCCCCCGGCGTGCAGATCACCGGGTCTACCACGAGCGCCATCGTCCTGGCGACCGCAACCGTCGGAAAAACCTACGGTCCCAGCGGGGCAGGCATAAGCATCCCCACCACGGGCGGCACCGCTAACTACACTTGGTCCGTCACCCCGGGAACTCTCCCCGCCGGCTTGAACATCACTGGAACCGGAACCGGCGGCGCTACCGGTTTGATTAGCGGTACGCCGACAGGACCAGCGGGTCCCAGCACGTTCACTGCAAAGGTAGTGGATGCCGCCGGCTCCTCGGCTACCCAGCAATACACCATTACGGTATATGCAGCTCCGGCGCTCACCGGACCTGCTTCGTTACCGCTTGCGACGGCAGGTACGGCATTTACTACCGCTCTTACAACCTATACCCTGACTGGCGGCGCGCCGACAGTCGTGTGGTCGGCGACGGGCTTGCCGACCGGACTGACGATCAACGCCGGCACCGGCCTCATCACTGGCACGCCGGCTGCCGGTACCGATACCGGCTCCCCGTATTCGGTAGTCGTGAAAGTCATCGATGGCAACGGGGCTACCGCTACGGCCCCCGCTGCCAGCCTCATCGTCCACCCGATAATCACGATCACGCCTGGCGCCTTATCGGTAGCCATTCCGAGCGTGGCGTACAAGGTCACCACATTCACTGCCGGAGGCGGTAGCGGCTCCGGGTATACCTTCACCGCGACCGGATTACCCACCGGATTGACCCTCACCAGCGCCGGCGTGCTCAGCGGCACGACTACGGCCGCGGCCAACACGTACCCGGTTGTCGTGACCGTCACCGACGGTTCCGGCGCAACCCATGCCTTCTCGTTGCCTCTCGCTGTCGCCCCACCGTTATCGATTAGCGGACCGGCCACCCTGCCTGGCGGGACCGTCAACGTGGCTTACGTTTCGACAACCGTAACGGCAACCGGAGGTACCACACCCTATGTCTGGACCGCCACCAATCTGCCTCCCGGGTTGACTATCAACTCGGCGTCGGGTGCGGTCTCAGGCATCCCAACAGCTGTCGCCGGTAGCCCGTATGCCGTGGTTGTGACCGTCACCGACGCCAATAAGACCACCGCGACCATGAATTACAGCATCGCCATCGGTGCGCTCCCGCTGAAAATCATTACCGGCTTGCTGCCCACCGGCGTCGTGAACGCGCCCTATCCGTTCACGTCCATCAACGCCCAAGGCGGCGTCGGGAACTACTCCTGGACCATCACCGGCTTGCCCGCCGGCCTCACCACCGATGGCAGCGGCAACATCAGCGGTACTCCGACAACCACTACCGGCAGTCCGTTCACCGTGGTTGTGACGGTGACTGACGCCACTCAGACTTCGATCAGCAGGACGTTCTCCCTGGCCATCAGCGGTCTTCTCACCGTGACGGCGCCGACCACCCTGCCGGCTGCCAGTCTGAACACCGCCTACGTGCCCGTTACCGCAATAGCAGGCGGCGGACTGCCACCCTATACCTGGGCCGCGACCGGCCTCCCGACCGGTATGAGCATTGCCATCGCTACGGGTATTATTTCCGGCACCCCGACTACCGCTGCCGGGTCTCCGTACAGCGTTACCGTGACGGTTACCGACAGCACCGGCAAGACCGCGTCCCAGACGTACACTCTGGCGGTCAACGCGCCGCTCACCATCACCGGACCGGCCTCCTTGCCCAACGGAACTGTCGGCACCGCATATACATCCACCACCGTTACTGCCCAAGGTGGCAGCGGCGTCTACACCTGGTCCGCCACTGGCCTGCCCAGCGGTCTCAGCATCGCCGGCGCCACTGGCGCCATTACCGGTACCCCGGCGGCCAGCGCCGTCGGTACGGCCAGTGTGGTCGTAACCGTAACCGACAGCAGTTCCGCCACGGCGACCAAGAGCTACTCGCTGACGGTCAATCCGGGCGTCAGTACGGTGCCTGTGATCGCCAGCGTTTCAGCATCCACAGAAGGCCAGACTTTGATCGCGCCTAACACCTGGGTCTCGATCTACGGCAGCAACTTCGCCACCGCGGGCTTCACCGATACGTGGACCCACGCGATTTCAACCAGCAGCACCGGCGCCCTGCCCACGACCCTCGACGGCGTGAGTGTCATGGTTGGCGGACAAGCTGCCTACGTGGCTTATCTCAGCGCCTCGCAGATCAACGTGCTGACTCCCAATGTCGGATTTGGCCCGTTGCAGGTCACGGTCGCCAATGCGGCCGGCACCAGCAACGCGGTCACTATCACTTCGCAGCAGGATGTTCCGGGCTTCTTCGAATGGCCCAGCGGTTGCACCAGCAACTGCCAACCGGTGGCCACCCACGCGGATTACTCGGATGCCGTAGCCAACGGCACGTTCGCCGGTGTAACCACGGTTCCCGCCGCCCCCGGCGAGACCATCGTTCTCTGGGGCTCGGGCTTCGGAACCACCACTCCGGCGATCCCGTACGGTGTAGCTGTTCCGTCCACTCCCGTGTTTGACACTACCGCCGCTGTCTCGGCCACCCTCAACGGTGCGCCGGTCACGGTCTATCAGGGTCTGGCGTTCCTGACAGCCGGCAATGCCGGCCTGTTCCAGATGGGCCTGACCGTCCCGGCCGGTCTGGCTAACGGAAGTTACCCGCTGATCGTCACCATCAACTCGATCCCATCGCCCGCGTTGATGTTGACCGTGCATAACTAGGCAACAGCAAGAGCGTATCGAAGTCAGAAAGGGTGGGTCGCCGCGGCGGTCCACCCTTTCTGATTTTGTCCTTATAGGCGCCATTAAAATTATCACTGGGGCGCGCCGGGGCTTTCTGCCATACTGAGCCTGATGTCCCTCCCCAGCACAGTGCGGGCGCGCATTTCTATTCGCGTGTTTCTCCGCCTGACCGCCATGGATGTCTGCTGCGGTCCTCCCTCTTACTAGCCGCTGCAATCCTGTTCGTCCCCCGAAAATCGATAGCGAGAGCTTGATTTAACGAGAGGTGTAATCCATGGACTCTGCGTCCGTACTGTGGGAAGAGACTGTCGAGCCCGGCGCCAGTTGGTCGCATGTGCTCAAGCGCGGCACTGTGCTGCGCCTTACCGACATCCAGGGCGGCGCCAATGTGGGCGCGCTCTTTTACAACTTCGAGTGTCCCGTGGAACGCTACAACATGGCCGACACTCTGAAAGCGCAGCACATTGCGCGCCTCACCGAGAGCTTCGTGCTCTACTCCGATATGGGCCGCATCCTGTGCTCCGTGGTGGGCGACACGGTGGGCTGGCATGACCCGATCGGCGGCTGCTCCCACGCCGCGCTGGTCGCCGCGCAGTACGGTGAGAGCAGCTATCAGGAAACGCGCAACCAATGCCATCGCAACGGCCGCGACAGTTTTCTGGTGGAACTCGGAAAGTGGGGACTCGGTCCGCGCGACCTGGCTCCCAACGTGAACTTCTTCAGCCGCGTCACGGTCTCGGAAGATGGCGCGATGGCATTCCGCCCCGCCAATTCGGCGCCCGGATCGTACGTGGAACTGCGTGCCGAGATGAATGTCCTGACGGTGCTCAATACCTGCCCGCACCCCCTCGATGCGAGCCCAATCTACGCGCCCAAGCCCGTGCACCTCGCCATCTTGCGCGCCGCGCCGCCGGGTCCGGACGATCCCTGCCGCCTGTCGCGCCCGGAAAACGGCCGCGGATTCACCCTGACCGAGAGGTATTTCCTGTGAGCGGAATGCAAATCGTCGAAAGCCGCCTCGATCCCGCCGCCGCGGTGTACACCTACCAGATTCCCGCCGGGGAACCCTGGCTGCATGAGGTCAGGAAAGGCCAATACTTCCGCATCGTCGACCTCAAGGGCAACCAGGCGGTCGACACGCTCTTCTATAACGCGCACGATTACGCGGACCGCTACAGCGCGCAGGACACCATCCGCGAGCAGCGCAATATCTATCTCACCGCCGGCACGAAGCTGATGTCCACCGGCGGCGCCGTGTTGCTGACCATCGTGGCCGATACCTGCGGCCGCCACGATACGCTCGGAGGCGCCTGCGCCAACGAGAGCAACATGGTGCGCTACGCCATCGAAAAGCGCTTCATGCATGCCTGCCGCAACAGTTTCTTGAAGGGGGTGACGGAGTGGGGCCGCGGCCTCGAGAAGCGCGACATCACCTGCAACATCAATTTCTTCATGAACGTGCCGGTGACTCCGGAAGGCAAGCTGACGTTCGAAGACGGCATTTCCGACCCCGGCAAGTACGTCGAGATGCGCGCTGAAACCGACGTCCTCGTTGCCATCAGCAATTGCCCCCAGCTCAATAATCCCTGCAACGCCTACAATCCCACCCCGGTCCAGGTGCTGATCTGGGAGAGTCAATGATGGTAGGACATGCTTCAGCTTGTCCAGGCGGGCGAAGCTCGCCCCTGTTCTTCGATCCTTTCGTGTGGCAGGCAATCTTGCCTGCAGGCGGCCTTTCAGGCCGCCGTTTCCCCGCAGTTCGCCCCCGGTCTTCCAGTGGGGCAGGCTTCAGCGGGGGGCGATCCCGTGCGGGAAGTTCTCGAGCGCCAGTAACCGCTGTACAGGGAAGCAAACCGGCGGGCTTGCCGGCGAGCAGCTCAAAATCAATAGTTTGGCCGGTGGTTTCCGCTATGTGGTTACTGGAGAGCGGGGGGCGATCCCGTGCGCGAAGCTCTCTAGCGCCGGTAACCCCTGCACCGGGAAGCAAACCGGCAGGCCACTCAGAATCAATGGTTTGCCGGGTGGCTTCCAGCCTGTGGTTACTGCAGAACCATCCCCGGAGGGGCCCCCGGGCTTCAGCCCGACTCGAACAGGGCTTGTTCGGCTTCATCTCGCGTTCCGCAGTTCGCCGCACATCGAGGACGCGTGTTCACTAAGGTCCTGGTCGCCAATCGCGGAGCCATCGCCTGCCGCATCGTCCGCACATTACGCCGAATGGGCATCGCCTCCGTGGCCGTCTATTCCGAGCCCGATCGCCATTCGCTTCACGTCCAGCAGGCCGATGAAGCCGTCTGCATCGGCCCCGCGCCGCCCGCGCAAAGTTACCTGTCGATTCCTGCGATCCTCGATGCCGCCCGCAAAACCGGAGCCGAAGCCATCCACCCCGGCTACGGATTCCTCAGCGAGAACGCCGCCTTCGCGGAAGCCTGTGAACAATCCGGCATCGCCTTCATCGGTCCGACACCCGGCCAGATGCGCGCCTTCGGACTCAAACACACCGCGCGCACCCTGGCGGCCGGAAACGGAGTACCCATGCTGCCCGGTACGGAGCTGCTGGAAAACGTCGCGGAGGCGATCGATGCCGCCGAGAGCATCGGCTACCCCGTGATGCTCAAAAGCACCGCCGGCGGCGGCGGAATCGGCATGCGCCTATGCGGATCGCGCGCCGAACTGGCGGAGGCATACGACGCCGTCGACCGCCTGAGCCGCTCCAGCTTCGGCACCGCTGGCCTGTATCTCGAGAAATTCGTCACCGGCGCCCGCCACATCGAAGTGCAGATTTTCGGCGACGGCGCCGGCAAGGTGATCGCTCTGGGCGAGCGCGATTGCTCCGCGCAGCGCCGCAATCAGAAGGTGATTGAGGAGACTCCCGCGCCGGGAATCGCGCCGGAATCGCGCGCCATGCTGCTCGCCTGCGCCGTTCGCCTGGGCGAGGCCGTCGGCTACCGCAACGCCGGCACGGTGGAGTTCATCTACGACAATTCCAACGGCGCGTTCTACTTCCTCGAAGTGAACACCCGTCTGCAGGTGGAGCACGGCGTTACCGAGGAGGTCACGGGCGTCGACCTGGTGGAGTGGATGGTCCGTCAGGCAGCCGGAGAGATGGCGATACTCACCCATGTCGCCGTCTCTCCGAAAGGCTGCTCGCTGCAAGTCCGCCTCTACGCAGAGGATCCCGCGAAGAGCTTCCAGCCCAGCGCGGGACGTCTTTCGGAAGTGGTCTGGCCGCGCCATGTCCGCGTCGAAACGTGGGTCGAATCGGGCGCGGAAGTGACCCCGTATTACGACCCCATGCTGGCCAAGATCATCGTCCACGGAGACGATCGGGCCGCCGCGCTCTTGCGCCTGCGCGCCGCACTCGCCGAGTGCCGCGTGGCCGGTATCGAGACCAATCTCGAGTATCTCCGCCAGGTGTGCGCCGACCCGGCCTTCGAGGCGGGCGGCATCCTGACTTCGTTCCTGCGCGATTTCCCGTATCGACGGCATGCCGTCGATGTGATCGAGCCGGGCACGCAAACCACGGTGCAGGATTACCCCGGCCGCATCGGATATTGGCACGTCGGCGTGCCACCCTCCGGCCCCATGGACGCGCTGGCGCTACGCGCCGCCAACCGCCTGGTGGGCAATCCGGAATCCGCCGCCGGGCTGGAGATCGCCGTCACCGGCCCCACCCTCCGCTTCGCCAGCGATGCCGTCATCGCCATCACCGGCGCGGACTTCGGCGCCTCCCTGCCAACCTGGCGCGCGATAGCGGTAAAGGCTGGCGATATTCTCGAAATGTCGCACGCCCAGTCGAGCGGCAGCCGTGCGTATATCGCCATCGCCGGCGGTTTCGATGTGCCCGATTACCTGGGCAGCCGCAGCACGTTTATCCTGGGCCGCTTCGGAGGCCACGCCGGCCGTGTTCTGGCTGCCGGCGACGTCCTGCATGTCAGAACTCCTGAGGTCACCCCTGCAAGTTTGGCAGCCGGGAAAATTGAGCTGAGCCAGACCTGCTCGGCGACGCCGGACGTGGCGCAGACACTCGTGTCTGCAGCGCCGAGACTCATCTCGGCGTTTCCCGCGCTTGCTGTAACTCCCGAAGAGGGTCGAGACGAGTCTCGACCCGGCAGGCAAGAGTGCCTGCGCCACGAAAGCAGGCACACCTCAATTTCCACGGCCTCAGGAGGTCTGCAGGTAGGACATGCATTAGCTTGTCCCGGCCTGGCCGTCGCGCCGCCGCCATATTCCAACCGCTGGGAGATCGGCGTACTCTACGGGCCGCACGGCGCACCCGATTTCTTCACCGATGGCGATATCGATACCTTCTTCGCCACCTGGTGGAAGGTGCATTACAACTCCGACCGCACCGGCGTCCGCCTCATCGGGCCCAAGCCCACCTGGGCGCGCCAAGACGGCGGCGAAGCGGGCCTGCACCCGTCCAACATTCACGACAACGCCTACGCCATCGGCACCGTGGATTTCACCGGCGATATGCCCGTGATCCTCGGCCCCGACGGTCCCAGCCTCGGCGGCTTCGTTTGCCCGGCCACCATTGTCGATGCCGAGCTTTGGAAGATCGGACAATTGCGCCCCGGAGACATGGTCCGCTTCCGCGCGATTTCTCTAGATCAAGCGCGCGCGTTGGAACGCGATCTCGATGCCGCGATCGAGTCGCTCTCAGGCGCGTGGCCGGCGTTGCCCGAAGACGCGCGGCGCGAAGATGCTGTGCTTGGTGGGGCGGACGCCCTCGTCCGCGCGGGTCCCCCTGGACCCGCTCTTCCATCCACCGTTTACCGCGCCGACGGCGACAAGTATCTCCTCGTCGAATACGGCCCCAACGTCCTCGACCTGAACCTGCGCTTCCGCGTCCACGCGCTCGAAGCCCAACTGCGCGCCGCCAAGCTCGCTGGCGTGCTCGACATCACCCCGGGTGTTCGCTCCCTCCACATTCACTACGACGGCAGACGCCTCCCTCGCGAAGCGCTCCTCGAAGCCCTCGCCGATTGCGAGCGCCGCATCCCCGCCCTCGACCACATCGTTGTACCCTCGCGCATCGTGCATTTGCCGCTTTCCTGGGACGATCCGGCAACCCAGCTCGCCATCCGCAAGTACATGCAGTCGGTGCGTCCCGACGCGCCCTGGTGCCCCAGCAATATCGAGTTCATCCGCCGCATCAACGGACTCCACTCCATCGACGACGTACGCCGCATCGTCTTCGCGGCGAATTACCTGGTGCTCGGTCTGGGCGACGTGTATCTCGGCGCGCCCGTGGCAACGCCCGCCGATCCGCGCCATCGCCTGGTGACAACCAAGTACAACCCGGCGCGCACCTGGACACCCGAAAACGCCGTTGGCATCGGCGGCGCGTACCTCTGCGTCTACGGCATGGAGGGCCCCGGCGGCTATCAGTTTGTGGGGCGCACTTTGCAGATGTGGAACACCTTCGAGCCCGGTACGCCGTGGCTGCTGCGCTTCTTTGACCAGATCCGCTTCACGCCGGTCTCGGCCGCGGAACTCCTCGAAATCCGGGACGGCTTCCCGCACGGCCGCTATCCGTTACGCATCGAAGAGCAGGATTTCCGGCTTGCCGACTACCACGCATTCCTTCGCTCCATCGAGCCCGGCGCCGCGGCGTTCAAACGCCATCAGCAGGAGGCTTTCGAAGCGGAGCGCGAACGCTGGGCCGCCGCCGGCGCCGACAAATTCATCCAACCGCAAGATCAGGACAGTACCCCTGCCGCGCCGGAACTCGTGCCGGAAGGCTGCCGTCCAGTGCGCGCGCCGGTTACCGCCAGCGTCTGGAACATCGCTGTGGAACCGGGACAGCGCGTGGAAGCCGGCCAGAAACTGATCGTGCTGGAGGCCATGAAAATGGAGATCGCGGTCTCCGCGCCGTCGGCGGGTACCATCGAGAAGCTGAATTGCTCGAAAGGCGCGCTAGTATTGGCCGGACAACATCTCATTACCTTGCGTCAGTAAGTGCATGAACTTCGATTCGGTCTGGATCTCACACGTGCCGTGTGAAAGTTTATGAGTCGAACTCCTCACCCTCTGGCCGGATACCGTCAAGCGCGGTCTCATCCTGCGCGAAGTCCCCTGTCTCGGCGCCCTCGTCCCTGAGGACACCGTGTGCGGAGGGGTATGTTAGTGGCCCAATAGGGTCAAACGAGTGAGCCAAAAATCAAATATGAGTGAGCCAAAAGTCAGATACAAGTGAGCCAAAAGTCAAATTGCCGTACAGCCTTTGCTGACGTATTCACCTGGATCTTATAGCATGCCGCTTTCCCCCACGTAAAGTCTGAGCCGCCCCGAATAAGCAGTCATCGAACTGTCTCGAAATTTCTCGAACTTTCCCTTGACTTCCCGGGGGGGAGGTATATTTTTACCATCCGGTACATCAGTACTAATACCTGACAGCTACAAGTCAGTTGAGTAGATTCGCAACTGACGGCGAGATTCGCTCAGAACCTCGGCGGCTGGCATTAGTCCGCAGGCGGATTACAGCGATCGACATAGTAGTCTCAACCCTTGAACGGTTGGCATATCGGCATAGGTAATCACCTTCACGTTCAACGCGGTCGGCAGAAACTAGTATTCCCTGAAAGGGAGCGCCGCTCCACGTGTCCTCGCCGTGGCGGCTATGGCGAGCGACGTTGCCCCCGGGGAGATAGGGCGCCAGCGAAGTGGCGAATCAAGGGGAAAAGGACGGTATGAAACGGCTATTCGGCATCATCCTGCTAAGTTGCGCGCCTATTCTCGGGCAGACCACCGTCTACATCACCAGTAACACGGTCTGGAGCGCGGCCACCAATGGCGGAAACATTACCGTGCAAGCGATTGGCGCGGGCGGCAATGGAGCCCCTGCATCCTCGTCCACCGACGGAACAGGAGGCGGAGCGTATGTGAGTGCGTCGATCCCTTATACGTCCGGGGCCTCCATCTCGATCCAGATCGGTCACGGCGGAGGAGGCGCCGCGGCTAACACCATCTTCAACACTGCTTCTCCCCAGGTGGTTGCGGCAGGAGGAAGTAACGCCAGCGCCTCCAATATGAACGGCGGAGCGGGCGGTCAGGCCTCGTCCTGTACGCCCACTGCCACTGCTTATTCAGGAGGGGCCGGGGGGGCGACTACCAGCGTTGGCGGTGCTGGCGGAGGAGGAGCCGCCGGCCCTCACGGTGTAGGATATCCCGGGGTCCTTGCCGCCGTGAACGGGTCCAACGGCGGAGCTGCCGACGGCGCATATGGCGCAGAAGCGCAAGGCGCTAATGGGGGGACGCCGCCGGGGAACGGAGGCTCAGGGAGTGAGTGGGGCTCCTACGGCGTCGGCTCCGGCGGAGGCGGCGCCAGCGAAGTCGCGGGCGGTCAGAACGGAGGCAACGGGGGAAATTACGGCGGAGGAGGCGGGGGCGCTGCCTCATTGACCTCCGGGGGCAACGGGGGCATAGGCGGAAATGGACTTCTCATCATTACCTATACGCCAGGGTCGGTGAGCCAGCCGAGCCAGCCGTTGTTAACCGTCACCTCGTCCCACATCGACCCGTTCTTCGTCGGCCAATCGAATGCCTCTTACACCCTGACGGTAACCAATGCCGGAGGCCAGGCGACCAGCGGCGCGGTGACGCTTACAGAGACGTTGCCTTCAACCTTGACTCTGTCGTCCATTTGGGGCCCGGGATGGACTTGCTCCGGCGCGAACTGCACGAATAGCAGCTCCGTGGCGGCCGGGGCCAGCTTTCCGCCCGTCTTTGTGGCCGTGGTCCCACCGGTGGTGGCGATGGCGGCGATCAATCAGGTGAGCGTGTCCGGGGGCGGTTCGGTTGCGGCGAACGCCTCGGACGGAACCAACATTGTCGCGGCCACCTCGAACTGCCTGACGATCACGATAAGCCCCAGCAGGCGGCCGCTCACGGCGCCACGGTGTCGCCGGCGAACCAATGTTATACTAATCCTACGCTTGTCGATGTAATTGCGTATAACGTCGGCGGTTACACGTTCTCCTCCTTCAGCGGAGGCCTGACCGGGACGACTAGCAATCAGACTGTGATGGTGAGCGGGTCAGTGAATATCACCGCCCACTTTGTCACCAGCTTCACGCTGTCGCCTCCCAATCAGAACGCCAATATCGGCATTCCCGCGAATGGCACCCCTGTCACCGCCACGTATGCCTTCTCGTCGGGCGACCCCGAATGCATCTCAACCTGCGGTCTTTACGATAGCTCTAGGAACCTTTCTCCGTATGTGACGGCAACGATCACGCAGAGGAATGCGAGTTCCTTGTCGATCCAGTACACAGCCTCACCTGGCGCGGTTGGGCCCGGCCAGGCTCCCCAGCTTTTGCCGATCTGCCCTTGCTACGATGGAGGATGCGACCCCCCTGTGTTCCCGCCGACGGATCCGGAGCCGGCGGATCCCGTCCTCCAGATAACTAAAACTGCCACAGGAGCCAACCTCACTGGAACGACGCAGAACGTTCTGGTGAGCCAGTGGGTCGATCTCACTGCCGTCGTGTTGAACGCCAACGGCGCGACGCCGACATTTCAATGGACCCAGCCTCCCGGCAACACAGCAATCAATTATATTGACACGGCGAATACTTCGACCGCGGCGCTTGTGCCCTTAACAACAGGTGACCTTTCGTCAAGCGAAATTGGCTTTGCCTGGACGGATACATCCGGCACCGGGCAGCCAATTTCGGTTACAGCCACTTTTCCAAATGGGATCACCTTAACCGCCCAGGTCACGTACACAATCACGGTGCCTGCGGTAACGGTCGTCCCGGCGCCGGAAATGCCAGCGATCTCCTCACCACAAAACTGCCTAAGCTTTTCAGGCCAATGGGCGCTCTGCATCGGCTCGCCATCTGGAGGACAGCCAGGAATCTCCTTCAGCGCTACCTCGTGCAATAGCTTCAATGTTAATTGTGAATGGATGCAGGTAATAAACAGCGCAAGTAACGTCTCGACCCCGGCGCCGGGATCGGGACAAGCGTGCCAAATCAGTCCCCAAGCCGCCCTGGACGGCCCCGGTCCGCAGGGCGGAGGCTGGCAGACTAGCGGTGCGCAGGCCGCATTTGTCAATGACTCGCCAGGCAGCGCGGAAGAGGCGCCATACCAGGAGCAGATAAATAGTGCGTCGTTCTCTACTTTTCTCATGTACCGCTACAACTCCACCTCCAACAGTCAGGATGGCCTCTTCGTGCCCCTTTGGGAGATAGATTGGCAGTGGAACGGCGATGCCTATTTGGTTAGCGGTGGTAGCTGGCCGCTGAGAAGCGGTAGCCAGGCGAACACGATTCCGGGCCACGCGACGTCGAATTATCCATTGTGGACCAACCAGTTTATCGCCACCGAGCAGGGTACCTGTAACGCGTTGCCACTCTTGTCAGGCATCGTGGTCACGCCGCAGCAGATTTCAAGTGGAGCGACCGCATCCATCGCTGTCACATTGAGTGCCCCGGCTCCAGCCAATGGAGCTGCCATCCAGTTGGTCTCAAACAGCACCGCGTTTGCCACCCAGGCGACCTGCACTGTGCCGGCAGGTCAAACCACGGCAACCTGCTCCGGCACGGCCGGCAACGTTGCCAGCTCAACTCCTGTAACAGTCACGGCGAGCTACTACAACTCGCGCCAGACTGCGTCTTTAACTGTAGTGCCAGGACAGTAGGTACAACACCATGGAGAAAACGCTCATGCGCGATTATTACCGTTCCTTCTTGATTGCCTTGTTGACTGGCGTTGCGTTAGGGCAGTCAACGCCCCCCGAGAGGCCGCTCCAAGATCCTAACTCCGTCATAGCCATCAGCGCCCGGGCGGTAGTGGCGTTTGAGCGTTCCCGGCACAACGAGCCGCCCCCACCGCGCGCTCCCTGGGCCGGGCTTGTCGAAATTACGCTTGCGAACCGGTCTTCGGGCATCGTGCGAATGATCAATAGACCCTCAATTTGGGACTATCGGGTTGAAATTGAAGATGTTTCGGGAGAGCCAGTGCCTCTCACGGAATTGGCCAAGAAGATGGCGGGAAAGAATCCGGACTTGATGCCCCTTCCAGTTGGGGTGTATGATCATGCCCCCGCAGAGGATTGGAAGGAAGGTCTCGATGTTTCGCTGCTGTACCAAATAAAACCTGGGCATGGTTACAAGGTCACGCTCCACCGTTGGGACGGGCTGTGGGTCAAAGACGCCGGAGGTAAGCTACTGAGGAATGGAGAGATCGGCTGTCGGTTCGAGGTTCCCGAAATCGGCGTGCTGCGCGATTATTGAGGTCTGCATACCCACACTCGGCCTTCGTGATATGCAAGCCCGCTATTAACCGTCACCTCGTCCCACATCGACCCGTTCTTCGTCGGCCAAACCAATGCCTCTTACACCCTGACGGTAAGCAATACCGGAGGCCAGGCGACCAGCGGCACGGTGACGCTTACAGAGACGTTGCCTTCAGCCCTAACTCTGTCGTCCATGTGGGGCCCGGGATGGAGTTGCTCCGGCGCGAACTGCACGAACAGCAGCTCCGTGGCGGCTGGTGCCAGCTTCCCGCCCGTCTTTGTGGCCGTGGTCCCACCGGTGGTGGCGATGGCGGCGATCAATCGGGTGAGCGTGTCCGGCGGCGGTTCGGCGGCGGCGAACG
>Ga0182030_10007964_pt1 | contig 22024 bp, 10 predicted proteins | sample 812S3MmetaG_FD_121299 | JGI IMG/M metagenome (GOLD analysis project Ga0182030, IMG submission 121299) | Permafrost microbial communities from Stordalen Mire, Sweden - 812S3M metaG (Illumina Assembly) | ecosystem: Environmental > Terrestrial > Soil > Wetlands > Permafrost | place: Sweden... | reverse complement strand
TGGTGGATGTCGGCGAACAGACCGGCGCCATGCCCGAAATGCTTTTGAAGATCGCCGACAACTACGACGAGGAAGTGGACAACGCCGTGGCCGCCATGACTTCGCTCCTGGAACCGATCATGATCATCTTTCTGGCCGTCATCGTCGGCAGCATCGTCATCGCGATGTTCCTGCCGCTGATTGCCATGATCAGCAACATGAGCGGTGACGAAAGCAGTGGCGGTGATAAATAATAATCGCCGCTTTCCAGGTTTTTTCGAGAAAATCCAAAAACATTTGACAAACATGCCGTCAATGTGTAAATACAATGTAACCACATTGCATGGGCGTTTTATTTACAATTAACCCGTTATGGAGTTCGATTGGAACAATTCGCCCTTCGATTTGGATGGTTCTTTGAATCAGCGGGAAATTGAAGAGTCCTTTGAAGACCCCTTCGCCGTCCGGCTGTTGCCCGACTCGGCGAGGTTCGGCGTCCAGACACGCTTTTTCAACCTCGGCATGTCCGCCGGCGGCATCGGCGTTTTCAGCGTGTATCGGACCAACGGCAAATCCGTCCGCGTCCTGTTTGCCCGTGCGTTCGAGCCGGAAGAAAGATTTTTTTACCAGCGGAAAATGGACCAGACGCTGGCGTAATAAAATTTTGAGTTTTGAGTTCAAGGCACCAAACGAGGTGTGAGATTTCGGCAGACTAAAAACTTAAAACTGAAAATTAAAGACTGACACCGTGCGAACTTTTGCCAACTGGGATGACGTGCCGCTGTTCGACAGCGAGGCGGCCGAGGCGGATTTCTGGTCGGAGAACCGGCCGGACCTGCGCCTGATGGAGGCGGCCACGGCGGGCAGCGCCGAGGCGTCCGAGTCTGTGACCATCACGCTGCGGATTGATCCGCGGATGCTGGCGCGCATCAAGCGGCTGGCGCGGTCGCGGTATCTGAATTACCAGAGCATGATCAAACAATGGTTGAGTGAACGGATGGAAAACGAAATTCGCGAAAAATGAAAACTAAAAAGCGTGACAGGTGGCAGGTGGCAGGTGGCAGAACAAACAACGCGGCGGCCGGTGCCGGTTTAATTCGCCCTTCGCCCTTCGCCCTTCGCCCTTTTCCGGCCTTCACCCTCATCGAGCTGCTGGTGGTCATTTCCATCATCGCGCTGCTGGCGGCGTTCACCATGCCCGTGATGAAACAACTCAAGCGGAGGGAATACATCAACAAGACGCAGGCGGAGATGGCGAAGTTGGAGACGGCCATTGACAGCTACAAGGCCGCCTACGGTTTTTATCCGCCGGGCAATCCGGGCTATAGTCCCGCCAACTCGACTACTTGGGGCGACGCATTTTTTCATCCGCTTTATTTTGAACTGATGGGGACAACCAACACCAGCCCCGCCAATCCCGCTACCGGCACTTATCAAACACTGGATGGCAGCGCCACGATTCCCGCCGATGCCACGGGTCTTACAATGCCCCCGGCTCCCGGTCCATTGGGTGTCAGTGGTTTTATAAATTGCACCAAGCCCAATGTGGGTGAAGACGCTGTGGCTGCTAAAATTTTCCTGCCGGATTTGAGTTCAAAGCAGATTGCATTCAACAACACAAATTTACCCAGCTATCCAAATGTTCCGTTGCCGTTGTTGGTGGCTTCGGTCGGCGGGCCGGATATAAACTACCAGCCCTTGGGGGCGTCCGGCGTGAACCCGTGGCGCTACGTCTATCCCGGAATTAAAAACCCCACCTCGTATGACTTGTGGGTTGATCTTTGCATCGCCGGCCAGACGAACCTGATCTGCAACTGGACCAAGGAAGTCCAGAAGAACACCACCCTGCCCTGAAATATTTTATGTGCTTCCCGGCGACATTTCAAAATCGGCGACCCGCGAACACCCTCCGCGTGGACTGGCACGATTGCGCGTGGTCGCCGGCGATTGTCGTTCAACCGGCGGACGTCCGCCGATTTGTCGCCATAAAACCATTGCCCGCCTTGCCGCCGTTTCGGCATACTGGCGGTCGCTCAAATCATCTAAAAACCATGAAAACCAACTCCTCGCGCCGCCTGCGGGCGGGCTTCACGCTCATCGAACTGCTGGTCGTCATCGCCATCATAGCCATCCTTGCGGGGATGCTGCTGCCGGTGCTGGCGACGGCCAAAACTGCGGCGAAGAAGAAACAGGCGCGACTGGATGAACAGGGCATCGTCACCGCCATCAATGCTTACGACCAGGATTATGGCCGCTTTCCCATCTCGAAGGCGGAGCAGCAATACGCTCAAACCACTGTGTCGGGTGATTTCACCACCGGCCTGGTTCAAAATCCCCAGCCAAACAACCCAAGTCTTACTTGGAATGCGGGGGCTGGTAATAATTATTCCTTCGACAACAACAGCAATGTGGTGGCCATCCTGATGGATTCGCTGGCTTCTGCCAACGGCACTCCAACCGTGAACACCAATCATCAATACAATCCCAAGTCCGTCGGCTATCTGAACGTCAAGCTATCCGGCTGGGATCCGTCGCAGGGCGGCGTGCCGCTGCCCGGCGTTGACAATCTCGGCGTCTATCGCGACCCGTGGGGCAATCCTTACGTCATCACCATGAATACCAGCTACAACGACCAGGGCGTGAGCGATCTTTTTTATTGCCAGCAAAACGTCTCGCAAGTCCGGCCTCCCGCACCGCCAGCCTACGCCCAAACAGGATATAACGGACTGTTTAATCCCAATCCCACCGCTGGCACCCAAGCGCAGTTGGATCATTTTCTTTATCACGGCAAGGTCATGGTCTGGTCCGCCGGGCCGAACGGAAAAATTGATTCCGGTGATCCAGTCACCGACCAGGAAAACAAGGACAATGTTTTGAGCTGGCAGTAATCATGAAAACCCGAAGTGACATGCGACACGGGACAAGTGTCAAGATCAGGGCGGCACGCGTGGCTGGTTCCTGTCACTCGTCACTCGTCACCCGTCACCTTCACGACGCCTTCACGCTCATTGAGCTGCTCGTCGTCATCGCCATCCTCGGCATCCTCGCGGGGCTGGCCGTGCCGGCGCTCAAAAATCTCGGCAAATCGGAGGCCAACGTAAGCGCCGCGCGCCAGTTGCTCGACGATGTCGGCCGCGCGCGGCAGTTGGCCCTGGCCAACCGCACGACGGTTTACATGGTGTTCGTGCCGACCAATTTTTGGAACACCGCTTTCGGATCCGGCCCTTTTAACAACAACTGGTTCAACAGCCTAACTCCCGCCGCGCAGGCCACCGCCACCAATTTGTGCGACCAGCAGTTGGCGGGCTACACGTTCATGGCCAGCGGTGCCGTGGGCGACCAGCCGGGCCGGCATGTGTGGCATTACCTCGCACCCTGGCAGACGCTGCCAGAAGGCACCTTCATCGCGCTGCAAAAATTTTATCTGCCACCGAATCAATTTTACCAGATTCAGGACAAAGTTTCCGCCATACCTCCGTATGACATTTATGGCTTCAACACCAACGGCACCATTCCGTTCCCGACGGAAACGAACACGACGGCGGTGACGCCCAACCTCCCGATTCTGCCCTACATCGCCTTCAATTATCTCGGCCAGTTGACGGCGGACGGCGTGAACCCGGCCACCCGGGACGAATACATCCCCCTCGCGCACGGCACCGTGGCGGATGCGGCGGACGGAAACAAGGTGCTGCAGTTTGCCCCGCCCACCGTTCAGGAGATTCCAGCCGGCAACAGCACCAATCTGGCTTACAACATCGTCCACGTTGACGCGCTCACCGGCCGCGCGGTGCTGGAATACCACAAGATGCCATGAAGCTGCCATTTATAATTTACGATTTGCGATCTGCGATTGGCAGGAAGCCGTTCGGAAACGGAGCGCGAAGCATTGCTTCGCGTGTTTCTCCAATGATTCGCGCGGAGCAATGCTCCGCGCTCCGGTCAGCGGGCTGGTTTGGCAGAGGTTTCCAATCATCCATCAAAAATCATAAATTTCAGCGCGCCTTCACGATGATTGAGATCGCCATCTGTCTGGCCATCATCGGCATCGCGCTGGTCGCCATCGTCGGCGTGCTGCCGCTGGGCATGAGCGTGCAGCGCGAAAACCGCGAAGGCACCATCATCAACCAGGACGCCACAGTCCTCCTCGAAGCCATCCGCAGCGGTGCGCGCGGCATGAATGATTTGACGAACTACGTTTATTTCGTCACCAACAATTGGGCTTTGTATAATTCTGACGGCTCGGTTAAAAGCATCGGAGGAAACGGTTACACCGGTTTCCCTAATCCCTCGACAACCATTGCGCCGGGATATTATGTAACTCCATCAGGCACCTTCACCGCGCCAGCCTCAACCATCAGCAGCGGCACGAACATGATCGGCCTGTTGAGCACGCCGGAATTCACCGATGTGAACGGCCTACCCACCAATAACCTTTTTGGCGGCGGTTACAGCAACCACATCGTCGCCTACGTCCGCTCCATCAGCGGCCCGGCGGTGGAAAAACCGCCGCAGGACAACCAGCTGCTTCAGGAAGATTCGTTCACCTACCGCATCTACTGCGTCAACGCGACGGTGGCGACGGATACAAACATCTTTTTCCTGCCGGCCGGCCAGCCGGCTTACAGCCAGCAGCTCGCCCAGAACCTGCACGAGCTGCGCCTGACGTTTCTCTGGCCGCAATATCCCAACGGCAAGCTGGGCAACGGCCGCCAGACCTTCCGCACGCTCGTCGCCGGACAAATTGAGACCGACGTCATCGCCGGAAACTATTTGTATTTTTACCAGCCGCAATCGTTCGCCATCACCAAGTGAAAACCGAATTTCAAATTTCGAATTCCGAATTCCGAACCGGTGGACGGAGATGCGCCGCTTCATTCTTCATTCTTCATTCTTCATTCTTCATTCGCCGCGCCTTCACCCTGATCGAGGTCATGGTGGTGATGGTGCTGCTCTCGCTCATCGTCATCGCGCTGATGGGCGTGTTCAGCAGCACGCAGGCCGCGTTCCGCGCCAGCGTCACGCAGACCGACGTGCTCGAAGGCGGCCGCGCCGCGATGGAACTCATCACCGCCGACCTGCGGGCGCTGGCGCCGTCCGGCGGTGCCACCGATATTGCGGGCAACGCACAGGCTGCGGTGGCACTGGCGGACAACGGCCAGATCCCGGTGAATTTTTATCTCGTCGTCAACAATTATTCTCCACCGCTGACGAACACGCTTGTCGGCAGTGTCAGCGGCATCCCCCGGACCAATGTGGTGGAAAATGTCTTTGTCTTGAGCCGCCAAAACCAGACCTGGTCGGGCGTGGGTTATGTTGTGGACACGTCGTCAACCGCCAACGGCATTTGCCCGCTCTACCGTTTTACTCCGACGGATTTGCCGATACGGCCCACGCCCATGCAGCTTTTCACCAACTTCCTCGCCAACAGCGGACTGCCGATTTCGCAAAACAACACCAACATGCACCGGCTCCTGGACGGCGTGGCGGGCTTTCGCGTCCGTGCCTACGACCCGAACGGCCTCTGGCTGACCAACGGTTTCCCGTCCGGAACTTCCAGCACGTTGAAAAACACGGCGCTCTTTGGCCCCGTCAATGGCGAGGTCGGCTGCTATATGTTCAGCAATTCGCTGCCGGCCTCCGTGGAGATTGAAATGGCCACGCTGGAAGACCGCACCTTGCAGCGCGCCGAATCGCTGCCGAACGATCTGCCGGCGGCGCCGCCGAACGACCGGCGGACCCTTTATTTGCAGCAGCAGGCCGGCAAGCTCCACGTCTTCCGCCAGCGCGTGACCATCCCGAACGTTGACCCCGCCGCCTACCGATGAAACTACGATTTACGATTTACGATTTACGATTTACGATTGAAAAAAAATCGCCGCCGCCGGTCATTGCCGGTCGTCGCGCTTGCGCGGGCACACATCGTCAATCATCAATCATAAATCATAAATCCCGGCAGGGTTTCGCCCTCGTCATCACGCTCATTTTGCTGTCGGTCACGCTCATCATGGCCGTGGCGTTCCTGGCCATCAGCCGGCGCGAACGCGGCTCGGTGGTCACCACCACCGACTCGGCCACCGCGCGCTATGCCGCCGACGCCGCGCTGGCCAACGCCGAGGCGCAGATCATCTCCGCCGTGCTCGCCACCACCAACCCGTATATCAACAACCTGCTCGTCTCGACGAACTACATCAACGCATCAGGTTTTCAGACTGCACCTCCAGCAAGTTATACCAGCCCGACAAATGTCAGTTACGTTTATCACAATGGTAATCCGCTGAGTTATCAGGATTTTGAGCAGAACGTCGCCAACCTGCTTTACCTGCCGCGCGTGCCGGTGTTTGTGCCCACCAATGCGCTGGGCGCGAGTGATTTTCGGTTCTACCTCGATCTGAACCGCAACGGGAAATTCGAGGACAGCGGCATGGTGACGAACCTGGACAACGCAAATAACATCATCAGGGACTCACTGGATAATCCGGTGGTGAACAATCAGGTCGGCGACCCGCAATGGATCGGCGTGCTGGAGCGGCCGGACGCGCCGCACGGGCCGAACAACAAATTCCTGGCCCGCTACGCCTTCATCGCCATGCCCGCCGACGGCACGCTTGATTTGAACGCCATTCATAATCAGGCTCTGCACGGCAATATCACCACGGGTGCTTCAGGCGAGGTAAATCCACCAAGTTCGGGTGACGATTATTTCCGCAATCAAGGCATCGGTTCGTGGGAAATCAACCTGGCCGCGTTTCTTGCCGACCTGAACACCAACCAATGGGGGCAGGTTGTTGGTTCAGGCCCTGGCGCACCCATCGGATCGGCAACTTATTATCAATACAACCAGCTTGGAAACGGCAATCTTGGCCATGCCTTTGAAGATGCTCGCGCCTTGCTGGCGTATCGCTATACCAACACATTCGCCTCGCTGGCATTTGTGCCCGCCTTGTTTCCCAGCTACCCCCTGACCGGCGGCCCGGTTGACCTGTTCCCCTTTGGACCCACGATGACCGGCACTGGAATGCCATTTTACAATTACAGCCTGAACAACTCGTGGCCGGGCGCGGACAACACCAATCACTTCTTCGCGCTGACTTCGGACTTGTTCGACCCGGCCAAAGTGGGGCTGAACGTGGCAACTCCGGGATTCATTGAGCGGCTGAATCAGGCAGGCACCAATAATTCCACCTACGACCGTTACACGCTTTACCGGATGCTCGCGCAGCTCGGCACGGACTCCTCGCCGGACGCGGGCAAGCTGAACCTGAACTACGACAACCTCGATCCATTTGTGCCGGGAGTGAACGGGCCGGTTTACGACACCAACGGCGTGGCCAGCCTCACGAATTTTGCGGCGTGGACGCCGCTGGCGTTTTTCACCAACGCCGCCGACCGGATGCTGCGGCTCTACACCACCAACTGGTTTCAGGCCGACCCGTCCAATTATCTGGCGACCTACTACGGTATTTACACCAATTACTATTACACGGATGTCGGCTTAAACATCCACACCAACGATCCGTTCGGGATGGGGCTGACCAACCTGCCGCTGTTTGGCATGACCAACCAGATTCCGGCATTCGGTCTCACCAACATTCCGGTTTATGTCAACGGCCAGCTTGTCTATCGGTCCGCCGTCCAGCGCGTGCTGCAACTGGCCGCGAACATTTACGACGCCTCCACCAATTCGTTTTATCCGTCGCGGTTCCGGCCGGTGTTCACCAAAATGATCGTGGCGACTTCGGCCACCACATCAACCACGAATGTCTATGTATCCGGCTACACAAACCAAGTGACGCCTATTGTCCGGAACAATGAATTTCTCACGCCCGACATTGCCCCGCCAATCACCGCCATGGATTTTGCGTCTTTGTCGGCAGCCTACAATTACAACCAGCCTTACCTGCTGAACATTTACGGCGTGCCGTGGATCATCGGCGCAAAGAAGGGCTTCCCAAACTTCAACGAATTCAGCATGGAGAACTCCATTCAGGTGACACGCAAGTTGCAGTTGACGCGCACCATCAACCCGCCGCCGAAAGCACCCTCCAATTACCAGACCAACCAGATGTATAGCATGGCCATCACGAATTTTTACGGCCTCGAATGCTGGAATTCCTATTTTAACAGGTCAAACTACCTCGGGCGGACCGGCAACAGCGGGCCGGTTGTCATTGCCGTGCGAAATCTGTCGTCCATGACGCTGACGAATTACAGTCCCTATGCCGTCCCCAACGCCAATGCGCAAACCATTTATACTACCAACTGGCTCACTTACACGCTGCCCTCCTGGCAGAGCAACCAGTTCGTGGTTCCGCTGAATACCAATGCGGCTTTCTTCGGCTATACCAATCCGGTTTATGTCTATAAATACAACCAGTTCGGCAGCACCGCCAATTTTCTTGATGTCGGCATTGTCCCACTGCCGCAATTTGGTTTTGTGGTCACCAACTATCTGCAAGTGGCCATCATTGATTATTCGGATCCAGCGTCTGGCGGGCAGATCGTGGATTATGCGGAGTTAGGACCGCTGACGGGCAGCCCGCGCAACATCAACGCGGAAATCGCTGATCTGGCCAACAACGGTAACACCGGTCTGTGGAGCACCAACCTGTCGGGCGGTTTGACGCCCCAGGGCGTGATCAATCAGATAACCACCAGCCGCAATGGCGGCACGGTGCCTGCGGAAGATGCCGGCGAAGGAAAATGGTCCCAGGTTCCTGTTCCGGGACTGCCGCCGGGCATGTCAACGTCGCAGCAAGGCGAGCAGGCATTTTTCACGGCCTTTTTCAGCTCCAGAAATTCGGCTCCGTATGGCAACTCGACTACTTTGGTCACAAATCTTCAGGATCAGGTACAGGCACCCTACACGCCCTCGCGCCTCCGAGTGCAGAAAGTGACCTGGCAGGCGAACGACCCGCTGGTACATTATCTGGCGAGCGACTTGAACGATCTGAACGCCGACACCGGCATTCAAAATGTATTGAGCGGATTGGACAATCTTGGCGTGCTGAACAACCGTTACCAGCCGTGGGACGGCAATCCGAATTTAGCGGGTAACAAAAACAAAGCCACGCCGGATTTTCAGCCAACGATCACCGCGACAAACATCTGGTTGAAGGATTCGCTGGTGACATCGTCGGCAAAGTGGGATTTTCCAACCAGCAAATATCCAACGGTGGGCTGGCTGGGCCGGGTGCATCGCGGCACGCCGTGGCAGACGGTTTATCTTAAGAGTGGTAATGTTTTTTCCCATACCTTTGCCGGTAAAACCGGCGCCAATGTCTGGCAAACTTGGACAGGCAATCTTAACACCAATGACACCACTAACAGTGCACCGGTTCAAGACCAGCTGTTGTTCGACCTTTTCACCACGGCCATCAATGACAACGCCACACGCGGCCGGCTCTCGGTTAACGTGGCCGCCGACCCAAATGATCCTGCCGCCGGCCTCGCGGCGTGGTCGGCTTTGTTTAGTGGCATGGCGGTGCCGACGAGTCTCACAAATTACACCGTGATCAATCCGGCCGGAACCTTTGGGGTGCCGGTGCCAGCCGGTCCTCCAGCCAGTCCGAATTCACCGTTCTGTCTGGGCTATCTGGTGCAGAACGGCACCAACGGCATCAACGATTTCCGGACGACCTTTAAAAATCCCGACGGGCTGGTTGGCGCGTTCGAACATGTGGGCAACATTCTGGCCGTGCCAGCACTGACTGAACAATCGCCGTTCCTTACCGGACTTAATCCGGACACGCAAATCAGCGACGAGTTGTATGAATGGCTGCCGCAGCAGGCGATGTCGCTGTTGCGCGCGGACGGCAACCCGCGCTATGTGATCTATTGCTACGGCCAAACCCTCAAGCCCGCGCCCAACGGCGTGGTCACCAGCGGCGGGCAGAATTATTTTGGCATGGTCACGAATTATCAGGTGGTGGCGGAAACGGCCACCCGCGCCGTGGTCCAGTTCCGTCCGGTGGTGGTGATAGTAGCGACCAATCCGGTCACCCACTTTGCCCAGATGGAGACGAATTATTCCGCGACACTGGAACAGTTCAACCCGTTGCCGCCGGATTGATCATGAAAGTGAAGTCGTCATCTTGCAGGCTGCTTGGGAGGTTCGCCCTCACCCTGACCCTCTCCCCCAGGAGAGGGAATGGCGGTCGTCCGTCTTCGGCTTTGCCCCCGACCGTCCGCTTGATCCCATCGTCGGCATTATCAAGAAACGCGGAAACAATTCCCCCTCTCCCTGCGGGAGAGGGCCGGGGTGAGGGCGGGCGATTTTGCGGCCGGGCGTCCTTTTTTGGTCAAAAACAGCCAAAACCGGCTTCGGACAGGGTTCTATCAGACCTACAACCGCCCTTTTCACGGCTTGCGACTATCGTCTCTGTCACTGTGATTACCGACACGGTCACAGATACCACCGTCTCGATCCCTGTGATTACCGACACGACCACGGACACTATCGTCTCGGTCACGGATACTACCGTTTCGGTCACGGACACTATCGTTTCGGTCACGGATACTACCGACACAGACCTTCTGATTAATAGAAAAGTGGTCAAAAATCGCCACTTGGGGATTAAATGTCCAAAAGCGGGACGGTTTTACGGTTTATACCGCCAAGACGCCAAGAGCGCCAGGAAGAAAACACATTTTACAGCGCCGGCAGCACGGCAGGCCATGGCCCACGGCTTGAGCTATGGGAAAACTGCAATTCCTCTCCGCCCGGCGCGGGGGAAGAGGACAGAGGTGAGGTGGGGTGTCCGGTTTGGCTTTCAAAACCCCTCACCCCGGCCCTCTCCCCGTTGGGACGGGGCGAGGGAGTCGTTCGCCCTTGCTTCCTGGATCAATTTCAATATTCAAAACCCTGTAGGAGCCGGGGTGACGAGGCTCAAATTAAAAAAATCAGAGACTCCTTACGTCGTCTCCTACAGTTCGGGAAGAACCATTTCCCATTTTGAATAATGGAAATGAACTTGTAGTTTGATGATTAGAAACCTTGGCGTCTTGGGGCCTTGGTGGTGAAAATGCCGCCGGTTAACCACCAAGACACTAAGACACTAAGTTAAAACGGATTTGAAAGCGCCAAAGGCGCGGCAGACAATAGCCCACAGCTTGAGCTGTGGGTTGGGCGATGGAAAAATTTACCAGCCCCGGACGGGGCGGAAGACGGTCATTGCGGAGATCAGATGAAATTGTAGTTTGATGATTAGAAACCTTGGCGTCTTGGGGCCTTGGCGGTTGATTTAATTTTATGAAAATGCGTTCCTGGAGTTTGATTTTGTTGTGCCTGCTGTTGCTGGCGGGCGCGTGGTTGTTCTGGTCGCCGGGCAGTGGCCACCGGCAAACGGCCGCCCCGGCGGTGCGGCCCTACCTTGCGGCCGCCGTCACCACCACCCGTTCCGCTTCAACCGCGCCGCTGCTGTTTGGCTGCGGCAACGCCGCCACCAACAGCGCGCCCAAGACGAACGCCTTCGCCTGGCGCCTTACCAACACCCCAAAATCCCTCACCCAGTTGATGGGAGACCCGCACGCCATCCTGTTGGAGAACGCGCTGCTGGACACGCGCGTCGCGTTGAATCTTTCCATCCCGAAAAATTTGCAAGCCCAGGGCGATCCGGGTGCCTGGATCGTGCAGGCCAGCGGCCCGATCAACAACGCCTTCCGCGCGGAACTGGCGGCGGCGGGCGCGCAGATCGTTTCCTACATCCCGAACAACGCCTATCTCGTGCGGCTTTCAGTGGCGCAGGCCAATGGGCTGACGGGCAACGCGCACGTGCAGGCGATTTTGCCGTATGAACCGTATTACAAAATTTCGCCGGTCATCCCCGTGGGGACGAAACGAACAACGGCGTCCGTGACGCCCGCCACAAATTCCCTGCCGCCCCGGCCGACGTTGCTGGCTTTGGCGATGCAGCAAAAGCCGCTGCCGCCGGGAACTTTTTTGAAGCTGGGGTTGTTTGGTGATGGCACGGCGGAGACCATTTCGCAGATTGAAAAGCTCGGCGGGAAAATCGTGGGCGAGGATCGCTCGCCGTTCGGCCCGATTGTGTTCGTGCAACCGCCGGCGGATTGGCTGGCGCTGGTGCAACTGCCCGGCGTGCAGATTGTGGAGCCGGCGGCGCGGCGCGGGGTGGCGAACGACCTCGCGCGGGTGACGCTGGGCATTTCCACCGACACGGTCACGGCGACGAATTATCTGGGCCTCTCCGGTTTAAATGTGCTGGTGGAGGTAAACGACACCGGTATTGATGCGACGCATCCTGATTTCGGCGTCACCGGCAGCGCGGAAAATCCGGGTTCCGCGTCACCAAGCCGCATCATTGCTGATTCGCCATTGAGCATCGTGGACACGAACGGCCACGGCACGCATGTAGCTGGCATCATCGCAGGCAATGGCTCCGAATCCTATAATGTCGCCAACGTCCCGCAAGGCTCGGTGACCAACGCAGATTTCCGTGGCAAGGCCCCGGCGGCGCGGTTGTATTCGGTGGCAGCGATGAACAACTCGGGTTCGGTGGACGTTTCTGACTATTACCTGCAAACCGCCCCGGCATTGACCAACGCGCTCATCTCGAACAACAGTTGGACCTATGTGGGCGACACCTCCTATGACCTGGCGGCGGCCAGCTACGACGCGGCGGTGCGCGACGCGCTGCCAACGGTCACCGGCTCGCAGCCGGTGCTGTTCGTGTTCGCGGCGGGCAACGACGGCGGCGGCGATGACAACGGTGGCAGCGGCAACCCGGACACGATCTTGTCGCCCGGCACGGCCAAAGACGTCATTACCGTCGGCGCGCTGGAGCAGGATCGTGGCATCACGAACACCTATACTCCGCTGGGCACCACCAACCCGGTGGAGGCCTGGGCGGCGGGCACGTCCAGCAGCTACGAGGTCGCCGGCTATTCGGCGCGCGGCAACGTGGGCATCGGCACGGAAGGGACGGCAGGACGGTTCAAACCGGACGTGGTGGCTCCCGGCTCTTTCGTGGTCTCAACCCGTTCCGAGCAATGGGATCAAAATGCTTACTATAATCCGACGAATGACAATATCACCGTGATGCCCGACTTCGTGGATCCTCTATCCATAAGCGATCCCAACTCCGCTTCATTTTTTGTGTATGACAATGCCGCCGTGGTGACCATCCAGTTGCAGCCCATCGCCACGGCCACCTCACCGTTGACAAACAACCTGTCCATTTATGTCTGGCCGGGAACCGATCCCCTCACGGCAGCTCCAATAATCTTTACGGGCACTAATTTTGTTTCGCTTCCGGCCGTGCCCAGTGGCACCTTCTGGTCATGCGCCGTCAGCAACCCCAACCCGACAACCATCAGCTACAATCTGGTGGCGGATGTGCTGACCACCAACGACCTCGGCGATTATTTCAACGTCTTAAGCAACTTGAACGACTCGATCGGGCCGTGGTATCGCTACGAATCCGGCACGAGCATGGCAGCCCCGGCGGTGTCCGGCTCGCTGGCGCTGATCCAGGATTATTTCACCAACACACTTCAACGCACGCCCAGCCCGGCCTTGCTGAAAGCGATGCTCATCAACGGTGCGCGTGCCGTGGGCAGTTACACGTTCACCGTCACCAATAACATCAATTATCAGGGCTGGGGCCTGGCCAACGTGCCGAACTCGGTGCCGCCCGGCCTGACCAATCAACTCAACGCGGCGTGCTCCACCTTGTTCTTGGATCAAAGTCCGACCAACGCACTGGCGACCGGCGACCAACAGTCATTTCTGGTGTCCGTGCCCACCAATTCCTCAACTGCGGCGTTGTCGCTCCCGCTGCGCGTGACGCTGGCGTGGACCGATCCGCCCGGCAACCCCGCCGCCGCCATCAAGCTGGTCAACAACCTCATCCTGATGGTCAGCAACAATGTCACGGGCGATGTTTATTTCGGCAACGACATCCCATCGGGCAGCACGTTCAACGAAGTGTGGGACACGAACGGCGCACCGAACTTGGATACCATCAACAACATTGAAAACGTGTTTCTGCCCACATCGGCCGCCGGCAGCTACACCGTCACCGTCCTTGGATACAGCGTGAACGTGAATGCCGTCACCGCGCAGACCAACAACACGGTGCAGGATTACGCGCTGGTGATCGCCTGCGGCGAGGGCGAAGTAACCAACGCCATCACGGTCACCGCCAGTATGCCGGTTTCCAATCCCACCGGCGATCAGGACATCACCGTGGTGGGCATCAACGGCAATGGCATGGCCACGAACAGCGACGCCATTGGCGGCGTCTTCCTCAACCAGCTCGCCGGCGCAAGCTCGCCGCTGTTGGGCACAAACATGACCTCCATCGGTATCATTACGGTATTGAATACGAACAACCTTCCTATCCCAGCCTCACCTGGCGTAGGGACCAATTCCGTTTTAACGCTGGGCCAGACCAACCAGTGGCATTTCTATGTGGTCCAGAACACCACGGGCTTCACCAACGCGGCCTTCGTCACCTTCCTGCAGGAGACGCTCTCCATGCCGCGCATGGGGGTGTTTGTGAATCCCAACGCCGATCCCTCGCAGAATCCGACGACGCCGGAGGCGGACGTTGACATGTATGTTTCAACCGATCCTTCGCTGACCAACTTGAATCCGGTGGTCATCTCCAATTGCGTCAACGGCACGCAGGTTGGCGTATCGGTGCCCGGCGCACCACCAATTTTCAACGGCGCATCACTCAGCGGTCTCGGCACGGAATATGTCGTGGATACAGGTTCCCAGCCAAACCAGGTTTATTACGTCGGCGTGAAATCAGAAACCGCCGTCGCGGCGGAATATGGTTTCCTGCCGGTGTTCAGTCAGGCGCCCTTCAGCGAAATCGTGAACGGCATCGAAACCGTCAACGGCCTGCTGCTGCCCATGCTTGTTCCCGACGGCAGCCCGGCGCATCCGGGCACGCGGTATATTTTTGCGCTGGCCATCCAGCCCATCACGGTGGCCAGCGTGATTGTCAGCAACCAGATCGTGCATGAGAATTTTGGAGACCTGGTCGGCACGCTTTCCCATAACAACATGGGCGTGGTCTTGAACAACCATGATTCGCCCGCCACGCCGCCCCCGCCGGGGCCTTACAACTTCACCTATGACGACAGTCTGTCTCCCGTCGCCGGTTCACAGCCACCAGACGGCCCGGGCACCCTGCAGGAGTTTCAGGGACAGTCGGGCGTCGGGCCATGGATTTTGACCGAGGTGGACAATGCGCTTACGGCGACCGGCGCGGTCACGGGGCTGACCCTCACCATCGCGCCGCATAAGGATTTGAGTGCTGGCGTCTCTGTTTTAATTCCCGGTCATGGCTATTTCTATGGCTTTATTGACGTTCCGGTTGGCGCCACCAACCTGACGATTGCGGCCACGAACTACAGTGGATTTGTGACCCCGGATGGAACCGACTTTACTACCTATATCCTGGACACCGTCAATCCGGGCCAGCTCTTTGAAAAACTCGGCCAGCAGCCCGCGCCGCCACCCACGCCGCCGACGAATTATGACAAGATGGTAACCTTGACCAACGGCACGCCGCCGGGCGGCGTCATCACCGTCGGGCCGTCGGACAACCCACCCATTGAGCCGGGCCGCTATTATGTGACGTTGTATAATGCCAGCCCCAAACCACAGGGTTATTGGATCATCGCCCACATCGGCATCGGCCAGGTGCAGCCGGTGAACTTCACCCCGGTCGGCCCGGTGCCGCTGCTGGACGATGCGGTGAGCTATGCCTACATCACCAATTATCCCGGCCTCGGGGCCACCAACGAGACCATTGCGTCCATCGCCGTGGGCCTCCGCGTGGAGCATCCGCGCATCTCGGACCTGGTGTTCACGCTGATCAGCCCGGACGGCACGCGCTACCTGCTGATGCAGAACCGCGGCGGCACCAGCACCAATGGCGCGGGTTTGACCGTTTATTCGACGAACAGCATTGGCAATATCTCGAACAGCGGCACGACCAATGCCAGCACCAATTTTGTCTTTGTCAGCCAGTCCTCCGGGACGCTGCCGATCAGTTGGAATTTCTACACCATCCCGGATCAAATGACGGTTTATAACAACACAAATGGCAATTACGGCCCGGCCAATTTGATATTCAACACGGGCATGACGAATGGAACCGGCCTGGTCAACCTGCCGTTCACGACGACCTCCGGGCTGGCCATTATCATCAACCAGTTTGGGAACACCAACGGCGCGAACGGCGACGCCTGGACCTACACGGCCGGCGGTGTGACGACGAATTTCTATTATCTCACGTTCACCGACGACACGAACATCACTACGCCGCCGATCCCGTCGCCGATGATCCCGATCAAGTTCGCGCCGACGCCGTTCGTGCCGGGCGGAAGCGCCGCTTCGGCCAATCTGACCGTCAATGGAAGTTTTGAATCGCCGTCAATTGCCCCCAGCACGATAAGTGCGAATGTTACCGGCGGATATTTTCCGGGATGGACGATTCCTACTGGCAATGTGGATTTGCTCACCGCTGGCTACTGGCAGCCGGCGGCGGGAAACCAGTCCATTGATCTGGACGGGAACACGCCGGGTGCCATTTATCAGGACATCCAGACCGTGGCTGGACAGGTCTATACCCTGCGCTTCGCCCATGCGTGCAATCCCGACCACAAGACAAATCATACCGCGAGTGTTTTTTGGGCGGGTGTGAATGTCACGAATGCGCCTTTCCTAAATACAACTACAACAGGCACATCAATGGGCTGGCAGTATGTCACGCTGCCCCTCATCGGGTCGGGCGGCTTGGATCGGCTTGAATTTGAAGATCTGAACGGTGAAAACGACGGAGCCGGCCCGACTTTGGACGATGTGTCGCTGACACCGGTTACCGTCCCCTTCAACCTTTATTACCAGCCGGAGCAGGATCTCACCCCGCTCGTCGGCACGAGCGCCTATGGACTTTGGACTTTGGAAATTCAGGACGACCGTGTGGGCGCGACGAACAAAACCGTGCTCGACAGTTGGCAGTTGTCGTTTGTGTTTGCCAACACCAATCCCGCACCGGCCGTCCTGTTCCCCGGAACGGAAATCTGCACCACCACCCCCACCCCGGCCGGCGACATCCTGTGGTATCAGGTCAACGTGCCGCTCAATGCCCTTTACGCCACCAACACCTTGTTCTCCGCCGATTTGCCGGTGAACCTGCTGATCAACACGAATTCCCCCGACACCAACGGTGTCTATGTGGTGTTGACGAATCGAACCAGCGGCATTGCAATTTTGAGCACCACCAACGGCACGCCGCTGCTCATTCCCGGCTCGACCTATTATCTCGGGGTGCAAAACCCGAACAGTGTCCCGGTCAACTCCTGCATCGAGGTGGATTTTTATTTGTCGGGAACCCCGTTTGCCTACACGGAACCGGCCCAACTGGTCACGGGCACCAGCGCGCAGCTCAACGGCTTCGCCACGCCGAACGGGTATCCGGCCACCGCCTGGTTCCAATGGGGAACCAATACGCTGTATGGCAGCAACACGCCGCCGGTCCCGGTGGGCAACGGCTTCAACGTGGTCTATGTGACCAACTCGATCCCCACCGTGACGAACGTGCCGTATCATTTCCGGCTGGTCGTCAGCAATACACAGGGGGTGACTTATGGATTTGACCAGATTTTGGATGAAGCCAATGTGGTGGCCTGGGGCGCAAACTATCTCGGACAGCTTGTTGTGCCGACCAATCAAAACGTGACCGCCATTGCCGGAGCCTACGATCACAACCTCGCCCTGACCACCAACGGACTGGTGATGGCTTGGGGGGACACCACATTTGGCCAGTCGAAAGTGCCGGCGGGCTTGAGCAACGCGTTGTCCGTGGCGGTGGCCGGCGGGCAGAATTACAGCATGGCCCTGCGAAGCAATGAAACCGTGTTTTCCTGGGGAGCAAATATTCTCAACGAAACCAATGTGCCGGCGGCCTTGAGCAATGTCGTGGTGATTGCCGGGGGAACGGCCACCAGTCTGGCGCTGCAAAACAACGGCACGATTGTGGCCTGGGGCGCCAATTTCTTCGGCCTCACCGACACCAATGTTCTGGCCGGTGCCAGCAACACGGTGGCCATCGCCGTCGGCACCTACCACGGTCTGGCGTTGAAAAACGACGGAACGGTGACGGCTTGGGGTGATGACAGCGCCGGGCAGACCGATGTGCCCACCAACCTCAACAATGTCGTGGCCATTGCGGCGGGCGAACTTCACAGTCTGGCCCTGAAATATGACGGAACCGTGGTGACCTGGGGCGACGACAGCGCCGGCCAGACCGATGTGCCGGCCGACCTCACCAACGCGGTGGCCATTGCCGCCGGCGGCTTCCACAACCTGGCCTTGAAGGCCGACGGCACACTGGAGGCGTGGGGTGACAATTCCGCCGGTCAGGCCAGCGTGCCCGTGGGCTTGACCAATGTGGTGGCCATCGCCGCCGGTTATTTTCACAGCGTGGCCCTGACGCCGCAGTTGCTGATCAATTCGACCAATCCGTTTGTTTTACCCATCACCCCGGGCGTGCCGCAAACAAACAACATTTTTGCCGGAAACATCACCTATTATAAGGTCAACGTGCCAACGAATGCGGATTTCGCCACCAACACGCTGCTGTTCGCGACCAACGGGGTGCTGAACATCTGGTTCAGCACCAACACGCCCGCGAAGCCCAACGCCACCAATGCCACCCTGCTGGGCGGCAATGTCACGTCGGGGACGTGGATTTTCAACACCAATGGCGGGCCCGGTCTTCTTCCCGCGCTGGTGCCGGGTTCGACCTACTATCTCGGCGTGCAGAATCCGGGCAGCGTCACGGTGAATTACGCGGTGGAAGTGGACTTCCACCTGACCACGTCCACAAATGTCATAACGATTTCGAGCATCATCCACACGAACGGCGGCTTCCTGCTGACGTGGTTTGCGCCGAGCAATGACCTCTTCCAGGTGCAATGGACGGGCGCCCTCAATTCGCCGGTGACGTGGACCACTTTCACCAATCCGCCGGCCGTCAGTTACAACACGAACTTCCAGGCAACGGCGACGAGAGCGCAGTTCAACTTCTTCGATGATGGCACGCAGACCAGCGGCTTTGGCCCGATGCGTTTCTACCGGCTGAAGCTGGTGACGGCACCCGCCAACACGCTGACTTTGCCGGCGCAGAGCAACCTCGTTGTCGCTGCCGGCAGCAACGTCACCGTGACCAACAAGGCCACGGATTCCAATCTTTCCGCCGTCTTGACCTATAGTTTGGTCAACCCGCCCGCCGGCGCTGGAATCAACACCAACGGCGTCATTACCTGGACCAACGCCTCGCCGTCCGGCCTCGCCGCGCGCTTCACCACGCTCGTCACCGACAACGGACTGCCACCAGCGCAGGCCACCAACACCTTCACCGTCTTTGTCCTGCCGTTCCCGTCCATCACGAAGGTTACGGTGACGGCCACGAATGTGACCTTGAACTGGTTCGCGCCGACGAATGATCAATTCCAAATTGGCTGGAAGACCAACCTGGCGTCGCCCACTTGGACGCTGTTCCCCGGCCCGATCACTTCGCCCAACGGCATTTATTCCTTCGTGGACACCAACGCGCCGGTGCTGATGAAGTTCTACGAACTGATCCTGCTGCCCTGAAATTTCCCCTCCCTCTCCGCCGTAAAACGGGGGAGAGGGCCGGGGCGAGGTGGCGCTTTTCGGATTTTTCACCAACTCCCGCTTTGCTTTTTGTGCCGCGTGGCGTAGTGTGAATTTTCGTTTCGACGGGAAATTCACGGCATGAGCAAAGAATTCATCAAGATCGGCGGTGCGCGGGAGCACAACCTCAAAAACCTCACGCTCACGATTCCGCGCGACAAACTGGTCGTCGTCACCGGCCTGAGCGGCAGCGGCAAATCGTCGCTCGCGTTCGACACGATCTACGCCGAAGGCCAGCGCAAATACGTCGAAAGCCTTTCCGCCTACGCGCGGCAGTTCCTTGACCAGTTGCAGAAGCCGGACGTGGATTTCATCGAGGGCTTGTCGCCGGCCATCGCGATTGAGCAGCGCAGTTCCGGCAGCAGCCCGCGCTCGATCATCGCCACCACGACGGAGATTTACGATTACCTCCGCCTGCTTTACGCGCACATCGGCCAGGCGCATTGTCCGGAAACCGGCGTGCCGATTTCCACGCAAAGCACCAGCGACATCGTGGACAAAATCCTCGCGCTGCAGCCAAAAACGCGCGTGATGCTCCTCGCGCCCGTCGTGCGCCGGCAGAAGGGTGAGTTCCGCGACGTGTTTGAGCGGCTGGGCCGCGAAGGTTTTGTCCGCGTGCGCGTGGATGGCGAAATCATGGAGCTGGGCGAAAACATCGCCCGCATCAAGCTCGATAAAAAGAAATTTCACCACATCGAGGCTGTCGTGGACCGTTTGGTGATTGACGAAAAAATCCGTGTCCGCCTCGGCGACTCCGTGCAGACCGCGCTGCGGTTGGGCGAGGGTGTGATGTTCACGCTGCATCAGCTTGAATCTGGTAGGGCGGGCAGTCCTCTGCCCGCCGCGAACATGGCCAAGTCAAATGGCGGCGCGCACGGAGTGACGCACCCTGCCAGTGACGAATGGATCGAGACTTTGCACTCGAACAAAATGTGTTCGCCGGCGACGGGCAAGAGCTACGATCCGCCGACGCCAAAACATTTTTCCTTCAACGCGCCCGCCGGCGCGTGTCCGGTCTGCCACGGCCTCGGCCAGAAAATGGTTTTCGACGAGCACCTCGTCGTGCCCAACGCCGATGAGCCGCTGGAAAGTGCCATCCAGCCGTGGCGGCGCGCGGGCAAGCGGATGAACATTTATTACAAGGCGATGCTGCGAAGCGTGGCCGGCCATTTCAAGGTCGCGCTGGAAACGCCGTGGAAAGATTTGCCGGAGGATTTCAAAGCCGTTCTGCTCCACGGTTCCGGCGAGGACAACGTGGAGTTCAAGTTCTGGCGCGCGGGCAAAGTCAGCAGCATTGACCGTCCGTTCGAGGGCGTGCTGCCGAACCTCGAACGACTGGCGAACGAGAGCGAAAGCGAATTCATCCGCAACCGGCTGAAGGCTTATATGACGCCGCAATTTTGCGATGTCTGCGGCGGCAAACGGTTGAAGCCGGAAATTCTGGCCGTCACGCTCGGCGGCGAACAGTTCGTTTCCCAGCTAAAAATTAAAAGCTCAAAATCCAAAACCCTTAAAATTCCCGGCCTGTCCATCATGGACGTGTGCGGCTTGTCGGTGGACAAGGCGGATGAATTTTTCGCCGCGCTCAAGCTGACGGAGTTCGAGTTGAAAATCGCGGCGGAAATCATCAAGGAAATCCGCGCGCGGCTGGGCTTTTTGCGGAATGTCGGCCTCAATTACCTCACGCTCGATCGCGAGAGCGGCACGCTCTCCGGCGGCGAGGCGCAGCGCATCCGGCTTGCCACGCAGATCGGCGCGGCGCTCGTCGGCGTGCTTTATGTTTTGGACGAGCCGAGCATCGGCCTGCACCAGCGCGACAACGACCGACTGCTCGCCACGCTGAAAGGCTTGCGCGATTTGGGCAACACGGTGCTGGTCGTCGAGCATGACGCGGACACGATTCGCGCGGCGGATTATATTTTGGATCTCGGCCCCGGCGCGGGCGTTCACGGCGGCGAACTCGTGGCAGCGGGCACGTTGCCGGAAATTCTGGCGGCAACGAAATCGCTCACCGGCCAGTATTTGACAGGCGAACTGACCATTCCGGTGCCGAAGAAAAGAATTTCACCGACGGAGGAAAAAGGCTGGCTGGAAGTCGTTGGCGCGACGGAAAACAATCTACAGAACATTGACGTGCGGATCCCGCTCGGCACGTTCACCTGCGTCACGGGCGTGAGCGGTTCCGGCAAGAGCACGCTGGTGAGCGATATTTTGCAGCGGGCATTGTTCCGCAAATTTTACGGCTCCAAGGAACGGCCCGGCGAACACAAGGCGCTGCGCGGTTTTGAAAGCCTCGACAAGGTCATCGTGATTGACCAGTCGCCGATTGGCCGCACGCCGCGCAGC
>Ga0182030_10007962_pt1 | contig 22025 bp, 17 predicted proteins | sample 812S3MmetaG_FD_121299 | JGI IMG/M metagenome (GOLD analysis project Ga0182030, IMG submission 121299) | Permafrost microbial communities from Stordalen Mire, Sweden - 812S3M metaG (Illumina Assembly) | ecosystem: Environmental > Terrestrial > Soil > Wetlands > Permafrost | place: Sweden... | reverse complement strand
TGGTCGCCAGCACCGCGCCCGGCCAGACATACCGCCATCGCTGTTTGCGATACGGACCGAATAAGTACAACGTGCAGGTGACCGACACCGTCGTGAGGAACGCCAGCAGATAGCGTGCCCCGCGACTGACTGCCCGCATCAGCCCCGATAGCGGCGAGAGAACTGGATCCACCTTCAGCCATCCCAGCATGGTGCTCTCCACCTGCGAGCCGAAAATCATCAGCATCGTGGCACAAATTAGAGGAAACGCGGCTAGCAAGACCAGCGCGATGGCCACGCCTTGCGTCTGTAGAAAACCGCGCCCGCGCGGGACGCGATAGATCATCTGAAACCCCTCCATCAGACTCTTGATCACGCCCGAAGCAGCCCACACGGAGATCACAAAAGCCACGATGAGCAGCGATACCGGGCGCGCGCCCGTCACGCGGAATTGCTGCATCACCAGACCTTCGCTGCCGGGCGGGACAATTTGCGAGAGCCCATCTTCCAGCATCCGCGAGACGAATTCCGCGCGCGTCTGCACCAGGACCGTCGCCGCGGAGGCGAGCACGGGAAAGAACGAAAGCAATGCGGAGTAAGCGGCGCCCTTGGCGATGCCGAGACAACCGTCATCGAAGGCCGCGAGCAGGCTGCGGCGGAGGAGCCAGGCGAATGTCCGCGGGGTCAGGCGCACAACTGGAGATCACCCCCCGATCTTTGCAGAGGACTGGGCAAAGATCTGGGCAAGATGGTGTTCCAGGTGATCCACGTAGCTGAACATCACTTCCGCGAGCGGCACCGGCGCGCTGCCGGCGATGACGCACGGCACCGTCAGCGCATCCTCCCGCACCGTGCGGATGATGTGCAGCAGGTGGCGATTATAGAGCAGCCAGAGATTCACCATGTCGGGCCAACTCTCGGTGGCGTAATTCTGGGTGGAGACCCAGCTCTCCTGCTCATAGGTCGGACCGTCGTAACTCTCCGCCAACTGCGCGCGCACGAATCGCTGATGATTGTTGGCCGCGGAATCGATCAGGTGCCCGAGGATCTGCTTCTTCGACCACCGCCCGGGAGCGGCCTGCGTTGCATCGGCTTCAGCAATATCGACAAGACGTTGCGGCGTGGCGGCCAGAATGCGCGCCAGGCGGTCGGCGGTTTGCGTCATTTCAGTATCACCTTTGCGGTAGCGGTATTGTTGGCGCTATCGGCCACGCGGGGAGCCGCCTGCGTTGCATCGGCTTCAGCAATATCGACAAGACGTTGCGGCGTGGCGGCCAATATGCGCGCCAGGCGGTCGGCGGTTTGCGTCATTTTAGAATCACCTTCGCGGTAGCAGTATTGTTGGCGCTATCGGCCACGCGGATTACCAGCAGATGCTCGCCCACAGCGAGGTTGTGCAGCTCGAGCGTGAATCGCTCGCGCGGCGAATCGATCACGCCGTCTACCGACTCCATCGGCACCCAATTACCGGCGTCGAGCGAGTACTCACAGCGCCGCAATGCGGAACTGGCGTCGGCCGATTCCCACTCGACATGCGCGGTGCCCCCAGCGTAAATTACCACGCCCATTGTGATGGCAGGCGGCGTGTTGTCGATCATCACCGGCGTGCTGATGAGCGTGGCTTCGCGGGCGCTGGCCGGTGGATTGGCTTCGCGATCGGAGGCGACCACACGGAAGAAGTATTTCCCGTCGGCCAGAATGTCGGCGTCGAACGTCATCGACGTATCGTGCGTGCCGGAGCGCAGCAGCATCCACTGCGTCTCATCGGCGGCGCGGAAATACAGGTTGTAAACCAGCCGATCGCCATCGGGATCTTCGGCCTGCCAGCTCACCGTGATCTGCTGCGACGCGGCTCGCGTGAGCGTCTGCGTCGGCGTGCCCGCGGATGTCGTCGCTCCACTGGTGTCGGAAGTGTCGCCACTCACGGTCACACTGTACGCGGCCGAAGACGAGGCGGCGCCTGACTTCGCGGCCCCTGGCGTGAGCGAGGCCTGGCTAATCACACTGATACTCTTGACCACCGGCGGTGAATTCTGCGGCAGGTAGGCCAGCGTGATGCTATCCAACACCGGAGTGGCGCCGCCAGTCCCGGACATCTCCACTTTCCATTGAATGAAGCGCGCGTTGGGACTGCCGATGCGCGAGGCTGCCGCATCGGTGAGCGGGCCCGACCAGTCGCTCCACGTGCGGTCGGGGCGCGCAGAGTTGCCGGAGCGAGTACGAAACACCAAACCACATCCGGCCGGCGTATCGGCGCGCCAACTGAGGCTTCCCCAGCGCGACGCGGTGCCGGAATCGTGCACCGGCGCTTCGTACCATCCGCTGGCGCCGGGCTTATCGCCCAGGCGGTAAATGTGCCCCATGTTTCCGGTGGCGGCCAGAATGGAATGCTCGGATGGCAGCAGGCGAGTGGTTTCGCTCGCGCCAGTCTCGGTGACGAGGGTTACGCGCAGATCGGGCGAGAGTCCGTAGATGCGGCCATTCTGGTCGGTGGAGAAGAGCACCTGATTCTGCAGCGCCAGCAGGTCGTAAACATTCTCCTCTTTGGAACTCCAGAGGGTCTCCACGGTATTGTCGGGATTGATTCGATAGACAGCCGACTTGTCGACGTTGCCGGCGTCTACCGCCGGCGCCGCCGCCGTGGCGGCTTGCGGCGCGATGAGCGGCTGGGCCTGCGCCTTGGCATCCGGCGGCTTGATTTCCCCGCCCGCCTGCGCTTCCACGGTGATGGTGGTGGAGGCGATGGTGGGGATTCCGCTCATGCCCTGGGACGCCTGCAGAGCGGCCTGCGCGCGCTTGGCCACCGACCCGCCCAGTGCCGCCGCGTACACCGTGCCATCCGGCATGGGAACGATGGCCCGAATCTCCGGCAGCGACGAATCGTAGAGCGCGAACGCCTTGTCCTTGGCGGTAATGCGATACAGGATGCCGTTCGGCTCGGTGCCCGCTAGCAAGCGGCCCTCGGAATCCACGGCCATCCCGGTAATGTGCGATTGCCCGGTATCGTAATAGACCTCGCCTTTGCCGGGGCCGTCCACGCGGAAGATTTTGCCCTGGTCGCCGGTGCCCACGAAAAGCGCCCCGTCGGGCGCCACGGCGAGCGTCCAGATGTAGCGAGCCTTGGGTGCGAAGTACTCCTCCGCCTTGCCGTTCGCGATGCGATAGACCTTGCCATCCGGCGACGTGCCTGCATAGACCACTCCGGCCGCGTCCACTGCTACCGCGAAAATCTCCGGCTGTTCCGCAGTCCACAGCAGCGACGACTTACCCGCCGGGTCGATGCGGTAGAGGCGGCCGCGATTGCCGGTGGCGGCGTAGAGCGTGCCATCGGACGCCCGCGCGACGCTCCAGATCACCGGCTGGTCGGACGTGAAAACGGTGTCGAACTTGGGGGCGAGCGAGAGGCGGCCTTCTTTGCTGAGCGAGACGCCCTCGAATTTGCCGCGCACGAAGTCGTTGTAGGAGTCCATCTCCCAGGTTTGCGTGCCGCTGCCCACCAGTGCCACGGAGAGCCCGGCGGCCAGCACCGCGGCGAAGATCTTGTTTACAGAGCTCCTGGCGGGGCGGAGAACATGGCGCATGAATACGGTCATTCCTTAATTTCCACCTGTGCTGTTTTGACACCGGAAATCACCACATCGCCAGCATCGATTTCCATTTCGGCGATTTTGGAGTTGCGGGTCTGCGTGATGCCCGCCAGGCTGGTCTGCGATTCCGAGAGGATCAGCGTGACCGATGCCGGCGGCGCGGGCAGATCGACGCCCTCCAGCTGGAACGCCGGGTCGGTGCGCCACACGCGGATATAGGCGCGCGTATTGGGATGGAGGTTGTTCACCGTGCCGATCAACTGACTGGGAGTGTGCACCGTGGCGCCGAGTATCTGGTGAAAATCGCTGACGTTCGACGTGTTGGCGTCGGACACCGTGAAGTAGAGCGGGCCCGGTTCGGCGCCGATGGGGATCTTATAGTCCAACTGGCGGGTGGTTTCCGCGCCGTTTTCGCCCACCAGCGACACGTTCAGTTTCACGGTGTCGCCGGCGTGCGCCTCGCGCTTCGAAACGGTGAGGCCGTCGATGGCGAGCTCCTTCTTATGCTCGAAGGCTTCGATATTGAGCGAGATACTCTTCAGCCGCAGCGTGTCGAAATCGCTCTGCATCACGTAGGCCACCGGGACGGCGGTGGACAGCGAGGCCTGCGTGGCGGAGCCGTTGTCGGCGGAGAACATATTGTCGATGCGCACCGGGAGCGGCGCATTCTGGAAAGCGATCTCGCCGCTGATCCGCAGCGTGGCAGCGCCCACCGTCCGCTCGGTGGCATCGATGGCGGAGAAGACGGCCATTTGCACCAGCAGCGGGGAGAGCAGCGGATCGTTGACCATCTGCATCTGGTAGTTCTCGATGTGCTTGCCATCGCGCGTGACCGCCACCGACACCGGCACGGTGGAGGCGCGCTTCCCGAATTCGCCGGCGACGGCGGTATTGCCGTCGTAGCCGATGGAGCCCATCCATTCGCGGGCCGCCGAGAGTTTGAACGACGTGTTGGTATTGGGAATCAGCGCCAACACTTCGGAGCGCGCGAAGGGGAGCGAGGTCGCGCCCACGTCGAGGAAGCGATGGCCGAAGGCGTAGATGCGATTGCCGTCGATATAGGTGGCGGTGCCGTCCGCGCCCACATTGTAATCGCCGGAGAGAAGTTGGACACTGATCATCGATCCGGGTTTTACGTCGGCCGGATTGCCCATCTTGTCGTCGAGCTTGCCGGCGGAGCTGACCGCCTGCCGCGGCTCGAGCCCCAGCGCGCGGAGTTGCGGCGCGAATGTGTCGAGGGTGGCGCGGGTAAATCCGCCGAACGAAAGCGGGGTGGCAATGTCGACCATCTGCGCTCCGCCGCCCATGGCAAGCGCGGGGCGCGGAAACGCGCGCATCAGTTCGTTGGCCGCCAGCGCGACGGGCGCCCTCGGCGCTCGGATGGCGGCGCGCGTGGCGACCGGTCGGATCATGTCCTCGATCGGCCGTATGCCGGCAATCGGCTCCTTGGAGAAGGCGTAGGCGAGTGCCACCGCGCCTACCAGCTTGCCGTCGATGTAGACCGGGCTGCCGCTCATCCCCTGCATGACGCCGGTCTCCTGCAACGGGCCACCGGAGAGTCGCCCGAGAATGATGGACTCATGCGGCCCTGTATTTTCCAGTACACCCAGGATTTCCACCTGGAATTCCTCGATGCGATTGCCCTGGAAGACGGTGCGTCCCACACCATGCATGCCGGGCCTGACGTCCTTTAGGGGCATCAAGGATTGGCCGGACAGGGCGGTACTCAGTGCCAGCAAGGCGGGGACGGCAAAACGAAACACATCACTATTGTACAGGGGTGGGGCAAGGGGAAGTTCGCGACGGCGGGCTCGGCGCCCATGTCCGCGGGGTCCGCGGGTGCCGGATTCACCCGTGCCCGTTTTCTAGCGATCTTTCTAGCGGTACGTGCCCTAATCTTTTCCTCCCAGGACGTAGGCGACCCAGGGGGCGATTGAAGTCTCGGATAGCCATCGACAGGGATCGTTCGCGCAGCCTAGCGGCGTATAGTGAGCTACCAGATCGAGTTCGGCCGCGGCGAACAGGTTCAGGTAGTCCTCATGGAACCAGACAAGGTCAACCACGGGGCGAGAATCCTCGACGTCCTTCATCACGATCCGGACCGTTTCCCCGCTCTTTGCACGGCGGTTTCCTGGGAAATCCTTGGTGGTGAACGACGCCCATTCATGCTGGTAGATTTCGGGCGTGGAGCCGAGCAAAACGATCCTCCCGCGGCCATTCAGCAAGCGCCGCAATCCGCTCAACAGGCGGCTCCGCTCGACGGCCCCGGGAATGTTGTCGAAAGCGAACGCCGAGAATACTAAGTCGAACCGCTCCCGCTCGAAGGCGCTGAAGTCTCCGCTGCCAACCAGCAAATAGGCGCCGGCTGGGTCGGCGCTCGTGGCCAGATCGATCATGCTGCTCGATATGTCGATCCCGGTCGCCTGGAATCCGAGCCTCTTCAGAAACCTCGTGGACCGGCCGGCGCCGCAACCGAAGTCGAGGGCTTGGCGCCCGGTGACGTGCTCAGCGAGGATCGCGGGCAAATCGCGGTAAGCCAGGTAGTAGGTGCCGGGGAACTCAAGCTTGGCATATGCCTTGGCTCGCTCCAAATCGTCATAGACGTTGGAAAATGGCACGAATGCACCTCGTCCCATTCTCACACCACAAAATCGATGCCGATGCTCGCCTTCATTTCGACGCTCCCGCCGCGAGTCCCGGCCGACCGTGACGCCTCCAAATGAAGTACGCCGGGATGCCGGTCAGGATCAGCCCCAAGCCCGCGAATGCCGGGCCGGGGCGCGTCACCAGCATGTTGCCGAGGAACCAAATCGTAATTGCCAGGAATACCAGCGGCGTCACCGGATAGCCCCACATACGGTACGGCCGGGGAAGGTCGGGGCGCTTGCGCCGCAGCACAATCACCGCCCCAATCATCAAAGCGTAGAACAGCCAGATGCCGAACAGGGCGTAGTCGATCAGCGTCTCGTACGACCCCGTCACCAGCAGGACGGCCGCCCATGCGGACTGCGCCACAATCGCGAATGCCGGCGTCCCGTAACGGGGATGCACCTCAGCGAACCGGCGAAAAAACAGCCCATCGGACGCCTGCGCGAAGTACAGGCGCGGGATCGTAAGGCAGCAGCCGTTGAGCGTGCCCAGAATCGACACCAGTATGATCACTGATACCACGGTGCCGCCCGCCGCGCCCAATACGCGTCCGGCGGTATCGGCGCCGACGTGGTCGCTGGCCGCGATCTCGGGAATCGTCAGCACGTGCAGGTAGGCGAAGTTCGCCAGCAGGTAAATCGCGGTGACACCGAGCGTACCGATGGCCAGGGCGCGGACTACGTTACGCTGCGGGTCGCGGATCTCGCCGGCCACGAAACTCAATTGCACCCAGCCGTCATAGGCGAGAAGACAGGCGATGAGCGCGACTCCGAAACTGCTGAGAGAAGCGCCGGAAACGGGTGGCGCCGCGGCATGCTGCGCGTGCCCGCCCATCAGCAGCGCCGGGATAATGATGACGAATATCCCCACCACTTTCGCCAGAGTGAAGCTATTCTGAATGATCGCCCCGAACTTGGCCCCGCGATAGTTCACCCACGTGAAGATTCCGAGGACGGTCAGGCTGAGGAGCTTGGAGACGAGCGGGCTCATCGGTACCAGGTAGGAAGCGTACAGCGAGAACACCACGGCGGACCACGCCGATTGCGCGCCGCGCGTCACGGTGAACGACGACCAGCCGCAGAGGAACGCGGCGAACGGCCCGTAAGCCTCGCGCAGGAAAACGTACTGCCCGCCGGTGGAGGGAAACGCCGCTCCGAGTTCGGCGCATGCCAGCGCCCCCATCAAGGAGATGGCGCCGGCGAGGACCCAAACGCCCATGATCATCGGCACGGAGGGCAGGCTGCGAGCCACCAGGTTCGGCACCAGAAAAATGCCGCCGCCGATCATCACGCCGACAACGATAGAGATGGAATCGGCGAGCGACAGTCGGCGCGCCAGCTCCGCCGGTGGGGCACTCATTTCAGCGATTGCTTGCGGTGGGGTCTCCATGAGCGGCGGATTGATCAAGCGTACACAACTGCGGCGCCGACCGCAAATTAGGGAGGCGTTCTTGCTTCGGTGGGATATGCTTTCGGCGCGCACATGAATAACCTCAAAGCAACCGACGTGGCGCAGACTCTCAGTCTGCAGCGCCGAGACTCATCTCGGCGCTTCGAGAGGCTTCTTCCAGTCGAGAAGAGTCTCGACCCGGCAGGCACGAGTGCCTGCGCCACGTCCGGTGTCGCAGAACAGGTCTGGCCCATCTCAGTTTCCCCGGCCGCCAAATTTGCCGGGGCGACCTCAGGAGTTCGGAGTCTCGACCCGGCTGGCCTGCACCACGAAAACAGGCTCTCGTAAAATTCCACCACTTCAGGAGTTCGCAGTGCGATCTCGACCCGGCTGGCACGAGCACCCCGCAGGGACCCTACTTCTTCGGCGGCGCGAAATAGGGCGCCGCTTCCGGCACCGCGGCGCCATCTTTGCGCGGGTCCGATGCGCCCCAGTTCACTCCCGTCGCGCTATCGTGAACTACCGCTTGTCCGCCGCCCATATCGCTGGCAAAATCGCCCAGCACTTTGAGCCGATGCCCGCGTGACGTCAGGGCGTCGCGAACCTCCGCCGGAATACGGCTCTCGATCAGCACGTCGCAGCCGCCGAAATTCTTTTTCGTAAAGCGCGGAGCTTCCAACGCCATCTGGATATTCATCCCGTGATCCACGATGTTGGAAATGAATTGCGCGTGCGCCTGCACCTGATTGAGCCCGCCCATGATGCCGAACCCTACATGAACATCGCCCTTTTCCATGAAGGCTGGAATGATGGTGTGAAGCGGCCGTTTACGCGGCGCCAGGGCGTCCGGATGGCCATCATCGAGAAGAAACAACCCGCCACGGTTTTGCAGAGTGAACCCGTAATCGTCCACCACCACGCCCGATCCGAAATGGTCGTACAAACTCTGAATGAGCGAAACGATATTGCCGTCGTGGTCTACCACGCTGAGATAGATGGTGTCGCCGCGGATGGCTGGCGGAGTACCTGCGGGCACCTCGCAATTGGCGCGGCCCAAGTCGATCAGTTTGGCTCGCTCGCGCGCGTAGTCCATCGAAATCATGCCGGCCACCGGCAGCTTGCCGAATCGCGTGTCGCCGATATATTTCCGCAGATCGGCGAACGCCAGCTTCTGCGCTTCGATCTGCGTGTGCAACTCACCCGCACCGCGCGACGGATAATCGCCCATCGGAAATTGCGACAGGATATTCAACATCTCGATGGCTGCGATGCCCTGGCCGTTGGGGGGTAGCTCGTAAACCTTCCAGCCGCGGTAATCCGTGGCGATCGGCTCCACCCATTCCGCCTGGAATTCCGCCAGGTCGGCGGCGGTGAACTTGCCTCCCAGCCGCTGGCTGGTCTTCAGAATGGCTTGCGCGATCGCACCCTTATAGAAGGCCTGGGCGCCTTGCGCAGCGATCAGTTTCAGAGCGGCTGCCATTTGCGGATCGCGAAACATCTCGCCGATCTTGGGCGCGTGGCCGTCGCGCAGAAAAATGCGCTGCCCGTTCTGGTCTTTGCCGAGCTTTGCCTCTTCCATTTTCCAGGCGTTCCCGATCATCTCCGTCACCGGATAGCCGTGGTCGGCGAAATAGATGGCCGGCTGGAAGAGATCGGCCCACGGCAATTTGCCGAAGCGCCTTTGCAGCTTGTCCCATCCCTCGACGCATCCCGGCACGGTCACCGAGTGGATACCGGCCTGCGGCATGGTGGTGAGCCCCTGCGATTTGAGAAAGTCGATGTTGAGCCCGGTGGGCGCCCATCCGCTGGCGTTGATGGCTGAGAGCTTGCCGGTCTTGGCGTCCCAGTAGATGGCGAACAGGTCGCCGCCGATGCCGTCGCTCTCCGGTTCCACCACGCCCAGCACGGCGTTGGCGGCGATGGCGGCGTCCATGGCCGATCCGCCGCGCGCCAGCACCTGCGCTCCGGCCTGCGACGCCAGCGTCTGGCTGGTGGCCACGATACCGCGATCGGTGATGACCATGGATCGCGCTTGCGAGCGGTCCTGCGCATATGCGGCAGCGCAGACGATGGTTAACGAAACTAAGAAGGGGGTGCGCATGAATTCCAGATCATATCAGTGTTCCGTTACTGCTGGCGATAATAGTAAGTCAGGTCCAGTGGTGGTGGCGTGCGGCCCAGGCTGCGCAGAAACGCGGCAACCTGGCCGCGATGGTAAGTATCGTGATTGACCACATGGAGAACCAGTTGCCATAGCGGCTGCTTCCAGGGATTTCCCTTCATATCGCTGTAGGCGATTTGCTCGCGTCCGTGCTCGTCGGTCAGGCCTGCGGCCCACTCTTGCCAACGCTCCAGGAGTTCGGGCCATCCCCGTTGTAAGGCAGCGAGATCGCGGTCGGCGTCAGTGACGAAACCGGCTGGGGGTGCTCCAGTCAGTCGAGCAAGCCAGAGGCGGTTGGCGGCGAAGAGGTGCGCCAGGGTGCCGAGGATGCTGCGGTCGGCGGTCTGAAAGTCGTGTGTTAGTTCCTCGGGCGTGAGTTCGGCGGCAGCGGCAAGCAGTCGCAAGCTTCGTTTTGCGCTGCTTGCCGTGCCGTGGCTGCCAAGACTGGTTCTATATCTGCGCTCACTGCTATCGCGGTCACCGCTACTGCGGCCCCCAGTGCCGCGACCGCGCGCGTCGCCAGCAGTTGCGCGCAGCCAATGCGCGCCACCAACGAAGCGAGCCGGGGCGACTGGATCACAACCACCATCAGCAAACCTACCGCGAGCGGCTTCGCGCCCGTCGCGATCACGCCACCGGCCCGGTGACGTATCCATCTTCCCCTGGCGGCGATTCTGCCTCATCATGCGGCCATGACAGTTCTCCTCGCCTGCTTCCCATTCCCACCCCCGCTACGCCTAGGCCGCTGTTTCTCCGATCCCCGGTTGGCCGGCGTGGCGCTGCTCGCGTTGCCGACGTCCCGGGATCCCCCTGCTTTGGCTCCTCTGCTGCCTGTGGGATGCAGTCCATCGTTGCCCCCCAACCAACCCGCCATGACACCGATTAGCTCCCCCGCCGAATCCCTCGCCTATCAGATGGCCGTGATCGCTCTTTATCTCGACCTGCCGGAGACACCCCTGCGCGTCAGCCCCGCAGACCAACTCCAAGCCCGCTACTGGTTTCAACACGGCGTCCCGTTCGCCATCGTGCAAACCGCTCTTTGGCTCGGCTCGCTGCTGGCGTCAATCCCGATTCCGCGGAATAACTCAGATGACCACACGAAGCGCAGGCGCGTCAGGGGCGCTGAGAGCCGAAAGCTGTTTTCTTCCCGGTACCCTTTCCCAGCTACATCTGAGAGCTGACCGCTGAAAGCCTCCTGCCGGTGATATCTTAGAAAGCTGGAGGTGCGGCTCCCGGGAGCCGCCATTTCGTAGCAATGCACCACTCCACTGTTTTGTCGATAGCTTTCTGTGTGTTCACCGCGGCGGCGCAAGACGCGCCTAAGCCTCAATTCACCGCGCGCGAGCTGTTTTACTCGGCCGCTTCCGAGCCGGCGCCCAAACCCGCCGCTCCCGCGACTAAACCTGCGCCGACTGCGCCTCCCCCTGCGCCCAAACCGGCTGTCGCCGCGAAAAAGCCGCCCGTACAGGCGCCGCCCACTCAAACTGCGGCCGTCGCCACGCCCAGCCAACCGGTGTCGCAGCCCGTTTCACAACCTGCCCAGCCGAGCCAACCTGTCACCGGGCCCGATCGCACCATGATCGTCAAGGCCGCTATGGTGACCGCTCCCGCGCCCGAGTCCGGGACACCGCTCGGCTTGAAGTACACCGTGTTAAGGAAGTCCGGAGACGACATGGTGGAAGTCGCGCCCGACACCGTATTTCATTCCGGCGACCGTCTTCAGTTGAGCGTTCAGACCAACGGCCCCGGCTATCTCTACGTCATCGCGCGAGGGTCGAGCGGCACCTGGACGCCTATTTTCCCTTCGCCTGAGGTGGCCGATGGCGACAACCATGTCGATGGATGGAACGCCAAAGTCTTGCCGCCCGGATCGCGTATGCTCATGCATGAACCGGTTGGCGCCGAGCACCTCTTCGTGGTGTTTTCACGGACGCCCGAGGACGGGTTGGAGAATATGATCTACTCGCTGCAGGATGGCGCCAAGCCCAAGCCGGCCGCCGACCGGGCCGTCGACAAGCCGCAGACCAAGAAGTACGTGATGACAGCCAGCGCCGAGATCCCCGATTCCGTTGTGGGGCATCTGAGCCAGACCTACACACGCGATCTGGTCATCGAGAAGGTCGATGAGAAGACGGAGGACAAGTCTTCTGCCAAGAAAGAAAACGCGGTGTACGTCGTCAATCCCAGCGGCAGCGCCGATTCGCGAGTAGTCGCCGATATCAAACTGGAGCATCAATGATTCGTTCCGCGTGGCTCCTGGCCGCGGCGCCAGTGCTCGCCCTATTCCCGTTCGCCTGGTCTCAAACCAAGAGCATGAGTCAGGGCGCCCATCGCATGGAGCTCATACTCGAACGCTTCGACGCATCCACTTGGAAAGCCATCGATCCCGCGCTCGTTCTGGCGCACGGCGACCGCGTCCGCTTCCGCTTCCGCACCAACTTCGACGGCTACCTCTACGTTACCAATCAGAGCACTTCCGGCAAGTACGAGCAGTTGTTTCCGCGCGATGAGACCGGGCAGGACAACCACATCGTGAGCGGCAAAGACTACCAGGTGCCGGCGACCTCGGTGGCGTTCCGCATCGACGGACCTCCAGGCCACGAGGTGGTCTACTGGCTGGTGAGCCCCGCAAAATTGACCGACTCACCGATACGGCCCAGCCTCCCAACCGCCGGCACGACTCCACCCCTTACCTTGATGCCGCGCTGCGACGATGGCGTCCTGAAGGCGCGCGGTGACTGCGTGGACAGCTCTGCAGGGCCGAAGTTGATTCCCCGCGAGGTCGACGTCGCCAAAGACCTCGCCGCGGCAAACACCGCCAGTCGCGATTTGCTTTTCATTCGTGAGCAAAACACCGCGGTGATTTCCTCGCGGGCTCCGCTCACTGGCCCCATCATCTATGAGTTTCAACTCGCACACCGGTGATCCGACATGCGTACTGTTAGTTTCTTGCTGACCGCTCTTTCTCTGGCGGGGCTCGCGGCCGCCCAGACACCCCCTCCCAACAGCCAGCAGCGCGACCTCAAGCTCGAGAAAATCGAGCCGCCCAAGCCTCCCTCGAATGCGCCCGCCCACAGTTACGCCGTGATCGTGGGAGTGGCGGCATATCCCAAGCTGCCCGCCAAACTCCAGCTTCATTTCCCCGAGCGCGATGCGCAATCCATTTACACCGCGCTCATCAGCCCCGAAGGCGGCAACTTCAAGGCGGAAAACGTCAGGGTTCTCACTGGCGCCAAGGCCAGCCTGGCAAGCATCCGCCAGGAGATCGGCACATGGCTGCCCTCGGTGGCGCAGGGCGATGACCGGGTGGTGATTTATTTCGCCGGCCATGGCTTCATTTTCGAAGGCAAGGCTTACCTCGCGCCGTCCGATTTCGACATGAAGGATGTCAAAGGCACCGGCTATCCCATGGACGAACTGGGCGCCACCATCGGCGGCAAGATCCACGCCAAATGGAAGGTGCTGCTCACCGACTCCTGCCATAGCGGCGCCATCACTCCGGAAGATACCGAAAATCTCAATCATGGACTCGGCAATCTCAGTCAGTCGCTGTTTTCGCTCACGGCCAGCCGCGACCGCGAGAGCTCGTACGAATCGCCCGAGCTCGAAGGCGGTCACGGCGTGTTCACTTACTATGTGGTGAAGGGGTTGGAAGGCGAGGCCGATACCGCCCCTCATGACGGCACGGTGACGGCCGACGAACTGGCCGAGTATGTCCACACACAGGTCCGCCAAGCCACCAACGGCCAGCAAAATCCCACCTCCGACCGTAGCAGCTACGACAAAGCGATGTGGCTCTCGTTCATCCCGGCGAACGTCAATCCGGCCACCGCGCCGGCGCCGCAGTTCGGCTCCTTCTCGATCACCGTCAACATGGATGACGTCGAGGTCTTCGTCGACGGAAAGTCGGCCGGACTGGTCGCCAAGGGCAAGCCATTCTTACTTCCAGGCCTGGCGCCCGGGCAGCATACCGTGAAGGGCGTACATCAAGGGTTCGAGCCCGACGGGCCGCGCGAAGAGACCGTGTATCCCGGCACGGCATCGACGGTCAATATCAAAATCCTGATCCCCCGCCGCCGCGGTAAGCCGGCCGAAGAAGCTCTCGACAAGGGCCTGTCGTATTACCAGAAAGGCTTCGAACAGAACTACAAGAAGGCCGTCGAGCAATTCGAGAAGGCTTTTCAACTCGACGCCACGTACAGCCAGGCAGCCTACTATCTTGGCCTGACATACAATGCGCTCTTCGACGAGGACAAGGCCCAGCAATACTTCAAGAAGGCCGTGGAGATCGATCCCGATTATAAGGAAGCGCACGCCGCGTATGCCGGTATGCTGCTCGATATCGGCGACGTCGACGAGGCCATCCGCCAGATCGACAGCGTGCTGACCCTCCAGCCCGACCATGCGCAGGCCCTCACCATGCAGGCGCAGGCGTATCGCTTCAAGGAACTGTACGCGCAATCCATCGAGTCGGCACACAAGGCGATTGCGCTCGCACCCAAGAGCGCCGAGCCCCATCTGTGGCTGGGCGACAGCCTGCGATTGAGCGGCAAGCTGGCCGATGCCGGCGCGGAATACGACCAGTACCTCAAACTCAGCGACTTCGACAGCAAACTGGCCGGACAGTTGAACTACTACATCCTGGGCTCGCTCTTTGGCATCGGCAAAAAGAAGCGCGCCGCGCAGGAAGATATCTGGAAAGACCTGCGCAGCCTGGCGTACTTCGGCATTTGCGATTGCCAGTACCTGTCGAAGCAGTACGATTCGGCCATCGTGGCCTGCCAGAAGTCGCTGTCCTACTACCAGCAGGACCCCTACGCGCATTACGATCTCGGACTCGCCTATATGCACAAGGCGGCCGCCGCGGACGATCCGGCCGACCTCACCCCCGCCCTCACGCACCTCCGCCAGGTGATCGCCATCAATCCCGATATCGATCAGGCGAAGGGCGCGCAGAAAAACATCGCGAGCATTCAAAAAGCGCTGGGTCAGTAACTGATGGCCCGAATCCCCATTGACACCTCAGTGCTCACTTTTCGCCGAGCGGATTTCCTCGCCCGACCCGGTGCTGGTCCAATGTTCCCCGTCCGTTGATTCGAAGAGTTCGAAATGGATGCGATCCTTGCCGGAGAAGGCATTTGTCGTCTTCGAGTAGGTGCTCTTTCCGTTCTCCTCGCCTTTGCCCATATAGGTCCAGTGGTCGCCGTCGATTGTCAACTCGCCGCGACCCATGGCGAAGCCCTCCGGCTGGACGGCCTGGGTGTAATAGTGTCCCGCCGGTCCCGAAGGAACAAATAGAATCAGAGGTCCCGGTTTGCCGTCGACGGTCTGTTGACAACCGAAGAAACGGCCAATCCGTGCACAGTCGTTCACGATATCGAATTGCGCGGTGGTGGAATCAAGATTCTTTTTCGTTCCCTTCCAATGGCCCTGATAGAGCCAGAGCGGCTGGTAAACATCATCGGCGGCAAAGATCGGGCTGGCGGCGGTCAACAGGACCGCAATGAAAACAAATCGCATTGGATCAATCCTCCGTTGGCTGGTTCTCTGGGGCGAGGGTGGAAATCCATCACCCACCCGGATCCTCTCCAGTTTAGACGGATTTTCGCTAACCGAATATTGACGCGCTCGTCTCATTCTTTGTACTCTGTTGTCAGTTACTGAGAGGAGACCCGCTGAGCAAGCCGACCGACCTGGTGCAAGGCACATTGGACCTGCTGGTATTGAAGGTGATCGCGCTCGAGCCCATGCACGGATGGGCCATCGCGCAACGCATCCGCCAGATGTCCGGCGAAGTTCTCCAGGTGGGCCAGGGAGCGTTGTATCCCTGCCTGCACAAGCTCGAACAGAACGGCTGGGTCAGCGCCGAATGGGCCGTAAGTGAAAACAACCGGCGCGCCAAGTATTACAGCCTGACCAAGGCCGGCAGCAAGATTCTCGAACAGGAAGCGGCCCAGTGGGAGCGCCTGTCGGTAGCCATCTCGACGATTGTCCGTGCAGTTTGAAGGGTCGCATATGCGCCTGGCCAGCATAGTCCGGCTTCGCCTGCGGTCGCTCTTTTCGCGCACCGTAGTGGAGCGGGAACTCGACGAAGAATTGCAGTATCACCTGGAGCGGCAGATCGATGAGAACGTCGCCGCCGGCATGAGCCCCAGAGAGGCGCGCTCGGCGGCGCTGCGGTCGATCGCCGGACTCACACAACGGAAAGAGGAGTGTCGCGACATGCGCGGATTCAACTTCATCGATACCTTGCAGCGGGATTTCCGGTACTCCCTGCGGCAATTGCGAAAGAACCTGGGATTCACCTTCACCGCCGTCTTCGTCTTGGCCCTGGGGATGTGCGCCAGCGTGGCCATCTTCGCGTTCGTGGATGCCGCCCTCATCAAACCGCTGCCGTATCGCGATCCGGCGCGCCTGGTGGGCGTGTTCGAAAAGCTCCCGTTCTGTCCCCACTGCAATCTCTCCTACGACGATTTTCGCGATTGGAAGCAGCGCAACGTGGTCTTCAGCTCGTTCGCCGCTTTCCGCAGCAATGGCTTCGCGCTGCGTACGCCCTCCGGTCCGCAAATTGTGCGCATTGCGCGCGTCACCGATAGCTTCCTGCACACTTTGGGCGTCGCGCCGCTGCTCGGCCGCGACTTCGAACCGAATGACGACCTGCCGTCCTCTCCTCACACCGCCGTGCTCAGCTATGCCACCTGGCAACAGCGCTACGGGGGAAAGCGCGATATTCCGGGACAGACCGTCACACTGGACGACGGCCCGGTCACCATCGTTGGCGTGCTGCCGCGCGAGTTTCATTTCGCTCCCGTCGGACAGCCGGAGTTTTGGATTGCCTTTCAACCGGTGGACGGGTGCGATACGCGCCGTAGCTGCCACGGTATGTATGGCGTCGCGCGGCTCAAAGATGGCGTCTCGCTGCAGACCGCCGATTCCAATGTGGTCGCCATCGCCAAACAACTCGAACAGGAATACCCAGATTCGAATCGCGGGCAGGGCGGGGCCGTGGCGCCGCTGGCGGACACCATTGTCGGCGAGATCCGGCCCATCCTCGTAGTGCTCCTGAGTGGCGCAGCTCTCCTGCTGCTGATCGCGAGCGTGAACGTGGCGGGTTTGCAGTTGGTGCGATCCGAGAGCCGGGCTCGTGAGATCGCCGTTCGTACGGCACTGGGCGCATCAGCCGGCCGATTGATCGGGCAGTTTGTGACCGAAGCTGTGGTTCTGACTGCCGCGGGCGCGGCTCTCGGCCTGGCATCGGCGCATTGGGCAATCGTCCTTCTGAAGAGCCTGATCTCGGAGAATATGATGGCAGGGCTGCCGTTTCTGGCGAATCTCGGGCTGAACAGTCACGTGCTGGCCATCGCCGGCGCGATCGCGCTGGCGGCGGCGGTGCTTCTTTCCCTCCCTTCCAGCGGCCGCATCTGGACCTCACAAGTGCGGGCCGGCCTGGCGGAAGCCAGTCGCGGCTCGGCGGGCACCACTTGGCGAAGACTCGGCTCTAAGCTTGTGATCCTGGAGTTGGCCTGCGCCATGATGCTGCTGGCCGGCGCCGGCCTCTTCGGCAAGAGCCTGTATTTTCTGCTGCGGGTCGGAATCGGATTGCAGCCCGATCATCTCGCCATCATGGATGTGGTACTCCCGATGACCACGTACAAATCCGACGCGCAGACACTGGCCGTGTCGCGCCAGATCGTCGACAGCGTGCAGGCCCTCCCCGGCGTAAAGTCGGTAGGCTTCGCCAGCCTCGGTATTCCCATGAGCGGCAATGGCAACACCACCTGGTTCCGCATTATTGGCCGCCCGTGGCATGGTGAGCATAACGAAACGCCCGAGCGGGATGTGAGCCCGACCTACTTCTCCACGCTGGGGACAAAGCTGGCCGAGGGGCGGTACTTTAGCGATGCGGAAGATTCCTCGAAGCCCCGAGTCGCCATCGTGAATCAGGCTTTCGTGCGCCACTACTTCCCCAACGAAGATCCCCTAGGGAAGCAACTCACGCCTCTGTCGAAGGTCGATCCGATCGAAATCGTCGGAGTGGTGGAGGACATCCGCGAGGGTCCGCTGGACGCGGCCATACCGCCCGTCCTTTATATTCCATTCGCGCAAAGCGTCGACCATTACTTCTCCCTGGTAGTGCGCACGTCGCAGGACGAGCACTCACTCATCCCCGCCTTGCGCGCGGCGGTCCATCGAATCGACCCCGACATTGTGCCCATCGGCGGCACGACCATGGTCGACCGTATCAACGACTCGCAATCGGCCTACATGCATCGCTCGCTGGCGTGGCTGGTAGGGGGCTTCGCCGGGCTCGCGCTGCTGCTGGGAGTGGTGGGACTTTACGGCGTCATCGCCTACTCGGTGAGCCAGCGATCGCGCGAGATCGGCATCCGCATGGCGCTTGGCGCACAGACCGGCTCGGTCTACCGGCTGATTCTCAAAGAGGCGGGATGGCTGATCGTCGTGGGCATCGCGATGGGACTTGCGGGATCGATCGCCGCCGCCACTCTGATGCGCGGCCTGCTCTTCGGCGTACGCTCCTGGGATGTGGCGACGTTAGCGTCGGTGGCCACGATTCTCGGCGTGGCAGCCTTGCTGGCGAGCTTCATTCCCGCCCGTCGCGCCGCATCGGTAAATCCCGTGGACGCGCTGCGGGCGGAATAGCTCGTGCCCGGGCCGCCGCTCCACGCGCGCGACGGCCTCAAGCTGAGAGCTGATAGCCGACATCTGAAAGCTTCTTACTGCTTAATCACCGTGCCGTCAGCCTTGCGAATTTCGCCCCAGCCGCCGTTGAGCCCATTGCGATCGGTAAACGGCGCCTTCGCGGCGGCCTTCTCGTCGACCTCGATGCCCCAACCGGGCTTCTCGCTGGCCCACAAGTAGCCGTCCTTCATCTCCGGACAGCCATGGAAAATCTCCTGCGTGCGCGGCCCGAACGGCGAGTATTCCTGCACGCCGAAGTTGTAGCTCACCAAGTCGAGCGTGACGTTCGCCATGTGGCCCACCGGCGACACATCGCCCGGGCCGTGCCACGCCGTCTTCACTCCGAAGCTCTCGGCCAGGATCGCGATCTTGCGCGAAGGCGTGAAGCCTCCGGCCTGCGTCACGTGGACGCGGATGTAGTCGATCAGCCGCTCGCTGATTAGCGGCGTCCATTCGTGCGGACTATTAAACAGCTCTCCCATGGCGATCGGGCTGGCGCATTGCTGGCGAATCTGCCGGAAGTATGCGAGGTCCTCCGGCGAGAGCGGATCTTCCAGGAAGAAGAGTTTGAACTTCTCGGCGTCTTTGCAGAATTGCACCGCCTGGTTCGGCGTCAGGCGCTCGTGCATATCGTGCAGGAGTTCCACTTCCTCGCCCAATTCCTGGCGGCAGATCTCCAGCATCTTGAGCGCCCGCCGCGCCTGATAGGCCGGCTCGAACAGAGGCTTATCGGTAAGCGGCTTCAGCATGTTCGTGGTGGCGGAGCCGCGCCCGCTGCCGTAGCCCGACATCCCCGGCAAGCCCACCTGCACGCGCACGTGGCGGAATCCCTGCGCCATGAATTTCTTCGCCGATTCCACCACGTTGGGATAGTCGGCGCCATCGGCATGCGCGTATGCGGCGGCAGCCTCACGGCACTTGCCGCCGGCCAACTGATACACCGGCATCCCCGCCTGCCGCCCTTTGATATCCCACAGCGCCTGGTCGATTCCGCTGATGGCATTGTTCAGCACCGGACCGTTTTTCCAATACGAGCTGTCGTAGCAGGATTGCCAGATGTCCTCGATGCGGTCCGTGGTTTTGCCCATCAGGAAGGGCTTGAGGTAGCGCTCCACCGCGGGCTTGACGAGGTCGGCGCGCTGCGTGAATGTGGCGCAGCCGTAACCATACAGCCCGTCCTGGTCAGTGGTGATCTTGACGACCGTCAGCCGAACGCCCTCGGGCTGGCACTCGATCACGCTGATGTCTTTAATCTTTGGGACTGGCAAGGCGCGCGTAGCACGCGCGGCTTGCTCCTGCGCCTTCTGTTGGCGCGCGGAAACCAGGCCGAGCAGTCCGGCGGCTCCGAAATTCCTGAATAGGGTGCGACGATCGAGCGGCATGCGCTCATTGTATTCCCGTTCGCCGCGGCGGAGTTAACCCACCAGTTTGCAGCGTGGGCAGGTCCACTTGGTGCCCATGGGCCGCGCGGGATGCGCGATGCGCGCCGGAGGATTGAAATCGTGATACAGCTCACACTCCTTGTGGTACGCTTCCTCGGCGGAGGGGAAATACTCAAACTTGAACCGCTTATATTTTTTCGCGCGTTCTTGCAGACTCGCGTTGACGTCTGTGTCCGACCGGCCCACATAAGTGATGTGGAACGGACCGGTATCGTGCGATTGATCGAGCGCGTACACGCCGGGCGACTGCTGGGACACTGCCGCGTCAATGTCGGCTTTATTCATTGGAAAAGGGCCATTCAGACCGGTATCAGCCATAAAGTATTCCGACGTTAAGGGGAGGTTAAGGATAGCATGGCACAATAAGATTATGTTGGAGGGGTTCTCCGCGGTTCGTCATGACGGCGTTCCACGCCGCGTATTTTTCATCGCGCCATTGGCCCTCGCGGGCCTGGCGGCGTTCGGACTGCGCAAGGAACATCCCATTCCCGATGCCCGCGCGAGCGGATCGGGCGGTGAAGTCGATATCGTCGTCTTCTCCGATAATGGAAACCAGAGGGAGATTGTCCACGTGAACAAGATCGAAAAAAACGATGCCGAATGGAAGAACGAACTCACGCCTGAAGAGTTCGCGGTGGCGCGCAAGAAAGGCACCGAGCGCGCGTTTACCGGACGGTACTGGAACAATCACGAAGACGGCGTGTATCGCTGCGTGTGCTGCGGCACGGAGCTATTCCGCTCCGACGAGAAGTTCGAATCCGGCAGTGGGTGGCCCAGCTTCACCGCGCCGGCGGCCGAAGAAAACGTCGCCACGGAGAAGGACTCCAGCTTGTTCATGGAGCGCACTGAAGTGTTGTGCGCCAAGTGCGACGCGCATTTAGGCCACGTTTTTCCGGATGGTCCGGGCCCCACCGGCGCGCGCTACTGCATCAACTCCGCATCGCTGCGCTTTGAGCCGAAGAAGTAGCAGCGAGAACCGTGCCCTTCCGCCCACCGCCGGTTCCGGCACCGAGGAGACCGTCACGTTCCCGCTGAGCGCCTCCGCGGCACGGAAACTGGGCGTGAGCGTGAATACAGTTTCCTTCCGCGTCGGAAGTTCTTCACCCGGATCAGGAGATCTGAAGTTACACGCACTCGCGCACACGGCGCGGGCGGGCTGCGCGATATAGAAGTGGAGAAGCGTGGCCTCCAAACGGAGCCGCGACCGTAAGGGAGCGCCTGGCCGCTGCAGTACTCCTACGCTAGGAATAGCTCGATCGGCGGGAGACCCATGAATCCCCAACTTTCATGTCGCGCACCCGACGCGTCGATGAATGCGCTGCGCAGCGGGTTGGTCTGATATCATTTCGCTAAGAGCATTTAGAGCAGAAGGAGCAATCCCATGACCCGCCGCGAATTGCTGGCACTCATTGCCGCCACCCCATTATTAAAGGCCGACACTGCGCCGGCCCCGGTAGCCCCCGTCTCGATCGCGAAATGCGCGTCGTATGACGAGGACATTACCGGAAAACTATATACCATGTTCGACCAACTCGGCGGTCTGTCCAAGCTGGTTCGAAACAAAACTGTAACCATCAAACTCAATCTAACGGGCGGCCCCACGAATCGTGTGGATGGGATGGCGCCCGGCCTTACCCACATGGTGCATCCCAAACTGGTCACCGCGACGGTCTACCTGCTGGGGCAGGCGGGCGCCAAACGCATCCGCCTGGTGGAGAGCGCCTGGGGACCGAGGCTGCTGGAAGAGTCCATGCAAGCCTCGGGGTTCGATATCAAGAGTCTGCAATCCACTGTGAGTGGCCTGGAGTTCGAAAACACCAACATCCTCGGGCAGGCGAGACAATATTCGCGTTTCAAAGTCCCCAAGCCGTACATGTATTCCGAGTACGTGCTCAACCACTCGTACGCCGACACGGACTTCTTCATCAGCATGGCGAAGCTGAAGAACCACGCGGAATGCGGCGTGACGCTGTCCATGAAAAACTGCTTCGGCATGACGCCGGTGTCAATCTATGGAGACGATGCTGGGGTTGACGAGCCGAACGAGAAGGCGTCGGCCGGGCGGGGAGCGGTATGTCACGTGGGCAAGCGGCAACCGGCCAAGATCGCGCCGCCGGA
>Ga0182030_10007960_pt1 | contig 22027 bp, 21 predicted proteins | sample 812S3MmetaG_FD_121299 | JGI IMG/M metagenome (GOLD analysis project Ga0182030, IMG submission 121299) | Permafrost microbial communities from Stordalen Mire, Sweden - 812S3M metaG (Illumina Assembly) | ecosystem: Environmental > Terrestrial > Soil > Wetlands > Permafrost | place: Sweden... | reverse complement strand
GGGACCGGCAGCGGTTGCGTGGCCATCGCCCTGGCGGCCCAATGTTTGGAGGCGGTGATCACCGCCCTGGAGGTCTCCGAGGCGGCCCTGGAGATGGCCCGGGAAAATGCGGAGGAAAACGGGGTGGCCGGGCAAATCCAGTTCGTGGCCGGGGATGGTTTCGATTCGCTGCCGGAAGAGGCTGATTTTGATCTGATCATCAGCAATCCGCCCTATATTCCCACGGCGGAGATTGCCGGGCTGCAGCCGGAGGTGCGGGATTTTGACCCGCCCAAGGCGTTGGACGGCGGGGCGGACGGCCTGGGGTTTTACCGGTTGCTGGCCGCGAGGGCGGCCGGACGGCTCCGGCCCGGCGGGAAGCTCATGCTGGAATTTGGCGACGGCCAGGCGGACGCCGTCCGCCATCTGTTGGAGGCGGAAAAGTGGATTGTGGAGGCGGTGCAGGAGGACTATGCTCACCGGGCCCGGATCATCATCGCCGGACGTTAAACCAATGTTGTCATGCAAAGTTTTTTGATCAAAGGCGGCGTGCCGCTGAACGGGGAAGTAACCATCAGCGGCAGCAAAAACGCGGCCCTGCCCATCATGGCGGCCACCCTGCTGACCGATGAACCCTGTGTCATCCGGCAGGTGCCGGGGTTGAGCGACACGCGTTTCATGGTGCAAATTCTGGCCTCGCTGGGCGCGACCACCGTTTTTGAGGACGGCACGCTCTGGGCGCAGGCCCGCAACCTTCGTGATTTTGGGGATTACGAATTGGTTCGCAAGATGCGCGGGTCCGTCTGCATCATGGGACCGTTGCTGGGGCGGTTGAAAAAAGCGCGGGTCTCGCTGCCCGGCGGCTGCGTCATTGGCGCGCGGCCGATCAACCTGCATCTGAAAGGCTTTGCCGCGCTGGGCGCCAAGATAGAAATTGAGGGCGGCTATGTTACCGCCAGCGCGGAGCAACTGACCGGTAATTCGGTGTTCCTGGGCGGGCGCGCCGGGCCGACGGTGCTGGGCACCGCCAACGTGATGATGGCGGCGACATTGGCCCGGGGCGTCACGATCATTGAAAGCGCCGCCTGCGAACCGGAAGTGGTGGATCTGGCCGCATTTCTGAACGCCATGGGCGCCAAAGTCAGCGGCGCGGGCAGTCCGACGATCACCATCACGGGGGTGGAGAAATTGCACGGGGCGGAACATCAGGTGATTCCCGACCGCATCGAGGCGGCGACGTTCATGATCGCCGCCGGGGCGACCCAGGGCGAGGTGACCGTCCGGGGGGCGCGGGCGGATCATCTGCGCGCGGTGATGGACAAATTGGGGGAGGCCGGGGTGGGGGTGGAACGGTCGGGGGCCAATCTGGTAGTCCGCGGCCGGGGCGGTTTGAAGCCGGCGGATCTCACCACCCTGCCTTACTCGGGATTCCCGACGGATGTGCAAGCGCAAATGATGTCGCTGCTGGCCCTGGCCCCGGGCACGAGCATCATCACGGAACGCATTTTTGAGTCCCGCTTCATGCATGTCAGCGAGCTGGCGCGGCTGGGCGCGGACATCGAGATCGAAGGGCCCAGCGCCATTGTCAAAGGCGGCCGGCCGCTGAGCGGCGCGCCGGTCATGGCCAGTGATTTGCGCGCGTCGGCCGCGCTGGTGATCGCCGGTCTGGCCGCCGGGGGCCAGACGCAGGTCAACCGCATTTACCATCTGGACCGCGGCTACGAGGCCATGGACACGAAGCTGCGCCAGTTGGGCGCGAACATCTGCCGGGTGGAGGAATAAGAAATCAGCGCGGCTGGCGGCGGTGGTCACAAACGCAAGGCGGCTGCGTTGGTGAACACGACCGCCGGCCGGCTGTCCCCCGGTTGTTAAAGCGGGTGGCGTTCATGCCGCCACCAGCTCCCGGCCGGCCCAGATGCGGGCCTGCCGTTCCGCCTGGCGCAGGGCCAGGATGGATTTTTCCTCGAACAAGGCGGGAAACACCAGCAGGGGAAACAGGGTTTCCCAAGCCAGCGCCGCCGCCTCATTGGCCGCCTGGCGCAGCGGCGTGTCCAGCCCGGGGGTGCTCGCCGCCGAGAGTTCCCGCGCCAGCAGCCGGGCTTTCAGCCGCTCGAATTCGGCCGCCCGGGCCGCCCGGAGCGCCGCGTCCGACGCCGGCCGCAGTTCAAATTGGGTCTCCGCCTCAAATTCGGCGGGGACCCGGTTGGTCGTCATAGGTTTTGTGTTCATTGCATTCCTTTCGTTGGTTGTGCCAAACAAAAACCCGCGAGGGGTGTGACCATCGCGGGTTTTTGAAAGTCAGCTTTTCCGGTCAGAATTTCAGTCCCACGAGGCCCCCACGGTGGCAGGCGCGCATCCCCACGGATTGAATCCGCTGGGTCCGCACCGGCTGCCGCATGGTGTCAATAGTGGTCTTCATATCTAACCGCGATCATTAAACAACATTTTAAGGCGGCTGTCAACTTTTTTTGCCGGCGAAAATTCATTGTCGGATTCGGAGATGGTGGTAGATTGCCTTAAGAAACATACATGAGTGCGTTGAAAATGGTCCGTTGCGGCTGGTGCGACAAGCAGGCGTTCATTCCCGGCGACCTGCCGCCCCTCGCCACGGAGCCATGTAAAAATTGCGGGCATCAGATCATGATGCCGATGCAGCTCCGCCAGTTTGAGTTGCGCAGCAAAATCGCCTCGGGCGGCATGGGCATTGTTTACCGGGCTTGGGACGTGACCTTGGAACGGATGGTGGCCGTCAAGCTGATGAAAAAGGAGTTGTTGGAGGAGCCGAAGGCGCTGGAGAGTTTTTACCGCGAAGCCCGCGCCTGCGCCCGCCTCAATCACACCAACATCATTCACATTTACACCTTTGACGAATGGGAACGCGAACGCTATCTCGTCATGGAGCTCGCCGACCGCGGCAGCCTGGACAACCGGATTGAGAAATTACACAAGCTGCCGGAACTGGATGTGCTGGACATCGGCATCAAAATCGCCTCCGCCCTGGACATGGCGCTCAAGTACGACATGATCCACCGCGACATCAAGCCGGGCAACATTCTCTTCAACGCCGACCACGAGCCCAAGCTGGTGGACTTCGGCCTGGCCCGCAAAGCCGAGGCGGATGCCGACGCGGACGACATGGTGTGGGGCACGCCGTTTTACGTGGCCCCCGAGAAGATCAAACGCGAGCCGGAGACATTCCTGTCTGACATGTACAGCCTGGGCGCGACGCTCTACCACGCGATGACCGGTTGCGTGCCGTTTGACGCCCCCACCCCGGAGGAAGTGGTCGTGGCCCAAGTGCAAACCCCCCTGACGCCCCCCAACGCGGTGGCCCCGGAAATAACCCAGCCGGCCAGCGACGCGCTGGCCCGTTCCCTGGCGAAAAACCCGGCCGACCGGTTTCTCAGCTACGATGAATTCATCATGGCACTGGAGGCGGCGCGCAGTTTGTTGTTGCGCCAGCAATCCCAGGAGCCGGACCCGCCGCTCAAGCCCAAGGGCATGACCAGTTGGTGGAAACGGTCCTGAAAACAAAAAGGGCGGGCTGAATGCCCGCCCATGGGTTCTTAAAAGCTCCCATCCGTCCCGCAGGGCGGGACGGGCTGTGCTGATGGAAGAAACGGCGAGGGCGGCTCGCGCTGGCGCGCCCGCGTCCTCCTGCGCTAAAGCTTCCGCCGCCGCTAAAGCTATGGCGGACGGGACGGCGGACGAGGGCGTCCGCCGCCGCGCCCGGGGCGGGCGCGCTCCCCAGTTTCTTAGAAGCGTCCGCTTATTGGGGCGTCGTCGTCGCGGCGGCCTTTTTCTTCTTGGCCGCGGCCAGTTTCAACGTGGTGACATTTTTCGTGCCATCCGCCGCCGTCTTGTAAGCGCCGGACACCGAATCCCCCACTTTGAAATCCGCGAGGGTGGCCGGCACCCCATTGGTGGTGATTTTGGAGGTGGAGGTGACGGCCAGTTTAAGGTCGCCCACGGTGAAGACGCCCGCCGAGGCGTCCACGGTGGCCACCGTGCCCTTGAAAGGCAGCGATTTCTTGGGTGCGGCCGGGGCGGCGGCCGCGGGGGCGTTGGGGCCGGCATTTTGGGCGCGGGACCAATCCGGGACGGCAACCAATGCCGCCGTCAGGAGGCTCAAGGTGGTGAACTTAACGAGGTTTTTCATAGGCTTGATTTATGGAGTGTGGTTATGGTGGGAGGAACAGACAGCTTAAATTAAAGAGGATTTCATTGGAGTTCGGCCTGGCGGGCGGGCTTACCACGCCCCCTCGGTCAGGGCCACCGTGATGTTCCGGGCCAGGTCATCGGCCAGCAAGGTCATGGTTTGCCGATCGGCGCTTGCCAGGTCGGTGCCGGCCCGCACCAGGGTGAAGCCGGTGACGTCTTTTTCCAGCAAAATCTTGCCGGAGCCGCTTTCGCGGGCCACCACATGGGCGGTCAGGCCCACCCGGTAATTGACCGCGGTGGTCACGTCCTGGTTTAAAAAACTCAATCCCTCCCGGTGATACCCCTTGAGCGTGCCGGTCAGCACCACGTCGCTCCCGCCGTGGTTCACCAGGTGATAGGTGGCGTCGGTTTGCATCTCCTCGCGCAAGGCCTGGCTGACCGCATCCCCCAGCCGCGGCTCCAGGGTTTGATTGTTAAACGGCAGAATCTCGATGGTCCCCGCCCCCGCCGGCCCGCCGTTGGCCGGGCCCAAATGATAACCGGCGCAGCCGCACCAGCCCAGCAACGCCAGGCCACACAACAAGACGGTCGGTATGCGCATTTATTTGCCTCCGGTCTGCAGCCGCGGCGTGAGCAGGGTGATGTGCAGGCGGGCCGGCCCGGCAAAGGGTGAATTGGGATCCAGTTGCAACACCTCGTTATAATAAACCACCGCCCCGGCCCAGCGTTTGGTTTTCTCATAGTATTGGGCGATTTTGTAATTGCCCCGGACCTGCTCGGCTTTCAGCAACGCGATGGCCTGCTGCACTTGCGGCACGCGTTTATCCTCCGGAAAAAAGGTCAGGAAATCCGTGTAGGTGGCGATCGCCTTGCCGGCCATGCTTTGATCATATTCGGCGGTGGCCGCCTGCTTCTGAAACGCCAGGCCCTCGCGATACAGGGCGTCCGCGGCGATGAGCGGCTGGTCGTGGTAGCGGTCGGCGGCGGTTTCGTAGGCCTTGGCGGCCGCGTCGTAATCCTTCTGCTTTTCCCGGGCCGCCCCGATGCTCATCTGGGCGTGGGGCGCCACGCTGCTGAAAGGTCCGTTTTCGACAATTTTGTCGAACAGCCTGGCGGTTTGCTCCATTGAGGGGTACAGCGGAATGGTGTTCCACAACCGGAACCATTCGCCGTCCAGAAAACGGTTGGCGATCGCATATTGACGCCCGAGGATGTCGTCGTAACTTTCGCTGCGGGGATATTTTTGAATGATGGTTTGGTAGGCCTTGAAGGCCGCCTCGTCGTGGCGGCTCTGTTCCAGGCACTGTCCCACCAGGTATTCGGCGCGCGGGGCGGAGTCGGACAACGGCCAGAGCTGGAGCACGCGGTGGGCCGCGCGGAGCGCCAGCTTGTAATTCTGGTCTTTGAACGCCTGGTTTGCCACATCCAACTGATCCTTGGCCCGCGAGCGCATCCAATCGGAGGTGGCCCCGTAGGGTTCATAGTACCACCCTTCGCCCGGCACATACGTCAACCCGGCCGGCGACCGCAGCGGCCAACCGACCACCAACGCGAGACACAGGATTATCCAACCAAACCGGCATTTCATAGCAGGACGGTAACCAGCCAAAAACCGCAAGTCAAGACAGCCCCGCCGGTTTCAGCCGCGGTAAACCACCAACAGCCCGTAATCGGTCAGCGTCTTCTGGGTGGCCACGTCATAATAATTGTACGTGACCGTGTGGAGGCTGATGATGTCCAGTTCGCCGACTTCTTTCAAGAATTTGGAAACCACCTCGTCGAAATGATCGTGGCCGCCTTCGATGCAGGTGGCGCGGCGGATGGTGCGGATGCGGACCTGCTTTTCGCCGGCGACCTTGGCGCCCAGCGGGGGGTTGGCTTTGGCGATGAGCGGTTCCGCCGGCGTGCTATGCACCGGCACCTTGAGATGTTTCTCCACCTTGGCGGCGGCGGACGAGGCGATGGGGCTGGCGGTGAGGCTGGGCAGCACGAGTTCCTTGGAATCCGGCGGCTTCGCGGCGTTGGCGGGGATGGTGATGGTTTCGCCACACGACGGACATTCAATATCCGTGCCGGCCCCGGTGCTGTCCACCGCCAGTTCCTGGTTACAATTGGGGCAGTCGAAGATAATATCCATAAAACAGGTTTGGTTGATTGACTGTGCCACACTAACCCCGGCCCCCGGCCTTTCACCAGCAAAAAATGCGGCAAAAGTATATATCCCGGATAGCTGCCGTCCGGCCATTAACTTGCGATTGCGGACGACCGCGGCCAGGGGCTAAGGTGGGGTTGGCCCCCGGTGCCGGGGACGCGCGATGGCATGAACACCTTGAAGATTTTTTCCGACCTGCCCTGGGGCGGTTCCGCCCGGGCGATGCTGGCCGACGGGGTGGCGCCGCACGAACTGCTGTGGCCGGCCCGGCCGGCCGTGTCCGTGCTGGCCGCGTCCGGACCCGATCCGGCGTTTGCGGGGGCGGACATTGCGTTTGGGCAGCCCGGCGCGGACGTGGTGCTCCAGTCGCGGCGGCTGCGCTGGTTGCACCTGGCCAGCGCCGGTTTCACGCGGTTTGACACGCCGGAGTTTCGGGCCGCCGCCGCCCGCCGCCGTTTGCTGGTCACCAACAGTTCCGCGGTTTATGCCGGCCCGTGTGCCGAGCAGGTGTTCGCCTTCATGCTGGCCCAGGCCCGGCAACTGCCGCTGACGCTCGCCAGCCGCTGCGCCAACGGCTCGGACCAGTGGAATCAATTGCGGAACCAGTGCGCCTCCCTCTCTCATCAAAACGTGCTGCTTCTCGGGTTCGGCGCCATTGCCCGCCGGCTGGTGGAATTGCTCCGGCCGTTCGAGCCCGACATCGCGGCCTTTCGCCGGGAGGCCCGGGGCGATGAAGGGGTCCCCGTGGTCACGCCCGGCCAGTTGCCGGCCGCGCTGGCCTCCGCCGATCAGGTGGTCAACCTCCTGCCGGACAACGCGGACTCCCGGTATTTTTTCTCCGCCGAACGGTTGGCCATCCTCAAGCCGGGGGCCGTCTTCTATAACATCGGGCGCGGAACGACGGTGGATCAAGCAGCCCTGCTCGCCGCCCTCGAGTCCGGGCGGCTGGCCGCCGCGTGGCTGGATGTCACGGACCCGGAACCGTTGCCGCCGGATCATCCCTTGGTGTCGGCCCCCAACTGTCACCTCACCCCGCACATCGCTGGTGGCCATCGGAACGAGGCAGAGTCCCTCGTCCGCCACTTTTTGGCCAATTTCCGGCGGTTCCTCGCGGACGCCCCGCTGCGGGACCGGATTATGTGACCGGGTAGTTTAAATGCCTCCTTACCCCGGCGGCAGGCGCAGGGTGGCGTCCAGCGGCTGCAGGTCCGCCAGGGCCTTGCCGCCGGCACCCCCGCCCAGTTCCGCGAGCCGCTCGCCGGCGGGGCGCACCCGGGTTTGGAAGCTGGCACTGGCGTCGTTGAAAGCGGAGTTGGCGCGGTCCAGGCCGGCCCGGATCTTCTCAAAATGGTCGGTGAACTTCGCCACCCGCACGTAAAATTCCTGCGCCGCGGCGGCGATTTTCTGCGCGTTCTCCGTCTGCGCGTGCTGCTGCCAGCTCACGCTTACCGAACGCAGCAGCGCGATGAGCGACGCCGGGGTCGCCAGCAAAATCCGCCGTTCGGCGGCCCAGATGATCAGATCGTGGTCGCCTTCCAGCGCCGCGCTGAACAGCGATTCCGCCGTGACGAACAACACGACGTAATCCAGCGCGTTGGGAAACTCGTGCGGGTAATCCCGGTCGGCCAGTTGCTTGATGGTCGCCTTCAATTTGGCGGCGTGCGCGGCCAGCAATTCCGCCCGCTTGGTGTTGTCCGCCGCCTCCAGCGCGCCCAGAAAGTCGAGGTCCGGCACCTTGGCGTCCACGATGATGAACCGTTCGCCCGGCAGCCGCACAATCAGGTCCGGCCGGTTTTCGCCGGACTGCGTTTGCTCGGTGAAATCACAATGGGCGCTCATGCCCGCCGCCTCCACCACGCGCCGCAAGGTTTCCTCGCCCCAGCGCCCGCGCGCCTGGTTGGATTTCAGCACCATCCGGAACTGCTGCGTCTCCGCGGCGAGGGACTGGCTTTGGAGGGAGAGCAAATCCAGTTGCTTCTTTACTTCGCCCAGGGTGGAGGACTGGGCGCTCTCGCTTTGTTGCAATCGCTGCTGGTAGGTTTCCAACTGCTGCTTCAACGGCTCGACGAGCGTCTTAATGGCCTCCTGCCGCCGGGCCAGGTCGCCTTTGGCCGTCTCCTGAAATTTGCCCAGGCTCTGCTCGGCCAGCCGCAGAAATTCCGGGGCGGTTTGTTTGAGCGCCTCGGCGCTCAAGGCCTTGAACGCCTCGCGCAAATCCGTGAGCGCCTTGTCCTGGGCCTGCCGGGCCTCGGTCAAGCTTCGTTCGTAAATCTGCTTTTGTTCCGCGAGCAGATGCTCCGCCGAACCTTGTTTCGCCTCCGCCGCCGCCCGGGCGTTGCCGGCCTCGGCCAGTTGCGCGCGCAACTGCGTCACCTGCGCCTCGCGCTCGGCGAGCTGCCGCCGCAATTCCTCCTCCAGCCGCACATCCGCCGCGGCCGGCGCGGGGCGCCGCAGCAGCCAGCCAATGACCAGGCACAGCGCGCCGAGGAGGCAGGCAAGGCCGATTTGAAGGGGAGTTGGCACGATTAAAGAAGGGTGGCATTGATCGTCACCACCTGACCCGCCGGCGGCGGCCGCATGAGTTCATCCACCTCCCGGGGCGCGGGGATGACGAACGTGCCCGTGCCCCAGTGCCGGCTCATCGGGCCGGTGGCCGCGCCGGTCTTGGGCAAATCCTTGCTGTCCGCCAGTTTGTCGCGCCAAGATTTTTTGGGGGTTGCCACAAGCGCCGTCCGCCAAGGACGGATTAGAAATGCGCCACCACTTCGATTTCCACGCCGGCCCCCTTTGGCAGGGCGGCCACCTGGAGGGTGGAACGGGCGGGAAAATCATGCGTAAAATACCGCGCATAAACCTCGTTCATGCCCGCGAAATTCGCCAGGTCCGTGAGAAACACCGTGGACTTCACCACGTTGGCAAAGGTCAGGCCCTGGTCGTCCAAAATGGCCTTCACATTTTGCAACACGCGTTCGGTCTGCTGCTGGATGTCGCCGATCAGCAGATTGCCGTTGGCGGGTTCAATTGGAATCTGGCCGGCGCAGAACAACAGGTCGCCGACGCGCACGGCCTGGTTGTACGGGCCGACGGCCACGGGTGATTTTGCGGGTTTGATGATCGTTTTGGTTGCCATAATTTGTTCCGCATGGTCTAGCGCCTTTGCCGTCACAGGTCAAGAAACGGATGAGACAAAAGTCCGCCGGGGGCGCATCCGCGCACTGCCCCGGAGCGCGCCCGTCCCCGGGCGCAGCAACCCAAGGCGGGGACGGATGGTTGGGATATACCAATGTCATCCGGCAGCGGACCTTCCTGTGCCCGGGACGGGCACGCTCCGGGTGCGGCGGTCCGGCGACAGCGTGTCACTGCCGCGCACTGCTGGTGCGGGGGCAGAGTCAGGATGCTCCCACCCGCCTGAAGCTCACCAAAGTTATTGATGTTTAACGGCGGAGCGCTCGTCATCCCATCACTCAGGCCGGCCCGCCCCGCTGCTTCAGACCGGTGTGGCGGATGTCCTGCGCTTCGCAGAGATAGACCACTTCTTCGGCGATGTTGGTGGCATGGTCCGCGATGCGTTCCAAGCTCTGGGCGGCGACCATCCAGTGCAGGCAGCGGGTGATGGTGTCGGGATTGTCCGTCATGTGCCGCATCAAGGCGGCTTGAATCTCCCGGTTGATGGCATCCGCCTCCCGGTCCCGGGGGATGACCGCGCGGGCACCGGCCGGATCCCGGTGGACCAAGGCGTCCAGCGCATCATTGAGCATGGCCAGGGCGTGTTCGGCCAGGCGCGGCAGGTCCGGGTGGCAGTCCACCGGCGGCTCCTGCGCCAGCTCGCGCGCCCGCTTGGCGATTTTGGCGGCTTCATCCCCGATGCGCTCGAGGTTCTGGGAGATTTTCATGGCCACGGTGACGAAGCGCAAATAGGTGGCCAAGGGCGCCTGGGTGAGCAGTTGGATGGCCAGTTCGTCAATTTCCACTTCGCACTGGTCAATCAACCGGTCGTCCGCCCGGACATGCAGGGCGAGTTCCTGGTCGCGCCGCAGGAGCGACTGCACCGAATGGTTCACCGAAGCCCCCGCCCGGCTGGCCATGAGCAGGAGCTTCTGGCGCAAATGGTCCATGCCCGCTTCAAAAAGATTTTCCATACGCTTTTGGTTGCCAAATCTGACGCCGGTCGCCGGCCAAACCAAGGGGGCCGGCGGTTTTCCCCGGCCCCTTGCCATCGTGCGGCGGCGGCTTACGGAGCCGCGCCCGGCGGTCAATCCAAACTTGCGCTCCGCCCAATATATCGCAAACTAAGGCCGGACAATGTTTCATCGGTCCGCCAAAGTCAAACAACGATTATGTTTTCTCTTCAGAAACTGCTGGGCAAAGAAGATACCTTCTTCGGGCTGCTGGAAGCCAGCGCAATCGAGGCCCATGCCAGCGTGCAGGCCCTGGTCAAATTGAGCCGCGCCCTCGACCAACCCGTCGAACTCGAGGCGTTTGCCAGCTCCCGCCGCAAGGACAAGCAGATCACCAACCAGATCCGCAACGCGCTATACAGCACCTTCGTCACCTCCCTGGACCGCGAGGACATTGACTGCCTCTCGCTGGCGCTGTATCGCATCCCCAAAACCGTCGAGAAATTCGGCGAGCGCCTCCGCTCCGTGCCCCAGCATGTCCGGGACGTGGATTTCTCCGGGCAGATCACCCTCCTGGAGCAGGCCTCCGAATGTGTCCTGCAGCTCGTCAAAACCCTCCGCACGGGCATCAAACTGGAGGCGGTCAGCCAATGGAACGACCGGCTCCAGCAAATCGAGGGCGAAGCTGACAAGGCCATGCTGGAACTCTACCGCGACCTGTTCAGCGGCCGCCACGACCCCTTGAAAGTCATCGTGCTGAAGGAACTCTACGAACTCCTCGAAAAAGCCGTTGACCGCTGCCGGGACGCGGGCCTGGTCATCTCGCAAATCGTTCTGAAAAATTCCTGACGGCCATGTTCCTGGTATTTACCGTCATCCTGGTGGCGTTGATCTTTACGTACACCAACGGGTTTCACGACACCGCCAACGCCATCGCCACCGTGGTGGGCACCCGGGTGCTGACGCCGCGCCAGGCCATCATCCTGGCGACCATCACCAATCTCCTGGGCGCCATGTGGGGCGCGGCCGTGGCCCAGACCATCATCACCGGCATTGTGGACGCCAATTTTGTCCCGCCGGACTTCGCCTCGCAAATGCTCATCTGCGCCCTGGTGGCGGCGATTTTTTGGAATCTGCTCACCTGGTATTTCGGCCTGCCCTCCAGTTCCAGCCACGCCCTGATCGGCGGTCTGGTGGGGGCGGCCTACGCGGCCTCGCACGGCAACTGGCACGCCATCATCTGGAGCCAGGCGCCCGCCGCCGGGCAGCATTGGTGGAAAAGCGCCGGGCTGCTTTACAAGGTGGTCATCCCCATGGTCTTTTCTCCTTTGGTCGGTTTCGTCCTGGCCTTCCTCCTCATGACCGTGCTCTATCTGGCGCTGCATCGGGCGCGCCCGGTGGCCGTTTCCCGGACTTTTGGCCGCCTGCAACTGGCCAGCTCCGCCTATATGGGCTTCGCCCACGGCACCAACGACGCGCAAAAGACCATGGGCATCATCGCGCTGGCGCTCGTGGCCGGCACCAAATCCGGCACCTTCGACACGCTCCCCCACTGGCTCGGTTTTTTGAAGACCGCTGAACCCCTCCCCGGGGCGAAACTCCAGATCGCCCTCTGGATCAAAGTGCTGTGCGCGCTGACCATGGCCGTGGGCACGGCCAGCGGCGGCTGGCGGATCATCAAGACCCTCGGCCACAAACTGGTGAAACTCCAACCCATCCACGGCTTTGCCGCTGAAACCGCCGGGGCCACCGTGCTGTTCACCACCGCTTGGATGGGCATGCCCGTCTCCACCACACACGTCATCACCGCCTCCATCATGGGCGTGGGCGCCGCCAAACGGTGGAACGCCGTCAAGTGGGTCGTGGTGGAACAGATCGTCTGGGCGTGGATCTTCACCCTTCCCGTCAGCGCGGCGCTGGCTTATGGTTTGGTGAAACTGGTGGAACGGTTTTGATCCCGGCCGCCAGTCAGGCCGCGGGCTGCTTCACGGTTGCTCGGTGGCCACCCAGATGTCCACGGCGCGCTGTTCGCGGGTGAACGCCAGCCCAGTTTGCGCCGTGAGGTTTTTGAGCACCAAGTCGGTGAGCTCCGTGCGCCGATCCCCCATTTTGGAAAAATTGGAATCCGAGGAGATGATCAAATCAAACTCAAACGAATCGTCCTTGGGCGGTTCAGTTTGCGCTTCATTGACCATCGGAGGGTTGAGTTGTTCCCCCACCGCGACCAAAATGTCTTGCAGACCACCGTTTCTGTTTGCGGCGCCCGGGCCATCGGGTTTCTCGGCGTACATTTGAACCTTCGCAACCCGCTTCGCGAGACCGCGGGCGACAATCACTGCGCGTTCTTCCGTCCGTTTTTCAAAATGAACCCGGCGGCCGGAGGCTTGGAAGAGGATCGGTTCCAGGGCCGCCAGCAACGTTTCGCGATGGGCGCCCTCCCGGACGGTCCAGTCTCCGGGCAGGTTCAGGTTGAGCAGTTCCTCCGGGGCCTCCAATTCGTATCGCCAGAACCCCAACGTGGTATTCAATATTTCCAGCAAGGAGGTTTGTTGGGATCCGAAGCTCATATTGTGCCATTTAAGCGCACCCTGGTCGTCCTGCTTGATCACAGAAAAATCCGGCAGCATCTGACGACTGAGTCGGAACGCGACCGGAAACGCTTCTTTATAAGAATCCGTCCGTTCGGCAATGTGGGGCGTGGCAATATATCGGATATCTTCGCCGTCTTTCAATTTATAGACGGCTTCAAAACGGTTTTGCCACCCGTCCTTCACCACCTGGTGATGCCACAGGATCGCCGTCGTGCCGGTGGCCAGCAGGACGCCGGCGCCGGCGATCAGGGCCAGTTTTGCTTGATTCCACGCCATCATTTTCAATGCTCCTTGGATGAGGGTTAAAGTCGAGGCGCCGGCGGCCGCGCCTTTGGCCGCCGCCACGGCGGTCACGGATTGCGCCAGCGCGGCCGGTGCGGACTGAACCGAATGGGCGGAGAGCATCGCCGGCAGCGCCGTGGCCGACAGCGCGACGCCGTGTTTGGTGAAGTACCGCCGCACCACCCCGGCAAACGCGGCTTCCGAGCCGTGCTGGTCATAGGCACGCAGCAATTCCATATCGCCCGTCTCCGCGTTCACCTCGGTCATTTGATAAATTATTGCCGTCCGCCGCAAAATCAGACAATAATTTTTTGGGTTCCGACCGGTTCAGGCGCTGAAACGTCCCGGATCGAACTGCCGGGCAAGCGGTGGATGATCCCACCGCCAACTGCTCAAAAGCGGTCGAGAAAATGGCGCAATGGCTCAAGTTCAGGCCGGGCAAGGTCAAACACATTATCCCGGGTGCCGGGGCCAAGCCGGGGGTCTTCGTCCGAGCAGACGGCCAACAGCGCCCCGACCAACGCTTTGTCCGGACTGTGCGCTTTTCGGCCGGTTTCCATCAGGCAGGCGATATAACTTTCGATGCACTGCTTGGGCTGGCTGTTCCGGGGATCATTCGCCCATGAATGCCAAACCAAGGTTTCGATTTCACCTGGCTGATCGCCGCCGGGAACGACAAACAGGCCAATTTTGGGCGACCCCACAGTCCATTGACCATCCACCACCGGCTGCCCGGTCAACTGTGACAGCTTGGTTTGCAAGGCGGAGCGGGCATGTGCCGGAGCATTATCCGCATCGAAGATGAATCCGGGGTGCCATGGTGCTGAATTCACCCGACTCTGCTTCGACGTCATTTTTGTCAGTTTCATTTTTACAGGTCAAAACGACATCTTCTGGCTGTGCCCCGTCTTTTATCAGCCAAGGAAAGCAGCGCAACCGCGGGTGGCCCTGCGGCGGACGAAACAGAGCGGGAAGTTCGTTGATGCGTTCTGGATCGCTCAACAACAGCACCCCCTCCAGCAGCGACGTCTTGCCGGTGTTGTTATGTCCGACCACCAGATTTACGCGCTTCAGGTTCCTCAGTTCCAGCGAACCAAAACCGCGAAAATTGCTCAGGGTCAGTTCGTTTATCATACTTGTTGGGCTGGTTTCGTCACGCGCGGCCAATGGTTGGTCAGAACGATCAATTCATATCCCATTAATGATTCAGGGGAATTTTAGGCAAAGCGGGCGTTTAGGCAATGGAACATGATTGGTTGGTGAGGCTGCTTCGGTTATCAGGCCGGCGGGACCCCGTTGCGCGTTGACCTTGCGTGTCGCCTCCCGCACAGCATCCGCGCCCGCCCGGGCAATTTTGGCACCCAAGCACGCAAATTAGTTTGCGGGGTTTCCGCCCGGGCGGGGTAGAATGGTTGACTGTGTGAAACAACCTGGGTTCAGGGAACTGAATTTCAAAGCCATTAAAGGCAAAATATAATGAAGAAATCGAATTATTATCTCGTTCTGCTGGCCGGGGCGCTGGGCGTCGCCGCCGGGGTCACTGTGTTTTCCCCCAAGCCGGCGTTGGCCGCGCCCGGCGACGAGACCAACGCTCCGGCGGACACGGTGCAAACGTCCTGCTGCATGGGGGAAGACGATCCAAGTTCCTCGTCTGAAACCAACGCTCCGGCCGCCTGGGCGACAGCGGACGCCAAGGTCAAGCCTGACCTGCTCAAGACTTGTCCGGTGTCCGGCGAGAAGCTGGGGGTGATGGGCAAGGCGTTTGTATTCACCAACAGTTTGCAGGAGGTGAAGCTGTGTTGTCCGAATTGCAAGGCGGATTTCGAGAAGGAGCCGGCGAAATATCTGGCCAAAATCCGCGCGGCGGACAAGAAATGAGGGGGGCTTTCCGGCAGAACGTCTGGTTTGACGGTTTGTCCTGTCCTGACTCCTTGGGCGAGCGGAAATGGCCGGCAGTGCCGCGGTAAACCAGACACATATGACCCGCGGGATCACGCACCGGCAATTTTGGCGGAAAAGGGAGCAAATTAGTTTGCGGGGTTTCCGCCCGGACGGGGTAGAATGGTTGTCAGTGTGAAACAACCTGGGTTCAGGCAACTGAATTCCAAAGCCATTAAATGCAACATATTATGAAGAAATCGAATCATTATCTCGTTCTGCTGGCCGGGGCGCTGGGCGTCGCCGGGGTCATGACGTTCTCCACCAAGCTGGCGTTGGCCGCGCCCGGGGGCGGGACCAACGCGCCCGCGGCCACGGCGCCGGCGGGCGCCAAGGTCAAGCCCGATTTGCTCACGACCTGCCCGGTGTCCGGCGAGAAGCTGGGCGAAATGGGCAAGCCGTTTGTGTTCACGAACAGTTTGCAGGAGGTGAAGCTGTGCTGTCCCAATTGCAAGGCGGATTTCGAGAAGGAGCCGGCAAAGTATCTGGCCAAAATCCGCGCGGCGGACAAGAAGTGAGGGGCAAGTCCGTGCTTAGCATCGAGCCGACAGGTCGGCCCGATTTAAAAGCGGTGACGTGTCACCGCACTCCATGCCGATCCACTGCATGAACCTCCCGCCATCAACTTCGCACCGGCTGGGCCGGCTGGGCCGGCTGGTTTTGCCGGTCCTGGCGGCCGGGGTGCTGGCGGCCGGGTGTCATGGGGTGCCGGCGGCCGGGGAGAAGGCGGCGCGGCGGGAGGTGGCGGTGGCGGGCGAAGCGCTGCACACCAACCTGCCGGGGTTGTCCACCAACGCCACGCTGGCGGATTGCGTGCGGTTTGCGGTGCGGAACCAGCCCCGGGTGGCCGTCGCGTATGCGGACTGGGCGGCGTCGGTGGAGGACATCACGGTGGCGCGTTCACGGCCGGACCCGAAGCTGACGTTTGAGTTCTATGTGGGTGATGCGTTGACCTCGCTGATGCCGGGGGTGATGCAGGATTTTCCCGGCGCGGGGAAGCTGGCGGCGCGCGGGGCGGCGGCCACGGCGGAAAGCCGGGTGAAATACTTTCAATTTGCCGGCGCGGTGCAGCAGGCCGCCCTGGCGGTGGGACAGAGTTATTATCCGCTGCACTATCTGGACGCGCGCCTGGAGGTGAACCGGCAGACGCTGGGCTTGCTGGCCGGGCTGGAAACGCTGGCCCGGGCGCAAAATGAGGTTGGGCGGGGGACGTTGCAGGATGTGCTGCGCGCGCAGATTGAGGCGGAAGAACTGCGGACCGACACGGTCGATCTGGAAGACTCGCGCCGGGTGCTGCTGGCGCAATTCAAGGCGGCGCTGGGTCTGCGGGCCGACCGGCCCGATCCGCCGGTGCCGGCCGAGGCGGCGTTTGTGGAGACGAAGTTGAGCGACGACGAGTGGCTGGCCCTGGCGCTGAAGCAGAACCCGCGTTTGCAGGAAATGGCGGCGGAAATCCAGGTGGCGGACGCCGCCCTGCGGGTGGCGGACCGGGAAAAAGCACCGGATTTTTCGGCGGGCGGCGAGGTGGATGTGAAAGCGTCGCCGGTGGTGTGGAATCCGCAGTTGAGCATGACGCTGCCGGTGTGGCGGGACAAGCTGGCGGCGGAGCTGGCGGCCGCGCGGGCCGCCCGCCGCGGGGCGCAGGCGCGGCTGACGGCGGAGCAGATTGACGTGGCGGTGGATTTCACGGAACAGGCGTATCTCATCCGCGAGGCGGACCGGAAACTGACGCTGGTGCGGGAGCGGTTGCTGCCGCGCGCGCGGGAGTCGCTGACGGTGGCCCGCGCGGCCTACCAGTCCGGACAATTGGATTTCTTGAACGTGATCGAGGCGGAGCGGGCACTGCTGGATTTCCAGCTTGAGGAAATCGCCGGCCAGACGCAGCACGAACTGGCGCGGCAGGAACTTACGGTGCTGATTGCCGGCGTGCGGCCGGAGCCGGCGCTGGTGGCAACCGAGGAAAAGACGGCATCAACCGCCAATTAATATTAATGAAAATGTCCATTCAAAGGATTTCCAACGTGGTTTCAGGGTTCGGGCTGATGGCGTTTGTCCTGCTCCTGGGAACGATGATCTGGGTTGCCCCGGCGGCCCGGGGCGGGGAGACGAACACGCTTTACACCTGCGGGATGCATCCGTGGATCATCCAGGATCACCCGGGGGACTGCCCGATCTGCGGGATGAAGCTGACGCCGGTTCATCCGGGGGCGGCGGCGGGAAGCACGGCGGACCTGCTCTCCGTCATTACGGTGGACGCGGCCACGCGGCAGAGCATGAACGTGCGCACGGTGGAACTGCGGCGCGAACCGCTGCGCAAGACCATCCGCACGGTCGGCACGATTGACTACAATGAAACGGCGCTGGCGGAGGTGACGACCAAGTTCAAGGGCTGGATCGAAACGCTGAAGACGGACGCGACGGGCGAACTGGTGCATCGCGGCGAACCGATGTTTGAGATTTATTCGCCGGAGCTGTACAGCGCGGAGGCGGAGTATCTGCTGGCGCTCAACGACACCGCCACCAACGACCCGGGCGCGGCGGCGCTGCGCGAGACGGCGGCGGGCAAGCTGCGCTTTTTCGACGTGCCGGAGGCGCAAATCGCGGAACTGGCCCGGACGCGGACCCCGCGGCGGACGTTGCCGGTGGCGGCGCCGATGTCGGGCTTTGTGATTGAGAAAGACGTGGTGGCGGGCCAGATGGTGGAGGCGGGGCAGAAGCTGTACCGGCTGGCGGACCTGGGCATTGTCTGGGTGATCGCGGAAGTTTACGAACAGGACCTGGCGTTTGTGCAGCTCGGGCAGGAGGCGGTGGTGAAGGTGCCGTCGCTGCCGGACCGGGAATTTCGCGGGCGGGTGACGTTCATTTATCCGAGCGTGGATGACAAGACGCGGACGGCCCGGGTGCGGCTGGAGTTTGAGAATCCGGGGTACTATTTGAAACCGGGCATGTTTGTCTCGGCGCAGATCCAAGCGGAGCTGGCGGATTCGGCGGTGCTGGTGCCGGACGCGGCAGTGCTGCGGAGCGGGGCGAAGAACACGGTGTTTGTGGCGCTGACCGACGGCAAGTTTACGGCGCGGGACGTGGTGCTGGGCGTGGAGGCGGAGAACGACATGAACCAGGTCATCAGCGGCCTGAGCGCGGGTGAACGGGTGGTGACCTCCGGGCAGTTCCTGCTGGATTCCGAGAGCCAGTTGCGCGAGGCGATTGACAAGATGAACGGCTCCACGGCCACCGCCCCGGCGGCCCGGACGGGCACCAACGCCGGGTTGGCGGTCCCGGCCGGCACGAACGACGCGCCGGCGGGGATTGACCCGGTCGTCTATGTCTGCCCCATGCCGGAACATGTCTCGATCATTTACGACCATCCGGGCGATTGCCCGATCTGCGGCATGGCGCTGGTGCCGGTGAGCCTGTCGGAGCTGAAGAAAATCCAGCCGGGCGGCAAAGTGCTCTATTACACCTGCCCGATGCCGGAACACGCCGCGGTGCATGAGGACGGGCCGGGCAAATGTCCGCTGTGCGGCATGACGCTGGTCCCGGTGATGGCGCCGCCGGATTTGCCCACCAACGGCCCGGGGGTGCCGGCCGGCCTGCCCGGGCTGAAGGACACCCAGCCGGGCGGCAAGGTGCTTTACTACACCTGCCCGATGCCGGAACACGCCGCGGTGCATGAGGACGGGCCGGGCAAATGTCCGCTATGCGGCATGACGCTGGTCCCGGTGATGGCGCCGCCGGATGCGCCAACCAACGGAATCGTGCCGGTGAAATGAGAACAATTTCCCATGCAAACCAGTATTAAAGGCGGCTTCAAGTTTGTCGCCTTCCCCCTCACCCCCTCCTCCGCTGAAGCTACGGCGGGCAGGCCGGCCCTCTCCCCAAGGGAGAGGGAGAATAATCGCCAGTCGCAGAGGAAACCAATGATGACAGCGGACGGAGGGTGGCAGGCAAAGGAGGTGCGGCGCTCCACCGGGACGCCGTTACGGCCGGTGACGGTGACATAAGAGGACGCCATGTTGCAACGCCTCATCGATTTTTCGCTGCGGAACAAGTTCCTGGTGCTGCTGGCCACGGCCGCGCTGGCGCTGGGCGGTGTTTATGCGGCCCGGCATATTCCGCTGGACGCCATCCCCGACCTTTCGGACACGCAGGTGATCATCTACACGCCGTGGGAGGGCCAGGCGCCGAACATCATCGAGGACCAGGTCACCTATCCCATCACCACCAAAATGCTGTCGGTGGCCAAGGCCAAGGTGGTGCGGGGGTATTCGTTTTACGGCTATTCGTTCGTGTATGTGATTTTTGAGGACGGCACGGACCCGTACTGGGCGCGGAGCCGCGTGCTGGAGTATTTGAGCAGCCTCGCCGGCCAGCTTCCGCAAGGGGTCACGCCCGCGCTGGGGCCGGACGCCACGGGCGTGGGCTGGGCGTTCATGTATTCGTTGAACTCAACCAACCGCGACCTGGCGGAACTGCGGTCGGTGCAGGACTGGTATTTGAAGTACCAGCTCACGGCGGTGCCCGGCGTGGCGGAGGTGGCGTCGGTGGGCGGGTTCGTGAAACAATACCAGGTGACGGTGGACCCGACGAAATTGCGGGCGTATCACCTGGCGCTGAAGGACGTGGGCACGGCGATTGAACGGAGCAACGGCGAGGTGGGCGGCCGGTCGCTGGAATTGTCGGAGCGCGAATTCATCCTGCGAGTGAAGGGATACGTGACGAGCCTGGACGATTTGAAAAAGGTCGCCGTGGGCATCGGCGAACGCGGGGTGCCGGTGTTGCTGCGGGACGTGGCGACGATCCAGTTCGGGCCGGACATGCGGCGGGGCATCGCGGAGGCGAACGGCGAGGGCGAAACGGTCGGCGGCATTGTGGTGGTGCGCTCCGGCGCGAACGCCTACGAGGTGATCCAGGACGTGAAGGCCCGGTTGGCGCAGGCGATGAAGGCGCTGCCCGCCGATGTGCAAGCGACGGTGAATTACGACCGCACGGCGCTGATTGACCGGGCGGTGCAAACGCTGGAGGAAAAGCTGATCGAGGAAAGCCTGGTGGTGGCGCTGGTTTGTCTGGCGTTCTTGCTGCATTTGCGGAGCGCGCTGGTGGCCATCCTGGTGCTGCCGGTGGCCGTGTTGATCTCGCTGCTGGTAATGTTCGGGCAGGGGCTCAGCTCGAACATCATGTCGCTGGGCGGCATTGCCATCGCCATCGGGGCCATGGTGGATGCGGTGATCATCATGATCGAGAATGCGCACCAGCATCTGGAGCGGGACCAGGGCCAAAAGCCGCACTGGCAGATCATCCGCGACGCGGCGGTGGAGGTGGGGCCGACGCTGTTCTATTCGCTGCTGGTCATCACGGTGTCGTTTTTGCCGGTGTTCACGCTGCAGGAGCAGGAGGGCCGGCTGTTCAAGCCGCTGGCGTTCACCAAGACCTATTCGATGGCCGCCGCCGCGCTGCTGTCCATCACGCTGGCACCGGTGCTGATGGGCTGGTTCATCCGGGGAAAAATACCGGCGGAGGCGAAGAATCCGATCAACCGCCTGCTCGTCCGGGTTTACCATCCGGTGGTGGATTTTGTGATCCACTGGCGCCGGTGGGTGATTCCGGGCGCGGGGGTGGTGATCCTCTGGGTGTTTCTGCCGTGGAACTGGCTGGTCACGCACGCGCTGCCGGACGGCCCGGCGCGCCACGCGGCGCTGGCGGCCGGAAAATTGTTCCCATATCAGAACCTCGGTTCCGAATTCATGCCGCCGTTGTACGAGGGGGATTTGCTGTACATGCCCACGACGTTCCCGGGCATATCGCCGACGAAGGCGCGCGAGCTGTTGCAGGTGACGGACCGGATGATCAAATCGTTCCCGGAGGTGGCGGAGGTGTTTGGCAAGGCCGGGCGGGCGGAGACGGCCACCGATCCTGCGCCGATGGACATGATGGAGACGACCATCCGCCTGAAGCCGGAAGCGGAATGGCCGGCCGTGGACATCCGGGACGAGGACGGCAAGCTGCTCGCGCACCGCCGCCGGACGCCGGACGAACTGGCGGATGCGCTGAACGACCGGGTGCAGATCCCCGGCCTGAACAACGCGTGGACGATGCCCATCCGGACGCGGATTGACATGCTCTCGACGGGCATCAAGACGCCGGTGGGCATCAAGATCGCGGGGCCGGATCTGGCGACGCTGGAGCGGATCGGGACGCAGGTGGAGGCGGTGATGCGGCAGGTGCCCGGCACGGCGAGCGCGTTCGCGGAGCGGGTGATGGGCGGGCGGTACATTGAGTTTACGATTGACCGGGACGCCATTGCGCGTTACGGCCTGAACCTGGCGGACGTGCAGGAGGTGCTGTCCGTGGCGCTGGGGGGGATGCCGCTGACGACCACGGTGGAGGGATTGCAGCGCTATACCATCAACTTGCGGTACGACCGGGACTTCCGGTCGGACCTGCGGGCGCTGCGGGAGGACATCGTGGTGCCCACGCCGGGCGGCGCGCAGATTCCGCTGGGGCAACTGGCGGCGGTGGCGGTGGTGGACGGGCCGATGGGCATCAAGAGCGAGGGGGCGGTGCCCAATGCGTGGGTGTATGTGGATATCCACGGGGTGGACCTGGGGACATATGTGCAAACGGCCCAGCGGGCGGTGGCCGCGGCGGTGGCGCGCGGGGACATCGGCCTGCCCGGCGGTTACAACCTGTTCTGGAGCGGCCAGTATGAATACATGCAGCACGCCCGGGAGCGGCTGTTGATCGTAGTGCCGCTGACCCTGCTGCTGATCACGCTGATCATTTATCTCAACACGAAGTCCGCCCTGAAG
>Ga0182030_10007959_pt1 | contig 22028 bp, 12 predicted proteins | sample 812S3MmetaG_FD_121299 | JGI IMG/M metagenome (GOLD analysis project Ga0182030, IMG submission 121299) | Permafrost microbial communities from Stordalen Mire, Sweden - 812S3M metaG (Illumina Assembly) | ecosystem: Environmental > Terrestrial > Soil > Wetlands > Permafrost | place: Sweden... | reverse complement strand
TTCTGGTCCTGGAACTCCTTGGTATGCGTGTTCTCCTGGTCGTAGGAGAAGCTGCCGGTGAACGCCAACCGATCGCTGGCCTTGAACGTGGCCACCAGGGTTCCGTCCGGCTTGGCGCCGCCGGCGCCGGTCGAGGTGGAGCCGCGAAAGTTGCCGCCGACGGTGAAGCCCATTGGCTGCTCGAGCGGGTCGCGCGTCTTCAGGTTGATCGTGCCGCCGATACCGCCCTCGGTCATCGAGGCGTCCGGATTCTTGTAGACGTCGATGCCGCTGATATTCTCGCTTGGGATGCCTTCGAGGGAGTTGTACTGGCTGTTACCGCCGGCGCCGCCGCCCGAGCCTTCGCCCGAAACGTAGAATTCCTTGCCGGTCAGGAACAGGTCGCCGTTCAGTGTCGTCAGGTTCTGGCGCAGGCCGTCGATCAGCACCGCGGTGCCCTGTCCGCCGGCGCGATCGATCTGGATTCCGGGCAGGCGCTGCAACGACTCGGCAACGTTCTGGTCCGGCATCTTGCCGATATCTTCCGGAGCCACGGATTCGATCGGCAGGTTGGAATTGCGCTTGTTGTTGAGCGCGGTTTCCAGCGACTCCCGATAACCGGTGACGATGACTTCCTCGAGGCTCTCCTGCGGCGCGGTGGCCGTCGATGCCGTCTGCGCCTGTGCCAGCCTGGGCGCCGCGATACACAGCGCCTCCAGCGACACGGCGGTCATGAGTGCGGCATTGGCAGCCCTGGACACGCGCCGGGCGCGCTTTTCCCTGCGATGAGACATGTGCTCTCCCCCCAACTTTTGAGTACTGCGTTGTTCTTGGGAACCCGTGCCGGCGGCCGGAAAATCGCTCGCCTGCCCCATCGGCGCGAATTGCCCCGCTACAAAAACTACCGTCCCGCCGGCCTCGATGTCAACGAATATTTATTTCCTTTTGCATTATTCAGCCGGCTGTAGACGTGCGGTGTAGAGGATGAGTAATCGTTGATCTCATCAGAATATCAATGCCTTGAGTGCAGCAAGTATTTTGATTTTCTTTATGATTTTTTTAGATGGCACCATCTTAAGGCGCACTAAAATCATGCTTTGCCTGGTGCGACGATCTACCAACGCTCATCGCCTGGCCCATCTGCTCCAGCGGAACGCCCCTGGTCTCCGGCAGGAACCACAGCACCAGGATGAACTGCAGCACCATCATCAGGCTGAAGAACACGAACGGAATCGATGCCGACCGCGCCGCGATCGCCGGAAACACCGTTGCAATCAGCGCATTCATGATCCAGTGGGTGGCACTGCCCAGGCTCTGGCCGCGGGCGCGCACCGGCGTCGGAAAGATCTCGCTCAGATAAACCCAGATCACCGCCCCCTGGGAGATCGCGAACGATGCGACGAATGCCACCAGCAACGGCAGCAGCAGCGAGCGTGCCGTGTTGAACGCCATCACCGCGGCGACACCGCCCTGCGCCAGCGCCATGCCAACCGAGCCGATGAGTAGCAGTGGCCTGCGGCCGGTGCGATCGATCAGTGTCATCGCAACAACGGTCGCCACCAGATTGGTTGCTCCGATGACGATCGACTGCAGGTTCGAGGACAGCGAGCCGAAGCCTGCGGCGCCGAAGATGTCGCCCAGGTAGTAGAGAATCGCGTTGATGCCTGAGAGCTGGTTGAACATGCCCATGCCGATCGCCAGCAGCATCAATCGGCCGTGGTGCGGCCAGGACAGTCCGTGGCTGCCCGCCGGTGACCCGGCGTCGGCCTCCCGGATCGCGTCGATGACGGCGGCCGGATCGGCGATGCCCAGACGCTTCAGGCTGGCCGCGGCCGCGGCCAGCCGTCCACGATGAACCAGCCAGCGCGGACTTTGCGGGATAACAAACAGCAACAGCAGAAACACCAGTGCCGGAAGCGCCGCAATCGCGAGCTTAAAGCGCCACAGGTGGTCGCCTGAGATCAGCTGCGCGACCAGGAAATTGCTGATGTAGGCGGCCAGGATGCCGATCACGATGTTGATCTGGAACAGTCCCACCAGCGCGCCGCGCCGCTGAGCCGGCGCCGCCTCGGCGATATATACCGGTGCCAGCACCGAGGAGCCGCCGATCGCGACGCCGATCAGGAACCGGAACACCAGGAAGGACGGCAGATTCCATGCCAGCGCGCAGCCCAGCGCTGCCAGCAGGTACAGCGCGCCGATAACCTTGAGCACCTCGCGCGATCCGAACCGGTCGCCGGGGCGCCCCATCGTCAGCGCGCCGAGCAGCGTGCCCCACAGCGCAGCCGACACCGCAATGCCAAGTCCCGCCGGGGTGAGCGCAAAGGCAACTCGCAACTCGCCCGTCACGCCGGAAATCACCGCGGTGTCGAAGCCGAACAGCAGCCCCGCCAGACTGGCGACGATGATGATTCGCAGTGGTGAACGCGCCGGCATCGAAACGCCCCCCGGGTATTGTCGGCGAGCGCCGATCGGATGCCTCGCTCGCGCATCGGGCGGTCGCGCTGCGAGATTGATGCAGCCTCTTCCATAAATCAAACAAATTGGTTTATTGTCGGCACGCAGCTGGACAGTGACAGGGGGGTTGGGTGGTGAAGGCGTGGACAGATCCGCGTCGATGGCATCGCATCGGCTCATTCGGTGTCGCGCTGCTGCTGCTGTCTGTCGGGCAGCTCGCGGCGCAGACCCGGCCGGCGCAGCAGCTTGCCCCGGACGCCAATTTCGGCCCCTACAACACGACCTTCCTGGCTGGCGGAATCGGCCTGTCTAACCCGCTGGCGAGCGATGCACCGCTGCTCAAGGCCGGTGCCGCCTGGTCGATGAGCGGCTGGCTGCAAGCCGATCGCAGCAGCGATGCGCCGATGATCGTCGCCGCGCTTGGCGATGCAGCCAGCGATACCTGCCGATGCCTGCTGCTGCAGGCCGGCCAGTTGGCGCTGCGGCTTGGTACTCCGGCGTTGCTGCGCGCGCCGGCCCCGCTGGCGCCTGGCGCCTGGCACGCGATCGCGGTGACTTATGACGGACGCACGGCGCGCCTGTACGTAGACGGCCGCGAGTCGGCCAGTCTCGAGGCCGCTAGCAGCAGTGCAGCGCCGATCGTGCAGCTGGCGCCCGAGAGCCTCGCGGACCTGAGTGGTGAGCGTCACTTCGGCGGCTCGCTGGCCGGGTTCCTGCTGCAGGCCAGCGCGCTCGATGCCGCAGCGGTCGCTCAGCTCTATGAGCAGCGTCCGGATTTCGAGCTGCTCACCTTTCAGCAGGTCGGCGTCGGCTGGCCATGGCAGGAAAAGGCCTGGCGCGGACTGCAGGTGCCGCAACCTGCGTGGACGCTGCCGCGCGGCAAAGCCGCGTTCTCGGCCCCGGTGCGCGACCCGTCGCTGGCGCCAGGCAGCGCGCTGCAGGGCATCGCGCGCGACCGCTGGTCGATTGGTGCGTGGCGCATGGCGCCTGCTCCGACCGTCGATGCCGTGCCGGAAAGAATATCCAGCGACGGGTTCGACGACCATCGCTGGTACATCGCGGTCGTGCCCGGCACCGTACTGACGACACTGATTGCCAACGGCGTCTACCCGGACCCGACCTATGGACTCAACAACATGGCCATTCCCGAGTCGCTCAACCGCCAGGACTACTGGTATCGGGCTGAGTTTCCGGCGCCGGCGCAGCTTGGCGGCCGCCAACTGACGCTGACCTTCAACGGCATCAACTACGCCGCCGACGCCTGGCTCAACGGCGTGCGCCTCGGCAGTATTCGCGGCGCATTCATTCGCGGCACATTCGATGTGACGTCGATCATGCAGCCCGGACGCGTGAATGTGCTGGCGGTCCGCGTGTCGCCGCCACCGCACCCGGGAATCCCGCATGAACAGTCGGTCAGCGCCGGCCCGGGCGAAAACGGCGGCAATCTGGCGATCGACGGACCAACCTTCGTGGCCGCCGAGGGCTGGGACTGGATTCCCGCCATTCGCGATCGCAACAGCGGCATCTGGCAGCAGGTCGAACTCAGCGCCAGCGGTGCGCTGCGTGTGCTCGACCCGCAGGTCATCACCCGGCTGCCGCTGCCGCGCACTGACACGGCCGAGATCATCATCCGGGTACCGATCGAGAATCGCGGGACGGCGGCGGCCCACGCGGTCATCGAGGCGAGCTTCGAGGACGTGCAGCTGCGCAAGGACGTCGAGCTCAAGCCCGGCGTCACGCAAGTCGCCTTCGAGCCGGCCGAATTCGCGCAGTTGCGGCTCGCGCATCCGCGCCTGTGGTGGCCCAACGGCTATGGCGCCCCGGAGCTGTATCGCCTGACGCTCAGCGTGTTCGCCGACGGCACGCTGTCCGACGCCAGATCGGTGCGCTTCGGCATCCGCCAGATCACCTACGAGCTGTCGCTGTTTGATCACCTGGGACGATTGCGCCGCGTGGAGGTGGATCCCAGCGGCGGCAGCGAGCGCCATGAGCAGCTGATCGACGTGCGCCACGAGGCCATCAAGCGCACCGCCAATGGCTGGGCGGAATCGCTCACGCTTGCGGGCGAGACCTCGCCCGCGGTGCGCGACATCGACACCACCTCGTTGACGCCATACCTGGCGATCCGCGTCAACGGCGTCGCCATCGCGGCGCGCGGCGGCAGCTGGGGTACCGACGACCTGCTCAAGCGCAGTTCGCGCCAGCGCCTGGAACCGTTCTTCCAGCTGCACCAGGCAGCGCACCTGAACATCATCCGCAACTGGCTCGGTCAGAATACCGAGGAGGTGTTCTACGATCTGGCCGATGAATATGGCCTGCTGGTGCTGAATGATTTCTGGGAATCCACCCAGGACTTCCAGCTCGAGATCCAGGATCCGCAGCTGTTCCTCGACAATGCCAGCGATGTGATCCGCCGCTATCGCAATCACCCATCGATTGCCGTGTGGTTTGGCCGCAATGAAGGCGTTCCCCAGCCGCTGCTGAATGAAGGCCTGGCAGCGCTGGTGGCGCAGTTCGACGGCACCCGTTACTACACCGGCAGTTCCAACAGGGTCAATCTGCAGGACAGCGGCCCGTACAACTATCGGCCGCCCGAGGGCTACTTCACGCAGCTGGCGCAGGGCTTCGCGGTCGAGGTCGGCACGCCGTCGCTGTCCTCGATCGGTGCGTTGCGCGCGTCGATTCCGGAGCCGGACCGGTGGCCGATCGGCGATACCTACGCTTATCACGACTGGCATTTCGGCGGCAATGGCGACACCGCCTCGTTCATGCATACGATGCAGGCCAGCCTCGGCGCGCCGAGCGACCTTGAGGACTTCGAGCGCAAGGCGCAGCTGATGAACTACGTCTCCTACCGCGCGATCTTCGAGGGTTTCCAGGCGCAGCTTTGGACCCGCAACAGCGGCCGGCTGCTGTGGATGACGCATCCCGCGTGGCCAAGCAACGAGTGGCAGATCTACAGCTCTGACTACGACACGCCGGCCGCCTATTACGCGGTCGCGAAGGCCTGCGAACCGCTGCATGCCCAGCTGAACCTGCCCGACTTCCGCCTCGCGGTCGTCAATGGTACGCGTGCGGCGCGCGCATCGCTGCGCCTGCGCAGCCGGGTGCTGTCGCTCGACAACCGCCTGCTGCTCGAGCGCGTCGACCGGCTCGATGCCGCCGCCAACGCCACCACCACGCTCGCGCCTCTCGGTGTGGCTGCGGTGCTGGCGCGCGAGGGCGTCGTGCTGGTGGCGCTGACCCTCAACGACAATCACGGCGCGGTGCTGTCGGATAATCTCTACTGGCAGGCGCGCTCGGACGATGATCTGAACCGCCTGACCAGCCTGCCACCGCAACCGCTCACACTGCGCGCGAGATCGCACGCCAACGGCGACGGCACCTTGGTTGACATCCGCGTCAGCAACCACGGGCGCGCTGCCGCGCTGCTGGCGAAGCTGACGCTGCTCGATGCCGCCGGCGATCGCGTGCTGCCTGCCTTCTACAGCGACAACTACGTGAGCCTGTTGCCGGGCGCTTCAACGACCATTCGGGCGCGCTGTCCGGCGGGCGGCCGCCGTTGCGCGCGGGTCGCGTTGAGCGGCTGGAACGTCGCGCCGGCCAGCATCGCTCTCGGCCGCGGTGGAAACCCGTGATGCAGCAGCGCTGGCAGATCGCAACGACGCACGTGGCCCGGCTCATCGTGATGGCCGTAGTCACCGGGGCCACGGCGGCGACCGCAGACGCCGCGGCGCCGATCCATCCGCTCGAATGGCCGGCAGCGGCACCGGCCATCGCGCCGGACCCGGCGACCGAGCGGTTGGTCGATCAGCTGCTGGCCAGCATGAGCGCCGAAGAGAAGGTCGGACAACTGATCCAGGCCGATATCGGCTCGATCAGGCCGCAGGATCTGCGCCGCTACAAGCTCGGTTCGATCCTGGCGGGCGGCAACGCTGCGCCGGGGGACGATGTCCGGGCCAGCGCCGCGCGCTGGCTTGCGCTGGTGGATGCGTTCTACCGCGCCTCGGTCGCCGACGTCTCTCCGGCGCATCCGCCGATACCGATCCTGTTCGGCATCGACGCGGTGCACGGGAACGCACGCATCCCCGGTGCCACCGTGTTCCCGCATAACGTCGGACTGGGCGCCGCCCACGATACCGCGCTCATCGAGAAGATCGGGCAGGCGACGGCGGAGGAAGTCGCCGCCACCGGCATTGACTGGACCTTTGCGCCAACGATCGCAGTGGTACGCGACGTGCGCTGGGGGCGCTCCTATGAAAGTTACTCCGAAGACCCGGCACTGGTCGCCGCCTACGCGGGTGCGATGGTCACCGGACTGCAGGGCGCTGCCGGGACCAGCCAGTTCATGGGTCCAGGTCGTGTGCTGGCGACGATCAAGCATTTCCTGGGTGATGGTGGAACGATCGCCGGTCGCGATCAGTTCGACGACCGGTCGGATGAGCGCACGTTGCGCGAAGTGCACGCCGCCGGCTATCCGCCCGGGATCAGTGCCGGTGCGCTGATCGTGATGGCCTCGTATAACAGCTGGCAGGGCACCAAGATGCACGCCAACCATGCGCTGCTGACCGACGTGCTCAAGGGACGCTGGCAATTTCCCGGCTTCGTGGTCGGGGACTGGAATGCCCAGGAGGAGCTGCCTGGCTGCAGCAAGTTCGACTGCCCCGACATGCTGATGGCCGGCGTCGACATGGTCATGGCGCCAGACAGCTGGCGGCAGAACTACCAGAACCTGCTCGGACAGGTGCAGTCCGGACGCATCCCGCCGGCGCGGCTCGAAGATGCGGTGAGGCGGATCCTGCGCGTCAAGGTGATGGCGGGCCTGTTCCGGAAGCCCGCTCCGAACGAGCGCCCCGGAGCCGGCCAGTTCGACCTGCTGGGCAGTCCCGCTCATCGCGCGATCGCGCGCGAAGCGGTGCGCAAATCGCTGGTGCTGCTGAAGAACAACCACCAGCTGCTGCCGCTGGATGCGCACGCCCGGATCCTGGTCACCGGGGCCCTGGCCAACGACATCGGCGCCCAGTGCGGCGGCTGGAGCATCGACTGGCAGGGCGATCACAACACCAATAGCGATTTTCCCGGTGCAACCTCGATTTTCAGCGGCATCAAGGCGGCCGTCGAGGCGGCCGGCGGCAGCGTGGAGCTGAGTCCCGATGGCAGCTTCCGGCAGCGGCCCGTGGCCGCGATCGTGGTCTACGGGGAGACCCCGTACGCAGAATTTGAGGGCGATCGGGAAACCCTGGAATTCTCGCCGGACGACCAGCGCCATCTGCAATTGCTGCGCCGGCTGCACGCGCAGGGCATTCCGGTGGTCAGCGTATTCATTTCCGGCCGTCCGATGTGGGTGAATCGCGAACTCAACGCCTCGGATGCCTTTGTGGCCGCGTGGCTGCCGGGCAGCGAAGGCGCCGGCGTGGCCGACCTGCTGTTCCGACAGCCGGACGGCTCGATGCGCGAGGATTTCACCGCTCGCCTGGGCTTTTCCTGGCCGGCCACCGCGATGCCGGTCACCTTCAGCGATTCGGGCAGCGTCCGGGGCGCGCTGTTCGCACGCGGCTTCGGCCTGTCCGTCACGCAGCCATCACAGCTGGCGCGGCTGGCCGAGGATCCGCGGTTGCCGCCGGCACTGCGCGCCAAGGACACGCTGTTTTACGCCGGCCACGTCACCGCGCCGTGGTCGATCTACGTGGCCGATCCGACCGCCAGTGTCCGCTTGACGACGTCGGCGCAGCCGAGTCCGGGCGGTGCGCTGAGCGTGCAGCTCGATCCGCCGCTGCTGCAGGTCGCCTGGTCGGGACGCTCGCAAGGCCTGCTTTCCATTGGCGGCCGCGCCGCCGACTATCGCGCGCTGGCTCGCGATGGCGCCGCGCTGCGGCTGCGCTACCGGGTGTCAGTGCCTCCGCAGCAGCCGGTGCATGTAGGCATGATCTGCGAGGCGCCCTACGGCACCCCCCCGCCACCGGCCGACTCCGCTGGACCACCGGACACCGCCGTGTCTCCGGGCGCACCAGCCCCGCCGCGGAACTGGGCGCTGTGCGGAACACACAGCGGAGCCGCGCTCGACCTGACCGCGCGTCTTGCCACCGCGCGCATCGGCGCCTGGCACACGCTATCGATCCCCTTGGCCTGTCTCGTGGACCAGGGCGCGGATCTGTCGCTGGTGTCGGCGCCGTTCGCTGTGTCCACCAGCGGTAGCTTCGGGCTGAGTCTTTCCGACGTGAGGATTGTCCGGCGAGCGCCGAAGACGCCCTGCCGCTGATCGCCAGCTGCCTCGCCTTCAGGGGCCGGGCGCTCGCCTGGCCATGAAGGCCTGGAATGTCGCCTGGGCTTCGGGGCTCATCAGCCGCTGCGCGAATTCTCGCCGTTCCGACGCCATCACGCTGTCCATCCGGGCGTGATCGCGCATCAGTTTCTTCGTTGCCTGAAGCGCCTGCGCTGGTTTGCCGGCCAGCGCAAGCGCTGCGGCACGCGCACGTGGCGTCACTTCGCCACCCGGCAGCGCTGCATTGGCCAGCCCGCAGTCCACCACCGCATGCGCATCCAGCGCCTCGCCGAGCGCGAACAGCGCGAATGCGCGCACGTGACCCAAGCGCGCCGGCAGCAACAGGCTGGAAGCGGCCTCCGGCACCAGCGCCAGATCGACAAACGGTGTCGAAAAGCTCGCGTTCTCAGCCACATAGACCAGGTCGCAATGCAGCAGCATGGTCGTGCCAATGCCGACGGCGCGTCCCCGGACAGCCGCCACCAGCGGCTTGTCGAACGCCAGCAGCGCCCGCAGGAACCGCCACACGTCCGAGTGCTCGAACAACTGGCCGGAGCGTGCCAGCACGATGAAATCCGCAATGTCATTGCCGGCGCAGAAATCCTCGCCCTCGCCGTCCAACAGCACCGCGTGTACCGACGATTCAGCGCTCGCAAGTTCCAGCGCCTGCAGCAGCTGTTGATACATCGCAGTGGTGAGCGCGTTCTTCTTCTGCGGCCGTGCCAGCGTGATCGCCATCACGCCGGGGAGTCTCTCTATCCGCACATGATTCCCCGTGTCCATCGCACCCGCCCTTGCCGCGAACGGCGTTTTCGATCATTGCGCACCTGGCCGCGCAGCCGATGCTAGCGCGGACGCCGCGGCGCTGACATCCTGTCGCAGCGGCATGGGCGATTGAGGGGTCACGCATGGGGACGTTGGCGGGCAAGACGCTCTTTATCACCGGCGCCTCGCGCGGCATCGGCCTGGCGATCGCCGTGCGCGCGGCGCGCGATGGCGCGCACATTGCCATCGCCGCCAAGACCGCAACGCCGCATCCCAGGCTGCCGGGAACGATCCACACCGCGGCCGAGCAGATACGGCAGGCCGGCGGGCGGGCGCTGGCGCTCGAGTGCGACATCCGCTTCGAGCAGCAGATCGAAGCGGCGGTGGCACGCACCGTGGCCGAGTTTGGCGGCATCGACATCTGCGTCAACAACGCCAGCGCCATCAGCCTCACCGCTACGCTGCAGACCGACGCCAAGCGCTACGACCTGATGCACCAGATCAACGGCCGTGGCACGTTCCTGGTGTCGCGCGCCTGCATACCGCACCTGCGCGGCGCGGCCAATCCGCACGTGCTGATGCTGTCGCCGCCGCTGCGGCTGGTGCCCGCCTGGTTTGCGCCCTATCCGGCCTACGCGCTGTCCAAGTTCTCGATGAGCATTTATGCGATGGCGATGGCGGAGGAATTTCGCGCCGACGGCATTGCCTTCAACACGCTGTGGCCACGCACCATCATCGCCACGGCGGCGGTAGCCAACCTGCTCGGCGGCGAGTCTGCGATCCGTCGCAGCCGCAGCCCGGAGATCGTCGCCGATGCGGCGCATGCGATCCTCACCAGCAACAGCCGCGAGTTCACCGGGCGGCACTGCATCGACGATGAGGTGCTGCGCACCGCCGGCGTGACCGACCTTGATCGCTATCGCACGGTGCCCGGCGCCGAGGCGCTGTTGCCGGATCTGTTCGTCGCGTAACCCATGCGCCGCGCAAGCGAACATATCCGTGCGACCGCAAGCGTAGCCGTGCGTCTCGGGCGCGGCGATTTTTCCCAGGCTGGCAATGCCCTGGAAACCGAATGGCTGGTCACCAATGGCATCGGCGGATTCGCCAGTGGCACCGTCGCGCAGGCCAACACGCGGCGCTACCACGGCCTGCTGGTCGCCAGCCTTGCGCCGCCGCTCGGGCGTGTGCTGATGCTGTCGAAGGTAGACGCCACCGTGCGCTATGGCGGGGCCGCCTGGTCGCTGGGCTGCAATGAATTCGCCGACGGCACCATCGCGCCACGCGGCTACGAGCACCTGGCCGCCTTCAGCATAGAATTCGGCACGCCCACCTGGACCTACGCATTCGCCGACGCGCTGCTGCAGCAACGTATCTGGATGGCCCGCGGCAGCAATTCGACCTACCTGTCCTACACGCTGCTGGCGGCGACGCAATCGGTGGAACTGGAACTGCTGCCGCTGTGCACCTACCGCGATTACCATGCGCATGCGCACGGTGGCTGGCAGCTCGATGTCGCGGTCGAACAGCGCAGCCTGTTGATCAACGCCTTCCCTGGCGCGCGGCCCTATAGCCTGTCGATCGATCGCGGCGAGACCATTGCCGGCGCCGACTGGTATTGGGGTTTTCGGCACCGCGCGGAAGCGCAGCGCGGCCTGGATGCGATCGAGGATCTGTACAAGCCGGGCGTGTTTCGTGCAGGGCTTGGCGCCGGCCAGAGCGTCACGCTCAGTGCCAGTGCCCAACCCTTGCCTGCAGGGTCTGCCAAGGGCATCGCTGGTCGTGAGATGGCGCGGCGTCGCGCGCTATTGCGCACCGCCCGTGCAGATGCTCCCGAATGGGTGCGGCTGCTGACGCTGGCAGCAGATCAGTTCATCGTGAACCGGGATGACGGCACCACCAGGGGCAGCGGCACCACGGTGATTGCAGGCTATCCATGGTTCGGCGACTGGGGTCGCGACACGATGATTGCGCTGCCAGGCCTGACGCTCGCCACCGGTCGCATCGCCGAGGCGGGCTCGATACTGCGCAGCTTTGCGATTCATGTCAGCGAGGGGATGCTGCCGAATCGCTTTCCGGACGGTGGCCAGCCGCCGGAATACAACACGGTGGACGCAGCCCTGTGGTACTTCCATGCCATCGACGCCTATCTGCAGGCGAGCGGTGATCACGCGCTGCTGCGCGACCTGTATCCCACCCTGCGCGACATCGTAGACTGGCATCGGCGCGGCACCCGCTACGGCATTGGCGTCGACCCGGCCGATGGGCTGCTGCGTGCCGGGGTCGCCAATGTGCAGCTGACCTGGATGGATGCCAAGTTCGGCGACTGGGTAGTGACACCGCGCATCGGCAAGCCGGTGGAGATCAATGCACTATGGCACTTTGCGCTCGATCGCCTGGCCAAGTGGGCGCTGCTGCTTGGACAGGATGAGGCCGCCGCAGGCCTCAACAACGAGGCGTCCCGTGTGCGGGCGTCGTTCATAGCCGGTTTCTGGTCCGAACAGGCCGGCCACCTCTACGACGTGATCGATGGGCCCGGCGGGGTGGACGCAACGCTGCGCCCGAACCAGATCTTCGCGGTATCGCTGCTGCCTGGCCTGCTCGATGCGCGGCGCGCGCAAGCCGTGGTGGAGGCCTGCAGCCGCGAGTTGCTCACGCCGGTCGGCCTGCGCAGCCTGTCGCCGCGGCACCCCAGCTACGCCGGCAGCTACAGCGGCGGTTTGCGCGAGCGCGACGCCGCCTATCACCAGGGCACCGTCTGGGCATGGCTGCTCGGGCCGTTCGCGCTGGCTCACTACCGCGTGCACGGCGATGCCGCGCAGGCGCAGGGGCTGCTCGCGGGCCTCGCGCCGCACCTGGGGGAGGCGTGCCTGGGCACCATCAGCGAGATTTTCGACGGCGACGCGCCGCATGCGCCGCGCGGCTGCGTAGCGCAGGCCTGGAGCGTCGCTGAGACGCTGCGCGCCTGGTACGCAATTACCGATGCCGAAGCCAATCGTCGGCCTCGGCCAGCAGCGCGTCCTTCTCCGATAGCCTGAAGCGCGCCGTCTCCATGCCGCGCGCAACGTTCGGCGCCATCTGCCCGGGCACGTGCGCACGTACCCAGGCTTCCAGCTGATCCGGCGGCACCGCGTCCCAGAACCAGGCCGGCACATACTGCGCGGTAATCAGCGGCGCATACTTCGGGTTCGGCGACAACAGCGTCTCCGCATTGTCGGTGAAGGTGCGAAAGGCCAGTGGACCATGCTCGCGCGCCAGGCGCACGACCAGTGCCAGGCGCCAGCGCGCCGCCTGCGGTGGCAGCTCCGGCGACAACGCGATCTGTGCTGCCTGCGCGGCGAGCTGCGGGTCGCCCACGTCCATCAGTGCCGAGTAGTAGCGCTGCTGCTCGGTCTCGTCCTTCGCCTGCCGGGCAATCGCGTGCAGCAGCTCGAAGGTCGCGGCATCGGCATATCGGGCGACCACCGACAGGATGTGCGGCTGGTCATCGGGCAGGATGGCGCTGTGGTCGCCGACAAACAGGCCGAAGCGCCGGCGCGCGTCATCGATGACGTCCTGGTCTCCCCAGGCGCCCAGGTCACCGATCAGCAGACGCCGCAGTTCCTGCACGTCCGGTGTGTCTGCGGGCGCAGGCGCAGGTCCCAGGCGCCCGGCCGCCGGCTTGATGATCGAGCGCGCGTAGTCAGTGAATGCGCCGTATCCGGCCGTGCCGCGCTCGGCATATTCGAGCGTGCCGAGCGCTGCGGCAATCTGCTGCCACGAACGGGTATTCAGCCCGGAGCCCATCGACGAAGCCAGCGCCAGGTAATCGCGCAGCGGACCCTGGCCCGATTCCACCAGCGCCCACTGATCGTCCAGCAAGGCAATCCTGTCGCCGTCTTCCAGTGCGGCGAAATTGGCCGCGTTGGTCCGGTAGGTCGCCGCATCGTAGCGCGTGCGATAAAACCCGATCGCATCGGCATTGAGGCTCAGCGGCTCATCGCATCGGCCCGCGGCGCCCGACTGCCCGTCCGAGGTCAGCAACATGCTGAACGGCGTGGCGTGGATACCGGCGCGTACCTGCAGCGGCACGCTCCAGTGCGAGGCCGCAGCATCTGACCCGCGCAGCAGGAAGCGCTGTTGCGACAGGCTTACGGTACGCCGGCCGGCGGCATCGCAACTGGCCGCTACACTGACCAGCGGGAAGCCCGGCTGTTCGGTCCAACCCGACGCCACCGCGCCGATGCTGGCGCCGCTTGCGGCGTTGACCGCGCTGGCGCCGTTGGCGACGCTCAGCGCGTTCCACAGATCCGCGCTGCTGGCGTTGGAAAACGCCCGCGCCCGGATATAGCGGCGCACGCCACTGCGAAACCGGTCCGGGCCCAGGTACGCCTCGAACATGCGCAACACCGCCTGACCCTTGCTGTAGGTGATCTCCGGATCGAAGGCATTGGCCGCCTGCAGCTCGTCGCTGACGTGCTGTTGGATCGCGTGCGACGACAGGCGCGCATCGGCACTCATCGCGACTTCCTTGTCTGCGTCCTGCAACTGCCACCATTTCCAGCTGGGATTGCGCTGGTCGGTCTCCTTGGCGGCACGCCACGACGCAAAGCTCTCGTTGAGCCACAGGTCGTCCCACCAGCCCATGGTGACCAGGTCGCCATTCCACTGGTGAGCCATCTCGTGCGCCTGGACGCTGAACACTCTCTGCCGGTTGGCAACCGTGCTGCTCGCGGACAGCAGCAGCAGCTGGTCGTTGTAGGTGATCGCGCCCCAATTCTCCATGGCGCCGCCAAATCCGCCGGGTACCGCGATCGAATCCAGCTTCGGCAACGGATAGCGATATCCGAAGTAGTCGTCATAGTCGGCCAGGATCTGCCGCGCGTTGGCGAGTGCGATCGCGCCGTCCTGCTCGCGCCCGCGCGCCGCCCAGACTCCCAGGTCTACCCCGTCGCTTGAGGCATTGATATGCCCCAGCTCTCCGGCAGAAAACTCCACCAGGTAAGACGGCATTTTCGGCGAGCGCTGGAACGTGATGGCGCTGTTGGCGCCCGCCTCCCGGCGCCGCGCGACTGGCATGTTGGACACCGCCTGCCAGCCCGCCGGTATGGTGACGCTCAGCTGGAAGCTCGACCGGAACGCCGGCTCATCCCAGCACGGGAACATGCGGCGGGCGTCGGTGCTCTCCATTTTCGTGGACAGCAACCGCCCCGGGCTGCCGTCGAGGCGCTGATAGGACTGCAGGAACAGCCCGTGCGGCTGGCTCTCGACCCGGCCGCTGTACGAAAACGTCAGCGTATGGCTGCCGGGGGGCGCCGGTTGCGCCAGCGTCAGCCTGGTCAGCTGTTGCTCATCGTTGGACACCACCGTTGCTACCGGCTTGTGGTCCAGGCGCACATCGGTCAGAGTCTCATTCAGGGAGTTGAATACAATCGTGTCGCTTGCCGTACGAAACTGCAGCGTTACCGACTCGCTGCCGGTGAGCGTGAGCGTGTCGAGGTTCGGCACCACGTCGAGCGTATAGCTGACAGGCACCACGTTCTTCGGCAAGCGCCCGGGAGCGCTATCGAACGAGAACGGCGCTCCGGCACGGGCACACACCGCGACGGCCAGGCCAACGCAGATCGCGGCACTGGCGATCGTCTTCACGCCGTGCCATCCATTCGATCCATTGAACATAAGCTGGCCACCATGCCGAGCTCGATTCTACGACAGTTACCGGGGCTGATGATCGCCGCCCTGGCATCGATTCACCCGGCCACGGCCGCGGCCGCGGCCGCGGCCGCGGCCGTCGTTGACCTGTCGTCGCCCGCCGGCCATTGGCAGCCGATCGATAGCAGCACCGGCAAGCCGCTCGGCCTGATTAAGATCTACGAGGATCAGGGCCTGTTCTTCGGGCGCATCGAGCCAAGCTCCCTGGCCGACAACAACGGGCGCCGCTGCTCGAAATGCAGCGGTGATCGCCACAACCAGCCGATCATCGGACTGCTGCTGATGCGCAATATGCGGCTGCAGGGCGATGAGTACACCGGCGGTGACATCCTGTACCCGGACACGGGTGCGATCTTCGGCTGCAAATTCCGGCTCATCGACGGCGGCAGGAAGCTCATCATGCGCGGCTACTTCGGCGTGTCCCTGTTTGGCCGCTCGCAGACCTGGCAGCGCGTCGACTGATCCGGTCGCCGGCGCTTGCCGCGTACCCGGCGCCGCTTGCGGCGGCGTTTCATCCGAGCCTTGAGGCGACTCCATATCAGACCTGTCTGACTTCCAGACCCCGCAGCGAGGGCTAAGTTGCCTTGATGAGCGGCACCTGGTGGCAACGGATCCCGCAGCCGCTACGATGGCTGGGCGGGGTGGTGATCGTGCTGGTACTGCTGATCATCGCCGCCGGGGTGACCGACTGGAATTTCGCGCGCGGCTTCGTCAGTCGCATGGCCTCGAGGCAACTCCATCGCAGTGTCGCCATCGACGGCGCACTGCGTGTGCACCTGCTGTCGTCGGCACCAAGCGTGTCGGTAGGCGACCTGCGCATCGCCAACCCGGATTGGGCCGGTGGCGGCAGCATGCTGCAGCTGCATCGCCTGCTGGTCGAACTGCAGCTGTCGCAACTGTTCCTCGGCCGCGTGGTGTTGCGCACCCTGGAGCTGGACCAGCCGCAGCTGTCGCTGCGGCGCGATTCGATGCAACGCGCCAACTGGGACTTCGACCAGCCCGGCGTCGCCGCCCCTGCGCATCCGACCAGGCTGCCGGTGATCCGGCACTTCGCGCTTCGCGGCGGCACACTCGATATCGCCGATGCCGTGCGCAAGCTGGGTTTCCACGGCAGCGTGGCCGCAGAGGAGACCGGTGCCCGCAGCCGTGCCGAGCCATTCCGCCTCGATGGCCATGGCACGCTCAACAAGGAGCCCTTTGACCTGACGCTCGAGGGCGGCGAGCTGCTGAACGCCAATCCCAATCGTCCGTACCCGTTCACGCTGAAAGTGACCGCAGGCTCGACCAGCGCGTCCCTGGATGGATCGATCACCAAGCCGTTCGATCTTGGCAGGTTCAATGTCAACGCCGAGGCCCACGGACAGAATCTCGCCAATCTGTATTACCTGACCGGGCTGCCGCTGCCAATGACGTCAGCCTACCGGATCTCGGCCCATGTACAGCGCGCCGACATGCACTTTGCACTTGGCGATATCGCCGGCAAGCTCGGCAACAGCGATATCAGCGGCCATGCGACGCTTGACGTCGCGGCCGATGGCCGGCCGAATCTCAAGGTGGCGCTGGTATCAAAGTCGCTCGATCTCGATGACCTGGGCATCGCATTCGGCGCCGGCGCCGCGCAGCCGAGCCAGACGGCTACCGCGCCCCAGCAACCAGCGCCGGCGCAGGCACCGATCTCCCCGCTGCTGCTGCCGGACTTCCAGTTCCAGTTCGACCGCCTGGCACTCATGGACGCCAGCTTCGACCTGCACGCCGATTCGGTGCAGGCGCTGAAGCTACCCATCAAGGCGCTGACCTTCAGCCTCAAGCTCGATCACGGGGTTCTGGTCATCGATCCGGTTGACTTCGAATTGCCACTGGGCAAGCTCACCGGGGAAGTGCACCTCGACACGCGCGCCGCGCCGCCGCAGGCGACCGTGGACATGCGCCTCAGCGACGTGAATCTGGAACAATTCAAGGGCGCTACCATGGCTCAGGCGCCGCTTGGCGGCATCCTGCACATGCATGCGCATCTCGAAGGTCACGGCAATTCAGTGCACGACATCGCCGCGGATTCCAACGGCACCCTGGCGGCGGCGATTCCCCACGGGGAGATACGCCAGGCACTCGCCGAACTCACCGGCATCAACGTGCTGAGCGGGCTCGGGTTGCTGTTGACCGGAAGTCAGACCACCGTGCCCATCCGCTGCGCCATCACCGAGTTTAAGGTTACTGACGGCGACGCGCGCGTCGGGCGCCTGCTGATCGATACCGAGCCGGTGCTGATCACAGGTAATGGACATGTCACGATGTCGGATGAGAAGCTGGACCTGAATATCGCCGGCAAGCCCAAGAAGATCGGCTTCACGCGCATACGCTCGCCTATCAACCTGCGCGGCACGCTGCGCGACCCGTCCGTCAGCCTGTCCGTGCCGAGCCTGCTGGAGCAGGGCGGCATCGCCGTAGCCGCTGGCGTGCTGTTGACACCGGTGGCTGCACTGCTGGCATTCATCGATCCGGGCCTGGCGAAGGACCAGAATTGCTCGGCGCTACTTGACGGCGCGGCGCAGTGAGTGCGCCGGCGCAGGTCTTTTGCGGCGCTCGGCGCTGCTGGCCTTGCGCTTGCGGGTTGCCCGATCCTCGGACAGTACGTGCGTGAGTTCGGCGCCGAAGTAGAAAATCTGCGACGAGTAGTAGACCCAGACGACGACCACGACCAGCGAGCCCGCTTCGCCGTACTCGGTTCCTATGCCGGCCTTGCCCAGGTACAGGCCAATCAGGGATTTTCCCAGGCTGAACAGCAGCGCGGTGACCAGTCCGCCTATCCAGGAGTCAATCCACCGGGTCCGGGTATCCGGCATATAGTGGAAGATCAGCGCGAACAATGCCGAGGTGCCAATCACCGACAGCGCAAAGTCGAATCCCCCGAGGACCCATTCCGGCAGCGGCAGCGCGCCGCCCATGAACTTGCCGATTGCGGCAATGGCCGCACTCGCAAGCAGCGACACCAGCAACAGCAGGCCGATTGCCAGTACCAGGCCGACCGAGAAGAACCGCTGCCTGACCAGCGCCAGGATGCCACCGATCTTGAACGAGTTGACCTCCCAGATCTTGTTGAGCGCCGACTGCAGCTCGGAGAATACCTGCGACGCCCCGAACAGCAGCGTCAGCACGCCCAGCACCGATACGATCGAGGTCGCGTGCAGGCTTTGCGCGTGGTTGATCATGCTGCGTACCGCATTGGCGCCTGCCGGACCGAGCAGCGCCTGGAATTGCAGCAGCACCTGCTCCTGCGCCGCATCGATGCCCACGACATACCCGGCCAGGGCGACAGCCAGGATGACCAATGGAGCCAGCGACAATACCGCGTAGAATGCCAGCGAGGCACCGAGCCGCGTGCCTTCATGCCGGTTCCATTCCAGCGCGGTCTGGCGCGCCAGTTCCCAGACTGTCCTCAGCATTATGTTCCCCACTACCTCAGGGCAGCGACGTTTTGCTAGCGCAGTCCAGCCTATGCGCAGTGCCGGTCCCCGGCAGCCCCTGTCCACCCTGTGCCAGCGTCAGACAGGCGGCCGGAATGAATGTAGGACGGGCATTACCGCTGATTGCGCGATTGTGAGCGGTTCCACTCGCCGCTGTCAGACACAAAGCCTACCGCCGTTCAGGCGACACTGCGGTATGGAAACACCAACGCCCACGCCGCCACAGCCGCCGCATGACCCCGCGCCCGCGCCAATAGGCGATCCACCGGCGACCCCCGACAGCGCTGCGGCCGCAGCAGCGCCGTCCGCACCACGCCCCGGAAACCAATGAGTGCCCCACAAACCAATGAGTGTCGAGGAGACTTCTGTTATGGCGAATGAAACTGCAAAACAGGCGCCGCGCGTCGCGGACGGCATTTCCGATGTCGCCGCGCTCAGGCAGCGGGCGCGCGCGCATCTCGAGGACGGCGCGGTGACCTCGAGCTATCCCAAGGATCGCGAGCGGATCATCGAGCTGCTCAACCAGGCGCTGGCAACCGAACTGGTGTGCGTGCTGCGCTACAAGCGCCACTACTACGCCACCAAGGGAATCCGCGCCAAAGTGGCCGCCGCGGAATTTCTGGGGCATGCACAGGATGAGCAGGGGCACGCTGACGAGATCGCGCAGCGCATCGTACAGTTGGGCGAGAACCCCGATCTGAATCCTTCGACGCTAGCCGCGCGCAGCCACGCCGAATATGACGAGAGCACCGACCTGGCGGGCATGCTGAAGGCGAATCTGATCGCCGAGCGGATAGCCATCGAGAGCTACCGCGAGATGATCGCCTACGTCGGCGAACGCGACCCGACCACCGAACGCATGCTCAAGGGTATCCTGGCCAAGGAAGAGGAGCACGCCGAGGACATCGCCGACCTGCTGGACGACGGCAGATAACAGCTGAGCTGCATCGCCCCTGCCGTACTACGGTCGTCACAACGATTGCGCTTGCGGTTGCGGTTCTGTCTGGGGCGCCGATGGCGGCGCCGGCCGCGGTGTCGATTGGGGTGCCGGCTGCGCCTCGATCTGGGCGGCGGCTATGACGTCGTGCACGAAGCGCAGCTTTTCGATCGCCGGCGCCGACAGCACGAACGGATACGCATCCGGCAAACCCATGCCGCGATTCAGATTGTTGAGCACATATGTGACGGGAAACCAGTCGGCAATCAGCTGATCGAACCCGACCGGGCGATCCGCGCCCTGCAGCGCAATCTGATCCAGCGCCGGCTCGTTGTCGTGCGCCGGCCGCAGCGATAATCCGCAGGCGGCAGCGGTTTCCAGCGTATCGGTGATGTGCAGGTAATGCGCCCAGGTCTCCGCCCAGTCTTCCCACGGGTGGGTTGCCGCGTAGGCGCTCACGAAGCGCTGCTGCCAGTCGGCTGGCGGGCTGGCGTTGCTGTAGTGATCCTTTAGCGCCTGTGCATAGTCGGCGCGCTCATCGCCGAACAGCGAGCGAAACGCTTCGAGCTGCGAGCTGTCGCGGATCAGGCGATCCCAGTAGAAATGGCCGATCTCGTGGCGAAAGTGGCCAAGCAGCGTGCGGTACGGTTCGTGCAGTTGCACGCGACGCCGCTCGCGCTCGGTATCGTCGGCTTCCGCGATATTCACCGTGATGACGCCTGCATCATGCCCCGTCAGTGCCGGCTTATCGTCGGCCGTGTCCTCATCCGAGCAGAACTCGAACGCCAACCCGTTTTCGGGGTCCTGGGTCTTGCTCTGCACCGGCAGAGAAAGCTGCGCGAGCCCGTACATCAGGCGCCGCTTGGGGGCCTCGAGTCGCTGCCAGCGCTCGATCGCTCCCGGCCGGCTGAGGTTCGGAATGACCTGCGTCAGGCGGCACGATGTGCACAACGGATTAGGGTCGTCTGCGGGCACTGCCCAGTTGCAGATGCCCATCGAATTGTAATTCTGACACAACTGGTAGGTGCGGCCTTTGGCCAGCGGCCACGGCGATGTCCAGGTCCCGTCCTCGGCCTGGTCCAGCGATGCCATGGCGGCAAGGTCCGGCAGGTACGCCAGTTGCCGAAGGCAGCGGGTGCACCGGGTATTCTCGAAGAACGCCAGATTCTGGCAGTGATCGCAGTGAAAGGCTTTCATGGTTGCCCGGCAGTGTGCCCTATTCTCCGGCGCCGCTGAAAGCCACCGGCACGAACGCCCGCGGTAAGGCGACTCCGACACGGCTGGCGAGCGGTCGTGGCAGCTACTAGTATGCGGAGCTATCGCGATTGTCGGGGCCTGGGCGCCGGGTCGCAGTGCCACAGAAATCATGAAACACGATGAGACAGCGGCCGGCGCGGCCGGTGCCGGCAACGCAAAGCATCTCAAGTTGCAGGCGCGCGCGCTGGTGGTTCTCGCCGTGTGTGCCGTCACCGCCCTCCTGTATGTCTGTCACGAGGTATTCGTGCCGGTCGCACTGGCGTTGCTGTTCGCGCTGGTCCTGTCCAGCGCGGTCGAGGCGCTGCATCGCCGCGGCTTGCCGCGGGTTTTCAGCGCGATTCTGATGTTGCTGTTGTTGCTGACGATCATCGGCGGCACGCTGAGCGCCGTCGCGGGTCCGGCGCAGGCATGGTTCGCCGGCTTGCCGCAGACGCTGCAGACCATCGAGCGCAGGCTGCGACCGATGCGGCTGGAACTGAATCGGATCGAGCAGCTGACCAGCCGTGCTGACGCGCTGGGGTCCGCGAGCCCGCCGACGCAGCGCAATGCTCCGGCGGCGGCCGCCGCGAACCCAGGCCCCCCGGTCAGCGCCGCCGATGTGCTGGTAGAAACGCGCTCCGGAATCGTCAGTACCGTCACGGTCATTGTCCTGACGCTGTTCCTGTTGTCCGGTGGACCGCCGATGCTGGCGCGCATGATGGCCGCGGTGGCCACCGAGGTCTATGCCGCGCACGCGCTCAAGGTGATTGAGGCGATTCGCAGCGAACTCGGTCGCTACTACTGGACCATCGCGCTCATCAACCTCGCCCTGGGAGTCGCCACCGGCGTGGTCATGATGCTGCTCGGGCTGCCAAATCCGTTTCTGTGGGGAACCATGGCGGCGGTGCTGAACTTCGTCCCCTACGTCGGCTCGGCCACGACACTGTTGATCCTGTCGGTGGTCGCGCTGGTGACTTTTGATGGCGTCGGTCGCATCGCGGCAGTGATGGCCAGCTACCTGGCGCTCGCCACCATTGAAGGTCAGATCGTCCAGCCCCTGTTTGTCGGACAGCGCCTCGAACTCAACCCGCTGCTGGTGTTCCTGGCGGTGTGGTTCGGAGGCTGGATGTGGGGCATCGCCGGCATCACCATCGCGGTGCCGGGCCTGGTGGCATTGAAAGTCGCCGCCGAACACAGCGACCGCGGCCGCCCACTGGTCGAGTTCCTGAGCCCGGGAAGCAAG
>Ga0182030_10007958_pt1 | contig 22036 bp, 18 predicted proteins | sample 812S3MmetaG_FD_121299 | JGI IMG/M metagenome (GOLD analysis project Ga0182030, IMG submission 121299) | Permafrost microbial communities from Stordalen Mire, Sweden - 812S3M metaG (Illumina Assembly) | ecosystem: Environmental > Terrestrial > Soil > Wetlands > Permafrost | place: Sweden... | reverse complement strand
CGTCGGTCGTGGTGAGCGGCGAGCACGTCCTAATTCCCTGAAATTTCAAGGTTTTAGGTGTATCGTGAACTCCATGCGCTGTCCTTTCTGTGCTGCAGATGACGACCGCGTCGTCGATTCCCGGCTGGCCGAGGACGGTGTGGCGATCCGTCGGCGCCGTGAGTGCTCGGCGTGCTCACAGCGTTACACGACCTTTGAACGCATCGAGGAAGCCGGTGTGTACGTCGTCAAGCGTTCCGGTGAACGCCAACTGTTCGACCGGGCCAAGATTCTCAGTGGGGTCCGTTCGGCCTGCAAGAACCGCCCGGTCGATGAAGAGGCCATGGAGCTCTTGGTGACGGGCGTCGAGGAATCCATGCGACTGTTGAATCGCGACGTATCAAGCGAAGAAATCGGTCTCGTCACGCTGGAGGCCCTGCGTCAGGTGGACGACGTCGCCTACGTGCGCTTCGCTTCGGTCTACAAGGGCTTTGAGGACACGGACGACTTCGCCCGCGAGATCGGCATGCTCGTAAAGACCACCGCGCCTAAATTGCACGGTTAACAATGCGCGCGCTGCGACTCAAGCCTCAGTCGGCGATGGCGATCTACGCGCACCCTGATGACGCCGACGTGGCGGCGGGGGGGCTGCTGGCGCAGTGGGCCAGCGAAGGCTGCGTGGTGCACCTGGTTGTCGTCTGTGACGGGGCCAAGGGATCGCACGGACCCAAGGCCGATTCGGTGGCAGTGCGCGACGTGCGGCGCGCGGAGTTGCAAATGGCCGCCGACCTGCTGGGCGCCACCAGCGTGCTCGGGCTCGACCGCCCCGATGGGGAGGTGGTGAATGACGTTGGCCTGCGAGAGCAGTTGGTGGGACTGGTGCGAAAGTATCGTCCCGAGGTGGTGCTGGGCCCCGATCCTACGGCCGTCTTCTTCGGCGGCGTGTACGTCAATCACCGCGATCACCGAGAGACCGGTTGGGCGCTGCTCGACGCCGTGGCGCCGGCGGCCGCGATGCCGCTGTACTTTCCCAATCAGGGCCAGGCGCACCAGGTCCGCCAGCTTCTCCTGAGCGGGACGCACGAGCCCGACGTGGTGGCGGACGTCTCGCGAACCATCGACACGAAGGTGAAGGCGGTGCTCGCGCACGCGTCGCAGCTCGCCGGCGACGACGAGGCCATTCGCGACTTGGTCTACGGAAGGGCCGAGCAGGCCGGCCGTCCGGTGGGGGTGGCTTTTGGTGAAGCCTTCCGCAGCGTTGAACTCGCCTTCTGAGGACCCCTCGGTCGACGAGGCACCTCTGCTGCACATCGACCTCGACGCGTTCTTCGCGTCGGTGGAGATCCTTGACGACCCCACGCTCGCGGGCAAACCCGTCGTCGTCGGGGGACCGGCGAGCAGGGGAGTCGTGGCGAGTGCGAGCTACGAGGCTCGGCGCTTCGGTGTGCGAAGCGCCATGCCCACGGTCGTGGCTCGACGGATGTGCCCCGAGCTCATCGTGTTGCCGGGTCGCTTCGACCGCTACGAGGTGTACTCGCGCAAGTTCCACGACGTCATTCGCGACCTCACGCCCGACTTCGAGCCGCTGGGACTCGACGAGGTCTTCGCGGATCTGCGCAGCTTGAGGTTGCTCAACGTGCGACCCGTCGCCGCGGCCGAGGCGTTGCGACAACGAATCAACACCGAGCTCGGGCTCGAGTGTGGGGTGGGACTCGGTCGCAACAAGCTCTTCGCCAAGCTGGCCTCGAAGAAGTCCAAGCCCCGCATCGTCAAGGGCAAATTGGTGCCCGGGGCTGGCGTCGTGTGGGTGAGCCCTCGTCTCGAGACGCAGTGGCTGAACGAGCTGCCCGTGCGCGCCCTCTGGGGCGTGGGGCCGGCCACGGCCGCCAAATTGGAGAAGCTCGGGCTGCCCTGGGTCCGCGACCTCCAGCAGGTTGACGAGAAGACGCTCGCCAGCCACGTGGGACCATCCCTGGCGGCCACGCTCTGGGCCTTCGCCCACGGCGAGGACAATCGCGACGTCGTGGTGGATCGGCCCGTCAAGTCGATTGGTCATGAGCAGACGTTCCTGCGCTCGCGCCAAGGCATGTCGGAACTCGTGATCGAGGCGCGAGCCCACTCCGCGGTCGTGGCGCGCGCCCTGCGTGGCCAGGGCCGCGTCGCGCGCACCATCTCGATCGTGGTGCGCTTCGACGATTTCACCTCGGTCTCGAGGTCTCAGACGCTCTCATTCGGCGTCGACGACGAGTTCGCGATCACGGCCATCGCGGAGGCGCTGCTGGCGTCGGTGGACCTGCACCACGCGGTGCGCCTCCTGGGCGTGCACGCGTCGTCGTTCCTCGAGCGCAGCGAGAACCAGGTGCAGCTCACGTTCGGTTTCGAGCCCTCGTCGCTTGACGCGCGCCAGAGGGCGCAGCTCGTCTCGCAAGAGCGCCAGATCGGCTACGAGGCGCTGCGCGACGCCGTCGACGACGTTCGCCAGAAGTTCGGGAGGGCGGCGGTCGGCACGGCCAGCGAGCTGAAGGAGAGCGGCGTCGAGATCGAGACGCAGCGGGGACGCCACGCCTTCGGTCCCGAAAGCGCCCCGTAGCGGGCTAGGACGTCTGCACGGTGACCAGGGTGCCGATCGGCGTATGCGGCCAAATGGTGTGGGCCGACGCGAAGGGCATCTCGACGCAACCGAGGCTCTGGGGCCATCCGTAGGTCGCGCGGATGAACCCGTGAAGGGCCGAACTTCCGTCAAAGTAGGAGATCCACGGTATGCCCGGGTCGGCGTAGTGCGAGCCGTCGGGATTGGTGCCCGACATCGTCTGGGTGAGGTAGCGCAGGTACACCGGAAAGGTCCCGAGCGGGGTGGGGGCGACGGAGATGCCGGTATTGGCCAGCGTGTGGAAGGTGGCCTTGCCCCCGACGAATAGTCGGACCGTTTCGGGGGACGCCTCACTCACGGTCACGTAGTCGTAGGTGCGCGGATCCTTCTGGCCGTCGCGCACGGCCTTGACGAGATCGTTCCACGTCGTTCGGTCGACGACGCCGGTGGTCGCAAGTTGATGGTCGTTCTGAAACGCCATGAGCGCTCCTCGAACGATAACGTTGTCGTTACCAACGCCCCAAAGACCGATCAGCGACGTGGGAAGTCTGGGGTAGGCCCAGGTGTAGAAGCCTGCCAGTTGCGCGGCCGGGTCGCTCTGAGGGGACAACGATGTGAAGGTCGCGGGCAGGTAGTTGAGCTCGGCCAGGAGCTGCTGCTCCCACGCCGAACCCGCCGGCGTCGACGCGCTGTGTCGTCGCACGGCACCAAACCGGCAGTCGGTGTTGCAGTGTAGGGAGATCGGCAGATCGATGACGTACGCGGCCGCGGGCGGTACCAGGCCGCTCACTACGGCCTGCACCTCTCGCGGACCAACCTTCTGCCAGGTCGTGGCGAGTTGTGGCGTGGTGACGAGCTGGGGGAGATCGCCAACGTTAACGGCCCGGCTGAACGTGAGTCGCACGATGGGCATCGACGTGGTGATCGTCGAGGCGACGGTACCCGAAACGCGAACCGACGTGGCGGCGCTCGCGGCAATGCTCGGCAGCGTGGTCGTCGCGACGAGGGCTAGCGCCAGGGCGGTGGTCATTCGAAGGCGACGCGTCATCCCCTCACAATAATCTTGCATCTCACGGTCTCGGACGGCCCTACGATTGAAGGGGATCGACGAAGGAGACTCGGTGGGAGTACTTGGGTTTGTGTTGCTGATCATTTTGGCCGCCGTGGTGATCACGACGATCGTTTCGATCGTAGGCACGGTGGTGTCGACGTTGACCGTCGTCTTCGAGGTGGTGGTGGTCGTGGCGCTCTGCGTGCTCGTCTGGCGATTTTTCCAGAAGAAATAGCGAATTTGTCCGCCGAGTAGGATGTTCAGTTCTGGCGGCGTGGCCGAGTGGTTAGGCAGGGGCCTGCAAAGCCCCGTACTCCGGTTCGAATCCGGACGCCGCCTCCAAGAATAGATTGGCCTGGTAGTGAATCTCGCTTGGCTGGTAGCCAGGACGTACAGCCGTCCCTTTCGGCGGAAGAGAGGCCCTCGAGGGGGATCTTGGTTCCCAGAGAGCACTCGAGCCCTCTCTTCAGTAGCGACAGCACTGGTGGCATCATCTAACTGCACACGTGGCGCGAAGGAGCACGAACCCGTGAAAATGGCAGCGCTGAATTGCGACCGAGTTGTCCCTCGCATGGGGACGAATTGAGTCGCCCGGACCACACTCTTGGTACGAGCCATTCACCGAGTGGTCACAGCGAGAAGATCCTGGTGATGCGTCGATTCTGGTGTTCAGTCCGTGCGGCAGCGGTCCGCACTCTTGAAGATCTGTCCGAATATCATTTGACGACACGGGCCAACAAGAAATCACCTCAAGAGAGACGCTAGGGAACATGTACTTTAAGACAGTGGCGCACGCTCGCTGGACCAGAGTGGCCATTGTTACCGGCAGTTCCTTGGCCCTTTCGCTTGCGTTCTCCTTGCCGGCTTCCGCGGCGTCAAAATCCTCCGTGCCGACCGCCGTGCGAGCGGTACAAGCAACCGCGGGCAACGCGCGAGCGGTGGTGAAGTGGACGGCCCCGAAATCGAACGGGGGATCTGCGATCAAGAGGTACGTCGTTACCTCGCATCCGCTGAATAGGACCTGCACAACGATCGGTACTAAGTGCGCGATTTCAGGACTAGTGAACGCGACGACGTACGAGTTCACGGTGGTGGCCGCCAATAGAGAGGGTAGCGGTCCAATCTCTGCGCCTTCCAACCATGTGACGCCGGAAGGGTCCGTCATAGTCGTCAATCCACTCCCCGTCAATCCTGTGGTGCCCTCAACGCCGCCGACCACTACGACGACCATCCCCGCACCCGGCGGCGGAGGCGGAGGCGGAGGCGGAGGCGGAGGTGGAGGCACGACGCCACCCACTACGTACACGGTGACCTTCAACGCGAATGGCGGTACTGGGTCAATGGCTAATGAATCTGACAACACCACGAGCGCACTTACGTCTAACAGCTTTAGCTACAGCGGTTACACGTTCGCGGGTTGGAACAGCGCGGCCAATGGATCTGGCACTAGTTATGCGGACGGGTCAAGTTACGGTTTTGGTTCTTCCGTCACGTTGTACGCGCAGTGGACGCCGGTCTTACCCACGGTGACCTTCAACGCCAACGGCGGCACGGGATCGATGTCCAACGAATCTTCGAGCACGTCAAAGTCGCTCACTGCTAACACGTTCACACGCTCTGGCTACACGTTCTTGGGCTGGAATACGGCCGCCAACGGCAGTGGCACGGCGTACGCCGACGGAGCCAGCTACGGCTTCAGCGCCAACGTCACGCTCTTTGCGCAGTGGAGTGCTGATTTCTACACGGTGACGTTCAACGCCAATGGTGGTTCTGGGACCATGGGCAACCAGTCGGCCAACTCCACAAGTGCCCTTAACGCCAACAGCTTCACGTACGCGGGCGACACGTTCACGGGCTGGAACACGCAGGCCAATGGCGGCGGTACGGCGTACAGCGATGGGTCTGGTTATGGCTTTGTTGCGGCTCTGACGCTCTACGCGCAGTGGACTCCAGTATCGGTCGTGCCTAACACCTACGTGGTTTCCTTCAACGCTAACGGCGGTACGGGGGCCATGGCACCGGAGTCATCGGACACAGGGACGGCACTCACTGCGAATACGTTTACACGCCCTGGCTGCACGTTCTCGGGCTGGAACTCGGCCGCCAACGGCAGTGGCACGGCGTACGCCGACGGAGCCAGCTACGGCTTCAGCGCCAACGTCACGCTCTTTGCACAGTGGAGTGCTGACTTCTACACGGTGACCTTCAACGCCAATGGCGGCACTGGGTCAATGGCTACTGAATCTGACAACACCACGAGCGCACTTACGTCTAACAGCTTTAGCCTCAGCGGCTACACGTTCTCGGGTTGGAACACGCAGGCCAATGGCAGTGGCACGGCGTACGCTGGCGGAGCCAGCTACGGCTTTGGCGCGAACTTAACGCTCTACGCGCAGTGGACGATAGATGTTTACACGGTGACGTTCAACGCCAACGGCGGCACCGGATCGATGTCCAATGAATCGTCGAGCACGTCAGAGTCACTCACTGCTGATACGTTTACCCGCTCCGGCTACACGTTCACGGGCTGGAATACGGCCGCCAACGGCAGTGGCACGGCGTACGCTGGCGGAGCCAGCTACGGCTTCGGCGCGAACTTGACGCTCTACGCGCAGTGGGCCGCGGCCTCAGCACCGGTCGTCACATTATCTCCAATAAGCCAGGTCGTGGCGAACGGCAACACTGCTACCTTCGATGCGAGCGCGTCGGGTAATCCGACTCCTAGCGTTCAGTGGAATGTTTCTGCCAACGGAGGGAGCTCCTGGTCGGCGATTAGTGGGGCCACGTCAACATCGTACGCAGTCACTTCGACCCAGTTTGTCAACGGCTACGAGTACGAAGCGGTATTCACGAACGTGAACGGGTCGGCTACGACTGGCGCCGCACAGCTCACGTTCCTCGCGAGCTCGTTCAACTGGGCCGGCTACGTCGATTCGGGCGGGACCTTCAGCGCGGTGAGCGCAAAGTGGGTAGTTCCAACGGTAACGTGCTCCGGATCGAGCAACCTCGAGGCGGTGCAGTGGGTTGGCATTGACGGTGACGGGAGCTCCACCGTGGAACAAGACGGTACGGAGACGAGCTGTTCGGGTTCAACGCCCGAGTACAGCGCGTGGTACGAGATGTACGGGGACAACAGCGTTAACGGCGGGTACATGGTTCCACTCTCCACGTCGACCTACCACGTCGCCCCGGGCAACTCGATAAGCGCTTCGGTTCTCTTGTCGGGCGGCGAGTGGACACTGCAGGTCACTGACGCCACTGCGGGTTGGACATTCTCTACGGTTATTGCGAACCCGACACCGGCCCCACTGGCGGTTAGCGCTGAGGTAATCGTGGAGAGCCCAGAGGTGTGCAGCGGAACTTGCTCGGAAGCCTCGCTCGCAAACTTTGGGACAGTGACATTCACCAATGCATCAATCACCTCTAGCAGCACGGGAACTGGCAGCCTCACTTCTGACAGCGTGACCGCCCTTGAATGCAACGACAGCAGCAACAACGTGATGATGTCTCCTGGAATTCTGAGCGGCGGAGGGACCACATTTACTGACACGTGGATCGCTAGTTCGTAACCTGGCTCGTCACAGTGGCGCTACGACAGCTCCGGCGGGATTCGTTCATTCGAGGGCCGTAGTACACGCGCTACAAGAAATGGCGCGGACTGCAGCCACTAGTGGCGAGGAGTGCACTTACGTCCACTGGAGTAGACCCTTTGGCCAACTCGGACCCATCAAGACTGCTCCGGAGGGTGCCCCTCCAGAACGCTCAGAACGAGACTTTCGCGAGGTCAACGGGCTCTACGACGAAGGGTGCTGCGCACCAGTAGACAAATGTCTTGCCGCACACTCTGGCGTACGAACACGTGGCCTACAAAGCCCCGTACGCCGGTTCGAATCTGGACACCGCGTCCGGTCGTGACTAGTTGGTCACTTTCGAGAGGAAAACTAGACCCGCGACGATCGTGAGGTCCGGTGGCCGCCGCGCGACTTCACCTCGTACAGGCAAGTATCCGCCTCTCGGACCAGTTGCTTCGCGCTGGGCCGCGAGGCGTCCATTGTGGCGTAGCCAACGCTTGCGGTGACGCGGGGACCCTCGTTCGACACGAGTGACGCGCTGACGCGCTGGGCGATGGTCGCTGCATCCTTTGCGTCCGACGTCGGCAGCATGACGGCGAACTCGTCACCCCCAACCCTTCCCACTACGTCGAAACTGCGGCTCTGATTCCTCAACGTGGTCCCGATCCTTGAGAGGACCTCATCTCCCGCTACATGGCCGTGCGCGTCGTTGAATGACTTGAATTGGTCCACGTCGATCATGAGCAGACTTAGGGGTTCATTCTGACGAAGCGCGCGATTCACTTCACCATCCAGGCGTTCGTAGAATGCACCGTGGTTGAGGCAACCGGTGAGGGCATCGGTATGGGCGAGCACCGACAGCGCGGATCGCAGGCGACTCTCATCGTCCTGCATTCGCGCGCGAGCCCCCGATGCGCCGACGGCGAGGATCGTGAGCCCCACGAGTGCCGTGGCAAAGACGGCGGTGTCGGCCGTCGACTGTCGTACGTGCGGATCGCTCAACCACACGACGGCGAGTTCCGCGAGGGTCGCGCCCGCGCAGATCGTGACCTCGCGAACGGGCAGCGCAATGCCGGCGCTGGCGATCGGCAGTATCAGCATGAAGATGAGTGGACTGTTGACTCCTCCGTCCAGGTGAGCCGACAACGTCGCGATGACGCCGGCGATGAGCGTCCAGATGAAGGCGAACCGCGTCCTTTGCGCCGACGACGCAATGCGATCGATGAACGGTGCAGCGACGATGACAGCGATCAACGTGACCGAAACGATCCAGATTATGGGGATCCGATGTGCGCCGTGGGGGGTCAAGAAGCAGTAAACCAGGGTCGCGAGGGTCTCGCCAACGAGGACGATGAGTCCGACCTGAAGAAAGCGCGACCAGAACTTTCGAACGTGTTGCGTGTCGTCGAAGTCGTTGGACGCCGAGTCGCCCGCCTCCGAGGCGTACCGCGCCGTGAGCGGGCTGGCCGCGACGAGACCAGGCTCGTTCTCACGAGCGCTCGATCCGTCTGTGCCTTCCGTGGTCATATGTCTCTCATGACTCCGAGGACCCGCACGGCTCTCGCACGCGAGCCGACTCTCGTTCTATAGAAAAAGTTTGGTTTCTCCTGCGAGGGATCCACTAGAGCCATTAGACCATTTCTCGGCGGACTGGCCTGTTGATACGATCCAAGCCCGCTGATTGCTCAAAAATCGGTCGCCGTTGACGAGAGGGGACGTGCACCTGCAGGCGGCGACTCTCACATCGGCTTTGGGGGCAGTCTCGTACTCGAGAGGCGCATGGGCTCAAGGATTTGGCCTTCGAGGACGTCGGGCTCCAAGGGATGAGCGAAGAGAAAGCCTTGGACTTCGGCGACGTTGCTCGAACGCAGCATGTCCATCTGCCCGATGGTCTCGACGCCTTCGGCGAGCGTCTTGAGCCCGAGGTCCTTGCCGAGTTGAATGAAGGTCTTCACCAGTGCCTGTGATTCGGGCGAGGTCGTAATGGCGCTGGTGAAGGACTTGTCGATCTTGATGCAGTCGACCGGAAATTGACGCAGGTAGCTGAGGGAGCAGTACCCGGTACCGAAGTCATCGATCGCGACGTTCACCCCAAGGTCCTTGATCGCGCGCAGTCGCTTCACCGACAGCCCGACGTCGAGCATGAGCGCCGTCTCGGTGACCTCGACGACGAGTGCACTGGCGATGAGTCCGCTCGCCCCAAGGGCGTCGCGTATCTCGTCGATTATGTGGTCACTGTCGAGCTGACGCGCCGAGACGTTGACCGACACGCTGATGGAGTGGCCCCGATTCTGCCAGGCGGCCATTTGCCCGCACGCCTGACGAAGGACCCAGGCCCCGACTTCTCGAATCTGTCCAGTCCTTTCGAGGATTGGGATGAATTCGTCGGGTTGGATGACGCCGTGGATGGGGTGCGCCCATCGAAGCAGCGCCTCGACTCCGACGATGGTGAGGTCTTCTAAGTTGTAGATCGGCTGGTAGAGAAGGAAGAACTGATCTCCTACGAGGGCCGAGCGCAGGTCGAACTCTAAGGTCAGACGCCGATTGATGGCGCTCTGCATCGCTTGATTGAAGAACATGTACTGGTTCTTGCCCGCGGCCTTGGCCTGATAGAGCGCGACGTCGGCGTCACGAAGGAACTCAACGCCTGACGCGCGGTCGCCGAGCGCGATCCCGATGCTGGTGGTGACGACCATGGGCGCGTCCGTGCCACTGATCGTGAAGGGCTGTCGCATGACGTCGAGCAGCCTTTCCGCGACGAGCTCGGGCGAGGCGCTCGAATCGGTGCCGTCGATCAGCACGACGAACTCGTCGCCGCCCATTCGACCGATGGTGTCCGCACCGCGCAACGTGTTCTTCATCCGAATCGCCACGGCGACGAGCAGACGGTCACCCGCCTCGTGGCCCAGGGTGTCATTGACGTTCTTGAAGTCGTCCAGGTCGATGTACAGCGCCGCGCCGTACGTGCCGTTGCGGCGATTTCTCTCCAGGAGCTGATCGATGCGGTCGACGATGAGCGCGCGGTTCGGCAGACCCGTGAGTGAGTCGTGCATCGCTTGGTGCAACAACTCGTCGGTGCGCTCGTCGACAAGCATCATCGAGCTGGCGCGGCCGGTACCTAGGACAAGAATCAAGGCGCCAAGGAGGAGACTGAGCAGGATGCCGGCGAGAAACAATCCGAGGGCGTCGCCGTCGTGCAAGAGCCCGCCGGTGAGCACCGCGTCGTATGTCTTCAGTGTCCACCCGTCGGCGAGATGAACAGTAGCCATCTGAGAATTGGGGTCGGCGACGCCACTGCGGAAGATCTGGTTCGAGTTGTTGTTCCCGTACTGGAACGTGACGCTTGAACTGGCGTGTCCTTCGCGCGCGCTTTGCAGCAGGACGTTCGGCTTGAGGATCAACCCGACAAGTTCCGCGAAGGATGACCGGCGCGCCGCGACTGTCGTTGGCACGGACGAACCCTTGTACAGGGGAGTCTCGAGGCCCAGCGTACGAAGTCCGAATTCGGTAAAGGGCAGAACGTTGCTTTGACCGGTGTCGCGCGATTTGAGCACCTCCGCTCGTAAACTGGTGGCGCAGAGGTCGATGTCTCGGGGCAGAGCAATCTTCTTGGATCGGAAGAGGCCGATGGGCGACAGACAGTAGAAGTTGCGATTCCCGGCGGGGATGACCTGAAATGGAGCGGATTGTATAAGGGAGGCCTGCTGGGCGTAGGCACTTAACTGCGATGCGGGGACAATCTTTATCACGCCCAATCCGACCAGCTCGGGATAGCGCTTCAGCACGTGTACGTCGCTCGCCCAAGTGGTGAACTGGGCTTGGGTCGCGTCGGGATTACCCAGAAGGAATGACTCGGTGCTCTCTATGAGATCCTGTTCGCGTTGGATCGAAAGCTTCAGGTTGCTGGCAATCTCACTCGAGGTCGTGATGAACGACTTGTGACTCTTCTGATCGGCATCTCTCGCGACCGCCGTCGTGCTGAACCAGGAGCCCAAGGTTCCCCCAATGACGATGACCAACGCGATCGATGTCCACGTTCGGTACTGTTTGGAACGACTCCCTCGCACGGTCCGACACAGCTTTCTTGCTCACGGCAGGATCGACAACCCGCGAATCCCAGCGGCGCTGAGTTACTCGTCGAAGTCGACACGTACAGTCTCCCAGAGGCCTGCGATTCAAGTGACGATACCGGCCCACGGCGCCAACAATTTTGCGATGTGAGAGATCACCGTTCACGCAGTGCGATGGTCGAGTTGCGCAGGATTCTTGTGCAAGAACCGCGGTGACCCCGGGTCGCGAATCCTACTTCTTGGCCGCCTCGTAGTAGGGATTCGTGCCCGACGCGTGGTCGGTGACGTCGATGATGCGGGTTATCTCCTCGACCGACTCACGAAGCGCGACTTCGATGCCCTGACTGAGGGTAACCGCGGCCATGCCGCAGCCGGCACAGCCGCCGCTCAGACGAAGGTACGCCACCTCGCCCTCGACGGCCACCAGGTCGGCGCGTCCGCCGTGGGCGGCGATGCTCGGGTTGATCTGTTGCTCGAGGACCTGGAGAACGCGCTGAGCGACGTCACCGCTCAGGTCAACGGGCGGACCGGTCATGACGGGACTCGAGGCGGGTGGTCGGGGAGGACGGTTGGGGTTCTCGATGAACATGCCACCCTCGTCAGAGTCCGGGTTGACGTCGAGCACTGAGCCGCGTACCTTGTCGACGCTCCCGGCGGGGACGACGAGAGCGAGCCCACCCTGTTCGCCGTGCCAGTCGTCGTCTAACGCGTCACCGAGCGACTGGAAGTAGATGTCGTAGGTGTACGCGTTCGCGAACGTGCCGGTGACCTCGATCCACAGGGCCAGCGCCGTCGCGTTCTCCTCGTCGGCGCGAAGGGCGAGGACCATGGCGAGTGCCGCGTCTGAGGCGGTTAACACGTCTTTTCTACTGGCGTCGAGTGGGGTCATAGTTTTTTCGCAGCGACCTTGCTGTTGCGGCCATCATAGGGGGGTGTCTCGAATCTTGTTGCTGCTACCCACCGCGACCTACCGGGCGACCGATTTCCTGGCGGCGGCGCGCGCGCTGGACGTCGACGTCGTCGTGGGTTCAGAGCGGCGACAGGCGATGTCGCACTCGATGGGCGATCGCGCCATCGTCATTCCCCTGCGCGATCTTGACGCCGCGGTGGACGCCATTGCGGAGTTGCACGCTCGACACCCCCTTGACGCGGTGCTGGCGGTCGACGACCCGGGAGTCCTGATTGCGTGTGCGGCGTCATCACGACTCGGTTTTCGCCACAATCCGCTCGAGGCCGTGGTCGCGGCGCGCGACAAGATTGTGATGCGCGAACTCTTCGCGAAGGCATCGATCCGCCAGCCCGAGTTCCGGGTTGTTCCCCCCGAAGGCGACGTGGCCACTTTGGCCAAGGAGGTTGGATTCCCCTGCGTCGTGAAGCCCGTCTCACGCTCGGCGAGTCAGGGGGTCATTCGTGCTGACGACGCGGACCAGGCTCGCGCGGCCGGTCTTCGCGTGCGCACGATCGTCAACGACCCTTCCGAACGCTTGTTGGTGGAACGATTCGTGCCGGGGGACGAGGTGGCCGTCGAGGGGCTGTTGAGTTCGGGTCGTCTCAAGGTCCTGGCGGTGTTCGACAAGCCGGATCCCCTGGACGGCCCCTACTTCGAAGAGACCATCTACGTCACGCCGTCGCGAAAGGACCCGGCGACACTGGGTCACATTGATACGACCGCCGCCGAGGCGGCGGCGGCGCTCGGGCTCACCGAGGGCCCGTGCACGTCGAACTGCGGATCGGTCCGGACGCGACGGTGACCGTCCTGGAAGTGGCCGCTCGGTCGATCGGGGGCCTGTGTTCGAGGGCCCTTCGATTTGGAGCCGGCGTCAGTCTGGAAGAGCTGATCATTCGACACGCGCTCGACCTTCGACCGCAAGATTTGGCTCGAGAAGCCCAGGCGTCGGGCGTCATGATGCTGCCCATACGCGCGGGCGGCGTGCTTGATCGGGTGGACGGACAGGAAGAGGCGCGAGCCGTCGAAGGGGTCGTGGGACTGGACGTGACGATCCCTTCGGGAAGGACGCTTCGGCCACTGCCCGAAGGTGATCGCTATCTCGGGTTCGTCTTCGCGCGTGGTGCGACGCCAGAGCTCGTCGAACGCGCCCTGCGCGAGGCCGAGGCGTGCCTCGATGTGCGCCTTCGCTGAGTAATTCCATGGGTGATCCGCGGTTTTTGTCAACGAATTCGACGTATTCACCAGACGTTACCTACGTCCGACGGGTTTTTCGTGACGGAAGCGCACGGACGTGCTGTTGGGCCGAAGCGAGCCGCCGCGTCACCTCGTCGCCATTGCTCGAAACTGCGAGGGGCACCCGAGATGTCGTCGAGAGTTCGTTCCGGGCCGCGCGCGTGCAATAGTATCGGGCAAGTTCAGTACGAGGTAGGAACAGCGGGGCGGGCGCCAGCCCACGTCGATAGGGGAGGGAAAGTGACCGTAACCGTAGAACCTGCTGGCCGCGCGCCGGAAAAGGGGCTCAAGACCGGTGCGCTGGGACTGATCTCCAGCGTTGTCATCGGCATCGCGTCGACGGCCCCCGCCTATAGCCTCGCGGCGACCCTCGGCTTCGTGGTGGTGGCCATCGGTGTGCAGGCCCCCATCGTCGCCATTCTCGCGTTTGTGCCGATGTTCTTCATATCTATTGCCTTTCAGCAGATGAACAAGGCGGACCCCGACTGCGGTGCGACCTTCACCTGGTCGACGAGGGCCTTCACGCCGCGCATTGGCTGGATGGGCGGCTGGGGCTGCATCGCCGCGGACATCATCGTGATGGCGAGCCTCGCGCAGATCGCGGGTCAGTACGTCTTCGACCTCTTCAACACGTCGAGCATTGGCAACACCGCCAACAGCGTCTGGGTTCTCCTGGTCGGCATTGCGTGGATCGTCTTCATGACGTGGATCTGCTACGTCGGCATTGAGGTGTCGGCCAATTTCCAGAAGGCGCTGCTGGGCATCGAACTGACGATGTTGACCGTGCTGTCGGTGTGGGCGCTCGTGCGTGTGGGCATCGGTTCCGCCCCGGCCGGCCACATCGCCCCGTCCTGGGCGTGGTTCGACCCCTTCAAGGTCAAGCACTTCAGTGACTTCGTCGTTGGTCTCGCGGACATGCTCTTCATCTACTGGGGATGGGACACCGCGCTCAACCTCAACGAGGAGACCGACAATGCCCAGATCACACCGGGCAAGGCCGGCGTGATCTCGACGTTCTTCCTGCTGGGGATCTACGCACTGGTGATTTTTTCCGTCCAGTCCTTCGCGGGCATCGGCACGCACGGCATCGGCCTGGGCAACACCAACCACGCCAACGACGTGCTCTCGATCCTGGGTCCGGCGATCTTCGGCCACTCGACGTTTGCGTCTATTCTCGACCACCTGCTGCTCTTGATGGTGCTGTCGTCGGCGGCGGCGTCGACGCAGACCACGATCCTGCCGACCGCACGCACCGTGCTCTCGATGTCGGTGCACAAGGCCTTGCCCGACATGTTCGCCAAGATGCACAAGCGATTCCTCACGCCCACCATCGCCACCGTGAGCTTCGGGCTCGTCTCGATCGTGCTCTACGTGGTGATGAACTCGCTGTCCGCGGGGCACGTGATCAGCGACTCGGTTGACGCCTTGGGCGTGATGATCGCCTTCTACTACGGCCTTACCGGCTGGGCCTGCGTGTGGTACTACCGCAAGAGCCTGACGCAGAGCGTGCGCAACTTCTTCGTCCTGGGCGTCATGCCCCTCCTCGGCGCCATCATCTTGTACTTCATCCTCGGCTGGTCGTTCTGGTACTACTGGAACCCGGCCAACAGCTACACGCTGCTGAGGGTCTTCGGGCACACGTTCGGCGGCACCTTCGTCCTGGACGTGGGGACACTGCTCATCGGGGTGATTTTGATGTTCACCATGAACGCCTTCCGTCCGGCCTTCTTCCGGGGCGAGACCCTCACCCGGAATTCGCCGACGCTCGTCACCGAGGAGTACGGGACGGTTAGCGGAGAGGCGCACTGAGGTGACCCCGCCACGTAGACCTGAAGAACCGACCAATCAAGAGGAGCCGCACAATGCCTGACGCCACAACCCCCCCGCGAATCGTCGTTGGCATCGATGGCTCGCCGCTCTCTCGATCGGCGCTCGAGTTCGCCATTGACGAAGCGCGGCTGCGCAACGCGGTGCTGCACATCACGTACGCGTATCCGGTGATCGCCAATCCCCTGACCGGCTCTACTGGCCTTGACTACTACGAGCAAGCGGAGAGTGACGCACGAGAGGTGCTGCAAGGACTGATCGCCGACGCTCCTTCGAGTGAAGGCGTCGAGGTTGAATGGCTCGCCGTTCCGGGCAACCCCTCCGAGGTGCTCATCGAGGCCAGCAAAGGCGCCGTATTGCTGGTGGTCGGCTCCAGGGGCAACGGAGGATTCATGGGTCTGATCATGGGTTCGGTGTCGACCCAGTGCGTGCAGTATTCGCACTGTCCGGTATTGGTGGTGCGAGAAGAGCACTGAGCCACGGTCGCGACGTGATGTCGTGACGCGACGGCGAAGGTAACGGCTCTCGTCGGCTCTCGTCGGCTCTCGTCGAACCGATTGACTGCTTCTTCGGCTTCGAGCCAATGGTGGCGTCGGCGCGAATAGGGTTGATGGCGGGGCGAGGCGCAGGGCCGAGCCTCGCAGGTCGTCGTGAAGTGATAGGGAATCAACGGAGGAAACGATGCGGGTACTGATAATTGGCGCAGGTGGCGTGGGATCGGCCATGGTTCGAACTGCGAACAAGTGGAATCTCTTCGAGCGGGTGGTGGTCGCGGACTACGACGAGCAGAGGGCGCAACGCGCCATCGTGGGTGCTGGTGATCGATTTGGTGCGTACAAGCTCGACGGCAGCGACGAAGCGGCCATCGTCGCGTTGATCACGTCCGAGAAGGTCGACGCCGTCGTCAACGCGCTCGATCCGCGCTTCGTCATGCCGGTCTTTCGCGCGGCATTCACCGCGGGCGTCACCTACCTCGACATGGCCATGTCACTGTCGCACCCGCACCCTACGGATCCGTACGCACTCACCGGCGTCAAGCTGGGCGACGAGCAGTTTGCCATGCAGGATCAGTGGAAGGAGAGAGGTTTGCTGGCGCTGTGCGGCATCGGCGTCGAGCCCGGTCTCTCGGACGTCTTCGCCCGCTACGCGGCGGACAAGCTGTTTTCGTCCATCGACGAATTGGGGGTTCGAGACGGGGCCAACCTAGTGGTCGAGGGCTACGAGTTCGCGCCCTCCTTCTCGATCTGGACGACAATCGAGGAGTGCCTCAACCCACCCGTCATCTGGGAGCGCGGCAGGGACTGGTTCACCACCGCGCCGTTCAGCGAGCCCGAGACCTTCAATTTCCCGGCCGGCATCGGACCGGTCGAGTGCGTCAACGTGGAGCACGAGGAGGTCCTTCTGATGCCCCGCTGGCTCGAGGCGAATCGTGTCACCTTCAAGTACGGTCTGGGCGACGAGTTCATCCAGGTGCTCTCTACGCTGCACAAGCTGGGCCTCGATTCGATAACGCCCGTTCGCGTTGGCAAGACGGAGGTCTCGCCACGAGACCTGGTGGCGGCCTGTCTCCCCAATCCCGCCGAGTTGGGGGACCGCATGAGCGGTCTGACGTGCGCGGGAACCTGGGTCACGGGCGCCGGCCTTGACGGCTCGCCGCGCGAGGTGTACCTGTATCACGTGGTTGACAACGCGTGGACGATGTCGGAGTTCGATTCGCAGTCCGTCGTGTGGCAGACCGCTATGAATCCGATCATCGCGTTGGAGCTCTTGGAGTCGGGTGCGTGGTCGGGCGAAGGGGTCCTGGGTCCCGAGGCGCTCGCGGCCGAGCCTTTCCTCGATCTCGTTAATTCGCACGGCTCCCCCTGGGGCTGTGACGAGCGCACGCCATCGAAGAAGTAGGAATCGCCGTTCTGGATGATTGACGTTTGGCGCCGACCTCGGGCGCTACTGAACGGTGACGAGCGTTCCGATCGGGGTGTGGGGGAAGAGTATCGCCGCGTGCGCGAAGGGCATCTCCACGCACCCCAGGCTCTGGGGGTACCCGTACGACGAGCGGATGAAGCCGTGCAACGCGTCGCCGCCGTGGAAGTACGACACCCAGGGGATGCCGGGGTCGCTGTAGGGCTGGCCGTCGGGCTCGACGCCCGACATGGTCGTGGTGAGGAAGCGCGAGAAGACGGGGTACGTGCCGGCCTGGGTCGGTGCGACGCTGATGCCGGTGTTCACGTAGGTCTCGTAGGTGATCCGGCCGTTCACGTAGAGCTTTAGGAGTTCTGGCAGGGTCTGGCGCACGTAGACGTAGTTGTACGCCTGGGGATCGACGCGCCTACTCACGGCAGCCTTGACGAGCGCGTGCCAGGTGGCGGGATTCATCGAACCAGTCGTCGTCAAGTTGTTCGCGAGCTGGAAGCTCATGAGGGCTCCCTGAAGAATCACGTTGTTGGTGCCCACGCGCCATAGCTGCTTGATGGAAGTTGGCAGGGTGCGAAAGCGCCACACGTATGTTCCGTTCTGAAGCTTGGTGGGATCGCTGATCGGTATCGTCGTGGCCAAGGGCAACGTCGTCGTCGTGGTGGTCGCCGAGGAGAACGTGGAGGTTGTCGTCGGATCCGTCGTCGTCGTCGTGGTCGTCGTTGACGTCGTGGTGGTCGAGACAGCCGCCTTCGTCTGGAAGGAAACGGGAAGGTAGCGCAGTAGTGCCAACAACTGATCTTCCAGTTTGACGGTGTAGACGACATTTGCCACACGCGTCAGGGGTGACGCGACGTGGACGTGAACGGATGGGAATCCATTCGAACGAACTCCGCTCGACGCTTGCGCGATTGGCGCAAAAACGAAGGACCCGGCAATGATCGAGCCCGCGATTAGGGCGTAAAGTACCGGGCGCTTGTCAAGCTTCATTCGATAAAGGTTATCGGGTGGGTGGCGCCATTCGGTCAATATGACGGTTCTGTTACCGAGGCCGACGACGGCTGCTCGCTTCGGTGAGGTGTGCGGGCGACCAGCCCCCGTCATCGGGGTTGACGTTGGTTCCGGGTGCGACGATCTCGTCGATTCGGTCCAGGACGGCCTCCTCGAGGCGGATGCCCGGCGCCGTCAACTGCGATTCAAGATGATCCATGGTGCGCGGTCCGATGATGGCTGAACTGATGGCCGGATGCTCGAGCACGAAGGCGAGAGCCAACTCGATGAGGCTCAGACCCGCCTCGTCGGCGAGGGCCGCCAGCTCGGTGACGACCTCCAGCTTGCGCTGGTTCCCCGCCAGGGCGAGGTCGTAGCGAGCGGGGATGCGTTCGGCCCGGCGGCTGGAGTTGTCCTTGCCCGCCCCGAATCGACCCGAGAGCCAGCCTCCCGCTAGAGGACTCCACGGAATGACGCCCATCCCGTAAGCCTGGGCTACTGGGAGCACGTCGCGCTCGATGCCTCGCACGAGGATGGAGTAGGGGGGCTGCTCGGTGCGGAACCGCTCGCGGCCGCGACGTTCAGCGACCCACTGGGCCTCCACGATCTGCTCAGCGGGGAACGTCGAGCTTCCGAAGGCCCTGATCTTCCCGGCGTGCACGAGGTCGCTGAGAGCGCCCAGCGTCTCGTCGATATCGGTGGTGTGGTCGGGACGATGGATTTGGTAGAGGTCGATGTAGTCGACGCCGAGACGACGAAGGCTGTTGTCGCATTCAGCAATTATCCAACGCCGTGAGTTGCCTTGCGCGTTAGGGTCGTCACCCATGTTGCCGTGAACCTTGGTGGCGAGCACGACACGGGATCGGTCGATCGACGCCAACGCGGCGCCAACGATCATCTCGGACTCTCCCTCGGAGTAGACGTCCGCGGTGTCGATGAAGTTAATTCCGGCGTCGAGCGCTCGGTGGATGATGCGGATCGAGTCGTCGTGGTCGGGGTTGCCCCAGGCGCCGAACATCATGGCGCCTAGGCAGAGCGGGCTGACTTTGATGCCGGTGCGTCCAAGGTTATGAAGTTTCATAGGGTCACCTTATGGTCCGGTGCGACGAACGGTTCTCCGAAGGCGGCCGGAAGTCGCGTCGGATCAGTGCTGGAGGGCCGGTTCGCTGGACCCCGCTGGACGGGAGGCGACGAAGTCCTTGCTTCGGATCAGCACCACCGAAGAGACGGCGCCGATGAGGGCCACGATGCCGCTCACGAGTAACAGGTCGTTGATCGCACCGGCGAAGGCGGCGTGGATCGCCGAAATGAGATCGCCCCGCACGCTGGCCGGAACGGAACCTATGACCCGAGCGGCGTTGCCCTGCTGGATCGCGCCGACGATCTGGCTCCCATGCCCAGCGAGCGGAGGGACGGCGGAGAGGGAGTGGTCGAGGTGGGAGCGCAGTGAGGAGGTGAAAATCGACCCGAAGGCGGCGATGCTGGTGGCGATGCCGATCTGTCGAAAGGTCGTGTTCACGCCCGACGCCATGCCCGATCGCCTGGGCTCCACCACGCCGACGGCGGTGGAAGCCAATGGCGGATTGACCATTCCAGCGCCTACGCCACTCACGATGAAGCCAGGTATGAGGTGCGTCCACGTGCTCGTGCCGGTGATGCCCGACATCAGCAGTAGCCCGATTCCGACCAGGGCGAGACCCGGGCCGATGAGCCATCGCACGGGCATGGCGCTGCTGAGTCGGCCCGCAATCATGGCGGATGCCAAGGTGCCGCCGCTGATGAGCACTAACCGCCCGCCGGTTGCGAGCGCCGAGTAGCCGAGATCGTCCTGCATGTAGAGCACGAGGTACAGCAGCATCGCGAACAACGAGCCGTTCATGGTGAAGGCGGCGATGAGTCCGCCAGAGAAGGTCGGTACCCGAAAGAGCGACAAGTCGAAGAGCGGATGGACCGTTTTCCTCTCTATGAGAATGAACGCGCCGAGAAGAATGGCGGCGGCAAAGAGGCAGGAAACTACCCGGGTGTCGCCCCAGCTCGTCACGCTCGCTTCGATCAGTGCGTAGACCAGCGAGATGAGGCCCGCGGTGAGAACGACGAATCCCAACCAGTCCGGTCGAGAGGCGTGAGGTGTCTTTGATTCCTCCACCTTCCACAGGGTGAGGGCGACAGCGATCACGCCAACGGGAATGTTGACGAGAAAGATCCCTCGCCAGTTGATCTCGCTGGTGATGACGCCGCCCAGAATTGGTCCGAGCGCGACGGCCACGCCGGTCACCGCGCCCCAGACGCCGAAGGCCACGCCGCGGTCCTTGCCGTGAAAGCTGTGAGCCAGCAACGCCAGGGACGTCGCGAACATCATCGCTCCGCCGATGCCCTGCGCGCTGCGCGAGAGAATGAGCATGACCGGCGACTGGGCGAGGCCGCACGTGAGCGAGCCCAAAGTGAAGATGACCAGCCCGATGACGAACAGCAGTCGTCGACCATAACGGTCAGCGAGTGCGCCCGTGGTGAGAAGGAGGGATGCGAGCGTCAACGCATAGGCGTCAATCACCCACTGCACGTCGGAGAACGTGGTGTGCAGACCCTTCTGTATGACGGGTATCGCCACCACGACGATGGTGACGTCGAGCAGGAGCATGAACGTCCCTGCGCAGACGACGATGAGGGTCCACCATTTTCTATCCACGGTTCTCTTTTCGATCGATACTTGAAGTTAAGCAATCGGGTGTGACACCCGCGGGTGCCCGTTGGCGACGAGCGTCCCGAAAGGTGCCACAAAGGGGCAGACTAATGGGCTCGCTCGAATTGTCGACAACGCGGTGGTGACCAAACTCTCGGTTTTCTTTGCGGACGATACGGCGCCGGCGACGGGTCGATGCACCCCACCGCGGGATTTTTTCGGTGCGAGCCGGTCGTGTCGCAGGAGGCTGCAAAGATGGTCCGGTGGCCAAGAGATATCTTCAGGTTCCCGAGCTCATCGTCGGATTTGACACCGAAACCACCGGGCTCGACGTGATGGTGGAGAGGGCGATCTCCTACGGATTTTGCGAGTACCGATACGGTTTGCCGGTCTCCAGTGAGCACTACTTCGTCGTCCCCGACCGCCCCATCTCTGAGGGCGCTCGTCGGATCCACGGGATATCGATCGAGGACATCGAGGCGAAGCGCCTGGAGGCCCAGGTCTACTCGATAAAGAAGGGCCTGCTCCACACGATGGACATCCTTCGCCACTACCAGGACCTCGACGCGCTCATAGTGGGGTCCAACGTGTCGCGGTTCGACATCGAGATGTTTCGATGGAGCTACCGCTCGATTGTTGGTCGCAACCCGGCGCAGGATGGCCTGAATATCTCGAAGTTGCGAATCATCGACGTCGTTGAGCATGATCTTGCGATCGAACCGAGTCGTTCCAACCGCCCTCGTCGCGGGCTCGACTACCTCTGTCGGCACTACGCCGTCACGCCCGGTGGCCACGATGCCCTTAACGACGCTCGAGCTGCCGTCGAGGTCTTCTTCGAGCAGGTGCTCCATAACAACGCTGGCCAGATGGCGCTTGGCATCGTGGCTCAGCCGTCGCCGTCTCTCGAGACTCCGGAACCTCCCGGAATCTGAGGACGTGTTGGCCAAGGTGATTCAACCGAGTGGTAAGGTTGCACCTTCGGGGGCCGTTGGCGCAGTCTGGTAGCGCACTTGCATGACACGCAAGGGGTCACAGGTTCAAGTCCTGTACGGCCCACCAATTGAAATCTGTCGGGACATCGTGAACAGCTGAACCTGTGCAGGCTATCTGAATCCATCACCCTTGGGTTGGTAGTCGCGATTCGGATCGATTCTCGTCTCGCCGATGAACTCTCCGTCTTCAGT